>Ga0208244_100731_pt1 | contig 25703 bp, 17 predicted proteins | sample SubbioCR12Aug_5A_FD_184828 | JGI IMG/M metagenome (GOLD analysis project Ga0208244, IMG submission 184828) | Serpentinite rock and fluid subsurface biosphere microbial communities from McLaughlin Reserve, California, USA - CR12Aug_5A (SPAdes) | ecosystem: Environmental > Terrestrial > Deep... | reverse complement strand
CAAACAACTCGCCGAGCGTGTGGCGCGTGGGGGAGTGGATGAGGTCATCATCGCCACCAACCCCAGTATGGAAGGCGATGCGACCGCGCTCTATCTCCGTCAGCAACTCGAGCCGATGGGCGTCAAAGTCACCCGCCTCGCGCGCGGTCTGCCCGTCGGCGGGGATTTGGAATATGCGGATCAAAACACCTTATTGCGAGCGTTGGCTGGAAGACACGAAATGAACTGACCCAACGTAGGGGCGCAGCGTCGCTGCGCCCCTACAATTTTTATGAACATCACCATCCTCACCTATGGCTCGCGCGGCGATGTCCAGCCATTTTTGCCTTTATCCCTCGGCTTGATGGCTCGCGGACACGCTGTCATTCTCGCCGCTCCCCCGCGCTTTAAAAATCTTATCGAAGAACACGGCATCGCCTTTCATCCGCTGGCTGGCGACCCCGAAGACCTGAGTCGCCGCTTCAACGACGCTGGATACAACTTCATCAAACAGGTCACGGAGATGATGTCTCATGCGGTGGAGATTGGCGCGGAGATGCTCCGTCAAACCGACGAAGCCTGCCGCGACGCCGACCTCATCATCCACACCTTCGCTCACGCTGTGGGCGCACACACGCTTGCCCGCGAGAAAAACATCCCCGATATTCACATCCAAACCTTTCCCATGTTCACGCCCACGGGTGATTATCCCAACGCCACCATGCCGAATTTTGGAAACCGATTTTTGAATCGCCTGACGCACACGCTCTCGATGCAAATCACCATGCTGACTTCGCGCTTCGGATTTGACCAAGTCCGCCGCCGCGATGGATTACCCAAGCGGAAACTGTATCACCCCTTCAAGGATGATCCGCCTCGCCTTCGGACCCCGATCCTGTGTGCCTGGTCCCCAAGCCTTTTGCCCCCTTCAAACGACTGGGCCTCGCGCGTGCATGTTACTGGATATTATTTCCTCCCCGAAAACAAATCCTATTCTCCGCCATCTGGATTGGACGCTTTCCTGAAATCAGGTAAACCGCCCGTCTGTGTTTCGTTTGGCAGCATGGTGAATAAAAATGCGGGGAAGGTTGATGTCATCATCCGCGAGTCGTTGAAACAAACGAACAATCGCGGAATCATCTTGTCGGGGTGGGGGAGTGCAAAGCGCGAATCGACGAGCGATCTGTTGTATCTCGAGTCTGCGCCGCATGATTGGTTGCTGCCGAAGTGTAAAATGATCATCCATCACGGCGGCGCAGGGACAACGTCCGCTGGACTGCGTGCAGGAATTCCGCAAGTCGTTGTGCCGTTTACGGCAGATCAGCCGTTTTGGGGAAACAGAGTCCATGCGACTGGTGTCGGTCCCAAACTGATTCGTGTGAGTCAGCTTTCGGTGGAGAAGATGGTCAGCGCCATCTCCGGGGCGGAGTCAAAGGTTATTCTTCAGCGCGCCCAGGCAATGGGTCAAGGAATACGAGGCGAAGACGGGGTTGGAAATGCGGTCGGTCTGATCGAGTCATATGTGGTAGAATTCGGGCGTTCGTAATTTTGCATCCCGAAAAACTCCGCGATTTTTTAAGGTTTAAAACGTCAATCAACCATTGACAATGGGAAGGAAATGCATATAATTACGAATCGCCAGTACAAAACAAAAGATTTCGTCTCCCAGACAGATCATTGACAACTGAGTGACCGTCTTACATCAGAGACACAAAGCAATGGTTTTGCAGTCTGATGCGCCGATGCGAGCAGGAAAAAGCATCGGTGTTTTCGTCTGTAAAGCCTTGACAGACGGTTATCGGGCGGATAAAATACCGCCCGCTCAAATGGCAAGCACCTTAACAACTGAAAAGTGATAGGAAGCAACAAATTCTGTCGAACCAGTAAAATCCGTAATTTGCACTCGCAAGAGTGATGTTTTTTGCGGAGAGTTTGATCCTGGCTCAGGATGAACGCTGGCGGCGTGCCTAATACATGCAAGTCGAACGAGGTGCTTTTTGTAGCAATACGAGAAGTATCCTAGTGGCGAACGGGTGAGTAACGCGTTGGTGACCTGCCCCAAAGTGTGGGATAACTCCGCGAAAGCGGAGCTAATACCTCATGTGGTTTTCGGGTTTAGAAGCCGATAACTAAAGGAGTAATCCGCTTTGGGAGGGACCTGCGTCCCATCAGCTAGTTGGTGAGGTAACGGCTCACCAAGGCGACGACGGGTAGGGGACCTGAGAGGGTGGCCCCCCACAATGGAACTGAAACACGGTCCATACACCTACGGGTGGCAGCAGTAGGGAATATTGCACAATGGGCGAAAGCCTGATGCAGCAACGCCGCGTGCGCGATGAAGGTCTTCGGATCGTAAAGCGCTTTTATGAGGGATGAGAACGGACAGTACCTCAGGAATAAGTCTCGGCTAACTACGTGCCAGCAGCCGCGGTAAAACGTAGGAGGCAAGCGTTATCCGGATTCACTGGGCGTAAAGCGCGTGCAGGCGGTTCGGTAAGTTGGGCGTGAAATCTCCTGGCTTAACTAGGAGAGGTCGTCCAATACTACCGGGCTAGAGAGTGGTAGAGGAAAATGGAATTCCCGGTGTAGTGGTGAAATGCGTAGATATCGGGAGGAACACCAGTGGCGAAGGCGATTTTCTGGACCATTTCTGACGCTCAGACGCGAAAGCTAGGGTAGTAAACGGGATTAGAGACCCCGGTAATCCTAGCCGTAAACGATGTAAACTTGGCGTTGGTGGCTTAAACACCATCAGTGCCGTAGCTAACGCGATAAGTTTACCGCCTGGGGACTACGATCGCAAGATTAAAACTCAAAGGAATTGACGGGGGCCCGCACAAGCAGCGGAGCGTGTGGTTTAATTCGATGCTACACGAAGAACCTTACCCGGGTTTGACATGCAAGTGGTAGTGATCCGAAAGGTGAACGACCCGCAAGGGAGCTTGCACAGGTGTTGCATGGCTGTCGTCAGCTCGTGTCGTGAGATGTTCGGTTAAGTCCGCTAACGAGCGCAACCCTCGCTGTATGTTACATGTGTCATACAGGACCGCCGGTATCAAGCCGGAGGAAGGTGGGGATGACGTCAAGTCCGCATGGCCTTTATGTCCGGGGCTACACACACGCTACAATGGGCAGTACAATGGGTTGCTAAACCGCGAGGTGGAGCCAATCCCCCAAAGCTGTCCTCAGTTCAGATTGCAGGCTGCAACTCGCCTGCATGAAGATGGAGTTGCTAGTAAACGCGCGTCAGCTATAGTGCGTTGAATACGTTCTCGGGCCTTGTACACACCGCCCGTCACGTCATGGGAGCTGGTAACACCTGAAGCCGGTAGCCTAACCGCAAGGAGGGCGCCGTCGAAGGTGGTGCTGGTGACTGGGACGAAGTCGTAACAAGGTAGGTGTACCGGAAGGTGCGCCTGGATCACCTCCTTTCTAGAGTACGGAGCGCTTCTTAAGGGAAGTTGCTCAAAATTGCCCATACGGTGTTTTGGGCGCTGGGTCGCGGAATTGAGTTTCCTGTCACTTTTCAGTTGTTGAGGCGAACTGGGGCTTGTAGCTCAGTTGGTTAGAGCACTGTGCTGATAACGCAGGGGTCACAGGTTCGAATCCTGTCAAGCCCACTAACCAGGAAGTTCCTGGGGATGTAGCTCAGCGGGAGAGCAGCGCCTTTGCAAGGCGAAGGTCGCGGGTTCAAATCCCGCCATCTCCACTGAGTTCGTCGGTACATGGAGTACAAAAAAAATTTGTTGAACAAAAATACACAGACATAATTTGTAGTGAGACACCGCGCTGGAAGGGTTTTTTTGAATGACCCGGCGGTGGACGCTGGGTCGTTTTGTGTCTGTGAGCGGAAGTTGAAGGGCGACCGATGCCCTTGAGATGTCGAGCGCATCGGTCGCCGGTCAACGGCGAGTGAACCTTAAAAACTGAATAGCAATTGATGTAGGCCGACAAAGCAATTTGTCATAAGTAATAAGAAAAGTATCAATTTCTCCGCATCACGTGGAGAAGCTACTAAGAGCTTATGGTGGATGCCTTGGCGCCAAGTGCCGATGAAGGACGCGGGACACTGCGATAAGCCTCGGGTAGCCGTGTACAGGCGTTGATCCGGGGATTTCCGAATAGGGAAACCAACCGTTGCGAACCAACGGTGTCCTCCTGTTGAACACATAGACTGGAGGACGGGAACCTGGGGAACTGAAACATCTAAGTACCCAGAGGAAAAGAAATTATTCCCCCAGTAGTGGCGAGCGAACGGGGAACAGCCCAAACCGTCTCTGCTTGCAGAGGCGGGGTTGTAGGACCGGCAATACGGAAGTTACAAAATAGTCAGTTAGCGGAAAGGTGTGGGAAAGCCTGCCAGAGAGGGTGACAGCCCCGTATGCGAAAACTGATTGTCTTCCGCCGTGTTCCTGAGTACTGCCGGGCACGCTAATCCGGCAGGAATCTAGGGAGTCCACTCTCTAAGGCTAAATACACTTGGCGACCGATAGTGAACTAGTACCGTGAGGGAAAGGTGAAAAGTCCCCCCGTTAGGGGAGTGAAATAGAACCTGAAACCATAAGCTTACAAGCAGTTGGAGGGCTACGGCAGGTTGAGCGCTGTAGAAATACAGATGTTCCCTGTTATGCCTGACAGCGTGCCTCTTGGAGAATGAGCCTGCGAGTTAATCTCAGTGGCGAGGTTAAGGGAGTGACACCCGAAGCCGTAGCGAAAGCGAGTCTTAATAGGGCGTATAGTCGCTGGGATTAGGCCCGAAACCGTGTGAGCTACCCATGGGCAGGGTGAAGCGAGTCTAATCACTCGTGGAGGCCCGAACCCACTAACGTTGCAAAGTTAGGGGATGACCTGTGGGTAGAGGTGATATGCCAATCGAACACGGAGATAGCTGGTTCTCCCCGAAATAGCTTTAGGGCTAGCGTCATGCGTTTAGTACTGGAGGTACAGCACTGAATGGGCTAAGGGGCTTACAGCTTACTGAACCCAATCAAACTCGGAATGCCAGTACTCCAAAGCATGGCAGTCGGACGCCGGGAGATGAGTTTCGGTGTCGAAAGGGAAACAGCCCAGACCATCGGCTAAGGTCCTCAAATCTATGCTAAGTGGGAAACGAGGTGAGGTTACTTGAACAACCAGGAGGTTGGCTTAGAAGCAGCCACCCTTTAAAAAGTGCGTAACAGCTTACTGGTCTAGTGACTTCGCGCGGAAAACGTAACGGGGCTAAGCATAGTACCGAAGCCATGGGTCTCAACATTTGTTGGGGCAGTAGGGGAGCGTTCTGTCAGCGGTGAAGGTCGATCGTAAGGGCGACTGGAGCGGACAGAAGTGAGAATGCAGGCATGAGTAGCGTACAAACACGTGAGAACCGTGTTCGCCGTAAATCTAAGGTTTCCGACGCCAGGTCATTCCGCGTCGGGTTAGTCGAGTCCTTAGCCGAGGCCGAGAGGCGTAGGCGATGGATATCCGGTCAATATTCCGGAACTACTGTAAAGTGCGATGGGAGGACGCAACGAGATAGGCCAGCCCATTATTGGATTTGGGTGCGATCCATCTAGGCGTTGAGACCGGCAGGTAAATCCGCTGGTTGAGCTGAGGTGAGAGCGAGCCGCAAGGCATAAGTGGTTGAGTCTTGTTGCCGAGAAAAGTCTCTAAGCTTCAGCTTTACAGTACTCGTACCGCAAACCGACACTGGTAGATGGGTAGAGTATACCAAGGCGAACGGGAGAACCCTCGTTAAGGAACTAGGCAACATGACCCCGTAACTTCGGGAGAAGGGGTACCCTCTAGGGTGTCAAAGCCCCGGAGGGTCGCAGTGAAATGGCTCTGGTGACTGGTTAACAAAACCACAGGTCTCTGCTAAGCCGTAAGGCGATGTATAGGGGCTGACGCGTGCCCAGTGCCGGAAGGTTAAGGGGAGAGGTTAGCGCAAGCGAAGCTTTGAACCGAAGCCCCGGTGAACGGCGGCCGTAACTATAACGGTCCTAAGGTAGCGAAATTCCTTGTCGGGTAAGTTCCGACCCGCACGAATCGCGTAACAATTGGAGCACTGTCTCGACGAGGGACCCGGTGAAATTGAAATGGCTGTGAAGATGCGGCCTACCCGCAGCAGGACAAAAAGACCCCGTGGAGCTTTACTGCAGCTTGGCATTGTATTTGGATATAATCTGTGTAGCATAGGTGGGAGGCTTTGAAGCTGGCGCGTCAGCGTCGGTGGAGCCGTCAGTGAAATACCACCCTGATTATGTTTAGATCCTAACCCCATTCCGTCATCCGGATGGGGGACCGTGCCAGGTGGGCAGTTTGACTGGGGCGGTCGCCTCCCAAAAGGTAACGGAGGCGCCCAAAGGTTCCCTCAGGTGGAATGGAAACCCACCATAGAGTGTAAAGGCATAAGGGAGCTTGACTGTAAGGCCAACGCGCCGAACAGAGACGAAAGTCGGGCTTAGTGATCCCACGGTACCGAGTGGAAGGGCCGTGGCTTACCGGATAAAAGCTACCCCGGGGATAACAGGCTGGTGAGATCCAAGAGTTCACATCGACGATCTCGCTCGGCACCTCGATGTCGGCTCATCGCATCCTGGGGCTGGACAAGGTCCCAAGGGTCGGGCTGTTCGCCCGTTAAAGCGGTACGCGAGCTGGGTTCAGACCGTCGTGAGACAGGTCGGTCTCTATCCGCTGTGGGCGTAAGGGATTTGAAAGGATCTGCCCCTAGTACGAGAGGACCGGGGTGGACAGACCTCTAGTGTGCCAGTTGTTCCGCCAGGAGCATCGCTGGGTAGCCATGTCTGGCAGAGATAACCGCTGAAAGCATCTAAGTGGGAAACTCGCCTTAAGATTAGATCCCTCATGGAGTTAATCCAGTAAGAACGCAGGAAGACTACCTGCTATATAGGCGGCGTGTGTAAGCGCAGTAATGCGTTCAGCTAAGCCGTACTAATGTTCGAGGGCTTCTCTTGTGGTACGGAGAACTTGATACTTTTTCTACAGACTTCATCAGTTGCTGTTCAGGACCAACCTAGTGAATTGGTCTTTTGGTGATTAGAGCGACGAGGGTCCACCCGGTCCCATCCCGAACCCGGAAGTTAAGCTCGTCAGCGCCGATGGTACTTGGGGGGCAGCCCCCTGGGAGAGTAGGTCATCGCCAACAGGCTTTTCTGTCCCTTTACAGGGACGAAAGTACCCCGCGTAAGCGGGGTACTTTTATTTTATCCTGCTGATTTTCCTTTACCCGAGTTTCTTTGTCTGCCATCGCCGGGCCGCGCGCGCGATGCCCAGCCCCGTCAGGACGAGGAGCAAAATCCCCGTCCCCAACAGGATTTTTGCCAGCGCAGGGAATCCGAGCGAGACCTTGAAGTCCATCGGCAGGTAGGTAAACCCGGAATCGTCAGCCTGGCCGCTGGCGTAGAAACTGACCAACAGGCGGTCGGCGGCGGCCGGGTTGACGCTCCAGAAATCGTTGACATGTCCCATTTCAGCGAGAGTGACCAGTTTACCGTTTTTGAGCGCGGGCAGCAGTTCGTCGCGCCCAATTTCAATTGGGGTCGAGAAATCAAGGCTGCCGTTGATGAGCAGCGTCTCCACCTCGGAAGGCTGCACCCGGCGGAATTCGTCGGCCATCGGGTAGGCGGGCCAGGCCTGTGAGCCGGGCTGCCAGATAAGAAGCGAGAGCGGCGCGCCGAGAATCGTGTCGTTGCTGCGCAGGTCGTTGTAATCGCGCTCTGGGTCGTAATCGGAATTGACGCCCTTGGCGGCCAGGTCTCCCCAGGTGAATATGGTGGGCATGACCAGGTCGTAGGCCAGCGACATCAGCGCAAACCCGCTGGAGTCGCCTTTTTCGGCGGCCAGCCAGGCGTCGAAGACCATCGGGGCGGTACTGCGGTGGTAAAGCAGGACATGCGAGATGATTTTGACTTTGCTGGGGTCTATCTTCATGAACAGCCAGTTTTGGGGCATATTCGCTGAAACTTTGCGCATCGAATCGGTCAGGCTGGCGCTGCGCTGGCTGCAATCCGCATCCCCGGCACAAAGTTGGCTGTATTGTTCCAGTTGGCTTTCTATCGTCGCCGCTTCCCAGATGAAGTGCCCCGGCGGGTTGATGCCAATCATGGCCGAGCGTGAGACCACCTGCGGGTGCAGATAGGCGTAAATTTGAGCCACGCGCGTGCCGTAACTTTCGCTCAGCAGGTTGATTTTTGGGTAGCCCAGCGCCTGTCGGGCGGCTTCCATATCGGCCACCACTTCGGGGATGCTGTACCCGGCCAAATCGACGCCTTCGGCCTCCAGGCGGGTGGCGCAGACGCGCATAGCCTCGGCGACCATTTCGAGCGACTCTGCGCTGGTCACGTCCTGCCCGTCGCCCAGGATGGCGGAACCCATTTCGGGGCAGTTTAGCACCGAGGAACCGTCCACGCCGCGATAGCCGACCAGGACGATATCGTGACCTGCCAGCAGGGCATCCCTGGGATTGAATCCCATGTTGCTTTGTCCCGGCCCGCCCGCCAGGTAAAAAATCGGTTCGGTAGTCGCGGGTGAAGCGGACTTAATTCGCTTGACGGGCAGGGCAATCAGGCGCGCACCCGGCTTTTGGCGGTTTTCCGAAACCACCAGTGTGCCGCACTCGGCCTGGTAGGTGCTGGCTTTGGTCTTGTATTCGCAGGCTTGCAGGTCGAGAAAATCTCCGCTTTTGGCCCCGGCAGGGACGATGATGGGCGTGGGTCGATTGGCGCGCAGGAACAGCCACGCGCTGCCCAGCAATACCAAAATCACGGCAATTAGAATAAAAATCTTAAGGTTCATTCGTTCTCCAGTATGGCTAGAATTTCGCGGGCCAATTTGTCAGGCTCATCGAAAAAAATATCGTGGGCTGCGTTCTCGAACCAGACCAGGCGCTTCCCGGCAGGCGCGTCGAGGGCTTCGTAGTAAGCCTCGGTTAACTGCCAGGGCGAGTTATAGTCATGGCGTCCGACAAAAAAGACAACCGGGCAGTCCAGGGCGGGTACTTCCTCCAAAAAGTTGACCTGCATCAGTTCCGGCCAGGTTCTCCCCAGTGAGCGGCTACTGCCCAGCGGCCAGAGCGCCGCTTCGATAAACGAATATTCCGGGGCGAAAAAGAGCATCTTAATTTCGTGCGAAAAACTATCTGCCGAGTGATAGACGCCGCCAAAGGCCAGCAGCCATTTGCGTTGGATTCCCAGTTGCGTCTGCCAGGCTGAAGACGAATAGGCCGGATTCACGCTGGCAAGTTCCTGCCGCGCCTGTTCGTTGCCGGCCCTTTGGGCCGATTCCAGGGCGTACTCCAGCGAAAGCCTTTCTCCCGTTTGAAAATCCACCACCTGGCTGACGCTGATAAACGCCGCGAAATCATCGGGAGATTGAGACGCCAGGGTCAGCCCCAGCACCGTCCCCCATGAAAAACCCACCAGGTAGATTTTTTCGACTCCGAGGCGCGCTTTCAGCCACCCGACCAGTTCATGCGCATCGGACACATATTGTTCCCGCGTCAGGGCTGCCGGGTCGGCGAAGGGCGAAAAACTTTTGCCCGCCCCGCGCTGGTCCCAATTCACCACCACGAAATGTTTTTCCAGTTCGGGAGTCTGACTCCGCAATTTGGCAATGTTCGCACTGCCCGGGCCGCCGTGCAGGAACAAGAGCAGCGGGGCCTTCGGGTTTTCGCCGCGAATCGAAATCCACTGCTTCACCCCGCCGAGCGTCACCTGTTCCAGTGTGTTGATGCCACCCGGCGCGGCCAGCGGCGCGGGACGCGACCAAAACACGAAAATCAGCAAGATGGTAAAAATGACAATCCAGGTGAGCATCCGGCGGCCTTTCAGCATGGGATTTATTCCGCGAATTTCCCGGCTACCTGGCCGGTCCATTCGCTGATGGCCTTCCAGTTGCGTTTGTCGCCGGGCATGGCCTGGATGACGAGCAGCACAAAAGGCACCTGCCACCATCTCATGCTGAAATATTGCAAACTGCCGCCAAAAATGCCGATGGAAACCGGTTTAACCAGTTTGAGAATCGGGGACAGGTAGTTTTTCGGGGTCGAATAATTTTCTTTGAAACCCAGCCGGGCGGGATTTTTGGGCGCTTTGGGCAGTTTTTCATCGATAAACAGCGGCACGCCTTCCAGGCTGGTTTCGTCGCTCTGGGTCAGGTTGACGCAGGTGACGAAAACCGCCACCTTTTTCTGGCTGAGTGCGGTCTGGTTGCGCTTGAGAAAGGCCAGCGCCCCGCGATGCCAGCCGACAATCATCGGCGCGCCCAGCACGATGGCGGAATAGCCATCGTGCTGGTCACTTTTTTGAGCGGCAGAACGTCGACATCCGCAGTTTGGGCGAGCTCATCGGCTACCGCCTGGGCGACTTTAGCCGTCGAACCGGCGTTGGTGGCGTAGGTGACAAGAATTTTGTTCATAAGTTATTCCTTTTTTGTCAAATTACCAGTCTATTGCAGCCATCAGATTTGCCAGACCAGCATAATCGAGGTCAGTGCCGTTGGCGAGCAGGGCAATGCCCAATCCCCGTTCCGGGTAAACCCGCATGAAGGTGGCAAAGCCGGGGCCGCCGCCCGTGTGTTCGAGATAAAAATTGTTCAGGTCGCGGCTGACGAACCAGCCCAGGCCATGCCCATCGATTGGAGCGGTTTGAGTCATCAATGTCAGCGATGCGGGGCTGAGAAGCGCATCCCCGCCATTCAGATAGGCCAACATAAGCTTTGCCACGTCCGAGGCTGGGCCAATCAACCCGGTCGATGGGGTCGCGTCAATGTAAACGCGTTTGAACCAGAACATATTGCCCTGCCGCTCGCGGATGACGGCCTTTGTATCGAGCAGGGCGGGCATCAGCGGCGTGTAAAAGTGGACAACCGGCAGCGTCCCGATGGCTTCGTGTTCGGTCATACCTGGGGAATAAACAAAGTCGCTTTGCGCCATATCGAGCGGCTGCAAGATGTTCTCGACAATGTAGCTTTCGTAAGATTGCCCGGCGACCGCCTCAATGATCGCGCCCAGTACCATGTAGTTGAAATTGCTGTAAACAGCCTTTTCGCCGGGCCTGAAGTTGAGTTTTTTGTACTCCGGCAGGAATTTCTTGACCAGTTCGGTTTGATCCCGCCCGTTGTCATCGCTATGGACCCAGCCAATCATGGCGGGGATGGTATCGGGCAGGCCGGAACTGTGCTGGAGCAGGTGGCGGATCGAGATGACAGGACTGTCCGCTGCCGGGTAAATCACCTCGAACCAGGGCAGGTGCATATTGACGGCATCGTCGATATGCAGCAATCCCTTTTCCTGAAGCTGCAAAATGGCGATGGCGGTTGGGATTTTGGTCATCGACCACCAGTGATAGACCGTTTCGGGCGTGGCGATGATTTGATTCGGCCCGTCGGCGTAGCCAAAGGCGCGGTTGTAAACCATCTGCCCATCTTTCACAACCACCGCCGAAAGTCCCGGCGGGCTGCCCGTTTCAACCAACCGGTTGAGATAAGCTTCCAATTCCGCCTGGTCTTTAACCAATTTGGGTGTGGCGGGCGGGTGAGGGGCGAAGGCATATAACCCTGCCCCAAGCAGGAGCAAGATGACAACGATAGTCCAGGTCATTTTCTGCCACCTTTTCATTGTGACTCTTGCCCAACGGGGGCCCGTCCGCGAGCTTTTTCGGGGAAACGCATTTCCATAAGCGGGATTCCGATACCATAAGTGACAAATTCTCCCTGTGGTTCGATTTCCAGCACCGATAGATTATCCAGTTTTTGGATGTCTTTTTCGTTGCCCTGAAGCAGGGCGTGCAAAATATCCTGCCCCAGAACCTGCGGATCGAGAACTTTGGCTGTTCCTGAAAAAGTGATGGTTGCCGCCGGGATTTTGATGAAAGGCATCAGCGGGATGCGCTTGGCAATCGGCACGGTGAGCGATACGTGCGGGTTTTGCTGGATGTGACGCGCCTTCCAGGCATCTTTGCGGGTCGAGATATAAAGTTTACGCTCATGAACGATGTAGACGATGCCAATCGTGCGCGCTTCGCCTTTGGGTGTCACCATGCCTAGCACGGCAAACATTTCTTTCTTGAGTTCGATCCAAACTTGCTCACTGGTTAGTTTCATTTTTCCTCCAGTTTTTTACTTTCCCGCGCTGAACGAATAGCGGATGACGTTTTTGGAGCAGTTATCGACACAGGTTCCGCACAGGATGCATTCGGGGTGTTCCATTTTTTCAATCTGTACCATTGCATTTACGTCGAGACTCATCGGGCAGTTGTAGGTGCATTTTTTGCAATCAGAGCAGGCCGAGGCGTTGGCTGTCAGTCGCAGGGAGGCCCAGGCGAAGCGGTTGCGAATCCAGCGCCCGATGATCATGAAGGGCGCCATCCAGCAGATGGTGTGGCAGCCGGCCCGTCGTCCGAAAATAACCGCCAGCCCGATGAACAGGAAAATAACCACAAAATAGATGATATATTTTTCGGGCGCATCGACCGAAATCCCGGATTCCGTTAAATGGAGCAGGTCTACGCTCGAATAGCCGCCTGCCCGAATGAGCAGCCAGACGATAATGGAAATCCAGGGAATCCAGACCAGCCACTTGATCCAGGCGATTTTTGCTGGATTAACGGCGCGGTTATTGATGGGTTCGGCGATATCGGCCATTCCCGAACCGGGGCAGACCCATCCGCACCAGGCGCGCCCCAGGAATAGCGATGAGACGAACATCAGCCCGAACATGACTGCGCTGCCGGTCAGGATGCCGTTCATTGCACCGTCGATGATGACGTAGGGGGAGAGAAAGTTCATCGTCACCGGGAAGGTGAGAAAGACAAGCAGGACGATGCCTTTGCGAATGCGTTGGCGCTTGGGGAGTTGTTTGAGCATGAGGAAGCCTTTCTATTCCTGTGGGACCTGTCCGTTCTTAATCCGTTCGATGACGCTTTCGGCCCATTGCAGGTTGGCGCGCATGTTGGCCAGGCCGTTTTCGAGAGTCAGCAGCCAGAAGAAATGTTCGCGCGGCGAGGGAATTTCCTGCTGGTATGGCCCCAACTGGCCGCCGACCTGGTCGTATTGGGACAGGATGGCGCGCATGATGACCGCATAGCCCTCGAATTTGACGAGGAGTTCATCGTCGGATAATTGTCCGCTGAAAAAGACCTGAATCAGCGGGGCGCTGCGCGGCGGGTCGAGCGGCGGCGGTCCTCCAATCCAGCCCAGTAGTTCGGCGCGCCCGGCCTCGGTGATGTGATAGACCTTGCGGTCGGGGCGATCCTCTTGTGGGATGCGTTCCATCCTTGCCAGGCCGTTTTCCTCAAGCCGCGAAAGGGTGCGGTAAATTTGGCTTTGGTCGGCGGGCCAAAAGTGGCGAATGGATGTGTCGAAAATCTTTTTCAGGTCGTAGCCGGTATAAGGGTGGTAGTTGAGAAAGCCGAGGATGGCATGGTCGAGGGACATATTGGATTTATCCTTATAGGACTTTGTTTATATAGGATTAATCATATATTAATTGCTGAAAAATGTCAAGGATAAACGCATTGTTTTTCCTACCATTACGCGATAGATTAAGCCTTAATGGAAATAGTATCCCCAAGTTGGCAAAAAAATTCAATCTTGATGTATAGTTGGAGGCATGAACCATTCTTCCCGGTTTGAGCATGTCATTCGCCGCGTTGCTGTCTTCAAAACCGCTTCAGACGAGGATGTCCGCGCGATTGCAGGTTTGGGCATCGAGCGGGCGGTTGAAGAAGGCGGCTTTTTCTTTTTGCAGGGTGACGAGGCAGGTTATCTTTACATCATGTTGAACGGGCGCGCTAAACTGTGCCAGATTGGGCCGGACGGCCAGCAGGTCAACCTGCGGACGTTAATCCCCGGCCAGTTGTTTGGGGCCATTGGTGCGGTTCAGCCCGGGGCGGTTTACCCGGCCTGCGCCCAGGCCCTGGAAGACAGTGTCGCGATTGCCATCGAGAGCGCGGCGTTTGGAAGCTTGCTGGAAACACGCCCGCATCTTTCGTTTGGCATGATGAAGTTGATGACCGGCTACATCCAGGAAATGCAGGAACGCTACCGCGAACTGGCAACCGAGCGCGTCGAACAGCGGATTGCGCACGTTCTGCTGCGCCTGGCCGGGCAATCTGGCAAGCGGGTGGAAGAAGGTGTTTTGATTGAGTTGAATTTTTCGCGACAGGAACTCGCCGAGATGAGCGGCACGACGCTTTACACTGTCAGCCGTACCCTGAGCGCCTGGGAGAAGCAGGGTATCATCTCGACCGGGCGTGAGCGGGTGGTCATCGCCAACCCGCATGGTCTGGTCAGGCTGGCTGACGGGTTATAAAAATGCAAAAACAAGCATCGTTTTCAAGAACGATGCTTGTTTTTGCAACCATCTGGCGTTCCCCCGAAAGCCAGAACCAGAATTATGTTTCAAATCACCATTGCAAATATAAACCGAGAATAAGGATACGAAAATAGACAGAATAACCCAATCGGCATAGGCATTTGTACTTTTGCCGGGCAGGGTAACTCACAACTTATCAGAGATAGTCTGTTATGTGAGGCTCTGGAAATCTTTGAACTGGGGACCTGTGAAAACACCCAACTGTTGCAGGCGGGCCAGGGCCGCCGCCCTGGTATGTACGCCCAACCGAACATAGGCCTGCGCCAGGGAGTTGCGCACGGTTGAATCGGCTATGTTGAGACGTTCGGCAATTTGGGCTGTCGTAATGTCGGGCCATTTTGCGCACATCGACAGGATTTCAAGCTGTCGCTGGGTCAGGGTTGGAATTTCGACTGAGGCCTTGCGGCTGAGCTGCTGTGCCCCCTGGCTGAAGTACATGCCTCCGTTGGCGATCATTTCCACGATGGTGGATAATTTTTGGATGGACTCCTGGTCATCTTTGAAAATATACCCACGCGCGCCGGCCTTTACAAGCGCCTGGATGATGGTTGCCTGGGTGGACATGGAGATAACCAGGATGCGTAACTTGGGGAATAGTTTGCAAAGCCTGGGGACGATTTGCAGTATTGGAAAAGGGGCGCGATTGTCTGGCGAGGTGGGCAGGTGGATATCCAACAGCAGCACGTCGACTTCGTGCCGGGCCAGCATTGGCTCCAAATCGACCCCGTAAAGCGCAGAGCCTACAATGTGTATCTCGGAGTTTCGACTGAGGCGATACAGGTAGCCGTCGATGATGCTTTGGTGATCTTCGAATATCGCAACTTTTATCGGCATAATCAACCTGTCCTTGTTTCCATTTTGCTACTTGTCATGTTCCTGGATATCGAAGCCCGCCCGGGTTGGGATAATCGCTTTCAGGCGAGTTCCGCCCCGCGCGCCTTGCAATATCTCCAGACGGCCACCCAGGAGAGCCAGCCTCTCCTGAATTCCTAAAATCCCAATCCCCTTCTTGGCCGGGTCTGGATGAAACCCCTGCCCATTGTCCTCAATCGTCAGGGCCACCCTCTTTTTTGTGCGCGCCAGGGTTACGTTGACATGGGTGGCCTGGGGGGCATGTTTGACAATGTTGGTCAAGGCCTCCTGTAAAATTCGATACAGGCTGATGTTGATTTCATCGCCAAGCCCGACCAGTTCGATCCCTTTGTAGGTAATCGGCAGCGAAACCTGCTCAGAGAATTCCCGGCACAGGCTTTGCAGCGACAGGTTGATGCCGGCCACATCCAGGGTCGGCGGCCTGAGGGCGTGCGCCAGGGCGCGAATTTTTTGCATGGCCTGGTCTGTCCCGTCCATGGCGGTGGTGATGAGTTGGCGCGCTTCCTGGTAGTCGAGCGGCAGGCTGGAAAGGGCTTCTCCCAAGCGGTATTTCAGGCCGATTAATATCTGTCCGGCTTCGTCATGCAATTCGCGGGAGACCCGGCGGCGCTCACCCTCCAGGGCGTTTACGATTTGATGGGTTAACTCGCGCAATTGTTCGCGGCTTTTGTTCAAATCGGCAGTTCGGTCGGCAACTCGAATTTCCAGGGCTTCTTTTGCGTCTCGCAGCGATATTTCCAGTTTTTTTAGCTGCTCAACCGATTCAGCCAGGGCTAGCTCAGTTGACTTCCGCTCAGTTTGGTCGATAACAGTCAATTGCAGGGCCGGCTGGCCCATAAAGTTGAACCATAGTGGCATAAATTCCAGCCAGCGGGTTTCCCCGTTTTCGAGTAGGAGACGCATTTCGTGATATTTGGAGGTTGCGCCTGTAAAACGTTTCTCGATGTAATGCAGCATGGTTGTGATGTCGTCGGGGTGAACTCTTTCCCGCAATTTTTTTACATCGATGGCATAAAGTTCTGGCAGTGTCAGGCCACATATTCGAGCAAATGCCTTATTGGCTTTGATGATTTGCCCGGTCTGTATCTGTATTAGGGCCAAACCCTGAGCAGAGTGCTCAACCAGATTTTCGTAGACCGCTTCCTGGGTTTGTTCACGCTGGCGCACTTTTTCGGTCATCAGTTCAAACACCTCGGTTAACGAGATTAACTCGTTGCGAAAGCGTCCTTTTTTTAGTTCGAAAAATTTTTGTTCATAATCTCCGTTGCCAATTTGTTCGGCGACCTTTGTCAGCGCAACGATTGGGCGGGTGAAAAATAGCGAAACCGTATACAACAGGCTGAGAAGAATGACATAAGTAATTGTAAATGCCGCCAGCATATTATTGCGGATACCGTTCTGAACTTCCAGCACGTAGTCTGCTCGGAAATCAAGGCCCATCGCGCCTACAACTTCGCCTTTGTCATTTTTGATAGGCCCCCAGGCCGACATCCAGGTTCCCCATTTGTCGGCATAGATATCAGTCTTGCTGCCAATGCTCACCAGCCCTGTCAGCAAGTTGGCCTGGCCTCTGCCTGTACTGATATAGGGTTCTTTGAACTTTGCACCCCAGGGAGGATTGGTAACTGCGCCAGTACTGCCGATAAAGATAACCTGACTTGGTTCATTGCCCGCGACGTAGGTATAAATTTCGGCGCGCGGCTCGATTTCCTGAACTGTTACCAACCAGTTGATGTGCTCCCAATAACGAGGGTCGTCGCTATAGCCATCCGCGCGCACTTCGCCTTCATTTGCCAGGGCGACAAATTGCTCCACATCCACCCCGTTTATCGCGCCTTGCAAGGTATAGAGTACATCTTTTTCGATGCGGCCAATAGTCATGCTGGTGGCATAAGTGTAAAACCAGTAATACGCGCCAGTAAACACAATGGTAAACAGGAGCGTAAAACCTGCCAGCAACTGCAACTGTAAACTAAAAAAAATGGGAGTTCTTTTCTCGTTTTTCATATTTTCCCACGATTCCAGAGGTTATCCTATAGCCTGAACCAGTACAAATATCAGGCCAACCCTGATTAGTACCGGAACTTCCTTGAGTTAAAGAGGGTGAAAATGCCTGGAATGCAGCGTTTTTATCCTTCAACAGTGCCCTGGCTATTATAAGTTGCAAATACATGGAATATAAAGGATTTTAAATTAATTCGCCCCTTCCCGTTAAAAGCGTCGAGATACAGGATGAGGGGGGCATCCTGTATCTCGACATTGCTATTTTAGCATCAATGCCTGGTTTTTGCAAGACGAATTTGTGCGCATTTTTCGCGCAAATCAAATAGCAGGGCTGAGCGTTCAATGTCGTGCAAGTCGGCCACGTCTGCCAGGGTGCAGTGGCGGTTGAAGCCGCAGCCCGGACAGCGCAATTGGCGGGATTGGAAGAACGACAGCGCCGGGGGATATTTGCGCAGCACTTTGCTGACCGTCCAATGATGTTTGGGGTATCTATCCACCCCCAGAGCATAGCGGAATTTGGTTATTCTTCTTTGCGCCAGCGCAAAGAAGTTCTCTCCAGTTTTTGTTAAATTTTAAGCATGGAAACATCTTTTAATGGGCAGTGGACAGCGGCGGAAGTTTTGGCGGCTTTTCCGCAGTCGGCAGCAGCTTTTATGGCCCTCAAAACCGATTGTGTTGGCTGTCACCTGGACAGGTTTTGCACGCTGGAGGAGGTTGCGGCGGCCTATGAGATTCCGCTCGAGCAATTGCTATCCAGGTTGCATGAGGCGATTCAAACCCCAAACGAGGAGTGATGTCTATGAGAATCTTAAAAACTGGCCTGTTTTTCCTGCTTTTCGCCCTTGTGCTGGCGGCTTGCGGCGCCGGGGCAGGCGCAAAAAGCACCCGCGAATACCTGTTGACCACCGGCATGGAAGACGGCAGGTTTGTCTTCCTGGGCGTTGGCGACAGCATCAACGGGCAGGCGAACCCGACCCTGGCCGCCAACCCTGGTGAAACGATTACGATAACGCTCATCAATGGCGGGCATGCCCGCCAGCAACTGGCAATCAAAGAAGTGCGCGCCAAGACAGATGTGGTCAGCAATAAGGGAGAAATCACTTCGGTGACTTTCACCCTGCCCAATCACCTGGAAGAAGTCGAGTATTACGACCCGCTCGATAACAACGTCGAACTGGGCATGAAGGGCAAGATTTCGATGGGGAAGGATGCCCCGGTGGGTGTGACGGCTTCGACAGCCGACCCCGGACTGTATGACCGTGAAATTGCGGTTTCGGCCATGCAGAAGGGCGGCTGCACAGCCTGTCATGCCATCCCTGGCGTGGCTGGCGCGGGAACGATTGGCCCGGATTTGAGTGAAATTGGCGCGGTGCTTAAAACCCGCATCGAAAGCGGTCAATACAGCGGCTCGGCACAAAGCGTTGAAACCTACCTGCTCGAATCGATTCAGGAGCCTGATGCGTTCATCGCGCCGGATTGCCCGACCGGCCCATGCGGCGCAGGGATGATGCCAGCTTCGCTGGCGCAGGCCTTTAGCGCCAATGAGCTTGAAGCCGTGATTAAGTACCTGGCGGCGCTTCCAGGTGGCGCGGCAGCCACATCAGCGGTATCCGGCGCGGGGGCGCCTGCATCCGCCGCGCCCTCGGGCGAGGGTTTGCTGATGGGTGAAGAATTCGAATGGGCGCGGCAAACCTTTTTTGAGCGGTGCGCGGGTTGTCATGGAACATTAAGAAAAGGCGCCACCGGCCCGGGGCTTACCCCGGATTTAACCCAACCCAAAGGCACAGTTGGCTTGGCGGCGATTATTTTCAACGGTACGACGCGCGGCATGCCCGATTGGGGCAAGCAGGGTGTGTTTACGCAGGAGCAGACCGAAATTATGGCGAAATTCCTGCAGATGGAGCCGCCCGCCCCGCTCGAACTGTCGCTGGAGCAAATGCAGGATTCGTGGCAGTTGATTACGCCGGTTTCTGAACGCCCGACCAGCCCGCAGACCACGCGCAATATTGACAACTATTTCATCGTCACCTTGCGCGATGCCGGCCAGGTGGCGATTATTGATGGCGACACTTATGAAGTTGTCAGCACGGTGGATAGCGGCTATGCGGTTCATATTACGCGCATGTCGGCCAGCGGGCGTTATGCCTATGTCATTGGGCGCGATGGAAGGCTGGCGCTGATTGACCTATGGATGGAATCACCCGAGGTGGTGGCGCGCGTGCAGACCTGTTACGACGCCCGCTCAGTCGAAGTGAGCAAGTATGACGGCCCTGAGGGCGATTTCCGCGACAAATATGCCATTACCGGCTGTTACTGGCCGCCGCACTTCGCCATTTTGGATGGGCAAACGCTTGAACCCATTAAGGTTGTTTCCAGCCGCAGTTACACGACCGATACCGGCACTTATCATCCTGAGCCGCGTGTGGCGGCCATCCTGGCTTCGCATTACAAGCCCGAGTGGGTGGTGAATGTGAAAGAAACCGGTCAAATTTGGATAGTGAATTACACCGATCCGCTCAACCCGTCCATCAAAATGTTGAATGCGGCGCTCTTCCTGCACGACGGCGGGCTGGATTCGACTCATCGCTACTTCCTGGTGGCGGCAAATCAATCGAACAAGATCGCTGTGGTCGATTTGAAAACCGGCGAACTGGCAGGCATTGCGGATGTTGGGGCTGTTCCGCACCCCGGACGCGGCGCGAACTGGATTGACCCTGACTTTGGCCCGGTCTGGAGCACGCCGCACCTTGGCGAGGCTTCGGTCATGTCGATTGGGACGGACCCCGAAGGCCATGCCGCCAACGCATGGAAGTCTGTCCGCACTACGCCCCTGCCCGGCTCTGGCAGCCTGTTCATCAAGACCCACGCCAAAAGTCAGTGGATTTGGGTGGATATGACCCTCAACTCTGACCCGACGCTCTCGCGCACGGTCTGCGTAATTGCAAAGTCGGACCCAACCCAAGTTCACAAGTGTTGGGAAATTGGCACCTACGGGCGCGCCGTTCATTTTGAATATAACAAGGACGGCACCGAGGTGTGGGTCAGCCTGTGGGGTGATGCTGCCAAGCCCGGCGAGACTGGCGCGATTGTGATTTACGATGACGTCACACTGGCAGAGAAGGCGCGCATCGACAACCTGATTACGCCGACCGGCAAGTTCAATGTGCACAACACGGTAAACGACATTTACTAAATAGCGGCTTGAACATGCAGCCGCTTCAGGGATTTTCCCTGGAACGGCTGTTTTGTTTGGATTTTATCGAATATGTGCAGGTTTCAGCCCAAAAGCGGTATCATATTTATTGGATCGTATGATTATCCCTGACCGCACGAAAGGAGCATCATGTCCACCCCGAAACTTTCCCCGCGCGACCTGGCCGCCTTCATGGTCATCAATGCTGTTTATGCTTTCCTGCCCCTGCTCGTCGTTGGCCGCGCCGATTGGATTCCCGGCTGGGTCTACGCCGCGTTGATGCTGCTCTCGACCCTCGGCAGCCGCGTTTTGGCCGCCCGGAAAAACCCCGGCATCCTGGTCGAACGCGCCAAATCTCTCGAAGCCAAAGACGCCAAAGAATGGGACAAAAAACTGGTTCCGCTGGTCGGCATGCTTGGCCCCCTGGCCGTCCTGCTCGTTTCCAGCCTGGATGTGCGCTTTGGCTGGAGCGATATTCAAGGCGGCTGGATGGCGCCTGTGGCGCTGGGCGCGCTGATCCTTGGCCTGGCTTTCGGGACCTGGGCTTTTCTCGAAAACAAGTTTTTCTCGGGCGTCGTCCGCATCCAGACCGACCGCGGACATCACGTCATCGACACCGGCCCATATCGTTACCTCCGCCACCCCGGTTATGCCAGTGCCATCCTGATGTATCTCGCCATCCCACCCTATTTTGGTTCACTCTGGGGCCTGCTTCCCGCGCTGGCAACGATTGCGCTCTTCATCCTCCGCACCGCATTGGAGGACAAAACCCTGCAGGAAGAACTGCCCGGCTACAGGGAATATACCCAAACGACGAGGTACAGGTTGTTTCCAGGATTGTGGTGAGCACCTCTCCGGCGCTACGCGCCACCTGCAACTTCGTGACACGCGTCCCCCAAATACGGACGAACTGTAGTCCGTATTTGGGGGACGCCGGGCAAGGCTGGGCTAAAACACCGCCATCCAAATCGTGCGCAAGCTCAGGCCAATAATCACAACCCCAACAATCACCATCAACACTTTAAGCGGTAGGTGTTTGGTAATATAAGCCGCCATCGGTGCAGCAATCACCCCGCCAATTAGCAGGCCCAGGATGACCTGCCAGTAATCGGAAAAACTGAGGGTCAGGATGAAGGTCACAGATTGGGCAAAGGTGACGAAAAATTCTGAAAAATTGACCGTACCAATCGAAACGCGCGCATTGTTGCCGCGCGCCACCAGGGTGGTGGTCACAACCGGCCCCCAGCCCCCGCCACCGATGGCGTCGAAAAATCCGCCTACCAGGCCGAGCAGGCTGACGTGCTTAATTTCACCCTGATTCTTCTTGACCCCGTTGAAGGCTTTAATCAGGATGATGACACCCATGACCAGCAGGTAGGCAGAAATCCAGGGCTTGAGCATGTCGCCATCTAGCGAGGTCAGCAGGTAGGCTCCGCTGACGCCGCCCAACACACCGGGGATGAGCAGTTTTTTGGCCAGCGAGGTGTCGATATTTTTCAACTTCCAGTGCGACAGGCCGGAAACGCCGGTGGTAAAGACCTCGGCCATATGAACGCTGGCGCTGGCCGCAGCGGGCGGCACACCCAGGCTGAGCAGGAAGGTGTTGGAACTGACGCCGTAGGCCATACCAAGCGCGCCGTCAATCATTTGGGCGATAAAGCCGACCAGGATGAAAGCAAAAATGTTCAGGCCACCGTAAGCCTCGGAACCGTCGGGGCCGAGCACCGCGCCGCAGGCGCTGAGTACCAAGGCTGTGAGGCCGAGAAAGACAAAAACAAAAGGGCGGATTTTCATGGGATTTCTCCTTTAGATTTATATAAAGTCTACGGGAAAAGTATACTTTAGACGGAAAAGAAATTTCCAGCCGATATTGGCTGGCCGGGCTAAATGGAGGGTGTCTGGCGCTGGCCGCTTACCCGCTGCCAGACGTCGGCCAGGGTGGTTTTATCGAGCACATTCGAGATGGCGGCGCGCACATCGAACATGACCATGCGCAGGCCGCAGGTTTCCTCGTCCGGGCAGCCGCAGGGTTCATAGGCCATCTGGCTGACGCATTTGACCGGGGCAATCGGCCCGTCGAGCACGCGGAAGACCTGCCCCAGGGTAATCTTGTCTGCCGGGCGGGCCAGGTAGTAGCCGCCGCCAATGCCCATTTTGCTGTGCAGGATTCCAGCGTTTTTGAGCGCCAGCAAAATCTGTTCGAGGAACTTGGCCGGGATTTTCTCGCGGGCCACAAATTCTTTGATTTGTACTCTGCGTGGCTGGCCGTTTTCGTCCGGCTCGGCCAGCATGATCATGGCCCTCAAGCCATATTCACCGCGTTTGGAAAGTCGCATGGGGTAGGGCGTCCTTTGTTCCCGGCAAAAAACAAAAGTCTATTGCCAAGATAGACTTTGTATACTGTTATCTTTAGTATAGTTATAATTTCCCGATTTGTCAATATTCAGTTGCTGAATATTGAAAGCAGGGGCGAATTAAAAAATGCAGGACAGGTTCAACTCCTGTCCTGTTGTCTATTACCGTTTTTTCCTTGCGGCATTATTTACTGCTCAACATTTTCCTGATTTCGCTGTTGACTTCCTTGAAAACACCGCGCGGGCTGACTTCGTCGAGCATTTCGACGATGCGGTTGATTTCGCCGTCGGTGAGTGATTGGTTGCCGGTCAGGGTTTCCAGTTTATTGCGCAGGACGTAGCCGCGAATTTCTTCCACAGAGGCCATCTCTGACACCATGCGGGCGACGACCTTGCTCGATTTTGCAAACTGGATGAAATCCTTGTTCAGCAGGTCGTAGGACAATTCACCTTTTTTGTTGGTATAGGCACGGATGAAGGCCGCGTAATCGTCGCTGCAAACAGTGGTGAGTTCTTCGGGGCTTTCTTCCTCCATCCCGGCTTCTTCGTTGTAACTGGTCAGTTTGATGGGGGTGCGCCTGGCGTATGGCAGTCCGATGGTCAGTTCGACGGCTTCATCAAAGGCTTCTTTTGGAAACAATTTTTCAGGAGTGCCGGGAGTTGGCTCGGCTTCGTCGGTGCCTTTTTTGAAGACTGCAATGCCGGGCTGGGCGGTGTCGTAGCGGATGATGATAATGCCGGATTTTCCCCGTTTGAGTTTCTGTCGGTAAGCGGTGGCTTCGAGCGTGGAAAGTTCCACCATTTTGGTTCTAATCATGATTTATTCCTTTCATTGTGTGGTTGTATTGTCTGTCTTGCGTATTCCCAAAGAGTTCACAATTGTAATGGCAAGAAACGCCCTATTCTACCGCCAAATCTCGAAGGCCAGCCCCTTGACTTTGGGACGGTGTTGGGCGCGGGCCTGGAAAAGCACACTGCGCCCGGCTTCGGAACGGGTGAAAATTAATAGCCCGCCGCCGACGTATTGTTTCCAGTGTTTCGCAAATACCTCCGCCAGTTCCTTGCGGGTTGCCAAAATCTGCGGCACGGGGTGAAAGGTTGGCCGGGTGTACAGGTTTTCTTTCAGGAAATTGCGCAGCGCCAGCCAGAAGGGAGTCAGCAGGATGTTGGGCAGGTGTTCGTCGGTGCGCAGGATAAGATAACGCTGGTCGCGCACCGGCGCAAAGATTTCGCCAAAGGCTTTGATGAAGGTTGCGGCATCTTCGGGGGATGCGTAATCGAGCAGGATTTCGTAACTGTTATTAGGCTGTTCGACCACGCGCAGGTATTCGGGTTGCAGGTTGCGGCTGATGAGTCCGTTTTCGCGCAGGGAGAAGAACAGGGCGCGGGCAACGTCCAGCAGGATGGCATCGACTGGCTGGTTGACCATGAATTTTTGGAAAATGCGATAGGAGTTACGCAGGTTGAACAGGAATGCGACAAAGACGCTGATTAGCAAGATTGGTTTTAAGACTATCATCAAAATTTCAGTGCCTTTATAAGCAAAGCGTGCTGAAACGTCGAGCGAAAATACAAGTGCTACCAATATGCTTCCAAGCAGGGTGGCGATAAATTCGCGCAACATGCGCTTGATGGTCTCTTTGACGCTGAAAACGGTGCGAATGGTCAGGTCGCGGGTGTCGATGCGCGAGGCCGAGTAACTGAAATTGCTGTATTCTTCGCCGACGCGCCACAGGTCATAGACTTTGTCGCGCTCCGGGATGGCGGCCAACATGCGGCGGGTATAGCGCGCAAAATTAATCCGCTTGAATGGCTTCATTATCATGTCATAGGCCAGTTCCGGGTCAACGTGCATGAGGCCTTTGACCACGCGCCCGTTTTGTTCAGGCGGAAGGTAAGAATTCTCATGCGATAATTCGCTGTAAATAGGGAGTTGCGTTATAAGCGCGTCAGTTGCTGCGCCAATGTCAGCCATGAGTTGCTTTATGGCAGGGACGATGACGATGCCCCAGTATTTGTCGTGACGGGCGGTGAAGCGGCGCAGGTCGAGGTTGCCGCGCTCGAAATCGCGGGCGACGCAGACCACGTCCCAGTTGTGGGCGACTTTGCGCCCCCAGGCCGGGTCTTTGCGGATGGTGCGCCCGCGCAGTTGCTGGACGGAGGTGCTGGTGGTGACGCTGGTCAGGTCAATGAGCGTGTTGAGAGAGAGCGAATCCCAGCCCTCGCCGAGGATGCCGCGCGTTCCGACCAGGCATTGGACGATGCCGCGGTCGAACAACTCGGTCGCCATGCGGACGTAGGTGCGCGAAGCCCAGTCGCGGCCTTCGCCGACGATTTCGACCACGTTCCCGGCGTCGGGTGACAGGGCGCGGCAGGCGGCTTGCAGGCGGTTTTCTTCTAGGTAACGGTTGAATTTTCCCAGCAGGGAATCGGCGTTTTCCTTCGTTACCATGAAGGTTCTGCCAGTTAAAAGCACCGGGCTGAGGATGGCGAGTTCAGGGTGTTCGGCCAGGTGGTGGAACAGGCGAATCGCGCTGCCGGCATTTTTGTCGAGCACGCCTGCCAGGGTGCGGATGCCGCTCGACATGCGCTCGAAGTCGGTCACAACCACAGCGCGCAACGATGCGCCGAGGGCGGCGTGTTCTTTTTCGAGGATGTGGGCAACGGCGTGGTCTTTGTTCTCGGAGAAGGTCAGCACCAGGTCGCCGACAGAGCGGTTTTGGCGCAGGCCGCGCTCGGTGATGGTGAAGCCGAACGGCAGCAGGATTTTGCGCAGGCGCTCAAACAGGCGATGGTCGCCGGTGTCCGGGCTGATTTTGAGTACGTTCAGGCCGAATTTTTCGAGCAGCAGGGCCCAGTCTTCGATGTTGAACGGTTCGTCGGCCTGAACGGGCAACAGCAGGTGGCGGGGGATGGGTAGGTCGTT
>Ga0208244_100730_pt1 | contig 25716 bp, 27 predicted proteins | sample SubbioCR12Aug_5A_FD_184828 | JGI IMG/M metagenome (GOLD analysis project Ga0208244, IMG submission 184828) | Serpentinite rock and fluid subsurface biosphere microbial communities from McLaughlin Reserve, California, USA - CR12Aug_5A (SPAdes) | ecosystem: Environmental > Terrestrial > Deep... | reverse complement strand
TTGATTACGAAGGGACGCTAAGAGTAAAAACCAATCCCCGCGTCACTGCGCTTCGACTGTCCAGCTTCGCGTGGAATGACTGTCCAGCTTGCCGTGGAATGGGTGTCCAGCTTGCGTGGAATACGCATCGTTGTGCGTATTCCAGACCAACTTTGTTACACCACCCTTGCGTGAGGCCCGAATACGTTCCTCACAAAACACCGCTCGGCGCTCGCCATCCACCACGGAGAACGTGGCGACGTACAGCAAACTACCGTCGACAGCCTCTGCCAGAATGCGCAAACCGTGATCATCTGGGGTTTGTTCGGCGTGAATGCGATGGACGGATAGCTCATGCAGATGCTCGGCCGTAATCGGGCCGAAAGCAGACTCAGGGGCATCGGCACGGACGATCTGAAACTCATAGTGCATTGCGGTACTCCCAGACCGAGATCGCTTTGGGTCAGCTTGCTGCCGCAATATCAGCCGGTTCAGGCTGATTCATGGCATCGGCTTCTAAACCGCCATCACAACGCACACAGACATCGGCCAGCCCTTCCGCCGTATGAACCCGCGCTTCATTCAGCCAGGGTTTGCGTACCTCGGTTTCGTCATGAACGATGAAGGCGACATGCGGCTGACTCATGATCACCGGGCCACCACACTTGGAACACGCCTCGATGGGCCCCGCGCCACCGCCAGTGTGCCTGATTCCTCGCTCCGCCAGTGCCGCCAGCATGGCAGGCCAGGCGCATTCAGCATTGCAGTAAGCCGCCAGCGTTTCCGCCGATAACACATCACAGCTCATGCCTTCGTCGGTATTGCCCCGACCATAGTAGTACTGCTCGACATGCCGATTAAAAGTGAAATGGCGCGCAGCGAGTGGTTTGCCGCAGGCGCTGCAATGTCCGTAGTCGTGCTTATTCATGGCATCCCGTCAAATTGATGCGTTATAGGCAAGACGCTGTACCTAGCATTCCCGTACTTCGGTATAGCGCTCGGTGAAACCGGAATCCGGGACTTCAAGGTCGTCGAATTCATCGTAATCGTTGACATCCGGAACCAGCCAGAACGCGGGCAAGTGTTCTACGGTTGGTATCGCTTGCGTTCGATACAGGCTCAACGCTGTCTCCTTGTCCGGCAACAGCTCGCTGACGTCGGTTTTGCCATCCGGTTTGACCAATTGATAGCCTCCTCTCCGCCGACTGACCAGCACGTTGCGTTTGTAAGTCGGGTATTCGACGCTTTCCACACCTGGCTGCGCGGCGTTGCCGACGCTCGTGCGCAGGTACTTGGCAACACGCTGGTCATAAAGACGCTCTGCTGCCACAAGCGGCAGACCCGGGTTCAGTTCATGCTGAATCTTGCCCGGCGTCCAGGCCACAAGTTCCGCACCCTGTTGGCACGCGAATTCAACAAATGCTTCCAAGGCAATGGCAAGCCAGTCCCTCTCCACCGGACATTCCGGAACACGTTCAGGCTGCTGCGAGCGACGCTGGCCGACATGTGTCCAACGCTTGCACAGCGGACGCTGCAAGCGCTGCAAACGCAGGTCGCGCATCCAGTCGCTCTGAACTTCGTCGAGCAGCATCACGGCGCGGCCCGCACGGTCGGTGAAGCGGCTCACGCGTATATGGGCAAAAACATTGCGCGCCCGAAAATGGTTGGTGAAATAACTGCTTTCCAGGCTGGGCAGAGTCAATTGCAGTTCGTTGATCTCAACATGACCCAGGTCAGGCGAAGGTTGCAGGCGCTGGTCATACCACACGATCCAGGACAGGTTCCAGCCAATACCACGCGGGAACCGTTTGCCTCGCAGCGGCAGACGCCGGCCGGGGTGACCGGCGGTTTCCAGCAACTCGACAGCCAGGCGACTGCGCCGCAGCGGAGTCCAATTCGGGTAGGCCTGAGAAAAAAGAGTTCGCAAGGCTTCCGGCTGAGAATGCAGCGGCGAGTCCACATAACGATCGGGCAACCAGAACCGACATTGATTGAAGTACGTATAGCTTGCCCGTACCTTTATCCGCTGACGCGCCGCCTGACGCAATGCGTCGACTGCGGAACCACGCAGAACCGCATCCAGGTTTTCACACACCTTTGCCGACTGCCCGGACGCCGCAAACGCAGCCCGATACTCGGCCAACGAAAACCCGGTGAACTCGAACCCGCAGGACAGGTCCGCATTGGGTACGACAAGATCCAGGCATTCATCCATTACATCAATGCGCTCGGCAGGTTTCATCGGCGCCAAGCTCGATTGGCCTGCGGCAAGATCGGAAAAGCGCTCCAGGGCGCGCGTGGCCGTAATTGCTAGCGACAAGGATTCAAAGTTGGGGAGCTGCACCGTGGACAAGAAATTGAGGGGGTTCATATTGACCGCCATTTCGTTTGACTGCGGTCAGTATGCAAAACTCAAGGCTCAATATCTGAGCCTCGGGTTTATGGGCTGTCACTTTATTGACAGCTTTCGGCTTTTCCTTGCCCGTTCTGACTCAGGCGCTCGGCTTGCCGCCGTTCCGCATCGGCAACCAGATCAAGCGAGGCTTGCCAGTTCTCCCGGCAAAAAGCCTGGAAACCGGCCAAACGTTCAGGCTCCGGCAAAAGGGATGGCCTGAACGGACCTGGCCCACGGCCAGTTCGTACTCGGCCAGTAGCCCGATGTATTGCCGGCGTTGTCTGGCTCGATGACGATAGGCGGATACCCTGCGCGCAACACCGGCAGATTCGAGCAAGCCATACAGCCGTTCGATGGCGCGCGTGCCCCCACTTCCTGATGATGCGCCAGCGGCCGCCCCTCGACAGTGAGCCCGAACCAGTACGAAGGCGACCTCACCCAGGGTGAGCGTATTGCCTTCCAGTGCAGTGGAAGTGTGCGCGTCCACAGGTCACGCAGTTGGGCGAGCAAGGCGGTGCGGAGGTCGGGGAGAGGGGCCATGGTGTATTAGGTGGGTAGCTGGAAGTCTTCTTCCTGCTTCATACGCTCATCTCTCAGTTCAGAGAGAGTCTTCTGATGCCGCACAACAACTAGCCAATCGTAAATACAGATGGCGGACCAACCGGTTACCTCCTTGGCCCAATCGTTGAAGCGACGAGGTTCGCCCTTGTACAAAACACGATCCGAATCAATCACCTTGGCGGTCGATTCCGGCCATTTCTTCAAATATATCTCGTCATCAGGCTGGATGATTTGCCACTCAAACAACTTGGCCATCCTTGGCAAGTCACGTCTGGTGGATTTATTCGCATTTGAAATTGATGATGCTGCGCTGGACTTGCCAGGGACTTTGATATCAAGCAGATAGTCACCCAGTTCGCGAGGTGGCAATAACCGCTCAATATTCAGAACATCCAGGCCGCCCGGTAAGCGCATCGGTTTAATGCCAATTACCGTGATATCGACACCGTTTTGAATGAGCCAGCTACAGGCCGACAATGTCCTTTCATCGAAACTGGAGGCCACAAGTACGATGCGCTGACGGCGATTAAAATTGCTGCCAGCAAAATTGTTGTCCAGAAATTTCCCCAGCTCCCTGCGTGCTTTCTCGGTTGCAGTCAATGTGGGGTCGGTAACCCCTTGTCGCTCCAGATAACTGCTGAACATCGATTCGATCAACATTTCCGGAGTGTTGATCCTAGCCATGGCGGCTGCATAACGAATGGCTTGTATCTCCAGCGGCTCGGCTCGGGAATGCATGTCTTCCTTGTCCCGTTTGACCTCAATGAGAACAAGATTTCCCTCCCCATCCAGAGCCACGAGGTCACATCGCCCATTACTGCTGTCGATGACCTGCTGCCCGACGATCAGCAGGTTTTCCCGCTTGTCGTTGCCACCACCTTCTGCAATCAACTCAATGTTATCTTTTAAGAAGGCCTCTATCTGAGCCTCAGATATCCCCAACTGCTTGAAACTGGTGTCTTGTTTAACCGATTCGGTAAGCAACTCAATCTTGTTGTCAGAGAAATTGCACGGCACGAACTGTGGCATTTGTTACTCCCTATGAAAAAATTGATATTTCCGCTGTCTCAACGTGTTGGCAACAGATTCCCCCATACATGCTGTGCAGCTTATTGCTGGCCATGTTCAGCCTCCCACCCCTTGCAAGCCAGCGCGACATAACGCGGAACCGGGCGCGCGCCGGTGCCATAGGCGCTCATGGTGCGCGGTGTCATGCCCAAGGCGCGAGCGGCGGCGGCCAGAGACAGACCGTTTCGGGCACGCCATTGGGCGAAGACGCGACTGTTTTCGTCTGCGGCATTCTGGGCCTGCGCATCCAGCCACAGAGTGTCAGCGCCAATCTGGATATCCAGTTCCGGCCATTCGACTGTCCAACCTTCACCTTCGATGATGGCTGCCTTGGCGAAGGCTGACGGGTTATGCAAGGGACGCAAGCCGGGGAAGAGGTCGAAGGCATCCGCCAGCGACACGGTGTGAACACTGCCATCAACAAAGGTCAGGCGCAGACAGTATTCGGGCAAGGCTTCCACAGCCTGCAAGCGGGGACGCTTCATGATTGCCATGTTTTCCACTCCTTGATCAGATCTGCCTGGTTCTCGCGCAGTCAGGCCAGCACCTCGGTTTTCAAATCCGCCGGAACACTGCCGGCGACCAGCGCAAGCGTTGCCAGGTCGAACCGGGCATTGATTTCGCCGCCGACCAGATGCACATGTATAGGCTCATGATCCTTCTCGCGCAATTGCAGCCGGTATTTGTTGCGGAAGCGTTGCTTCGTCGTCATGACATCATTGTATGGAAACAATTTCTATATGGCAAAGTTCGTCGACAATGAACTGTGTTTTCCTTCATCCCTTCACACACACCACCTGCTTCAAGGTGTGCACCACCTCGACCAGATCTGACTGGTTTGCCATGACCGTGTCGATGTCCTTGTAAGCGCCAGGAATTTCGTCAACCACGCCTTTGTCCTTGCGGCAAATCACGCCTTCAGTCTGGGTCGCCAGATCGGCCTCGTTGAACTGCTTTTCCGCCTGAGTACGACTCATCTTGCGGCCGGCACCGTGAGCGCAGGAGCAGAAGCTGTCCTTGTTGCCCTTGCCGCGCACGATGTAGCTCTTCGCCCCCATGCTGCCGGGAATGATGCCGAGGTCGCCGTCGCGCGCCCGGATGGCACCCTTGCGGGTGACCCAGACGTTCTCGTGGAAATGGTTCTCCATCGCCACATAGTTGTGGTGGCAGTTCACCACCTCGTCGGTGACCGTGAATGAGGGAAACGCCTGGCGCATGGCCACGAGAATCAAGTCGAGCATGGCGTCACGGTTGGCGGCGGCGTATTCCTGTGCCCAGTGCACCGCCTCGACGTAGTCCTCGAAGTGGTCAGTCCCTTCCGGGAAGTAAGCCAGATCGCGATCTGGCAGATTGATGAAATGCCGGGTCATGTCCTTGCGCGCCACGTCGATGAAATAGCTGCCAATGGCGTTGCCGATGCCGCGACTGCCAGAGTGCAGCATGATCCAGACACGGTTCGACTCATCGAGGCAGATTTCGATGAAGTGGTTGCCGCCGCCCAGACTGCCCAGTTGCACAACCCAGTGATTGTCCAGCACCGGCAGCAGGACATAAAGATGAGACAGCAACTGGCTGACGGTGACGGTCGCGCTCAGGGTGAGATCCACATACGTGCTCTCCCCCCATTCCGGGAAGCGCGGGTTGAGAACTTTCCCCGAGAGCGTGACGGCATAGCCCAGCGGCTCGAACAGGGCGCGCACCATTGCCTCGCCGCCGCGCGCCGGCACGACCGGCAGGCGGGCGATCAACGGCAGGGGCTGGTCAGCCAGTTCCGGCTTGCCGGTACAGCGCCCCGACAATGCGGTGGAGAACACCTCCCGCAGCGCCACGGACAGGAATGAGGACGCGGCATAGGGCCGGTCGTTGACGTATTGATCCAGCAGACCGCTCGCCTTGTCGTTCTTGCCGCGCACCAGACCGACCGGATCCACATCCACCAACAGGCAAGCGGTGCAACGATCCTCCGTCGCCTCGGGAAAGAATACGTGGGCCTCGCCGAAGGTCAGGGAAAACCGCTGCACCTTGTCAGGGTGCTTGTGCAGCAGATAGCCCAGATCGGTAGCGGGTGATGCGGTATTGGTCAAAGTCAGCAGCATATCTGTAGGCTCTTGGGGGTATTCACGAGGGAAATACGCTGGTAGCTTGCCATCGTTCAGGCTCAAATGCTGCGCCTGTGAGAACTGTTTCTTTCAGGGGGAAATAATGAATCGCACCGAACGCTTCTACCGCATCGACCAGTTGCTCGCCGCGCGCGGCATTTTGAGCAGGGAGGCATTGCTGGAGGAACTACAGGTTTCCTGGGCCACGCTGAAGCGCGATCTGGCCTACCTGAAGGATCGTTTCAACGCGCCCATCGTTTTCGATCGGGACGCGGGTGGCTACCGTTTCGCCAAGCCCAATATCGGTCCCAAGTATGAGTTGCCGGGACTGTGGTTCAGCGGCGATGAAACCCATGCCTTGCTGACCATGCACCAGTTGCTGTCGGAGTTGGAACCCGGGCTGCTCGCCCCTCATATCGCGCCGCTGCTCTCGCGTCTGGAAGCCATCGTCTGCAAGGACGGTCACGCCTTCGACGAAATCGCCAGCCACATCCGCCTTGCCCGCATTGGCATGCGACGTAAGAACCCTGCCCACTTTGCTGTAATTTCACGCGCCACCCTGGCCAGGCAGCGGATACATGTCCGCCACTACAGCCGGAGCGAAGACAAGCATTCGGAGCGGCAACTGTCACCGCAGCGGCTCACTTTCTACCGCAACAACTGGTATCTCGAAGCCTGGTGCCACGTTCGCGATGACCTGCGTCGCTTCTCCGTGGATGCGCTGGAAGCGGTCGACCTGCTCGGCACGACGGCCAAGACCGTGACGGCGGAACAGCTCGATGCCGTGTTCAGCGGCAGCTATGGCATCTATGGCGGCCTGCCGGATAAGCGGGCCTTGCTGCGCTTCTCCGCTGCCGCCAGCCGATGGGTGGCGGATGAGGAGTGGCATCCCATGCAAGTCGGCCGATTGGAACCGGATGGCCACTATGTCCTGGAAGTCCCCTACGCCGCGCCGACCGAACTGATGATGGATATCCTACGTCACGGACACCATGTGGAAGTGCTGGAACCTGGCGAGCTCCGGGCGGCGGTAGCTGAAACTCTCAGAATGGGAGCAGGCAACTATTGACGAGAAGATCGCGCCTCTGGTGCATGTGATCAGACATCCTCGTCACAACCGCAGTCAGCTCAGAAAACAGCACCCCGTCATCGGCCAGCGGCGGAACCGGGCGGGATGCGGGTCGCGATGCTTGTCACTTGGGACTCCCTTTCGGCGCGGGTTTATTAGTGGTGGCTTATGAAGTTCAGATTAGCAAAGTTTGACCTCTTGTTAAGGTCTTTCGGGAGAGGGGACATTGGGAGGGGTTGCTGCCGCGCTACTACACAATCCTCCACGTCACTGCGCATATCGTGCCGCTTCCTGTCCTCTTCATCGACCCAAAGGGTCTCAACCTATCGAGGCGACCACAATTCTGACGAAGGGGACGAGTGCTCTGACCGAATGGCAGGTAACCGAAGCATTGCAGACCAAGATTGGCAGATACGTGAATGACCGCACTGGCCGATTATGCAAAGTGCTCGATTATGTGAAGCAGCAACTTTGGACACCTGCCAACCACTGATGAGCAGCGGAAGGTTGGCGACGCCCCCTTTGCATAATCACAGCGCTATCAGGAAGACGATTCACGAGTCGGGAGGACTGTTCACGATGGAATCGGCCTTTGGCTCCCTGAGTCGTGATAGACCGCGCCCTGGAAGCGGCGCGCCAGAAGCCAAACACCACTTCAAGCAGCCGTGAAATTATGTTCAGCATTCGGCAGTCTCAGCCGTCGCCAAGCCGCTTGCTGCCGGTCTTTCAAGGCAAACAGCTGCTGCCACTTCACATAATCGAGAGCTATGCATAATCGGGCTTAGCGGCCGTTCAACGTTCAGAGTAAGGACCAATATGCAAGCTGGTAGGGGCGAGGTTGATCGTGGGCCGAAATTTCTACGGATATACGCCGCCGGCAACAACATCCCGGAGCGATCTTTCTGTCCACCTACCCCAATTTACATTGGTTCTAAAACAGCGTGGTCAGCGGTGGGGTAAATGGCTTGCCTTCCTTAACAGGTCGGCACGGAATATTGGGGGCACACGCAGGCCCCAGATACTCGGGCTGGTGGCCAAGCTCATGAACAGCTAGTCCCGCTTGGATCACAGCAGGCGTAGCCAAGTCAACAGCGGCACGGCTAATCGCGGCTGGATCCCCGTCTTGAACGCCTGTAGCAAGGTCCAAAGCTGCCGACAAGTTGATCAATGTCACTAGGCAGATAGCGGCAACAGTCTTTTTAATCATCTTATGCGACCTTCGTAACAACGTTCTCAGCAGTCCGATTTCCGTTTGAGTTTGAGCAAAGTTCGAAGGTAATACCCATTTCTATCTCCAGAGGTAGTGTGAAGGATCAGCTTCACATCTCGTATAGATATACTTTGGGCGCCATCTCCAAGAAACACGACGCGTCATCCAACGGCCGGAGGCCAGAGTTCGGGAGTTCCATCGTCGAACAAGGACATTCCAGCGTGGCTAGTTCAACCGCCTCCTTGGTTTTCCAGGGCGCCCGGCGGTGGATCAACTCCGCCTTGTACAGCCCGTTGATCGTCTCGGCCAAGGCGTTGTCGTAGCTGTCGCCCCGGCTGCAAATACTGAGGAGGGACTCAGCCTTCTGTTCTCCGCAAGCCCGTTTCCAGGCTCAAAACAGAACTGAAACCTTAACCCCACCATCCACGCAGGATAGAAGTACCCTCTACCGCGAGAGCGGTTGTGTCCCTAAAGCTTTATCCAACTCAAGCAGTAGCTCTACAGGGTCGACTTTTAACGCGTCAGCTATCTGGCATAGGGTTTTCATCGAAGGGTTGGCAATTTCTCGCTCGATCTGCGACACAAAGGTTCTGTCAACCTCAGCAGTTAGCGCCAACCCTTCTTGTGAAAAACCTTTGGCCAAGCGCTCACGGCGCAAATTCTTTGCTAACCGCTTCACCAGGGTTTCGAAGGTCATGTCCACGCATGCAGTGTTGCCTGGACATAGACTGCAAATCCACGGAATATAGTCTACAGTACACTCAATACCATTGCCCGTACGCCTGATGAGCGAAGCATCTGAACGCGAGGACCCAAAGTCCTCAGAAACAAAACCGGATAAGTCTTCTGAAGCATCCCCGCTGGCACAAAACGAGCTGTCAGCGCCAGCACTGATCGCGGCATTCGTTGGTCACTCTCCACGCATCTGCCTGCACATTCCAGAGGCAATGAAACCTTATGCGGCAAGGCATGGCGCAAAGTACGACCCGGCACAAAAACAGTGGTATGTACTCGGCGATGTGCCCGAGGCACTCGAATCCTTCGGACCACCGCCAGCACGCAGGCAGCCGGTATACGAGTATTCGCCGCCCTGCCCAACATGCGGGGCATATATGGTTAAGCGCTTTCGCAAGCGTGACAGAGACCCGTTTTGGAGTTGCTCTCGCTACCCCACATGCAAAGGAATCGTGGTGTGGACACCCGCAATGCCACCAGCGACCCCTTCCGAAATCATTCAAGAATTCACACAACCTACCCCAGCACCTGCGAAACCTCCATCACCAGCCCTCCGTGTTCACTTAACCAGAAAGTGGAAAGAGCTGACTGCTCAGTTGGCGTTAAAGCTAGGATCAATTCCTGCTGCTGAAGACTGGCTATTCAAACAACACCCGGCACTTCAGGAAAAGACACCCGCAGAGACCATGCTAACGATGGAGGGAACCATAATTGTAGAAAAAATAATTCAAGCCCTCCCCCCGAACACGCCCGGCTAGCTCAACCGCGTTTCAGTCCAAGCTCAGGGGTAATCCAACAGCTTCGGAATGCCTCGACGATACTAAGAACCGCAGAGCCCTAACTGAGTTCAGATGTTTGAATGCAGGCGAGCCAGTTTTCTATTTGTGCTTGCTCGCAAGCTCTCTCCAACAGCATCAGAACGTCTGGCACGCTGCTTGTTGTTGGTAGAAGGCTTGGATTTCACCTCGCCCCCATCGGCTGAAGGTTCCCGCAACCGGTTCGACATCCAGCCGTAAAACACATCCGGATGCCAGTACACACGGTTACCCAACTTTGCTGGAGCAGGCAAGATGCCATCATTTATCCAGTTCTCGACAGACCGGACTGATATGCCGAGGATGTCTGCGACTGCCTGTTTGGAAAGCGGGACGAATGCTGCGTGATGGGTCATTACGGGACCAATGTAGTTACGGTCCACGGTATAGCAACTAATGTGGGCGACTTGGATGGTTTATCGCGCAGTAGAACGCGAGCCGTCCTAGCGCTGCCAAGTTAGTGGCAAATTAGTGGCAATCGGTGGTAGATTACCACTTCGCGCAGCTTCGCGAAACTAAGCGAAGAAATGCGCAACTCATTGATTTACAATGGACACATAGCAACGCAGGACACCGTTTTAGGCAGGGAAAACCGGGTTCGGGACGTGGAGGCCGGAGGTTCGAATCCTCTCACCCCGACCATTTTTTTCAAGCAGTTACGGCAACATCTAGGGATTTTCTCCCCAACAGCCTCGCCACTGGCCTTCACTTGGCCTTCGGGCCTTAGCGAGGCGATTAGATGGCAGTCGCCGTTCTATCAATTTCATCGCAGCAAAGCCTATCGATCCACTCATCGGCTGTGATGCTCAGCCTCCCACCCCTTGCAAGCCAGCGCGACATAACGCGGAACCGGGCGGGCGCCGGTACCGTAGGCGCTCATGGTGCGCGGTGTCATGCCCAAGGCGCGAGCGGCGGCGGCCAGAGATAGACCGTTTCGGGCACGCCATTGGGCGAAGACGCGACTGTTTTCGTCTGCGGCATTCTGGGCCTGTGCATCCAGCCACAGGGTGTCAGCGCCAATCTGGATATCCAGTTCCGGCCATTCGACTGTCCAACCTTCGCCTTCGATGATGGCTGCCTTGGCGAAGGCTGACGGGTTATGCAAGGGACGCAAGCCGGGGAAGAGGTCGAAGGCATCCGCCAGCGACACGGTGTGAACATTGCCATCAACAAAGGTCAGGCGCAGACAGTATTCGGGCAAGGCTTCCACAGCCTGCAAGCGGGGACGCTTCATGATTGCCATGTTTTCCACTCCTTGATCAGATCTGCCTGGTTCTCGCGCAGCCAGGCCAGCACCTCGGTTTTCAAATCCGCCGGAACACTGCCGGCGACCAGCGCAAGCGTTGCCAGGTCGAACCGGGCATTGATTTCGCCGCCGACCAGATGCACATGCATAGGCTCATGATCCTTCTCGCGCAATTGCAGCCGGTATTTGTTGCGGAAGCGTTGCTTCGTCGTCATGACATCATTGTATGGAAACAATTTCTATATAGCAAAGTTCGTCGACAATGAACTGTGTTTTCCTTCATCCCTTTACACACACCACCTGCTTCAAGGTGTGCACCACCTCGATCAGATCTGACTGGTTTGCCATGACCGTGTCGATGTCCTTGTAGGCGCCGGGAATCTCGTCAATCACGCCCTTGTCCTTGCGGCAGATCACGCCTTCAGTCTGGGTCGCCAGAGCGTGCCTTGTTCGCACAAAGCGGCATGCTTTGCAGCAGCATCAATCCGGTTCGGCCAGCAGTTTTTCCAGTTGCGCGACGGCTTCGGGACTGTCCCATTCAATCGAGCCAAACAAACCGAAACGCAGACGACCACGCTTGTCGACGACATAGCTGGTCGGAAATGCGAACACTTTCCAGGGTTTGAGCAAATCACCTTCCCGATCCAGCAGTATCGGGAAGTTCACCGGCACCTGCCGCAGAAAGGCCTGTATTTCTTCGGGGCTCTCTCCCTCGTTGACGCCGAGTATCGTGAATGGCTTGCCTTCCAGCTTGCTCATCAGCCGATTCATCGATGGCATCTCCTTCCGGCAAGGCGGACACCAGACCGCCCAGAAATTGACCAGCACCACTTTGCCACGCAACTGCACAAGATCCACACTGGGGCCCGACAGGGAAGGCAACACGAGCGGCGGCGCCGGTTGCACAGGCAAGGATTTCAACTCTGCCGCCGCCAGTGGTTGCGCCAACAACGCAATTAACAATATGAACATCCAGCTTCGCATCACTTTTCCTTGTTTATCCAGGTCTGCATCGCATCGAGGAGCATCTGTCCCAGGCGTTCGCCAGCAGCCACTTCCTGCGCGGTAATATCGCCGCGCCGATAGAAGCCATCGCGCAACCCGGGCAGCACATCGATGCGCACCCGGCTTCCTGCGTGCTCCAACGCCTGTTTGAGACGATCGCGCCACCAATAACCCGCCGAAGACTTGGGCTGCAGGATGATCACATCCAGCCGCGCGCGGTCGACTATCGGGTCGTATTCCGGCTCCTGACCCGGCGACAGTTCCTGATACAACAGCGGGAACATCAACAAAGCCCCGTCAACCGCCTCAACAACGCCCTGTCCGAAGCGATCCCTCCAACTTTCGACGGTGCGCAGCAACACACTGGCTACGCGACCAGTCGAGATCAGCACAATTCGACGGTCCGGATGACGCTGGCGCACAAGCTCCAGCCAATCGGCCAGATCCTGGTCGGGAATCTGGCTCCAACTGCTGGGCAACAACGGCAAAAAATAAGGCGCCAGCATATCGGTAATCCAAGTCTCCACACCCTGATCAGCCATGTCGGCGGCAGCTTTGTGTTCTTCATGGGTGCGTCCGAATTGACCGGTCAGCCAAATCGCCATGACACCACTATCGGCGGCATAACGCTGACTGACGATCTGCACCCCGGAAGGCAATTCAATGACTTCGTTGCTTGGGGCCGCACCAGCATGGCCGCTCAAGGTCAACAGACCGCACAGCGCGAAAATGCGCCATGGCATCAACCAGTGCCAATCAAAAATGTGATGATTTCGCATCCTTATGCTCGGATTTCTTACATGGTGTTAACTGTCAATGTAACGGATTAGCCGCAGTTCGACCTTGGTACGTACTGCCTGCCACAGACGCCACCACCAGTCTTCGGGTGCTTGCAGGAAATTCGAACATTTTGGGCTTTAACACTTTGATATTACGGACTATGCTGATAATAGGTCAGACCAAGACCAATCTATTTATAATGTTCCGCAATTGGAACAATGCTTGGCTGTATGGTTTCAAGCAGTGCCTATGTAAAGGAGTTGCATCATGGAAATTTCCACAGTGGGTTTGCAAACCGGGCTGTCGTCAAGCATTGCCCCGCAAGCGCTTGCGCAACCGCAGGAACAGGTCGCGCGCAATTTGCGCAGCGACAGGGAACGTGATGACGCGACGCGAGCCAACGATCAGGTCACGCTGAGCGGCGCTTCACGAGAGGTTGCCGCGCGCGAAACCGAGCGGGTTGTGCCGCAGACTGAAGTTGCAGGGTCGTCGGACAGAACGCAACAGACGGACAGGGTGGAACAGGCACGGCAAGCCCGGGTCGAGTCGCAACGTGACGAGCAACCTGTGCCGCGCTCGGTCGCACGCGCGCTCGAAACCTATACACAAGCTGCCGCCTTGAGCAGTTGATCGCTTAAACGAAGCCCAATCATGGAAGTCGGCGCCGCCACCTCCTCCTCTTACTTGCCGTCGCAGTTCGCGGAACAGCGGCAAGCCAAGGGCTTGGTGCGCGAGATTCTTGGCGCGCGCGAAAGCACGACACGGATAGGTGGCGAGCGACCGGAAGACAATAATCCGCGTGCATTGGCGGGTGGCTTTGCTGACGATGCGAGAGCGTCGCAAGCCACCCGGCCGGCGGAAACTCCACAGCCCAGAAACCTGCGCAACGAGACGGAAAATCGCCCCGCTTCAGCAACTGCAGAGGCGCAGCGCCCGCAACAAGCCGCAACGTCACAGGCCGGTGGTTCGATCAAACTGGACATTGAAGAGGGTGATCGAGTTCTGAAGGTGTTTGACAGCAATGATGTGCTGATTTACCAACTCCCGCCCAAGGGCGCCCTGATGCTGATCAAGGCCCAGGAACAACAACAGCAGTCACAGGTCAAGACCAGCGCCTGAATCGCTTGCGGCAAGATCGCAAAATCGCAGTCGTTTTGACAGGGTTCGCCTCATACAATGGCGAGCATGTCGGATAACTCTACCCCACCCTACGCCAGACTGACTCCGGATACGGTTCTTGATGCACTGGACAGCATCGGCTTGCGGACTGACGGACGTCTGCTGGCGCTCAACAGCTTTGAAAACCGCGTCTATCAGGTCGGACAGGAGGACGGCGCCCCCGTGGTGGCCAAGTTTTACCGGCCCGAACGCTGGTCGGATGCCGCGATACTCGAAGAACACGCCTTCACGCTGGAACTGGCCAGCCGCGAGATACCGGTGGTACCGCCACTACTTCTGGAAAATCGCTGCAGCCTGCACACCCACCAGGGGTTTCGCTTTGCCGCCTATCCGCGACATGGTGGCCGCATGCCTGAATTCGATCACAGCGACACGCTGGAATGGATGGGCCGCTTCATAGGTCGCATCCACGCGGTTGGCGCGCTACAGCCCTATCAGCACCGACCGACGCTGGATATCGCCAGTTTCGGCGAGGAACCGCGCGACTTCCTGCTCGCGGGACATTGGTTGCCGGACGATTTGCTGCCCGCCTGGCGCAGCGTCATCGACCAGGCGCTGGATGCCGTTCGCGACTGTTACGCGCGCGCCGGCAAGGTCTCGCAGCTTCGCCTGCATGGCGACTGTCATGCAGGCAATGTGCTGTGGACCGATGACGGCCCGCACTTCGTCGACTTTGACGACAGTCGCATGGGGCCGGCCATCCAGGATCTATGGATGCTGCTTTCCGGCGAGCGCGACGACATGATCCGGCAGTTCGCCGATGTGCTGGCTGGCTATGAGGATTTTTGCGAATTCGACACGCGCGAACTGTATCTGCTCGAAGCCCTGCGTACCTTGCGTCTGATCCACCATGCGGCGTGGATCGCCCGGCGCTGGCGCGACCCGGCCTTCCCCGCCGCCTTCCCGTGGTTCAACACCCAGCATTACTGGCAGGATCGCATTCTGGAATTGCGCGAGCAGATCGCGTTGATGCAGGAACAACCGCTATGGCCCATTTGACCCACTTTTCCTCGGAGCAACGCCTATGTGCGGCATAGCCGGAGAATTCCGTTTTGACGGACTGGCGCCGGACCGCGCCAGACTGGAAAAAATGGTCGCCAGGCTGGCGCGGCGCGGACCGGATGGCGAAGGCCTGCATCTGGCCGGACCGATTGCGCTGGGCCATCGTCGCCTGGCGATCATCGATCTCAGCGAACGTTCCCGCCAGCCCATGCTGGATGTCGATCTCGGCCTGGCGCTGGTATTCAACGGCACGATCTACAACTACCCGCAGTTGCGCGCCGAACTGATAGCCAAAGGTCATGCCTTTCACTCCGATGGCGATACCGAAGTCATCCTGCGCGCTTATGCGCAATGGGGCGAACATTGTGTCGAACGCCTGTACGGCGCCTTCGCGTTCGCGCTTTGGGACGCCCGTTCACGGAGCCTGATGCTGGCGCGCGACCGACTCGGCATCAAACCGCTCTACATCAGCCAGAACGCCACCAGCATCCGCTTTGCTTCAACACCGCAAGCCCTGCTGGCGAGCGCCGATGCCGACAACCCGATCGACACCCGCATCGACCCCGTCGCGCTGCATCATCACTTCACCTTGCATGCCGTGGTGCCTGCGCCGCGGACCTTGATGGCCGGCATCCGCAAATTGCCGCCGGCGGCCACCTTGCACATCGATCGATCCGGCCAGAGCCGCGAACGCATGTACTGGAAACTCGACGCCCGACGTACCGCCCAGCCGCTGGATGAAGCGCAATGGACCGAAGCCATCCACGCCGCCCTGCGCGAGGCAGTCAAAAAACGCCTGCTGATCGCCGATGTCAAGGTCGGCGTCCTGCTGTCCGGCGGACTCGATTCGAGTCTGCTGGTGGCGCTGCTGGCCGAACAGGGCGTCGACGACCTGATGACGTTCTCGGTCGGCTTCGAAGATCATCCGGATGAGCGCGGCAACGAATTCGAGTATTCCGACGCCGTCGCCGAACATTACGCCACGCGCCACCATCAGTTTCACATCCCCAACGATCAGGTGCTGGCGCGCTTGCCGGAGGCCGTCGAGCAGATGGCCGAACCGATGGTCGGACAGGATGCCGTGGCGTTCTATTTGTTGTCGGAACAGGTTGCACGCAGCGTCAAGGTGGTCCAGAGCGGCCAGGGCGCGGATGAAGTATTCGGCGGTTACTACTGGTATCCGCGCATGCACGAGGAAACCGAAGGCACGCCGCTGGAGCGTTTCCGGCGGCATTATTTCGACCGCGATCACGACGAATTCCTGGCAACCGTCACGCCGGCCTATCATGGCGCCGACCACACCGCCGCGACCATCGCCGGACGACTCGGTGAAGCGAATGCCGACAGTTTCCTGGATCAGGTGCTGCGCATGGACACCACCATGCTGATTACCGATGACCCGGTGAAACGCGTCGACAACATGACCATGGCCTGGGGTCTGGAAGCGAGGGTGCCGTTTCTCGATCACCACCTGATCGAACTGGCGGCGAGCATGCCGCCGGAATTGAAGCTCGGCTCCGGCGGCAAGCATATTCTCAAGCGCATCGCCCGCGGCCTGCTGCCGGACGCGGTCATCGATCGCAAGAAAGGCTACTTCCCGATGCCGGCGTTGAAATATGTGCGCGGCGAGTTCCTCGATTTCATGGCCGACATCCTCAATTCTCAAGCCTGTCGCAACCGCGGCCTGTTTCAGCGCGCCTATGTCGACCAGCTCCTCGCCGCGCCGGAACAACATCACACGCGCATCCAGGGCAGCAAGCTGTGGCATCTGGCGCTACTGGAATTCTGGCTGCAACAACATCTGGATCAGGCTTGAATTTAGAAGCCGGCGGGCTGAGCCCGGCCCGACAGGGCAAACTGCAGCGTCTGCGCTGGACCGCCTTCAGCGTGGTCGGCCTGGCTTTCGTGCTGTCGTTCTTCCACCGTTTCGCCCCGGCGGCCATCGCCAGCGACCTGAGTGACGCGTTCCAGATCAACTCGGCGGCGCTGGGCGGATTGGCGGCAAGTTATTTCTATGTCTACACGCTGATGCAGATCCCCACCGGCGTGCTGGCCGATACGCTCGGCCCGCGCCGGATCGTCGCCGCCGGCGGCGTCATCGCCGGAATCGGATCGATACTGTTTGGTCTGGCCGACAGTTTCAGTCTCGCAACCGCCGGCCGCCTGCTGGTCGGCCTGGGCGTATCGGTCACCTTCATCGCCCTGCTCAAACTCAACGCGGCGTGGTTCAGCGAACGGCATTTCGGCAGCCTGACCGGACTCACCATTCTGCTCGGCAATCTGGGCGCGGTGCTGGCCGCCTCGCCGCTGGCCTGGGCGTTGGGGTACGCCAGCTGGCGCGATATATTCGTCGTCGTCGGCCTGCTGTCGCTGATCCTCGCCGGACTATCCTGGTGGCTGGTGCGTGACGATCCATCGCATATCGGCCTGCCCAGCCTGCGCGAACTGGATGGCAAGCAAGCGCACCCGGCGCATGACGGTCATTGGTACGACGGTCTGCGGCAAGTCGCCCGCAACCGCGCCACCTGGCCCGGTTTCTTCGTCAATATCGGCGTATCCGGCACGCTGTTCGCTTTCGCCGGCCTGTGGGCGGTGCCGTTTCTGACCCAAGGCCACGCCATGGATCGCACCGCCGCCACCGCGCATACCTCGCTGCTGCTGGCGGCGTTCGCCGTCGGCGCGTTTTTCCTCGGCACCCTGTCGGATCGTCTGGGCCGCCGCAAACCGGTGATTATCGTCAGCTGCGGCCTGTATCTGATCTGCTGGTTGCCGTTGCTGCTCGGCTGGCAACTCCGCCCCGGCTGGAGTCATGCCTTGTTCCTGCTGATGGGCGCCGGCGCCGCCGGTTTCACGCTGACCTGGGCCTGCGCCAAGGAAGTCAACCGGCATGCGCTGTCCGGCATGGCCACCAGTCTGGTCAATACCGGCGCGTTCCTCGGCGCGGCCATCCTGCAGCCGCTGGTTGGCTGGGCAATCGACCGTGCCGCCGGCGGCGCGGGTGTGCAATTGACGCTGGTGCAGCATCAGGTCGGCATCGCGGTGTTGTTCGGCTTTGCACTGTTCGGCTGGCTGGCCGGCTTTGCCTTGCGCGAAACCTACTGCCGCTACGCCACGGACGCGGCCTGATCCAAAATCTCGCCGCCCAGGTCGGTCACGCCGGCCCGCAGATGGCTGAACGCCGCATCCAGCATCGCCGCCGAGCCTTTCACACCAAGGTCGATTTCATAGTCGAAGCGGCGGGCTGGATCGATGCGCGGCAAACTGTAGACCTTGACGCCGGGAAAACGCTGCTGAACCTGATCCATCAAGGGAGTCAATGTCCCTTCGTTCAAGCCGCGCACAATCATGCCGCGCTCCGCCTCCGTCGCCATGCCGAACAATGCGCGGTAATGGGTATCCAGCACCCATTCGATCATCGGCCAGGCCATCACCGGAAACCCCGGCACGAAATGATGCCGCCCCAGGCTGAAACCGGGAATGCGATTGTAGGGATTGGGAATCAGCTCGGCACCTTGCGGCAACTCACCCATGCGCAACCGTTCCGGAGTCAGCGGCTGACCGATCTCGGCCATATGCAGCGCGATCTGCTCGCGCGCGCCGGGATGTTCGACCAGCGGCACATCCAGCGCAGCGGCAGCGGCCTGGCGGGTATGGTCATCCGGCGTCGCGCCGATGCCGCCGCAACTGAACACCACATCATCACTGGCCAGGCTGCGGCGCAGGACCACGGTCAAACGCGGTCGCTCGTCACCCAGATACTGTACCCAGGCCAGTTTTAGGCGGCGCGCGTCGAGTAGTTCGCGCAGTTTGGTGAAATGTTTGTCCTGACGTTTGCCGGAAAGAATTTCGTCACCGATGATGATCAGTCCGATAGCCATAGCCTGCCTCCGATTGACTTGCGATTATCATGGACCACTTCCATGCATGGAGTATCCAATGAGCGTAGAACTGGTTTGCTGGCGCTGCGGCGCCAGCCTCAAAGCCCAGCCGATGCCGCTCGGCCGGCGCGCGGAATGTCTGGCCTGCGGCGCGGAATTACATGTTTGCCGACTCTGCCGCCATTACGACACCGCGAAGGCGAAGCAGTGCCGCGAGCGCGCGGCGGATGAGGTCAAGGACAAGACTCGGGCGAATTTCTGCGACTGGTTCACCCCCGTTGCCGGCGCATTCAAGGCCGACGTGGCGAAGTCAGCGAATCCGCTGGACACGCTGTTTGTCGGCGAGGCCGACAAAACAGCATCCGCCGATCCCCGCAGCGAACTGGAAAAACTGTTCGGCAAGCTCTGATCTCAAGCCCCGCTAATTTTGCGGAATGCGGATTTCCCGTTCGCCATAGCGTCCATCGTTGGCGCGCGGGTGGCAGGCGATGCAGTTGGCCAGCGTGCCGATCTGCTTGCGCTTCCAGATACTCGGCCGCACTTCATCGTGGATGAACCTGAAATAACCGGTCTCGCTGATCCGCTGCGGCGCGGCACTGGCGGGTATCGTGGCGTTGATGCGGCGCATCCGCAGTGTCGCCTGGCTGCCGTCAGAGGCGAGTAGTTCCAGCGCCTGGGTGATTTCCATGCGCCGCGGTTCGGAGAGACTGGCATCCTCGCCGAAATGATCGGCCAATTCAGCCATCATCTTGCGCCAGGCACGCGCCGGCAACATGCCCGGCGCATAAGCGGTGTGGCAACTGCCGCATTCATCGACATAGGCTTTGCCGGCGGGCATCGGAAAATTCGCCTCGTCATTGGCGGGCGCCTGGCTGATCAGCAGCGTCGAACCACCAACCGCGAGCAGCAGCATCAACAGGTGTTTCCAGGTCATTGCATTGGCATTGTTCATGGCGCGATCACTTCAGCGAAATCATGTAAGCGGTGAAATCCGCCTTTTCCTGCGGGCTGCAGGCGCGGCCCAGCACATCGTTGCAATTGCGCCTGAACCATTTTTCCACTTTCTCGGGATCGGTAAAACGATCCTTCTGAGCGACCGGCGCCAGCGGATCGATCGCCTTGCTGGTTCTGACATGTCGTCCCACCGCCTTGGCGTTATCGGTATGACATGCGGTACAGGAATCGGCCGTCTTGCCGCCGCTGAACTTGCCCCGATACAGCTTTTCTCCGCGCGCGGCGGAAGCCGGCCCGGCCTGCGCCACCAGGCTGTCGAGTATCCGTTGCGGCGATTCGGCATGGGCCGAACTGCTCAGCAGCGCCAACATCAGGATCTGTTTGATCATTCCTTTTCCTTTCGATACTGATAACCGCTGACCATCGCCTGCGCCAGCGGCAAGCCGTGCCGCGCCTCGTGCGCGATCAACGCTGCGATATGGATCACCACGAATCCGATCACGAACTCCTCCAGCACGTCATGCGGCGTCGCGAACCACGACTTGCTCATCACATCATGCCCCAGCCAGTTGTAGAGTGGCCCACGCCCCTGATCGATGGCTGCCAGAGCCATGCCGGTCAAGGCCATGATCAGCGCAACCAGGTAGAACAACAGATAAACGGCGGAAGCGAGCGGATGGTGACCATAGCCATCCGGCTCGGTAAACCAGTGCCGCGTCCGGATCGCCTGCCACCAGGCCCGCGCATGCCACATCGCTGACCAGCTCGCATGCCACGGCCCGTTGATACCCCAGCTCAGCCGCGCCACCAAACCAATCACCAAGGCTTCGCCGGCCCAGACATGCAAACGCCAGAGGGCGGCAGCCTCCGGCGTGAATTCGATCCAGTTCGCGACCTGCGCGCTGATGACCAGCAGCAGTATCGCGATGCCGTTCCAGGCATGAATGCCGCGCAGAACCGGATCAAACACCTTCTCCCGGCTCAACGACATCCGGGACATGGGATGCGCTTACCTGGCGACCGGATAAGCCGGGAAGGCATAGGGCATAGCGGCGGCCGGCGCGGTTTCATCATCATCGCCCTTGATCTTGATCAGCGACGAGGTGAATGCCGGCTTGCCGAGCGATTGGTAGTACGCGGCAATATCTTCGATTTCCTTCTCGTCGAAAAACGCGACAGCCACATTCATCATCGGATGCACGATCTTGCCGGTTTTGTACTTCATGGTCTTCACCGCCAGTTTGTCCGCATTCCGCCCACCCAGTTGCAGGGTGTAGAAAATGCCGGGGTAGATGTCGCTGCCGTGGCAGGCAATGCAGGCCGTGGCCTTCTGCTTGCCGACCACCGGATCACCCGCCAGAACCGGGGCGGAAACAAGCAAAGCGGTCAGCGCCGCAGCGCTCAAAACGAAATTCAGAGCTTTCATGGGATTCTCCTAAGCAGGTTTATGTACTGGACAAAGTATGGATATTAACTACGGTTCAATAATCTTCTAATTTTCTAATATTGTCAATATTACCCATGTATTCCTGTAGATAGGTACATATCTACGGCACTAACAAATCACAACGTCGCCTGGACAACTGAATCCCCAGACGTTCAAGCGCCGACAACTTTTCTCAATCGGGCGGGGAACATGGCTAAATGGCCAGGCACAGGTATTTTGTCTCCAGATACGCCTCGATGCCGGCCGCGCCACCTTCGCGTCCGAGACCCGATTGCTTGACCCCGCCAAACGGCGCCACCTCGGTCGAGATGACCCCGGCGTTGACGCCCACCATGCCGTACTGCAACGCTTCGGCGACGCGCCAGGTGCGCGCCATGTCGCGGGTATAAAAATACGCCGCCAGACCAAATTCGCTATCGTTGGCCAGTTCGATCGCCTGGCTCTCGGTCTGGAAGCGGATCACTGGCGCAACCGGGCCGAAGGTCTCCTCCCGACAGATGCGCATTGCTGCGGTCGCATTGGCCAGCACCGTGGGCTGGAAATAGCCGCCACCCAAGGCATGCCGCGCGCCACCGCAAGCCACCCGGGCGCCTTGTGCCACGGCATCGCGGATGTGGCGTTCGACCTTCTCCACCGCCGCCTGATCGACCAACGGACCTTGCTCCACACCGGCATCCAGCCCATTGCCAACCCGCAAGCGACTGACCGCTGCCGCCAGGCGCTCGACAAACGCGTCATGGATGCCGTCCTGCACCATCAATCGATTGGCGCAGACGCAAGTCTGACCGGCATTGCGATATTTCGAGACCAGCGCCCCCTCCACCGCCGCGTCGAGATCGGCATCATCGAACACGATGAACGGTGCATTGCCGCCCAGTTCCAGCGAAACACTCTTCAGCGTGCCGGCGCAGGCCGCCATCAGGCGCTTGCCGGTTTCGGTGGAACCGGTGAAGGACAGCTTGCGCACCCGAGGATCGCGCGTCAGTTCATCGCCGATCAGTTCGGCATCGCCGGTCAACACATTCAACACGCCGGCCGGCAGACCGGCCTGCTCGGCCAGACAGGCCAGCGCCAACGCGGTAAACGGGGTCTTCGACGCCGGTTTGGCCAGCACCGTACATCCCGCCGCCAACGCCGCGCCCGCCTTGCGGGTCAGCATCGCCGCCGGGAAGTTCCAGGGTGTAATCAGCGCCGCCACGCCGATCGGCTGTTTCAGCGTAACGATGCGTCGATCAGACCATGGCGAAGGAATCACCTCGCCATAGACCCGCTTGGCCTCTTCGCTGAACCACTCCAGGAAGCCGGCCGCATACATCACCTCGCCGCGCGCTTCGGCCAGCGGCTTGCCCTGTTCCAGCGTGATGATGCGCGCCAGATCCTCGACATGCGTCAGCAGCAAGCCATGCCAGCGCCGCAAGATCGCCGCCCGCGCCTTGGCCGGCAGGTCACGCCAGGCCGGCAGAGCGGCATCCGCGGCGGCAATGGCGGCGGTCAGCGCTTCGCGCGGCAACCTGGGCACACTGCCCAGCCGTTCGCCGGTTGCGGGATTGAACACCGGAATTTCATCGGTCGCCGATATCCATGCGCCGTTGACATAGGCTTGCTGACGAAACAATGCCGGCTGCGATAGCTGCTTCATGCGCTTTCTCCCAGGCTTTGCAGGCTTTCCGCCGCAATTTCCCTGACCTCCGCATCGGCGTCGCGCAACGCCGCCCGCAACCAGGGCAACGCCGCAACCGCCTGGGTCAGGCTCAGCAGATGCGCGGCATCGGCGCGCACCCGGGCATCGTCATGGCGGGTCAATTCGCCCAGATCGTCAACCAGAACCTGCAACGCGGCATCGCCGGCGTAGTCTTCGAACAGCACGCCGCCCCCCAGTTTGACGTTGAGGCTGGCCTCCGGATTGGCGACGATGGGCAACAACGATGCCAGCCGCGCCGGATCTGCCTGGATCAGTCGGCGGACTTGCTGCAGATCGGCCTGCTTGAGCAGATCATGGAACGCATCGGCGTATCCGTCAGGTTTTGCTGCGGTCAAAGCACGACTCGCCCACTGCGCCAACTCGGCGGCGCTGCGGGCGCCCGGCAATTCGAACGGACCGATCCGCAACCAGGGCACGCTGCGCACCCCCAGCGCCTGAGCCGCTTGCGGATGGCATTCCAGGTTGACGACTTCCAGCCGACCAATCTCGCCACGCTTGATCAGTTCCGTCAAACTGGCCAGCACGACCGGACAATGCGGACACTGACTGGTGAGCAACAACAAGGCATCGGGCGACTGACTGGCGTTCATGACTGGTGCTTTCTGGACGGGATCGTTAGGCTATCGGGATCTTGCATACTTAGTAAGGATACCCCTGATGTCCGCTACCGATCTGTTCAGCTCCCTGCAACTGGGTCCCAATCTGCTCGCCAACCGACTGGTCATGGCGCCGTTGACGCGCAATCGCTCCACCCCGGAGGGCGTGCCGCATGCGCTGAACGTCGAGTACTACCGGCAGCGCGCCGGTGCCGGGCTGATCCTTAGCGAAGCAACCTGCATCGCGCCGGAAGCGGTCGGCTACCCGCTGACCCCGGGCATCTGGAACAGCGCCCAGGTCGCCGGCTGGCAAGCCGTAACCGACGCCGTGCATGGCGCGGGCGGCAAGATATTCTGCCAACTCTGGCATGTCGGCCGCATCTCCCACCCGGATCTGCAACCCGGCGGCCAGTTGCCGGTTGCCCCCTCGGCGATCAGGCCGGCGGGTGACGCGATCACGCTCGAAGGTCCGAAGCCATTCGTGACACCGCGCGAATTGAGCCTCGAGGAACTTCCCGGCATTGTCAGCGCCTACCGAACCGCCGCCCGCAACGCCCTGCTGGCCGGATTCGACGGCGTCGAGGTGCATGCCGCCAACGGCTATCTGCTGGACGAGTTCCTGCGCGATGGCAGCAACCAGCGCCAGGACGGCTATGGCGGCAGCATCGACAACCGAGCCCGCCTGTTGCTGGAAGTGCTCAGCGCGGTCAGCGAAGTTTGCCCGCCGGATCGTGTCGGCGTGCGCCTGTCGCCGGTGCAGCCGTTCAACGACATGCGCGACAGCAACCCAAAAACCACCTTCAGCCGCGTCGTCGAACGGCTCAACGCATTCAGCCTGGCCTATCTGCATGTCACCGAAATGGGACGTGATGCGCCCGGCAGCGCCGGCCCCTGGTTTGACCCGCTGGAATTGCGCAGCCACTGGAAAGGTGTGTTCATGACCAATGCCGGCTATGACAAAGCGCGAGCCACCTCGGTTCTGCAAGCCGGACAGGCCGATCTGGTGGCATTCGGCGTGCCGTTCATCGCCAACCCGGATCTGCCCAGACGTTACCAGCTTGATGCCCCGCTCAACCCGGCCGATCCCGCCACCTTCTACGGTGGCGGCGAAGCCGGCTACACCGACTACCCTGCTCTGGCCTGATCTCCATGCGTTTCGAAATCATTCCTGTCACGCCCTACCAGCAGAACTGTTCGCTGATCTGGTGCGAAACCACACTCAGCGCCGCCCTGGTCGACCCGGGCGGCGATGTCGAGCAACTCCTCGCGACGGTCCGGCGTGCCGGCGTCAAGCTGGAAAAACTGTTGCTGACGCATGCCCACCTCGACCATGTCGGCGGCGCGCTGGAACTGGCGCGCACCTGCAAGTTGCCGATCATCGGCCCGCATCGGGGAGACGCATTCTGGCTCGACGCCTTGCCGGAACAAGCTCGCATGTTCGGCTTTCCGCCCGCCGAAGCATTCCAGCCCGACCAATGGTTGCAGGATGGCGATGTCATCGAACTCGGTGCGCTGCGTCTGCAGGTGATTCATTGCCCTGGCCACACCCCTGGACATGTGGTGTTCTTCGAACCGGCCAGCCGTCATGCCTTTGTCGGCGATGTGCTGTTTCAAGGCAGTATTGGCCGCACCGACTTCCCCCAAGGCGACCATGCCGCACTGATCGCCGCAATCAAGAACAAACTGTTGCCGCTGGGCGACGATATCGCCTTTGTGCCGGGTCATGGCCCGATGAGCACATTCGGCCGCGAGCGGCGCAGCAATCCCTATGTTGGCGAGAATGCTTGAGTTCCCAAGCGACGTGCGGACGTAAAAAAGCCGGACCGAGGTCCGGCTTTTTTTCAGCTTGCGCTGAAGCAACTGATCGGAATCAGCCGATGGCGGCTTCGGCGGTGTTCTTGTCGCCGGTGTTGTCCACCCAGTTGACGACAACCTTGTCGCCCTTCTTGGCGCCCTTGACCTTGAACGCCAGGTAGGGGTTCTTGGAAATGCCGCC
>Ga0208244_100729_pt1 | contig 25740 bp, 29 predicted proteins | sample SubbioCR12Aug_5A_FD_184828 | JGI IMG/M metagenome (GOLD analysis project Ga0208244, IMG submission 184828) | Serpentinite rock and fluid subsurface biosphere microbial communities from McLaughlin Reserve, California, USA - CR12Aug_5A (SPAdes) | ecosystem: Environmental > Terrestrial > Deep... | reverse complement strand
TGCTCAAGAAGGAAGAAGGCGGCCGTCACAAGGCGTTCTTCAACGGCTATCGCCCGCAGTTCTACATCCGCACGATGGATGTGACCGGCAACATTTCGCTGCCCGAGGGTGTCGAGATGGTCATGCCTGGTGACAACGTCAACCTGACCGTTGAACTGATTATCCCGGTCGCGCTGGAGCAGGGCTCCAAGTTCGCTATTCGTGAAGGCGGCCTGACCGTCGGCGCGGGTGTCATCACCAAAATTATCGAATAAACCTGAAAGTTGGTAAGTTAGCATGGCTTCGAAAAAGAAAGACGTCCGCCCGGTCATCACCTTGCAATGCAACGACTGCAAGGAGCGCAACTACACCACCGAGAAAAATCGGCGCAACGACCCCCAGCGCATGGAGCTGAGCAAGTATTGCCCACGCTGCCGCAAACACACCGGGCACCGCGAGACCAAGTAAGTACGCAGGGGCGACCGAGGTCGCCCCTTTTTCCCTAGGCCAGTAGCTCAACTGGTAGAGCACTCGTCTCCAAAACGAGCGGTTGTGGGTTCAATTCCTGCCTGGCCTGCCTGATTTGCCAGACGCCGTCCTGCCCAGCGGGTAAGAGGCGGCGTTTTCACCGTAAAAGATTGAAAGTAAGGAGTTCGCCTTGGCTGAAAAAAACAAAAAAGTTACCAAACGCTCGAACGCCCTTGTTCGGTTTTTCCGCGAAACATGGGGCGAACTGCGCAAGGTAAGTTGGCCGACCCGCAAAGAAGCCATCCACTTAACCCGCATTGTGTTGGTCGTGCTGGTTCTTATGGCAATTTTTCTCGGCAGTATTGACGCCATTGGTGCCTGGCTGATTACCCTGGCCCTGGGCGCCGCTTAATTTCTGGATAGGACAAAACAAACATGAGCGCGCAAGACCCTGAAATCTTGGAACCCTCGGAAAACGAGGTCGAGAACCAAACCGAACCCGTTTCGGAGACTGCCGGGTCTTTTGACGCGCCTGTTGAAACCGCCGATACCGACCGGGCTTGGTATGTTGTCCACTGTTACTCAGGGTATGAAAACAAAGTACGTCATAACCTGGAACAGCGTGTCGAAACCATGGGCATGAAAGACAAGATTTTCGATGTCGTCATCCCCACCCAGGAAGAAATCGAAGTCCGCGAAGGCAAACGCCGCACCGTCGAACGTCACATCTTTCCCGGTTATGTGCTGGTCAACATGGTACTGACCGAGGAATCGTGGTTTGTGGTGCGCAATACCCCCGGCGTGACCGGCTTTGTGGGTATGGGCAACGACCCGACCCCCCTGCGCCAGGAAGAAGTCAACCAGATTATCAAGCGCATGGAAGCCGAAGCGCCGGCGGTCAAGGTAACCTATAAGGTTGGTGAACGCGTCCGCATTGTTGACGGGCCTTTCAACGACTTTCGCGGCATTGTTGCAGAAATTGACATGGAGCGCACCAAGGTTCGTGTTATGGTTTCGTTCTTTGGCCGTGAGACCCCGGTTGAGCTGGATTTCCTGCAAGTCGAAAAAGCGTAAGTTGCGCCCGCCTGTTGGCGTCGCGTTTAAAACGTGGGAGGGTGTCCCCAAAATCACCCGCCAAAACCACAAGGAGTAAAAAATGGCAAAGAAAATTAAAGCAATCGTTCGTCTTCAACTTGAAGCCGGAAAAGCCAACCCCGCCCCCCCGGTTGGCCCGGCCCTGGCAGGTCATGGCCTGAACATCATGGCCTTCTGCAAAGAGTACAATGCGCGCACCTCCAATCGCCCCGGCGAAATTCTGCCGGCCGAGATTACGGTGTACACCGACAGCTCTTTCACTTTTGTGCTTAAGACCTCGCCCGCTCCGGTCTTGATTCGCAAAGCGGCTGGCGTCGATAAAGGCTCCAGCGTGCCGAACAAAGACAAAGTCGGCAAAATCACTCGCGCCCAGGTAAAGCAAATTGCCGAAGCCAAGATGAAAGACCTGAACGCGATTGACATCGAAGGCGCGATGAAGCAAATCGAAGGCACAGCCCGCTCGATGGGCATCACTATCGTAGACTAAACTGTTGGGAGGGTTGCCCAGGCAGCCCGCTTGCACCACGGAGGATAAAATGGCAAAACACGGAAAAAAATACCTGGCCGCAGCGGCCAAAATTGACGAAGATACCTTCTACAGCCCAGAGCAGGCCCTGTCGCTGACAAAAGAAACTTCTTTCACCAAATTCGACAGCACTGTCGAAATTCACATTCGCACCACCCTCGACCCGCGCCAGGCTGACCAACAGGTGCGCGATGTGGTCGTCTTGCCGCATGGGCTGGGCAAAGCCATCCGCGTGCTTGTCTTCGCTGCCGGTGAAGCCGCCACCATCGCCCGCAACGCCGGGGCCGATACCGTCGCCGATGACGATGAATCTATGAACAAAATCCAGGCAGGTTGGGCTGACTTCGATGTCGCCATCTCGACCCCTGACCTGATGGGCAAAGTCGGCCGCCTCGGTCGTGTGCTTGGTCCGCGCGGCCTGATGCCCAACCCCAAGGCCGGAACCGTCGTTCCCGCCGAAGATTTGCCCCGAGCCATCGAGGAAGCCAAGGCTGGCCGCGTCGAATTCCGCCTCGACAAAACCGCCAACATTCACGTTCAAATTGGCAAAGTCAGTTTTGAAGAGCAAAAATTATACGAGAACATGGCCGTCCTGATGGAAGCCATCAAAAAAGCGCGCCCAACCGGCGCAAAAGGTTCTTACATCAAAAGCGTCACGCTGGCCTCGAGCATGGGGCCTGGCGTCAAGGTTGACCCCAACCTGGCGCAATCCATGCAGGTTACCGGGTAATTTTGCCCGTTTACCGTTCTGACAAACTACTTCGCCCGTGACGGTGGGTGCCCTTGCAAGTTTGGGGCTTAATTTCCTGCCCAGGTGAAGACTAACGGAATATTTTCCCACCCTTGCGGGTGTTTCCCTTACGGGAAAGTGTCTTTGCCTGGCGTTTGTCAGGCAAAGATTCTTAAGGAAAGGAGGTAGATTTCTTTGGCTATTTCACGACAGAAAAAAGACCAGGTGCTTGCCCAGTACCAGGATTGGATTGAACGAAGCCAGGCGGTTCTACTGGTGGAATACACCGGCCTGACCGTCAAGCAGCTCGATGCCATCCGCGCCAAGGTGCGTGAGAGCGGCGGCGAGTTCCACATCGTCAAAAACACCCTGGTACGCAGGGTCTTGGAAGCAAAAGACATGCAAGTACCCCAGGGTTTGCTCGAAAACAGCACAGCCATGACCTTCGCTTTTAGCGATGCTGCTGCAACGGCGAAAGCCTTGACAGAAGCCGCAAAAGGCCTCGACGTGGTCAAGCTCAAAGGCGGTTTCCTCGAAGCACAGACCCTCAGCGCCGCCCAGGTCAAGGCTCTGGCAGAATTGCCCCCGCTGCCTGTGGTTCGTTCACAGTTGCTGGGCGTCCTGCAAGCCCCGGCTGGCAAACTGGTGCGTACCCTTGCCGAACCTGCCCGCTCGCTGGCCGCTGTTTTCCAGGCCCGCGCCGATCAGGCACAGGCTGCCGCGTAACCGCAGGTTGCGCATCATATCTGATTTCACAACAATTCAAACTTAAAATTTCCCTTTCTGTACTAAGGAGTACTACACAATGGCTGCAAATCTCGAAAAATTGGTTGAAGAACTGAGCAAGCTTTCCGTCCTGGAAGCTGCTGAACTGGTCAAACTGCTCGAAGAGAAGTGGGGCGTTTCCGCCGCCGCTCCTGTCGCTGCGGTTGCCGTTGCCGGTGGCGCTGCCGCCGCTGCTGAACCTGTCGAAGAGAAGACCGAATTCGATGTGGTTATCAAGGACGCTGGCCCCAAGAAAATTGAGACCATTAAGGTCATCCGCCAGCTGACCAGCCTGGGCCTGGGCGAAGCCAAAACCATGGCCGAAACCGTCGGTGGCAAAGTCCTGAGCGCTGTTGGCAAAGACGCCGCGATGGACGCCAAGAAGAAACTCGAAGAAGCCGGCGCCGTCGTCGAAATCGCCTAGTTTCTTTGCCCAACAAAAAGAGAGACGCCCTTTGGGGTACGTCTCTCTTTTTGTTATTTGATGAGACTGTCAAAAATCGTCGCCCATCCCGCCTGTGTCGGCGCCCAAGCTGTCAGACAGGTCTGGAATCGCCTTTTCGATTTCTTCCGGCGATTGGCCTGCTTCGAGCCGGTCAACCACGTCGCCAAATTCGGGAGGCAGGTCTTCGCCCAGTTCGCTGCCCATTTTGCGCATCATGCGTCCCAGGGCCACCGGGTCATCGTCCAGCCCCTCCAGCATGGATGGGTCACCCAGGGACTCCAGGCGCTGCTCGTCCGACTTGAGTACCCGAACCCGCGGCACCCGCCTGCGGATATTGGCCCCGCCGCAATGGGAGCAAGCCACCGGCTTGACCCCATATTCCTGGTAGGTAAGGAAAATGTCGAAACGTTTACGGCAATCGAGGCAAACATAATCATAATTGGGCATGGCGACATCCAGAACCAGCGTGAAAAAATATCAAGAAAATCCCGCTCTTGGCTGAGCGGGGATAGTTGGACTGTGGCAGGCAATTGATAAATGTGCCCCGGGTAGGAATCGAACCTACGTCTAAGCCTTAGGAGTGCTTTGTTCTATCCACTGAACTACCGGGGCGTGGTGAAAATTATAGCATCCTTGCCAGGATGCGCCAAGTGTCGAAACAACCGTTTTCTCCCAAATTGCGCTTGCGCCTCGGCCAGAGAATCGGTATACTGGACACTTGTTGTCTAAAATTGTGTGAAAAATTTGTAATTTTGATTTAATGGGTTTGGCTGTATACTGGTAGGGGAAATCTCTCCAGGCAAATTACTTTGTGGACTCTTTGCATATGAAACCTGAAAATATTGGCCGTTACGAAGTCAAATCGGAACTGGGACGCGGCGGCATGGCAACCGTCTACAAGGCCTACGACCCGCGCTTCGAGCGCGAAGTGGCCGTCAAGGTATTGCCGCGTGAAATGCTGCACGACCCGCAATTTCGCGTGCGCTTCGAGCGCGAGGCCAAAACCGTAGCCTCGTTGGAACACCCGGCCATCGTGCCGGTTTATGATGTGGGTGAAGAAGACGGACAGCCGTATTTCGTCATGCGTTACATGATCGGCGGCTCGCTCTCTGAGCGCATCAAAAGCAACTCCCTTTCGCTTACCGACACAGCAAAAATCATAGACCGCCTCGCCAGCGCGCTGGATGAAGCCCACGCAAAGGGCGTTGTGCACCGCGACCTGAAGCCGGGCAACATCCTCTTCGACCACATCAACGAACCCTACGTCTCCGACTTTGGGATTGCCAAAATCGCCCAGTCACCTGGCTCGGCTACCGTCACCGGCGGCGGCATTATCGGCACCCCGGCCTACATGAGTCCCGAACAGGCCCAGGGAGACAAAGTGGATGGCCGCAGCGACATCTACGCCCTGGGAGTCATCGTCTTCGAGATGCTGACAGGCCGCCAGCCCTATGAATCGGATACGCCGATGGCGGTCGTAGTCAAACACATCACCGACCCCGTTCCTCATATCCTCGACAGCAACCCCAACCTGCCCGCAGAAATCGAACCGGTTATCGAACGCGCAATGGCCAAAAGCCGCGACGAGCGCTACCCAAACGCAAAAGAATTTTCACAGGCCCTGACCGCTGTGGCACGGGGAGAATCGCCCACATTCACCCCGGCCAAGGTTCCGGCTGGTAAACCCGTAGACAAAACCCGCATCGCATCGCACACAGCCCAAGAAACTCGTGTGGCCGCCCACCCATCCGAGGCAAAATCCGGCGGATTCCCGCTCTGGGCGCTGGGCCTGGGCGGGCTTCTCCTGATGGCCCTCCTGGTCGTGGGCGGGATTTTCATTTTCAGCAGCGGGATTCTCACCTCCCCGCCGCCTACCGCTACCGAAACCACCACCCTACCCATGCCGGAACCAATCGCCACCGAACCTGTCTTGCCGGTCGAAGAGCCGACCGCCACCGACGCGCCAGCCTCCCCCACCACCGAACCACCCACGCCAACCCCGACGCCTGAACCGGCCCCGCAGGGCATCGGCGGCGCAGACCTGCTCGCCTTTGTCGCCAACAACGAAATCTGGGTCATGAACCTCGACGGCTCAGACCTGCGCGTCCTGACCAACGACGGCGTGCCCAAGTCCGATTTGCAATGGCTGCCCGACAACAAAACCCTGGTTTACATCGCGGGGAAGAATATTAACCTGGTCGAAGCAGAAACAGGCCGGGTCGATGTGTTGGCGGCTTTTTCATCTTCATCCATTTTAGAGGCTTTTCGCATTTCGCCCGATGCCCAGCAGGTTGCGATTTCTTTCAATCGTAAAATATTCATCGTCCCCTATAACCTGGATGCCATTCGCCAAGTGCGCAGCGAACAAGGTTTTATGAACCTGCAAGGTTGTGTCAGTTATACGGCGGGGACCCAGGCCGCCATGGCCGCCAGGGAATACCGCTGGTCTTCAGACAGCAAGAAAATTGCCTGGTTGTATGCGGGTCTCATCGATGGCCGCTCGGTAGAATTGATTCGGGTGGTGGACATCAGCAGTTGCCGCGTTGAAACACTCCGCCTGGTCAATGAATTCCCGGCCCAATACTTTACTCCCAGGGGTTATAGCAGCAATCCATTCATTCCCGGTTATGACTGGGATGGCGATTTCCTGTTCCTGTTCAATACCTACATTCGCAGCCAGGGCTGGGGAGACTTGTACGAATACAACATGGAACTGCGCAAGGCAAATATCATCAACCCGATTGGTGAGAGTTGCTGTTACCGCGATCCGCTCTGGAGCCCCGATAAGCGCTACGTCTTTTTTGCTTTCCAGGACATTGCCGAAGGCTTTGACGCCCAGACTCAGTTTTATTACATTCCCTACGCCTCCATAGGCGCAGGCGCGACTTTTGAGCCAATTCCGCTGCCTGAAGATTTTTACAAAGATTCAAAAGAGCCTCCCCAGCCTGCCCTGCGACCCGTACAACCCTAAACCATGCACGCCCGACGCGCCCTGCTCTACATGCCCGGTGACGATTGGAAAAAAATCACCAAAGCCTTGACCCTGGGCGTGGACAGCATTTGCATGGATATGGAAGACGGCACTGCCGCCAACCGTAAGGCCGAAGCCCGCGAAACAATCGCACGCGCCCTGCAAGGGTTGGATTTCGGCGCGTCTGAAAAACTGGCCCGCATCAACGGCGTCGGCAGCGGGCTGGAAACCGACGACCTGGCCGCCGTCCTACCCCACCATCCCGACGGGATAGTCCTGCCCAAAGCCGAAACGCCTGAACAGGTGGCCTGGGTCAGCGAAAAAATCGAAGCTGCCGAACTCAAACACGGCTGGCCGGTCAACGCCATTCGCCTGGTTTTGGTGGTCGAAAGCGCCAGGGGAATTCTCAACCTGAAAGAACTGGCCGCCCACCCGCGCCTGGATGCACTCATCTTCGGCGCGGAGGATTTTGCCGCCAGCATCGGTGCAACCCGCACCCCTGAAGCCCTGGAAGTGCTCTACGCCCGCTCCGCGTTGGTGACCGCCGCCGCCGCTTACGGACTGCAAGCTATCGACCTGGTGACTGTCGATTTTCGCAACCCCGAACTGGCCCGCCAGGATGCGCTCTTCGGCGCACAGTTGGGCTACACCGGCAAGCAGGTCATCCACCCGGCGCAGGTCGAGCCGGTACAGGCGGCCTTCACACCCGACGACGAGGCGATTGCTTACGCCAAACGGATTGTTGAAACCTTCGAAATGCACCAGGCCAGGGGCGCAGGCGCCTACGACCTGGACGGCAAGATGATAGATCTGCCCCTGCTCAAAGCGGCCCAAAACCTGCTCGAACGCGCCCGCGCCGCAGGCAAGATTTAATCCCCGCATTCTCTTACAAATAATTAATTTCATTGCCGCTCTTCCCCGGTATAATGCTTTTAACCAGATACGATAGGAGAAGTTCGAGTATGTTCCTGTTTGAAGGCCCTGACCGCAGGCAAGAGGAAGAACGTGTTCGTAATGAGGGGCGGCTGCCCGCCGGGCAATCGCTGACCTTGAAATTTCCCGTACTGCACTATGGCCCTGTGCCGCCATTCAACCCGGCAACCTGGGATTTTCGCATTTGGGGCGAGGTCGAGGAAGAAAAACGCTGGACATGGGAGGAGTTCAACCAACTGCCACGCGACAGCCTGCTGATGGATATCCACTGCGTGACGCGCTGGAGCAAGTTTGACACCCGCTGGGAAGGCATTTCGGTGCGCACGCTCATCGAACAGGGATTCATCAAACCCAAGCCAACCGCCAAATACATCATGCAGCACGCGGAATATGGCTTTACGGTCAACCTTTCGCTGGATGTGGTCTTGCAGGACAACTTCCTGCTGGCAACCCACTTCGACGGCGAACCGCTGACCCCCGAGCACGGCTACCCCCTGCGCGGGGTGGTCGGCCATATTCCCGAAAAACCAGGCCTGGAAACCCCCTACTTCTGGAAAGGCGCCAAATGGCTGCGCGGCCTGGAATTCATGCCCGCCGACCGGCGCGGGTTCTGGGAACAGGCTGGCTACCACAACCGCGCCGATGTCTGGCGCGAAGAACGCTTCGGCTAAAAACAAAAATCCCCGCTCCAGAAATGGGCGGGGATTTTCTCATCTGTATTCTTACGGGCGCTTATCGAGCGTCAGCGAAATTTCAAGACGTTCTTCGCCGCGTAACACGGTCAGGAGAACCACATCGCCAGGGCCTTTTTGGGTTACCAGGTAGCGCATCAGGTCGTCATATGTCTTTACCGGACGGCCATCAATGGCAACAATCAGGTCGCCTCCAGACGGCAGCCCCGTAATCGCGCTTTCCTGGCTGCCCGCCTGGAGGCCCGCGCGCGCCGCCGGGCTGTTAGGCTGGACATTGGTTACATACAAACCTGTAAATTGCGGCAACTTGAGCGCCTCAACCATTTCAATCGTAAACTCACTGATGGAGGCAATGCCCATATAGGGGTAATCGTATTTGCCATTTTTGATGATTTCAGGGGCAACCCGCTTGACGATATTGACCGAAATCGCAAAACCGATACCCGAATTGACCGGCTCGCCCTGGCTGTTGCTGGCCACCGTGCGAATGGCGCGATTGACCCCAATCACCTCGCCCTGCAGGTTGAACAGCGGCCCGCCTGAATTTCCAGGGTTGATGGCTGCATCGGTCTGAATCAGGTCGGCGGCGCTGAAAAAGCCTCCGCCAGGGGCCGTGCGGTCAGAGGGCAGGGTTCGCCCCAGCGCCGAAACGATTCCGGTTGTCATCGTGCCGTTCAGCCCAAATGGGTTGCCAATAGCAATGACAGTCTGCCCAACCTTGAGGGCGTCTGAGTCGCCCATCGTCATCGGAATCAGTTCGCTTTCCGGCACATTCACCTTGACAATTGCCAGGTCTGAGTCGGTATCCACGCCGCGCACTTCGCCATACGTCCGCAGGCCTGAAGAGAAAATGACTTCAATCTGGGTGGCGCCTTCGACGACATGGTAATTGGTAACAATATGCCCCAGTTTGTCGTAGACAAAACCCGACCCCTGGCCCGCGCCAACAGAGGTCAGCACTTGCAAAGAAACAACGCCGGGGTAAACACGCTCATATAAACCGACCAATAAGTTTTGCTCATCGAGCAAATCAGGACTGACAAACACCGGGGCCGCTGTCTGGGCGGTCGGTGAAACACCGACAGGCGAGGCAGGATTCCCGGCAGGGGTAAGAAAAGCGCCGCAGGCCAGCGAGGCCAGCGCAAGTGCGCCAATGGCTACCAATAAAACAAATTTCCTTTTCATATACACTCCTAAAGACAAAAAGCCCGTTGGTTAGGGCTTACGCGCCTGTTCAAGCAGGTCTTTCTGGCTGGCGCTCAAGTTTTTGGGGATTTGGACTTTGACCCGCACATAGAGGTCGCCCTTGCTTTCGGGCGATTTGACCTTTGGCATTCCGCGCCCACTCAGGCGAATCAACTGCTCGGGCTGGGTTCCGGGCGGAATGGTGACGCGAATCTTGCCGCCCAGGGTCTGGACTTCGGCCTCGCCGCCCAGGATGGCGGTAAAAACATCGACGCTGGCCGTTGTGTAAAGATCGTTGTCCTTGCGTTCAAAATTAGGGTCTTGCTCGACATTGATTTTGAGATACAGGTCCGAGCCGTCCGGCGAGGCCCCGGCGGCGCGCACTTTCGAACCGGTTTTTACCCCGGCGGGGATACGCACCGTCAGCCGGCGGCCACCGCCTTCGAGCACGCGGCTGGCTCCAGCGTAGGCTTCATGTAAAGAAATGGACACCGGCTGCTCGTTTTGGCGCACCATGCGCTGGCCATGGCCCGCCGTGCCGCTGGAGGGCATGCCGCCAAAAATCGTGCTGAAGAAATCGGAAAAGCCGCCCGCGCCGCCGAAAAAGTCTTCGAAATTGACCTGCCCCCCGCCGCCGGGGCGGTCGGTCGTCCACTGGCTCCAGTCGAAACCGCCGCCAGGCGCGCCGCGGCGCTGCCAGGACGAATAGGCCGAGCCCAACTGGTCGTAGCGGGCGCGTTTCTGCGTGTCGGAGAGCACCTGGTAGGCCTCGTTGGCCTCCTTGAAGCGCTCTTCGGCCTGCTTGTCGTCGGGGTTTCGGTCGGGGTGATACTTCATCGCCAGTTTGCGGTAGGCCGAGCGAATTTCCTCGGCGCTGGCGGAGCGCGAGACACCCAAAACCTGATAGTAGTCCTTATAATCCATAATAAGTATTGTATGCTCCCGCGTGCTGGCTTGCAAGCCAGGTAATCGTAATCTAATACAACTCTTATTTGAAGAAGCGATACCCCGCTATATCATAGACATAGCGGGGTATCTTGAGGGGGGAGGGACACCACCACAGGGTTGGCATGGGGGGGGCATGCAAACCACTTTTGGTGGACAACACTTGTAATACCAGTAAAGGGGGGCACAAGCGCTGTAAAAATAATATACAACCTTTTAGGTCTGTTTTGTATTAATAATACATTAGAATTTTGGCTTGTTTTCTTTGGCCCCTTTTTCGCTGAAGAGCGCCAGCCATTCGGCCAGTTCGGTTTCGCTGACGGCACCGCTTTTGTCTCCCGGCGGCGGCCCGGCGCGCAGGGTGCTGATGACCTGCGAGGCAAACTGCTCGGAGGAAATCACTTCGGCGCGGGCAGCGCGGGCTTCAGTCTGGATTTGACGGTCGGAGCTAACCACGCTCCAGTTTTTGGCGGCCCGGCCCAGGGCGCGCAATCGGCGTCGGATGGCATCATCGGCTGTCAGCCCGGCGCGGATGAAGTGGGCTTTGAGCAGGCCGATTTGACGGGAGCCAGCCTGAAGGGCGGGCGCTCCGTCAAAATAGACTTCCAGGCCGGTTTTACGGCTCAGGCGGCAGAATTCGTTCAGGCGGGCAACCAAGGCCATTTCATCATCAAAAGAATCGAGCCGCAGACCCATTTTGGGGATCAGGTTGTGTCCGTCTATCAGGAATGGCATGGCGACATTATACCCGCCCACAATTGCGGGTAAAATAGCCAGCATAGCCAAGGAGACTTTATGATTTACCCCATCATTCAACGAGAATTAACGGTGCATCTCAACAACGGCAACTGGTACCTGCGCCCCATCGACGAGAGCGTGCTCGGCCCGGTCGATTATGGCTGGCATCGCTTCAACGCTTACCCCGATAGTTTCACCTTTGGCGAGGGGCTGCTGGCGGGCAGTTCCATCCCCGGCTCGCGGCGGCTGGTGTTTTCTGCCTGGAGCCCGCAGTGGGAGGGTTTTTACGTTTCGAGCATCGGCGGTGCGGCGTACATTTTTCACGGCGTGGGAGTCAATTATGTGGCCCTGCGCGGACGGGCGGAAGTGCCGAGTGTGCTGCTGCTCAACCATAAGGCAGGCGAAATCCATGTACGCCTGGAGCCAATCAACGCTGAGGCCCTGTGGGCCAGTTACGCCAGCCCGGATGGCACACCGTTGAGCGGTTTCTTCGCCCTGCAGCAAGCGGTCTATGACCGTTACGCGGCGGAATATCCGCCTGACAAAATACGGATTTGCGCCGTTGGCCCGGCCGCCAAATACACCAATGAGGGCGCAATTGGCTCGAACCCGGTACGCAAGGGTGCGTTTACGGCAGTGATCGATTGGGCCGGGCGTGGCGGATTGGGCAGTCGTTTGTTCCAGTATCACAATATCGCGGCGATTGCCTTCGGCGGCGACTGGGAAGACCCCGACCTGCGCGACTCTGCCGAAATCGACCGCTATTTTGTGGAGCACTTTGGCAAGAAAACCATCCAGACCGACCTGGCCATGACCGAGAAATATCGCTATGTGCCTGAGTTCGAGACCGGCGGCACGTTTGGGGTCAACATGCGCGACCTGAACGAGCGCATTTTGAGTTTCAACTATCGCTCGATGTACGAGAGCGTCGAATCGCGCCTGCGCCAGCATGAGAATTTCATCCTGAAGCACTACCTGGCGCAGTTCAACGAGGAAACCATCAAGACCAAACAGTTCCAGCATTGCGGTGAACCGTGCGCGGTGGTCTGCAAAAAGTTGAACGGGAAATACAAGAAGGACTATGAACCTTATCACGTTCTGGGGCCGCAGGTGGGCGTCTTCGACCAGCGCGCGGCAGAACTGTTAAATGATTTTGTCGATGCGATGGGCTTCGACGCCATCCAGAGCGGCGGGACACTGGCCTGGATGATGGAACTGGTGGCCGAAGGGTTGATCGACCCGACAACGTACGGCCTGCCGCCCGCCAGCCAGATGCGCTTCAGCTATGCCGATGACCCGGCCCGGTTCGACATCGTCAATGAAAGTATGCTCAACGCCCAGTACGCGATGGATTTGGTGCGCGCAATTTTGTTCGAACCGAAAGCGGCGGTCTTCCGGCTGGGAATTCGCGCAGCGGCACTGGAGCTTGACCGCACACACGGAATCCGCAGTGTGGACCGGGCAGTATTCCTCAGCCATGGTGAGCAGGGCTGCATGGTTCCCAACCAGTATTGGGTGCCAGGCATGCTCAGCCCGATGCCGATGATGGGCAAGTATTTTGTCTATTACGGGGTCGATTTTGTGCCGCCCGAAACCCTGGGGCGCAAAAATGTGGAGCGCATGACCTATGAGATGTTCAATGAGAACAGCGGCATCTGCCGTTTTCATCGCAAATGGTCTGAACTGATCACCGATGATATTTTACAGGCGCATTACGGCCTGCAGGTCGATTACAAGGCTCACCAGTTCGAACTCTCGCGCGAGATCTTCGAGCGTGAAGCTGAAAAAATTGTCTACTGGGAAAGTGAACGGGTTGTGGATATGCTGATGGGATTCTTAATCCAGTGGGAAGCGGATGGCCTGAAAGACCCCGAATTGCTGTCCTGGCTGGAACGCTTCCGCCAGGACAAATTCACAGCTGCCCGCGCCTTTTGGGATGCGACGCTGACGGGAATCCGGGCCAGCTTTAGCGAGGGGCCTGATTCGGTGCCGAATAACCTCTCCCCCGGACAGTTGGGCAAATTGTCGCCTTCCTGAACACTGTTTAATAAAAAAACTCCCGGCCCTGAGGCCGGGAGTTTTGCAACAAGGAGCAACCTACATGGCGGTGGCTGCAACTTTGCGGATGACCATAACAACTTTGCCCCTGATTTCTAGTTTTTCGCGCTTATCCACGTAAATCGGGCCCATGGTGGGGTTGGCGGGCTGCAAGCGGTAACGATTGGTCTCTTTGTAAAAATACTTGAGCGTGGTTTCGTCCCGTTCGGGCAGCCAGACAGCAACCATTTCGCCGTTTTTGGCTTCGGCGTTGCTTTCGACGCGGCGCATGATGACGATATCGCCATCGTTGACCATTGCGTCAATCATCGAGTCGCCCTGGACTTCGAGGGCAAACAATTCGTCTATCTTTGTCTTGGCGGGCAGGAGCGAGCGGGCGATTTCGACGCTGGCTTCCTGGTCGTAGTAGGCAAAGTCAGAGGCAGGGACGGGAGCGGGGGCACTGGCGACGATACGGCCTGCCAGCGGAATTTTGAACAGGTCGGTGGCCATGTTGACGGCCTGGGTCACGGAGGCGCGAGCAGCATTGCCCAGGCGATGGGCAACTTCGCCGAGCCGCTCGGGGACAACGCGCACACCCCGCGAAATGCGTCGGTCGCGCTCGATATAACCCCATTTCTCCAACTGCTCGAGGTAATAGTTAACGACAGAAGTGGAGGAAATGCCAGTTTCTTCACCAATCTCACGAATTGATGGCGGGTATCCTTTATCCTGGTGTTCACCAAGGAAGTTCAGGATTTTGATATGCCGGTCACTCAGGCCTTTGCTTTTTCTTACCATCATCATAGGTCTCTCCTTGAGCCATAAACCGCTCATCCGTTCTATAAAATAATACACGAACATGCGTTCCATGTCAAGGGGGCAATTTCAACCATGAATTTTAGTAATCAATCGCACTCAGGCGTTTGAGTTTGTCCCAGCGGTGGGTGGCTTTAATCTGGCGAATGGTTCCGGTCAGTCCGCGCATGACGAGCGAATCGGTTTCCGCGCCGTCGCCGGTGTAACGGACACCCTGCAAAAAATCACCGGTAGTGATGCCGGTCGCTGCTACAAAAACATCTTCAGACGATACCAGGTCTTGGGTGGTCAGTATTTTACTGAAATCGAATCCCATCTCCAGACCACGCTTAAGTTCTTTATCGTCACGGGCATAGAATTTACCCTGGATTTCACCGTCCATAACACGCATGGCACAGGCGGCAATAACGCCTTCAGGAGTGCCGCCAATGCCGAAGAGTGCATCCACACCAGCCTCGGGCCAGGCGGTCATCATGGCGGCGGTTATATCTCCGTCTGATATCATGCGGATGCGCACCCCGGCAGTGCGCATTTCCCGAATCATCTCAGCGTGGCGAGGCCGGTCCAGGATGATACAGGTCAAGTCTTCGAGGCGTTTCTGTTTGGCTTTGGCAATCGCTTTCAAGTTGTCGATGATGGGTTTTTCGATATCTATGACTCCCTTGGCTTCAGGACCCACTGCAATTTTGTTCATATAAAGAAAAGGCCCGGGGTCGAACATGCTGCCGCGCGGGGCGATGGCGACAATTGCAATGGCGTTTGAGCGCCCGTCGGCCACCGGGCGGGTTCCATCTATGGGGTCGATGGCCAGGTCAAATTCCAGGCTGGTGCGGCCTGTTCCGACCCGTTCCCCGTTATAGAGCATGGGGGCCTCATCCTTTTCCCCCTCGCCAATGACCACCACGCCGTTGATATCCATGCTGTTGAGCACCAGGCGCATGGCGTCAACGGCAGCCTTGTCAGCGGCTTCCTTTTTGCCGCGCCCCATGAAACGGCCTGCGGCCAGGGCGGCGGCTTCTGTCACGCGCACGAGGTCGAGGGCCAGGTTTCGGGTGGGTTCACGTTCCATTTTCTTCTCCTTTTCGGCTGTTAAATTGGATGTGCCGCGCCCAGGCTGGGCGCGGCACATTTGGGTTTTTAGACAAACCAGACGATGAAATAATAACCGATAATACATCCCCATAACCACGAGTCGATGCGGTCAAACGCGCCGCCATGCCCCGGAATGATACTGCCGGAGTCTTTCATGGCGACCCAACGCTTGAACATGCTCTCGCCCAGGTCGCCAAGCGGGGAGAGCAGCCCGATGGTCAGGCCGAGCAAGCCTCCCTGCCAAATGGTGATTTCGAGCGGCCCCCAGGTGGTGAAGGCGAAGGAGAAGAACATACCGGCCCAGACGGCGCTGGCCACGCCGGCCCAATAGCCCTCCCAAGATTTCTTGGGGCTAAGGCGCGGGGCTATTTTGTGCCTGCCATAAGCAGAGCCTATCATGTAAGCGCCAATATCGGCCAGCCAGATGCAGGGCAGCACCAAGAAAACCCACCAGGGACCGTTGGGCAGGCCGCGCAGGTCGAGCAAGTAGGCGCCAATCCAGCCGAGGTAAACCAGGCCGGCAACCGTAATGGAAAAATCGAGGGTCGCATCGTCGCGCCCGCGCTCGTAGGCCAGCAGGTGAATCGCCAGGGCCAGCAATACGCTTATTTCAAGGGCAACCAGGCCATAATCGGGGAAAAAGCCGCGCGCCAAGATAACAACAAAAGTCCCGCCCAGGAGAATCGGGCGGGATGGATGATAACCTGCAGCCTGGAATATGGTTGCATATTCCCAAGCTGCGGCGATTAATAGGAATCCGATAAGCAGAAAATATGGCAAACCGCCAAAAGCCAGCGCCGGTAACCCAATAGCCAGGATTATCAGCGATGTTAGAGTGCGTTTACGCATGATTTTTCTCGTAATCGGATGTGTTTATTTTCCCGTAACGCCTGTCGCGGTTTGCATACGTCTCGAGCGCTTTGTGGAATTCATCCTTGTCGAAATCGGGCCAGTAGGTCGGGGTGACATACCACTCGGAATAGGCCGCCTGCCAGATGAGGAAATTGCTGATACGCAGTTCACCCGAAGTACGGATGATTAAGTCGGGGTCAGGAATACCGACTGTGTATAAATAGCGTGAGAACGTTTCCGGGGAAACATCGTCCGGTTGGACGCCATCGTGCATCATATGCTGGACAGCCTGGATAATTTCGTCCCTGCCGCCATAGTTGAAAGCTATGTTGAGGGTCAGGCGGGAGTTTTCCTTTGTCAGTTCGACCGCCTCGAGCACTTTCTTCTGCAAATGGCTGGGGAGCTGGTCGAGACGGCCAATATGGCGCAGGCGGACACCCTGGTCGCTCAATTCTTTCAGTTCCTTGTCTATCACATCTTCAAGGATGCGCAGCAGGCCATTGACTTCCTCGAGGGGGCGTCCCCAGTTTTCGGTGGAAAAAGCGTAAATGGTCAGGTATTGAATACCAAACTCGACACAGGCGCGAATGACCCGGCGCAGGTTTTCTGTCCCGGCGCGGTGACCGGCCAGGCGGGGCAGGCCGCGTTTTAATGCCCAGCGCCCGTTACCATCCATAATAATGGCAACGTGGGCGGGCAGTTTGTTTGCATCAGGGGGATGGGTAGGCTGACTCATGCAGGCCGGTTAGACTTCCATGATTTCCTGTTCTTTACGCTTGCCGATGACTTCTATTTCTGCAATCATCTTGTCGACCGTTTTTTGCAAGTCGTCCTCGCCTCGTTTGCGCTCGTCTTCAGAAATCAGTTTTTCGGTTTCAAATTCCTTGATGTCCTTTATCGCATCGCGGCGGACGTTGCGTAGGGCAATCCGCGCCTCTTCGAGACGATGATTGACCAGTTTCACCAGGTCGCGGCGGCGTTCCTCGGTCAGGACCGGCAGGTTCAGGCGGATAGCCTGCCCATCGTTGTTGGGGGTCAGCCCAAGTTCGGAGGCAAGGATGGCTTTTTCGACGGCCTTGAGGGTCGATTTGTCGAACGGTTTAATCAGCAACGAGCGCGGCTCAGGGACGCTGATGGAGGCCAGCTGCATCAGTGGCGTTTCAGCGCCATAATATTCGACATGGATTTTCTCAACCAGGCCAGGGTGGGCGCGCCCGGTACGAATCCCCGAAAGGTCGTGCTCCAGCACGCTAATGGCGCTGCGCATGCGCCCTTCAGTCTCTTTCAACAGGTCTTTTATCACGTTTGCCTCCTGAAATTATTTTCAGCCTAAGGATACCTTAAAGTGTGAATTTGCGCTACTTTCCCCCGCCTTGCTGTTCCTATTCGTCGTCGGGGCCGGGGGCTGCGCCGGGCTGCTCGAAGCGCAAAACCTGGCCATATATGTCTATTACCACCTTGAAACCGGTCATGCCCAGGTAAGCGCGCATTTCTTCAGGGATGCCGATTTCGAACAGCATGTCGAATTGCTGTTCGATGTTCTTCAACTGGTTTTCGATGATGGCACGGCTGAAAGGGTCGTCGCTGCCCAGCATTTTGGCGGCCTGTTCGCTGAGCAGGGATTCGCTGCCTTTCATCATGCTGGCAATCTGGCTGAGCACCTGGCGGTCCACCGCCTCGGCGGGTAGATGACGCCGAAAACCGGCGTCATCTACCACGTAGCAAGGCTCGGGACCGACAAAGGCTGTCTCAACCGGACGGTCGAATTCGTCGAAGACCAGGCCGGCAAAGAGTGCGTTGCGGGGCATTACGAATCCTGTTTGCCTTCGATGATGGCCAGCAGGGCGGCAGCGGCAATGCCCAGTCGGCGGTCGAGTTGGCGGGCGGCGTCCATGCTGAAGTCGATGTCCATCTCATAGCGGAGGGGGTTGAAGCGCTGTTTCAGGTCGGCAACGCGGGTTTGGCCCAGGGTCATATCGTAGTTCTGGGGCAGCAGGTTGCCGAGCAGCAGGCGGCGCAGGAGGGCCAGCTGCATATTGTCTTCAAAGCACAGGCCGATGACGTTGTCGGAGGGGTCGAGCACTTCCCACTCGTCCTTAAGGATGGATTTCAGTCCCTTGCGGCGCAGGGCGCCGACTTTGACGCCGCTGGTTGAGTCGATAACATCATAAGCGGCAGAGAAGTCGATAATCTGGCGGGCTTTGATGGCGAGAACTTCCTGGCTCTTTTGCTCGTCAGAAAAAACGCGGATGTCTTCGCGCAGTTTGAACATCTTCTGTTCGCTGAAGAGCACTACTTCACCCTGCGGGTTGTAGAAGCGCAATTTGCCGGTCAGGGCAATGGCTTGCTTTTTGAGCAGGTAGTTGTCGTACTGAAAAGACTGGTGCATGGGTTTCTCTCCTTTTGGCGATGCTAAAAATTGGATGATGCCGGTTTAACGGCGGACAGGCAGCGGGTGGCGCGCGTCCGCATACGGGTAAGGGGATACCAGTAAACCTGGATTATGTGACGGGGAGTCTCGGCCAATTAATAGTGAACATTTACCAGCAAATTGGATGGCGACCAGTTAAAGAGCCACTCAGAGTCAGGGATGGTCATGTTGACGCATCCGTGGCTCATGGGCGTGCCGAAGTTGTTGTGCCAGTAAGTGCCATGAATGGCGTAGCCCTGGTAGAAGAACATGGTGTTGGGGACGTTGGGCAGGTAGTAGCCAGGACCGCTCATGTCTTTGTATTTGAAGCGGGCATAGACGCGGTAGGTGCCGGTGACGGTGGGGGTCTGCCAGGTTCCGGTGGAGACGATGAAAGAGGCTATCAGGTTGTCACCTTCCCAGGCGTAGAGCATTTGTTGGGTAAGGTTGATTTCGACCCAGCGCTCGCCACCGCTGGCCCGCACCGGTGTGCTGGTCGGCGGGACGTAAACGGTGGCGGTCGGGATAGGCGTGTCAGTCGGAATCGGCGTGGCAGTAGGCGTATCAGTCGGGGTGGGGGTTTCGGTGGGGGTCGAGGTGGGCGTCTCGGTGGGGGTTGGCGTATTGGTCGGTGTGGGGGTGAAGGTCGGCGTTGGTGTCTGGGTGTAGGTGGGTTTGGCCAGTTCGACCTGCGACCAGCCGACACCGCCCTGGGCAGGGGAGGCGGCATTGTTGAGCAGGGCCAGGGCCGGGGTCGCCCCCTGCCAAATGGCAAAAACAGCCAGCAGGCAGACGAGAATGATGGCAATGGTGGTGTAGGGGATGGAACGGCCCTTCGACTGTGGACTACGCCCTCCGCTCAGGGCCGGAATTTGCGGCGCGATGGGTCGAGCGACCCGGACGGGCGCAGTCTGCCCAACCGGGGACGCCGGGCGCGGCGCGGCAACCGGAATTTTGGCTGTCTGGTGGGTTTGTTCTTCGCGCAGACGTTTGACGGCCCAGACCATGCCTTTGTGGGCGCGTTCGCTTTTGGGGTTGATTTCGAGGGCTTTTTCGAGATAGGCAACGCTGGCGCGCGGGGCAGCCAGGGCGGCCATGATGAGCCAGGCTTCTTCGAGTTCAGGAGCCAGTTGGACCGCCTGGACGGCATAACGCCGCGCAAGATGCCTGTCATGCGCGCGCATGGCTTTTTGGGCTTCTTCAATCGCCCTGAAAGCGGCAATATGGTTGGGATTCATCATGGTATTGGATTGATACTCTCGTTATTGATATAGCACAGGATACCGTTAACAACTCCGGAGGCAACCAGTTCAGGTTCTTCGGTCAGGATTTTGTAGTCAAGGTTCAAAAATCCGGTTTCGATGATGGCGGCGGTGGTGTTGGGGCTGACTTCATCAAAAGCGTGGTAGAGGGTCATATCGTTGGTGACGCTGTTATGCAGCGGCAGGTTGGTGGTGCGCTGGTAGCGGTCTCGCAGGCAAAGCGCAAGACGGTTGGCAAGGTTCAGGTCGCGCGAACTCATGGCGGCGGCGACTTTAAATCCGGTGGCCTGGTCGTTGACGAATTCGCAAGAATCGTTGTGGATGGAGACCAGGGCGGCGGCACGGTAATTAATCAGGCGCGGGTCGAACTCTTCGAGCAGGTCGGCCTGGAATCCCAGGGCGGTCAGTTTTTGCTGGACGATAGTGGCAATCTTGAAGTTGACTTCCACCTCGGTGGTGCCATTCTCGCAAACCGCGCCAGAGTCGTTGCCGTAATGCCCGGCGACGATGCCGATGCGCACCTGGGGCAGGGGCGTTCCCGGCAAGACAACCCCTTCGGGTTCGCTGGTCAGCAGGACAGCCAACTGGTCTGAAATATTGCCCGAAAACAGCCCTTTTGGCGGGAAGGCGGTAAACAGGCTGGCCATAATGGCCGCAACCAGCAACGTGGTCTGGATAATGGCCGGAAAATACCTGCGGCGTGGCTGGGTAGAAGGAGTGGCGTCGTCCATAAGGTATTATTATAGTACATTAAAAGAGCGGCTGGATGCAAGTAATTTGGAGTAAGCAAGGGGGTTATTGGCTGGTCAAGAGCATGACACGAATTTTTTAATGGGGCAAATTCATGTCATTCGTTTCCTGAATTTTGCCCGCGGGGAGGTTTCAAAAAATTCTAACGAATTTCTGACTTGACTCGACCTGCGCGGACAAGTATTATCACCTGAAAAAAGTTTGGAGATTTATGCAAACCGACTCAGAAACCCTTCGCCAGGCCATGCGCTTTTGGGCCACCGGCGTTACCATTGTCACCTCGGCGCACAACGGCGTCGAGCACGGTATGACCGTCAGTTCGTTCACATCCCTATCTTTAGTCCCGCCGCAAATCCTGATTTCGCTGGCCCAGAACTCACGCACCCATGAACTGGTCACGAACTCGCAGGGTTTCGGCGTTACCGTCCTGGGCGACGAAGACGAAAAACTCTCCGACCGCTTTGCCGGGCGAATCCCCGACGAAGGCAACCGCATGGTTGGCGTCGAAACCTTCACGCTCCAGACCGGCTCCCCGCTGTTGCGCGGCGGGCTGGCGCATTTCGATTGCCGGGTAGTAAGCACATTAGACTCCGGAACAAATACCGTGTTCATCGGCGAAGTGCTGGCGGCCCAAAGCGGCGAAAATCCGCAGGCTAGGCCGCTGCTTTACTTCGACCGCCAGTATCGTAAACTGCAAAAATAGGGTATCCTATAGTTGTGTTTCGTTCATGTCTCGCACGGGAGGAAAACATGGAAACACAATTGACACAAGAAGAAAAGCAAACCCTGCTTCGGCTGGCGCGCCAGGCTCTTGAAATCGGCGTGCGCGGCGATACTCCCATCCCGGCCCGCTTTTCGGAACTCAGCCCGGCCCTGAAAGCCAACGGCGCAACCTTTGTCACCCTCACCCGGTACGGGGAGTTGCGTGGCTGTATCGGCACGCTCGAAGCCCACCAGTCGCTGGCACGGGACGTGCAAGAACACGCCGTTGCCGCCGCCCTGAACGATTACCGCTTCCCATCTGTCACCCCTGCCGAACTGGATGAAATCCAAATCGAAGTTTCGAGCCTGACGCCCCCCCAACCGCTGCATTACACCAGCACCGAAGACCTGCTCTCCAAACTGCGCCCCGGAATCGACGGTGTCACCCTGCGCGACAAATCGGGCCGCCGGGCCACCTTCCTGCCGCAGGTCTGGCAGCAATTGCCCGACAAGCAACAATTCCTCAGCCACCTGTGCCAGAAAATGGGCGCCTCGCCCGACGCCTGGCGCAGCGGCAGCCTGGCCGTCGAAACCTACCAGGTCGAAGAGTTTCACGAATAGCCCCTCCCCTAAATTCCGCTCTTTGGAATTTGGGGGACGTGTGCCACGAAGTGGTAGGCTGGGAGGGGGCAGGGCTAAATCCCCTCCACAATCTTCTTGACCAACCCCGGCCCGGCATAAATCATGCCCGTATAGACCTGCACCAGCGTTGCACCCAGGTCTAGTTTTCGTTTGGCGTCATCGGGACTCATGATTCCGCCCACGCCGACCACCGGAACCCGCGCATTGACCCGTGCGAGGACTTTTTCCAGCACGGAATCGCCCAGACCCGTCAGCGGCCGGCCGCTTAAACCGCCTGTTTCCACCCGCAGCGGAGAGCGTACCCCTTCGCGGCTGAGGGTGGTGTTCGTGGCGACAATGCCATCCATGCCGCTGTCGAGAATCGCGCCGACGGCGTCATCCAACTCTTCATCTGTCAAATCCGGGGCGATTTTAACGAGAATGGGCGCATTCCCACCGCGGCCCAACCTAATCTGCTCACGCTCCCTGGCAATTGCGCCAAGCAGCCCTTCGAGCATCTCACGGCCCTGCAAACGCCGCAGCCCGACCGTGTTGGGCGAAGAAATGTTGATGGCAAGATAATCCGCCTGGAAAATAAACTGGCGCATCAGCGCAATGTAATCTTCAGCCGCATTTTCGAGCGGGGTGTCCTTGTTTTTGCCTAAATTCAGACCGATGACCGTAGACCGATGACGATGTGCGGCCTTCAACATTTGAACCCTGGCATATTCCATCCCCCGGCCCGGAAAGCCCATCCGATTAATCACCCCTTCTTCCTCGACCAGCCGAAAGACTCGCGGCTTGGGGTTGCCCGGCTGTGGACGCGGGGTAATCGTCCCCAGTTCGAGGTGGCCAAAGCCCAGGGCCGAGAGTCCGGCCACAGCCTGGCAGTCCTTGTCGTAACCGGCGGCCAGACCAACGGGATTCCTGAACGTCAGCCCAAAGGCCTGCACCGGCTTTTCGGGCGGGGTAAACATCCGTTCCAGCATCCAGCGCGAGGGCGGAATACGTCCCGCCAGGCTGAGGAGATGCAGGGTCAGGGCGTGGGTGACTTCAGGGTCGAGGCGAAAGAGCAGGGAGCGGAAGAGGGGATACATGGGGAGGTTCAATGAAGAATGCAGAATAGGGAATGCAGAATGGTTAATCGAAACTTGTTGGGCGATTTGGGTCGGCCAGGTGGGCAAAGATTTCGTCGATGATGCGCTGGTTGGTGCGGTTTTGGGAGAACGGGGGCAGGTTGGCGGGGTCAAAAAAGCGAACATCCGGGGTTTCGTGGCTGGGGGTCGGTTCACCGCCGAGGATTTCGCACAGGAAGATAACCTTGTAGGCATGCCAGAACTCAAGCGGGGCAAAATTGTTGGCGTCATAAACGGCAACCACCTTGCGGGCTTTGACCCGCATTCCGCTTTCTTCGAGCACTTCACGCTCGACCATTTCGAGCGGCGATTCGCCCAGGTCAGCCCAGCCGCCAGGCAGCGACCAGCAACCGTCGGTGACTTCCTGAACGAGTAGGATTTTGCCATCGCGCACGACCGTGCCGCGCACATCCACTTTGGGGGTGGGATAGCCATTTTGAATGGCGAAACTCTCCAAAACGACTTCTTTTTCCAGTTTGGATTGCCCGGCAATAATTTCGGCGCTGATTTCCTGCAAGCGCTGGTAGCGCTCGAGGTCGAAATCGTTTTTGCTGTAGGCCAGCCCGGCCTGCGAGATAGTGTAGAGTTCGCGGGCGAGCGAGAGCCAGTGGGGAGTTTTCATGATGTTATTCGATTGTCAGAATTTCTGGAGTTGTTTTCTCTGCGACTGGGCCGATTGCAGGATGTCGCTGGCCGAGCGCAGGGTGCCTTCGCTGACTTCGCCGAGCATTTGGGCCAGTTCCAACATGCGGTCGTCGTTTTCGAGACGAGCGACGCTGGTGGTGGTGCGGCCATTGCTGATGACCTTCTCGACCTTGAAGTGCTGGTCGCCAAAAGCGGCCAATTGCGGCAGGTGGGTGATGCACAAGACCTGGTGGTTGCGCCCCAGGTTCCACAATTTCAGGCCGACGACCTGCCCGACCCGCCCGCCAATGCCCTGGTCGATTTCATCGAAAATCAGGCTCGGGACCTGGTCAGCTTTGGCAAGCACGTTTTTGAGGGCCAGCATCAGGCGCGAGGTTTCGCCGCCAGATGCGATTTTTGCCAACGGTTTGAGTCCCTCGCCGGGGTTGGGGGCCACCAGAAATTCGACCCGGTCGAAACCGGAAGCGTCGAAGGCGACCCGCTCGCCGCTGGCAAACGTCAGGCCGTTGAGGTCGGGCTTGACCTGGAAATCGACCGAGAAGAGCGCCTGTTCCATTTTCAGGTCGGCGAGTTCGGTTTCGATGCCCCGCGCCAGGGTTTCGGCGGCTTTCTTGCGTTTTTCAGAGAGGACTGCGCCGCGCTCTGAAAGTTCCTTGAGCAGTTTTGATTCTTTGGCCTGCAACTCGTCCAGTTTTTCGGCGGCGTTGGTGATGGTCTCCAGGTCGGCGCGGGCTTTGGCGCCAAAGGCCAGCACAGTTTCAATCGTGCCGCCGTATTTGCGCATCAGGCGGTGCATCAGGTCGAGGCGTTCTTCGGCTTCGTTCAGGCGTTTGGGGTTGTATTCGATGGTTTCGAGGTAGTCGCGCAGGTCGCGGGCAATGTCGGATAAATTTTCGAGCAGGGAATCGGCGCGGGCTGAGAGTTCGGCCTGGGTGGTGTCGATACGCGCCAGCGAGGACAGGGCCGCAGCGGCCTGGCCAAACTGGTCGGTGATGGCGGGCGTCTCGGGCGAGCCTTCGTCTATCAGGTTGAGGGCTTCCTGGGCGTTGGCGGCCAGGGACTCGGCATTCGCCAACCGGTCGCGTTCCTGGCGCAGTTCCTCGTCCTCGCCGGGTTTCAGGCGCGCGGCGTCGATTTCCTCGGCCTGGAAGGTTAGCATTTCGATGCGGCGCTCCGAATCGGCCTGGGCAGCGCGCAGGTCGCCCAGTTCACGGCGGACGGTTTGCAGTGCGGCGTAGGTTTGACGGTAAGAAACCAGGAGGTCTTCGACAACCGCGAAGCGGTCCAACAGGCCAAGGTGGGCGTGCACATCCAGCAAGGACAGGTGTTCGGTCTGCCCGTGAATATCCACCAAAAACGCGCCAATTTCGCGCAGCAGGGTGACGTTGACGGTGCGGCCATTGACGCGCGCCGCAGAGCGGCCTTCTCGGCGGACTTCGCGCGCCAGGGTAACGTAGTTCTCGTCGTCGAGCAGGTCTTCGCGCTTGAGAATCTCAAGCACCCCGGCCTTGTTACCGCCATCGAGTTTGAAAACGCCCTCAACCGAGGCGCGTTCGGCTTCGGCGCGCAGGACGCTGGTTTCGGCGCGGCCGCCGAGCAGCATTTCGAGCGCGTCCATGATGATGGATTTGCCCGCGCCGGTTTCGCCGGTAAAAATGACCAGTCCCGCGCCAAAGTCGAGGGACAGTTTGTCGATGATTGCAAAGTTTTCGATGCGCAGTTCAGAGAGCATAAGGTTTACTTTAGGAGGCGAATTCCGGAGATGCGATAATAGGCGGTTGGGGCCGAAACGAAAAGGTAGATGGCCTGGAAGATGATGCCGAACAGGTTCATGCCAAGAATTTGCAGCAGCGCCATCGGGATTGCGCCGATGATGATTCCGGCAAGGATGGCTTTGTAGAGCATGGGCGAGCGGCGGCGGCCTGTGACGGTACGCACAGCT
>Ga0208244_100728_pt1 | contig 25756 bp, 17 predicted proteins | sample SubbioCR12Aug_5A_FD_184828 | JGI IMG/M metagenome (GOLD analysis project Ga0208244, IMG submission 184828) | Serpentinite rock and fluid subsurface biosphere microbial communities from McLaughlin Reserve, California, USA - CR12Aug_5A (SPAdes) | ecosystem: Environmental > Terrestrial > Deep... | reverse complement strand
CAGGCCCAGGCCAAGCGCGCGCTGGAAGTCGCCGCGGCCGGCGGCCACAGCCTGCTCATGATCGGCCCGCCCGGCACCGGCAAGTCGATGCTCGCCGCGCGCTTTCCCGGCCTGCTGCCGCCGATGGAAGAGGATGAAGCCCTCGAGGCCGCCGCCCTCCACTCGCTCAATGGCGGCTTCCGCATCGAACACTGGAAGCGCCGGCCCTACCAGGCGCCGCACCACACGGCCTCGAGTGCAGCCCTCGTCGGCGGCGGTTCGAATCCGCGCCCGGGCGAAATCTCGCTGGCCCACCACGGCGTGCTGTTCCTCGACGAATTGCCCGAGTTCGAGCGCCGCGTGCTCGAGGCGCTGCGCGAGCCGCTCGAATCCGGCCATATCCGCGTCGCCCGCGCCGCCCACCGCGTCGATTACCCGGCGCAGTTCCAGCTCGTCGCCGCCATGAACCCCTGCCCCTGTGGATTCCTCGGTGCCGCACGCTGCCGCTGCACGCCGGATCAGGTGGCGCGCTACCGCGGAAAACTGTCGGGCCCGCTGCTCGACCGCATCGACATGAGCATCGAAGTGCCGGCGCTGGCGGACGGCGAGCTGCAGGGGAAAGCAAACGGCGAATCCACGCAAGCCGTGCGCTCGCGGGTAACGGTAGCCCGCGATGCGCAGCGCGCGCGCCAGGGCAAGCCCAACAGCCGCCTCGCCACGAGGGAAATCGACACGTTGTGCGCGCCCGACGAGGCCGGCGTCCAGATCCTCAAGCAGGCCATCGCACGACTGAATCTGTCGGCGCGCGCCTACCACCGCGTGCTCAAGGTGGCGCGCACGATCGCCGATCTCGCCGGCGTGGAACGGGTGGGCAGCGCCCACATTGCCGAGGCGATTCACTACCGCCGTCTTGCAGGGGCTGATTTTTAGTTTAGTTGGCGGTCTGCTTGCAGTAGGTCTCGCGCGTCAGCGCGATGCAAACCAGGGAAGCCACCACCCAGGCAAACACCAGCGTGTACCCGGCCTGCCAGGCGGCGGCATCGTAGAGGCGCGCGCCGTTGGCCGCCGCGCCGCCCCAGTTTCGGTCGAGCATCCAGCCCACCGCCGGCTGCAGGATCATGACGCCCATCATGGTGCCCATGTTGGTCACGCCGGAAGCCGTGCCGGTCAGCCGCAGCGGCACCGACTCCTTGGCATAGGCGAAGCCGATGATGATGCTGCCCGAGACGAAGCCGAGCAGCATCAGCAGCCCGATCAGCAGCGGCAGCGGCAGCGCCGGCACGAATATGACCGCGCCCCAGCCGAGCAGGGCGAGGATGCTGGTGGCGACATACAACGGCTTGCGCCGGCCGATGCGCTCCGACCAGGTGCCGAGCAGCGGCCCGCCGAGGGCCCACGCCACCAGTTGCGCCGAAGCCACGGCTGCCGCTTCGCGCGCGTTGAGACCATACACCTGCATCAGCCAGGGCACGCCCCACAGCCCGGCGAAGGTCATGACCGCGCCGGCCACGCCGCCCGGCGTGATCATCAGCAGCCAGGTGTTGCGATACGACAGCACTTCCAGCAGGCCGCGCCAGATCGAACCGTGCGCAGTCTCCCCATGCACGCCGCTGTAGTGGCCGGCATAACCGGCCTCGGCCGGATCGTCGCGCACGCGCAGCCAGATCATGGCGCAGAGCAGGGCCGTCAACGCCGCGGTGACGCCCATTACCGGCCGCCAGCCGAAGGCCTCCACCAGCAGGCGCAGCGGCACGCCGGCGAAGACACCGCCGACGATGCCGACAAACAACGCCATGCCGGAAGCCAGCGTGAACTGCCGCGGCGTGAACCAGTGGCTGGCCAGCTTGAGCATGGAAACGAAGGCCACCGCCACCGAGCCGCCGATCAGCAGTCGGCCGGCGCTGGCCCACCACAGGTTCGGCGCGAGCGCGAACAGCAGCGTGCCCAGCGCCGCGGTGCCGGCGCCAAGCGTCAGCAGGCGGCGCGGGCCCCAGCGGTCGGCGATGACGCCGGTCGGGATCTGCATCGCCACGTAAGAATAGAAGTAGAACGCGGAGAGGTTGCCCAGCGCCGCCGCGCCGATGGCGAACTCCGTCATCAGCCGGTCGGTGATGACCGCCGGTGCGACGCGCTGATAGAAGCCGATGAGATAGAGCAGGGCGCCCAGGCCCCAGACGAACCAGGCCAGCCGCGCCGGCGGCAGTTTCGGGTTCCGGGTTGCGGGTTTCGAGTTCAGAAGTTGTCCGCCCACATCAGCCGCGCGCGCAGGCCCCAGCCGGTGGTGTAGCCCATGCCGGAAAAACGGATGGCGCCGCGACGGTCGATGACGAACCATGCCGGCGTGGCGCGCACACCGAGGGACCAGGCGATCTCGCCGCGCGCATCCACCAGCGCCGGATAGGCCAGGCTGCGCTCCTGCATGAATTTCGCCACCGTGCCGACGTCGCCGGACTGCATGGCCAGCGTCAGCACCGGCCAGTCCTCGGCGATGCCGGCGATGGTGCCCTCTGAAACGCTGCAGATCGGACAGGAACTGGACCAGACATACAGCAGCAGCGGCCTGCCGCCGGCTGCGCGCAACACAGCCTCAAGGCTGGTCTGGCGACCATCGGCCAGTTGTCCGGCCAGCGGCGGCATCGTCCCGCCCTGCATTTCGCGCGACTGCCAGAACTGCAGCGCGACGAAGGCCAGCAAGAACAGCCAGACTTCCCAGGGCAGCCCGAAGCGCCGCCGAGAGGGCGGCGCCGGCTCCATTGCGCTCAACACTGTTCCCAGGGCAATCCCTCGAAGCGCCAGCCGGCTTTCGTGCCGCGGCGGTGGTGATCGTCCAGTTCGCCCTCGAAGCCGTGCAGCACGTTGTACACCTGGGTGAAGCCGGATTGTTCCAGCGCCTGGCCGGCGGATACCGAGCGGTTGCCGCTGCGGCAGATGAGCACGATGGGACGGTCGACGCTGGCCGCCTTCTTCACATGCGCGACGAAGTGCGGGTTGATGTCCCAGTCCGGCCCGTCGTTCCATGGAATCATCATGGCGCCGACCGGATGGCCGACGAAGAGGAACTCCATCTCGCTGCGGCAGTCGATGAACAGCGCGGTCGGGTTGTCGTGGAGGAACTGACTGGCTTCTTTGGGTTCGAGGTGTTTCATGGGAGCTCTCCTGGGTGCGCTGCGAGTATAGCAGAGGCCTTCCGGCCGATTTGATGCCGGCCGGAAGGCGGATTAGACTGGCGTTTGTCGCTCCAATGGAAACAAGCCTTGGCCAGGACAACCCTAGTATTCGCCGCCCTATTCCTGCTTGCCGGCTGCACCCATGTCGGCATCGGCGGCTTTGCGCCGGGCAGCACCACCGAAGCGGAACTGCGAGCGAAGCTGGGCGCGCCCGGCATGGTGTGGACGGAATCCGACGGCAGCCGCCTGCTCGAGTTTTCAGGCCAGCCGAACGGCACCTTCTGCTACATGATCACCGTCGGGCCGGACGGCAAGGTGCGCGAGGTCCGTCAGGCCTTCAGCGAGGAGAACTTCCGCCGCGTCGTGCCCGGCCTGACGCAGGACGGGGTGCGCCGCCTGCTCGGACGCCCCGAGGAAACCCTGCGTTTCCGCCTCAAGCCCGACGAGGAAGTGTGGACCTGGCGCATCGAGGACACCACCGAGAAAACCGAGCATTTCAACGCCTACTTCGGCCGCGACGGCCGGCTGCTGCGCAGCGACCGCACGATCTTCTACAAGGCCAGCGGCCCAAGTTTCACCCGCCGGGGAATTGACAGGCATTCCCGTCGCGGGTAAGGTTCGCTTCGCGCCGATTTGACATCAGCTTGCGGGGCGCTCTACAAATTCCGCTAAAGCGAGCGCAAGCCCGTTCGCCCTGCAGACGAACGGGTTTTTTATTTTCAGGATCCAACATGCAGCCCGACCGCAGCGACTTGCTCCGCAGCCTTCTCGCCCAGCGCATCCTCATCCTCGACGGCGCCATGGGCACCATGATCCAGCGCCACGGGCTGCAGGAGGCGGATTATCGCGGTGCGCGCTTCGCGAATCATCCCCGCGAGCTGAAGGGCAACAACGACCTGCTGCTGCTGACGCGGCCCGACCTCATCCGCGGCATCCACGCCGACTATCTCGCCGCCGGCGCGGACATCGTCGAGACCAACACCTTCAACGCCACCTCGCTCTCGCAGGCCGACTACGGCCTCGAATCACTCGCCTACGAACTGAATGTCGCCGGCGCGAAGGTGGCGCGCGCAGCCGCCGACGAATTTTCCGCGAAGACGCCGGACCAGCCGCGCTTCGTCGCCGGCGTGCTCGGGCCCACCTCGCGCACCGCCTCGATCTCGCCCGACGTGAACGATCCCGGCTTCCGCAACGTCACCTTCGACGAGCTGGTGGCGGCCTACACGGAAGCCGTGCGCGGCCTGTGCGACGGCGGCGCCGACCTGATCCTGGTCGAGACCATCTTCGATACGCTCAATGCCAAGGCGGCGCTGTTCGCCGTCGAGCAGCATTTCGATGCCGTCGGCCGGCGCCTGCCGATCATGATCTCCGGCACCATCACCGACGCCTCGGGCCGCACGCTCTCCGGCCAGACGACGGAGGCCTTCTGGAATTCGCTGCGCCATGCGCGTCCTTTGAGCTTCGGCCTCAACTGCGCGCTCGGCGCCAAGGAACTGCGCCAGTACGTCGAGGAACTCGCGCGCGTCGCCGACTGCTTCGTCTCGGCCCACCCCAACGCCGGCCTGCCCAATCCGCTGGCGCCGACCGGCTACGACGAGACGCCGGACATGCTCGCCGGCGAGATCGCCGACTGGGCCAGGCACGGACTCATCAACATCGCCGGCGGCTGCTGCGGCACCACGCCCGCGCACATCGCCGCCATCGCGCAGGCGCTGGAAGGCATCGCCCCGCGAAAGCTGCCTGTCGGGCTGAAGCCCGACCTACGGCTGTCCGGGCTGGAGCCGTTCAACGTCATCAGCACTCCCCCCTTTGAAAAAGGGGGGGCGGGGGGGATTTTCGTGAACATCGGCGAGCGCACCAATGTCACCGGCTCGAAGGCCTTCGCCCGCCTCATCCTCAACGGCCAGTACGCCGAGGCCGTTTCCGTGGCGCGCGCCCAGGTCGAGGCCGGCGCCCAGGTCATCGACGTCAACATGGACGAGGCCATGCTCGACTCGCAGGCGGCGATGGTGAAGTTCCTCAACCTGATCGCCGCCGAGCCGGACATCGCCCGCGTGCCGGTGATGGTCGATTCCTCCAAGTGGGAGGTGCTCGAGGCCGGGCTGAAATGCCTGCAGGGCAAGGGCATCGTCAATTCGATTTCGCTCAAGGAAGGCGAGGCGAAGTTCCTCGGGCAGGCGCGCAAAGTCAGGCGCTGCGGCGCGGCGGCGATCGTCATGGCCTTCGACGAGCAGGGCCAGGCCGACACCTGGGCGCGCAAGACGGCGATCTGCCAGCGTTGCTACGAGCTGCTGGTCAAGGACGGCTTTCCCGCCGAGGACATCATCTTCGATCCCAACGTTTTCGCCATCGCCACCGGCATCGAGGAACACAACAACTACGCCGTCGACTTCATCGAGGCGACGCGCTGGATCCGGCAGAACCTGCCCGGCGCCAAGGTCTCCGGCGGCATCTCCAATGTCTCGTTTTCCTTCCGCGGCAACGACCCGGTGCGCGAGGCCATCCACACGGTGTTCCTCTACCACGCCATCCAGGCCGGGCTTTCCATGGGCATCGTCAACGCCGGCCAGCTCGGCGTGTACGAAGCAATCCCGCCTGAGTTGCGCGAGCGCGTCGAGGATGTCGTATTGAACCGCCGCCCGGATGCCGGCGAGCGCCTGGTGGAAATCGCCGCCAGCGTGAAGGGCGGGGCGAAGGAAGCCACGCAGGACCTCGCCTGGCGCGACAAGCCGGTGCGCGAGCGCCTCGCCCACGCCATGGTGAAGGGCATCACCGACTTCATCGTCGCCGACACCGAGGAGGCGCGCCTGGCCTCGACGCGCCCGCTCGACGTCATCGAGGGTCCGCTGATGGACGGCATGAACACCGTCGGCGACCTCTTCGGTGCGGGAAAGATGTTCCTGCCGCAGGTGGTGAAATCGGCCCGCGTCATGAAGCAGGCGGTGGCCCACCTGCTGCCCTTCATCGAGGCGGAGAAGGCCGCCGGCGACGCCTCCACCAAGGGCAGGATCGTCATCGCCACCGTCAAGGGCGATGTGCACGACATCGGCAAGAACATCGTCGGCGTGGTGCTCGCCTGCAACAACTACGAGGTGATCGACCTCGGCGTGATGGTCGCGACGGACAAGATCCTCGCCGCCGCGCGCGAGCACAACGCCGACGTGGTCGGCCTGTCCGGCCTCATCACGCCCTCGCTCGAGGAAATGGCCCATGTCGCCGCCGAAATGCAGCGCCAGGGCTTCACCCAGCCGCTGCTGATCGGCGGCGCCACCACCAGCCGCGCCCACACGGCCATCAAGATCGCGCCGCACTACGCCGGCACGACGGTGTATGTGCCGGACGCCTCGCGCGCCGTCGGCGTCGTCGCCAGCCTCAAATCCGCCGAGCAGGGCGCGGCCTATCGCGCCGGCATCGCCGCCGACTACGCGAAGGTGCGCGAGCAGCACGCCAACAAGAAAGGGGTGCAGCTCGTCAGCCTTGAAGCGGCACGCGCCAACCGCTTCAAGCCTGCGGATGCCGCGCCGGTGAAACCGAAGGTGTCAGGCGTGCAGGCGCTGATCGGCTACGATCTCGCCGCGCTGGTCCCTTTCATCGACTGGGCGCCCTTCTTCCAGACCTGGGACCTGGCCGGTTCCTATCCGGCCATCCTCGACGATCCGAAGGTCGGCGAGACGGCGCGGCAGGTCCTCAAGGACGGCCAGGCCATGCTCCAGCGCATCGTCGCGGAGAAATGGCTCGGTGCCAACGGCGTGTTCGGCATTTTTCCGGCCAACGCCGTCGGCGACGACGTGGAGATCTACACCGACGAATCGCGCCAGACGGTGCGCCTGACCTGGCACAACCTGCGCCAGCAGCAGGTGCGCCCGGAAGGGAAACCGAACACCTGCCTGTCGGATTTCATCGCGCCGAAGGATTCCGGCCGCGCGGATTACATCGGCGCCTTCGCCGTCACGACCGGCCTCGGCATCGAGCAGAAGCTGGCCGAGTTCGCGGCGCAGCACGACGACTACAACGCCATCCTGCTGAAGGCGCTGGCCGACCGCCTCGCCGAGGCTTTCGCCGAGCACCTGCACCAGCGCGTGCGCCGCGAGTTCTGGGGCTACGCCGCCGACGAGACGCTGTCGAACGAAGAAATGATTGCGGAGAAATACCGCGGCATCCGCCCTGCCGCCGGCTACCCGGCCTGCCCCGACCACACCGAGAAGGGGCCGCTGTTCGCGCTGCTCGAAGCGGAGAAGCACACCGGCATGGCGCTCACCGAATCCTTCGCCATGCACCCGGCCGCCTCGGTCTCCGGCTTCTACCTCGCCCACCCGGAAGCGCGCTACTTTGCCGTGACGAAGATCGGCCGCGACCAGCTCGAGGACTATGCGAGGCGCAAGGGCATGACGCTGGCGGAGGCCGGGCGCTGGCTGGCGCCGGTGCTGTAACCGGCTGCACCGAATGCGCGTATCATTGCCACAGCAGCGCTGCCAGGAGATGAAAGATGACCGACCGTATCACCATCAATCCCGACATTTGCCACGGCAAGCCATGCATTCGCGGCCTGCGCTATCCGGTCGAGAACGTGCTTGAGTGGCTGGCGAGCGGTATGAGCATCGAGGAAATTCTCGCCGATTACGGGGACCTCGAGCGCGAGGATATCCTTGCGGCGCTGGCGTTCGCCGCGAAGCTTTCCCGGATCAAGCGCATCGACTCGCTTGCGGCATGAAATTTCTGGTGGACGCCCAGCTTCCGCGGCGGCTCGCCGCGTGGCTGAGGGAGTCGGGGCATGATGCCGTGCACACGCTCGACCTGCCCCAAGGCAACCGCACGACCGATCGCGAGTTGGCTGCTCTCGCAGCGAACGAGCAGCGCATCGTCGCGACCAAGGACGCCGACTTCGTAGAATCCTATCTCGTTTCCAGAACGCCCGAGCGGCTGCTCCTCGTCACGACCGGAAATATCTCCAACGCCGATCTCGCACAGCTGTTTCAGAAAAACCTGCCCGCCATCGTGACCGCCTTTGAAACGGGGAGGTTTGTCGAAATTGGTCGGATCAATCTGGTCGTCCACGAATAACCGCTCAAACGCCCCAGGTCACCGGCACTTCTTCATTCAGCGAGTATTCGAGCAGCTCAATGAGCGGCACGGCGCGGCGCGCCAGGCTGACGTGCTCACGCTTGCCGCCTTCCGGCGTCTTTTCATATTGGCGCTCGTCGTGGTCGCCGACCGGCCGCTCGGCCTTGTCCTGCGCCACGGCGGCCTTCAGGCGGGCGAGTGCGTCGGGCAACTGCTCGGCGGTGACGATGCCCTTTTCGGTGGCCGCCTTGCCCATGATTTTCATCATGGCGAAAGCGACGTCGCCGAACATCATGACGTCGCCGGCCGCTTTGGATTTGAAGATGATCAGCATGGGTGTCATTCTATCGCGCACCCGTATAATTGCCGAACAACCTGGATTGACTGGCATGCCACCCCTGCGACACCTGTTAGAAGCCAACCGAAACTGGGCCGCGCGAATTCAGGCGGAAGACCCCGCTTTCTTCGACAAGCTGTCCCGCTTGCAAGCACCCCAGTACCTGTGGATCGGCTGCTCCGACAGCCGCGTGCCGGCCAACCAGATCACCGGACTTGCCCCAGGGGAAGTATTCGTGCATCGCAACGTCGCCAATGTCGTCGTGCACAGCGACCTCAACTGCCTCTCTGTGCTGCAATACGCCGTTGATGCACTGAAGGTACGGCACGTCATCGTCTGCGGCCATTACGGCTGCGGCGGCGTGCGCGCCGCACTATCGGACGAGCGGCTCGGCCTCATTGACAACTGGCTGTGCCACATCCAGGATGTGCGCGACAAGCATGCCGCGCTGCTGGCGCCGCTGCACGGCGACGCTGCGCTCGACCGCCTGTGCGAACTCAATGTCATCGAGCAGGTCATCAACGTCGCCCGCACCACCATCCTGCGCGATGCCTGGCAGCGCGGCCAGCCCATTTCGCTGCATGGTTGGGTCTACGGTCTGTCCGACGGGCGCCTGCGCGACCTCGGCGTTTCGATCAACGATCTTGCCGATATCGAGACCGCGCAAGGCAATGCCCTGGCGAAACTGGCTCAATGATCGGCAGGATCGATTTCATCTTTGCCGGCGGCGTACGCCTTTTGCCGCCGGATGGGCACCCTTCCGGAATCATCAAAGAGGCCGTTGACGGCCCCATTCTGCTCGGTCCGCTCGGTCTCGAAGGCGACATGCAGGCCGACCGCAAGGTGCACGGCGGACCGGACAAAGCCTTGCACCACTACCCGGCCGAGCACTACGCCGCATTTCGTCAGGCCTATCCGGACTGCGCCACGCAATTCGTCCCCGGCAGCATCGGCGAGAACGTGTCGACCACCGGCTGGACCGAGGAGAACGTCTGCGTCGGCGACGTCTTCCGCATCGGGCAGGCGCGCGTTCAGGTGACCCAGCCGCGCAGCCCCTGCTGGAAGATCAACGCCCGCTATGGCTTGGGGGATGCCCTGCAACTCGTCGCCGAACGCGGCATCACCGGCTGGTACTACCGCGTCATCGAAGGCGGCAGCATCGCCGCGGGCGATGCCTTCGAGCTGCTCGAACGCAATGCCGATCCGGTCACGCTGCGCCATCTCTGGCAGGTGACGCGCAGCCACCGGCCGCAAGCGGAAGAACTTTCCCGTCTCGCCTGGACGCCGGGATTGTCGGAGAGTTGGGCCGAGAAATTGCGCCAGCGGCTTGAATGGCTGCGGCAGAACCCATGACGTCCAGCCTCTGGCTGCGCGTCTTCCTGCCCTTCGCGGCGGGCTACTACCTCTCCTACCTGCTGCGCACGGTGAACGCCGTCATTGCGCCGGAATTGACACGCGAACTCGCGCTCACCGCCGCCGATCTCGGCCTGCTCACCAGCGCCTATCTGCTCACCTTCGCCGCCTTCCAGATCCCGCTCGGCTTGCTGCTCGACCGCTACGGCCCGCGAAAGGTGGAAGCCGGACTGCTGCTGCTGGCGGCTGCCGGTACGCTGCTGTTCGCCCTCGGCCGCACGCCCTTCGAGCTGACCCTCGCGCGCGGCCTGATCGGCCTGGGCGTCTCCGCCTGCCTGATGGCGGCCTTCAAGGGCTTCGCGCAGAACTTCCCGGCCGAGCGCCAGGCTTCGCTCACCGGCGCCATCATGGCCTCGGGCGGGCTGGGCGCGATCACTGCCAGTCTGCCGCTGGAGTTCGCCCTGCCGTTGCTCGGCTGGCGCGGCGTGTTCCAGGGACTGACTTTTCTGCTCGTTGCGGTCGCCGTGCTGATCTTCTTCTCCGTGCCGCAGCGCGAGGCCGGCGTCTCGCGCGACAGCCTCGGCGCCCAGTTGAAGGACGTCGCCGGCATCCTGGCGAGCCGCATCTTTTGGCGCTACGCGCCGCCGGTGGCGCTCATCACAGGCGGTTTCCTGGCGGTGCAGGGCCTGTGGGCGGTGCCCTGGCTGATGCACGTCGAAGGCTTGTCGCGCCACCAGGCCGCTGAGGTTCTTTTCTCCCTGAATCTCGCCATGCTGCTGGCGCACCTGGGCATTGCGTTTTTCGCCACGCGACTGGCAAAGGCAGGCCTCCGCCCGGCGGTGCTGCTCGTCGCCGGTTTCGCTCTGGCGCTCATCAGTCAGGCAGCCATCCTGTTTGGCGCGCAACCCGCCGTCGCGCTGTGGTTCGCCTACGGCACCGGCATCTCGGGCGGCTCGCTCGCGTATGCCCTGCTGTCCGGCCAGTTCGCCCCCTCCCTCTCCGGCCGGGTGACGACGGCGCTCAACCTGCTCCTGTTCGTCGGCGCCTTCGGCCTGCAATGGGGGTTGGGCGTGCTGATCGACGGGCTGATCCTGTCCGGGTTTGCCGCGGCCACCGCCTACCGTGCCACCTTTGCCGCCCTGCTGATCCTGCAGGTCGCGGCCTACACCTGGTTCCTGCTCGGAGGGCGGCGGCGCTGATCAAATAGCTGCTGCAGTATGCCGGAACTCGTAACACTGCCAGATCTGCGCTTCACATGCTTGCGGATTGCGCAGGATCTGGCGCCCCCAGAACGTCAGTACTGCCCAGCCCATGGATTGCAGGAAATTACGCCTCATGGCATCGTTCTCGAGCGCATCGCGGTTGCCATGGTAGGCGAAGCCGTCGCAGTAGATGGCGATCTTTCGCTCCGGGAACACGAAGTCAGGGACGGTCACCTTGACGCCTGAATCATTGAAGAACGGATACTGCGCCCCAGGTTCGGGCAGCCGTCCGCCTTCCCTGATAGCCGCGAGCAATGCCTGTTCGATCGGTGTATCAGAAGTAGGAGGCGAAGATCTGGATGCGTTCAAGCTTTCCAGCCACGCAGAAGACATCTCCCGACCTACCCCGGCCTTGCCCTTGCAAGGCTCATCCGTCATCTGTGCATGGCCAAATTGGAACAGGGCATCGCGCACGAGATCCTTGTTCAGGAGTGCATGGTCCATCTGATTGCGGGACGACTTGAGGCAGCGGTAGCAAGCGCGCTCGCAATCATGACCAAACAAGCGTTGATGGGCTGCCATTGACCACTTGCCGAGATCGGCGGCAAGTTGTTCGAGGTACCCGGCCCCACCCGGTGCGGTCTCGTAAAAAGTCAGTGTCCAGCCCCCGGCGCCGTCCGGGTGATGGAAATAGGCGATCTCGTCGGCCTCGATTTCGAGCATTTCCTGCGCACCCGCCACCAAGGCTTTTCCGAGAGTGCGGCAGAAAGACTTGGCTTCCGCATCGTCGCCGGGAGCGAGCAACGCGGGCACGGCCAGGACCAGTACATCGGCAGAAAAGGAATACCCCAGAATGAACTGGCGCGGCGTGCCATCGCAAACACGCATATGGTCTTCATCCCAGCTTTGCATCTGCTTGTCGGACAGACGCGGGGGGCGATGTCTGCCGCAGGCCGGGCAAAGCTCGAAGCGCTCCCCTTCGCCCCCCCAGCGTGCCTGCCGCCCCCAGTTGGTCACCAGCAAATTGGCCCTTGGCCTGAATTCCGGCGCAATGAATTCATACGGATAAATCGTTGCCTCGACCTCGAAATCATGCAACAGATGTTCCTTGCGCTCGAAGGTCAGCCGCTGCCGGCTGTCTTCGGCTGACGTGATCTGGGTATTTTCCTCGGCCTCGAAGGAATCGATGAGCGCAACTTCCGCCTGATTGCGGATCGGCTGATGACAACGAGGGCACTCGTTGACGGTTTCCGCCGCGGCAAAGCCGCAGTTGTTGCAGAAGCAGAACCGTTCCACCCGTCCCGATTGATCCGCTCCGCGTTCGCCGGCGGCAGAGCGGCGACTTCCCTCGAAGAAGGCGCGGATGCTTTTCAGCTTGTGGCCGTTGGCATACACCATGTTGCCCGGCGCGAATTCGAACAGCGCGATCCACGCCGGCCTGCGCAAGGTCGGCGTATCGCCGACACCGGGATCGAGCGAGAAGGTATCGGTCGGAAACTGATAGGAGGGCAGCACGCCGGTTTCCGAGAAATACGACAGCACGAAGGCCTTTTCCCGATCCTTCGTCAATTCGTAATAGGCACGCTGACGCGCCCGGCGTTTCTGCTCGAATTCCCTGGAGTGGACGATATGGGTGAATTCCTCGAACTCCCGGTGAAGGCGGATCACCTGCGCATGCCAGTCCTGTACGGTCGCCTCGAATAGTCCGGCGAAACGCTCGACAACATCGACCGCTCCCGTCTCGGCGCCGAAAACCGCAACGGCTCGCGCGGCGATCTCGGACTTGCGCTGTCCGAGCTCCTCAAGAATCGGGGCGTAGCGATCCTTTTTCAGGATTTCCGGATTCTCCGGATCGTCCAGCAGATCGCCCATCAACCAAGAGAAATCCTGGCTGATTTCTTCCAGCGCGAACGAGCGTACATGGCGGGCGACGATTTTTTCATTGGCCAGTCGCACGATGGGCGGGCGGTATTCGCCGCGCACCAGCCACGAGGGATCTTCAAAGCAATGCCGATCATGCGGTCCCGTGCCGCAAAAAGTGGTGACGAAGCCGATGCGCAGCCGGCGGCCGGCGCGGCCGGCGCGTTGCACATAATTGGCTGGGCCGGGCGGCGCGTTGCGCAGCAGTACGCTGTAGAGGCTGCCGATGTTGACGCCCAGTTCGAGGGTGGGGCTGCACACCAGGGTTTCCAGGCGGCCTTCCTTGAAATCCGTTTCGCGCTTCGCTCGCTCCTGCTGATCTATCTGGGCCGTATGTTCCAGCGTCCGCAGCCGGCGCGGTCTTTCCGACTTATAGAGATCAACGTAGTAGTTGGATGGGTCGGCCTGATCCGGTCGCAGTTCCTCCGCATGGCCGGAGCAGCCGGTCGTCGCGAGGCAGGCATCGCCGCGATACGGCCGCCAGATGGCGCACTTGCGGCAGCGCCAGCCGCTCCCCGCCTGCACCAGGCGAATGACGCGCCGCGATATCTGGAGCGGTCGGCCGCCCGCCAGGTGCCGGCGCACGGCGTCCGGCAGCACGGTCGGGGATTCCAGGATTTCGAAGTCCAGCAACAATTCGATCAGGCGCCGCGTCCATTCCTCGCCGACGACATCGCCGAGGCCCGCCTTGTCATAGACCAGCTTGGAAATCCCCGCCAGGGCACCGCGCTCGGCGTCCTTGACCAAGGGTTCGAACTTGATGCCGGAAACCGATTTGCTGCGCAGCGCCTCCGGGCGATCGAACATGAAGAACACCGCTCCGCGCTCGTGCTCGGCGACCGACAGGTAATAAGGTTCCTGTGTCAGCCAGCTCCACGGGGTTCGCCTCGGATCGAGGAAGGACTGGTAGAAATCGAAGGAAACCGCGCGTTTCCTGCGCATGAAATCGAGGATGGCGCGCACGAACACGATACCCTGATCGGGCGCCACGCCCGCCCGCTGGCAGATATCGATGAAACGCCTGTCCGCCGCAAGCCGGTCGAGGAACTCGTACTGAACCTCGACCAGCGCCAGATTCTCCAGGGCGATGCGCTGATGGGTCGCGCGGCAGAATTCCCCCGCCGCTTCGTATTCGAGCGTCCGCCGCCAAAAGGCAGACTCGTCACGCGTCAGATTGCGTTTGGCGAGCCCCATGCCCTGGAATAGCTCCAGCACGCGCAGGGGTAGGTCCTGAAGGGCGATTCCTCCTGCGCCGGCATCCCGCACCGCCTGCTCGATGGCATGCCGCAGCGCGAACTGCCGATGGCGGTCGCCCATGTAGCCGGCCTGGTGCGCCGCATCCTGCCGGTTGTCGGCGAAGACCAGGAGCTTGCGGTCGTTCTCCGGCATCTTGTCGAGATGATGGGTACCCAGCACCGAAACGCTGGAGGCGACCCCAGTGCGCAGCAGCGTCAGCACATCCCCCCGCGTGTAACGGCTGTTGCAAACCGGGCAGGTCGTGCCGCGCCCCTTCAGCACATACTGGCGGCTGATGTTCTCGTGCGGAACACCAGTGCCGTTTTCCTCGAAAACCTGCCCCGTGACATGGTCGACCGACATCTGTTGCAAGCGGCGGCGGGCCGCCGTCGTCTTTGGTTTGCGTCCGCGCGACGCGGGTGGATCCTCCGCGTCCGCCCCATCTTCCTCCCCATCGTCCTCGCTCTCTCCGACCAGGAACGGCGTTATGAAAGCCGTATTGTCGTCGCTGACGAATTCGTCGTTGGCGAGCGTGCGGCCGGGGTGTTCGGGATCGAAACGCAGCTTGACGAAATCCTGTCCGCAGGTGCGGCACAGCACGGCGGGCCGCACGGCGCTGCCGCATCTCGCGCAACGATCGCTGCCGTCGGCCGTCAGCGTCCGGCAGTCCGGATTCATGCACAGGCCGACGTCATAGACGCCGTGAAAGAAGGTGTGCAGCTTGGGTCGCAACGAAGGCGGTTCTTCGTCGTCACCGAAACTGCCGAGCAGCAGATAGGCCTCGATCAGCCGCGCCAGTGCATCCTCGGAAAGCGGTGCCAGATCGGGCAGCCGCGCCCGCAACTCGACGCCGATCTCGGCCAGGGAGCGCGGCATTGCCGCCACGGCACTCAGTGCCGACAGGATTTGATTGCCCTCCAGCAGCGCACGGATTTTTCCTTGCGCGGTTCCCGCGGCTGGCGCCTTGCGCCCGCAAATCCGCTCGGCGAACCTGACCATGGCGGTCTCGTCGTCGTGCTCAAAGAATCCGATCTCGCTGTCAGTCAGCGAAACGATCGGCGGCATGTAGGTAGAGCGTGGCAGCGCTGCGGGCAGATAGGTTTCGCCGATGATGTCCTGCGACTCGAAGCCTTCATCGAACAAGTCAGTGGCAAAGCGCGCCAGGGCCTCGTCGCCACCGGCATCCTGCGAAACCGTGGCCGATGTGCCGATGCAGCGGAGCGTGCCCTGGTCCAGGTTGCAGCGCGCCTTCAGCCGGCGCAGCAGGCAGGCCAACTCCGTGGCGAGCGCGCCGCGATAACTGTGTATCTCGTCGAGGACGGCATAGCGCAGGGCGGAACTGAACAACACCCGGTCGGCCTTGCGCACCAGCATGAATTCCAGTTGCTTGTAGTTGGTGAGCAGGATGTCCGGCGGGTTGCGGCGGATGGCGTCCCGCCCAGCGATCTCGTTGCCTGCAACGGGTTCGCCCAGCACTTTGGCGACATTTTCGCTGTCGCCGGTGTAGAGCGCGAAGGTGATGCCGGTTCCCGAATCGCGGATCAGTTCGCGCAGGCGGGTGAGCTGATCGTTGGCCAGCGCGTTCATCGGATAGAGCAGGATCGCCTTCGTCCCCGGTACGCCCTGTGCCTTCAACCGCAGCACGCCCGAGAGGACGGGCAGCAGAAAGGACTCGGTCTTGCCGCTGCCGGTGCCGGTCTTGACGATGATGTTGCGGCCGTCCTCGACCGCGCGCAGCGCCGTCTCCTGATGCGCGAACAACGACGCGGCGCCGAACGGCCAATGCAGCCTGGCGAGTTGCGGATGGCCGCAGCCCGAGGCCAGCACCCCGGCAAGCGGCATCCCCCCGGCGAAGTCGCGCGACAGCGTGACGTAGGGCCCCTTGACCAGCACTTCGGCGCCATTGACATGCGCTTCGAACTGCTCGCGCAGCTTCGGGTCGGCCAACCGGTAAGAGCTCTTGATGAAGCTCCGGTATTGCCCGATCAGATGGCGGACGCTTTCGACGACGGAGAAGCGGTTCATCCGAGGCCTCGCGCCAAGATCGCCTGGGTACGCCAGAGCGATAGCCGGTCTGTGCCGAACTGATCCTTCAGTTTCCCGAGTGCCGCAATCGCGCCGGCTGCGCGTACAAGCTCTTCCAGGGACATGAGCCTATCTTCCCAGCCGAGCCTGACCGCCGACCTGACCGCGGCGTTATCGCAGCAACAGGCGGCCCATGCGTCGCCTCGCGCAAGCGCATGTGCCCACAGATGCCGCTCGCCCGGATCCAGTCGCTTCGATTCGGGATCGCGCAATCCGAGTGCGACAAGGTCGGATTCCGCTATCCGATGAACCTTGAGTCCCTCGCGCAGCGCCTTTTCCTCCACGACCACGTAGCCCGGCCGGTGCCGCTCACCGCTGCGCGCTTCTTCGCAGCACGTCTCCACCGTCTCAATGCTGAAATGTGCCGTCAGCGCACCCCAACAATTCGTGCGGACAGCCTCGATGATGATGTTGGTGTCCACCAGAATCGCCTGACCGCGCCGCATGATCCCGGACCGCTCTTACAAATCGAACGGCACCGGGAGCCCGTAGTCCCGAAACAGGTCGGCAAGGTCCTCGATGGTGAATCCCAGGAGCGACGCGCTGCGGCGGACGGAAAGGCCGCCTGTTTCGATCGCCGTGTGGAAGCGCCTGACGAAATCCTCGTCGTAGAGGCGCGGTTTCCTCTGTTCCGCTTCCGGGCGGCCGTTCGCGGTCAGTCGGGCCTCCTGTATGTCGAGCTGGTCCGCCTTCGCAAGCCAGCCGAGATTGATCAGGCGCCAGCGCAGCGCCTTTGCGGTAACCAGGAAATCGCTTGCCGTCTGGTTCAGCCAAAGGTGGATGTCCTTGTTCCCGCGCGCATCCCAGATCGGCCCGAGGACAGGGCTGGGCATCAGCAGCGCCGCGGCGAAATTGTCCGCGAGCTGTTCGATCCGTTTCTGTTTGCCCTTGCCCCGGTGATCCGCCTCGGCCTGCTCGGTATGCTCCGGAGGCATCTGATCCCAGCTCAGCAGGTGGAAGCATTCATGCGCGAGATCGTAATTGCGCCGCCCCTCGGGCTCGTTGCGGTTGATCAGAATGGTGTTCAGGCCGGGCAGCCGGCATGCCGCGCCGGAAATGCCCTTGGGCGCATCCACATGGAGAATCAACGCTCCGAGCATTTCACGGATGGCCCTTTCGAGTTCCTGGGCGGGGCGGGTGCCCAGCCGCCATTCCGCGGCGAGTGCATCCCCCGCTGCCATTGCATCCTCAAATGAAGCGTGCGCGGTAAGCGGCAGTGTCTTCTGAAGGATCGTCGTCCTGATGCCCTGGTCTTCTCCGAGCTGGCGATGAGTCGCGATCCAGCGTCCGGCGCTTTGCTCGAACTTGTCGAGCATGCTCTCCGACATCTTCCGGTCCGCGCGCCATGAAAATGTCCCCTCGCCGACCAGCCGGAACGAGTCGGTGAAGTAATCGATATCCAGGTCGAATACCTGGATGGCACGCAGCAACTCTTCGGCCGAAATCTTGCGCTGGCCGGCCTCGATCGCCGCCAGGGTCTGGCGGTCCTTGAAGCCGAGTTTTTCGGAAAGCTGCGCCTGCGTCAGGCCGCTCTTCTCGCGCGCATACCGGAGACGCCGGCTGATCAGATCGGTCATGGTTTCCTCGCTGTACGGATTGCCTCGATGGCGACCCGCTTGCCCGGCTTGCCGGGCGGCGGCATCCCCTCAGGCCGGGAAATGTATCATTGCAAAAACAGGAATGCAAGAAATAATTGCATCAATTGATGTGTCAGGCCCGCCTCCATTCCGCCAGCCTCGCCTGAAGGAAGGCGACGAATTCGGGTCGCTTGCGCGCCATGCCGGGGAAGGCGGCGAGGATGTGGGCGAAATCGTCGGGCGTCAGGCCATAGGCCTCCGCCACCGCCCGGTTGGCCGTCCAGAGTTGCGGCCAGAGGGCGCGGTCATCCGTGATGTGGCCGATGCCGGTTTCCCAGGCATGGCGGGTGGGGATGCGCGGCAGGCGGTCGACCACGTCGGCCGGCGGCACCGGCATGGGCAGGATGTAGGTGAAGCTGACGTTTGTTCCCGCCGTGCGCAGTCGCAGGGCGTAGTCGAAGCAAAGGGAATTCAACACGAGCATTGCAGCCTCGGCGTCCACGTTCGAGACGATCACGCCGGTCAACTTGTGCGAGGCAGCCGAATGCTCGGGTAACACCGCAGCGATGCAGGTGCGTTCGTTGGTGTTGCTGGCGGTCTCGCGGAAGACGAGCGTGGCGGCCTCGCGCGGCCGGCGCCGGTATTTGCTTTCGGCCTGCTCCACCGCGAGCCACCAGCGGATGGGTTTTACGCCGATCACGAACTGCTCTACGTGCTTGCCCTCGAAGACCGGCCGGAAGCCGTGCTCGCGCATGAGTTCGACGGCCTCGCCGTCATTCGCCGGCTCGATGCCGAGCACCGCTTTCGGCGTCCACAGTTTGCCGGTCTTGGGGTTGGTAAAGAGGTCTTTGTCTTCCGATGCGTTGAATACAGCTTCATGCGCACGCCAGCTCATGAGCTGAGCATTCCACGACCCCGGCCCCTCGCCACCCAGCGTCGGCTTGCCCGCATACATCTTCCTCACGATCTCCTGATCGCGCGAACTGCGGTATTCGAGGAAGGCCAGGGTGGCCGGCGAATAGCGCGCAATCTCCTCGCGGGTGATCTGCACTTCCCAGGGCTTGTCCCCGGTCAGCTCCAGTTCCGCCACGTCGCGGCGCATGAAGGCCGCCGTGAAGGCGCCGGCGTGCGCGGCATCCCTGCGCGCGACGAGGTTCACGAACTTGTAGCGGGAATCGATGGGAAAAATCTTCTCGCGGTTCTCGAAGCCGTAGAAGCGCTCGACCGTCACGTCTTCGAGCAGATGGCGGCGGATGCCGACCCAGCCGTCGCCGTTGTAGAGCACCGAGGGCACCACCAGCCCAGCCGCACCGCCCGGCGCGATGTGACCGAGGGCGCGATCGACGAAGTATTTGGCCAGGTCTTCGTGCGCGGCCTGGGACTTCGCCTCGGCCAGCGGAAAGTCGCCGCCGCCGCGCAGCAGCCGGGCGATGGTCTTGGCCCGCTCCTGATAGGCGGCGAACTCGCCGGTCAGGCCGGGACGCCCGGCGTGCAGTTCGCGGATGCGCCGCTCCAGCTCGTTGCCCTTGTAGCCGCGGATCAGCGCATCGAAACGGCCGTAGAACTCGACCTTCGACGGCAACACCTTGTCCCAGGGCGGATTGCCGAGCACGGCGTCGAAGCCCGGATGCTCGCGGTCGAGAAAGACTTCCGGAAATTCCAGTTCCCAGTGGAAGAAGCGTTCCTGTCGCCGCAGGTCCTCGAAGCGCGCCCACCAGGGCCGGCTGCGCGCGTCGGCTTGCAGATCGAACGAGGACATCAGCATCGGCAGTTCGGCCCAGATCTCGGGCAGGAAGGGCGAGGCGCTGCGCAGGTCGAGCAGCAGCCGGGCCTGCGCCAGGGCGGCCTCGGCGCGGCGCAGGCGATCGTCCTTGTAGGCGTATTCCTCGGGCGTGTCGCGGCGTATTTCGGGCGGCAGCGGCGCATCGATCAGGCGGCGCTCGGCGAGCGCCTCGTCGAGCATGCGCCGCAGTTCCGTCTCGAACAGGCCGCGTGTGTGGCGCTCGCGCGGCTTGCCGAACTTGGGGTCGGGCGGCGCGTCGAAACGCGCCAGGCTGCCACCGAGCAGCGAGTTGCCGCAGCGGATGTGGTGCGAGAAAAACGACAACGGCCGCTCGCCGGCCAGCGATTCGATCCACAGCGCCACCTGTGCGAGCTGTACCGCGGCGGGGTTGAGGTCGACGCCGAACAGGCAGCGCTCGATGACGCGGCGGCGGCACCAGTCCAGTCCTTCCGCCTCCCAGCGCGCCCTGACATCCGGGGAAAGCGCGCGGTCCGGATGGAACTCGGGCGGCGGATTGCCATTGCCCTCGCGGCGATACGCGGCGAACAGCGCCGGCGCGAGGAAGCGTGCCGCACCGACCAGAAAGTGGCCCGAGCCGCAGGCGATGTCGATGACGCGCAAGCGCTCGATCCCGGCCGCGCTGCGCCCTGCCACCAGCGGCCCCAGCGCGTGGCGGGCCAGGTCGTCCACCATCGCCGTCGGCGTGTAATACGAACCGCTCGACTTGCGCGCCGAGCCGGGCTTGAAAAAGAATTCCCCCGGCTCGATGCGGCGCAGCAGCTTCAGCGCGGCGCCGCGCTTGATGGCGGGTTCGCCTTCGTCCGCCTCGTCGGCCTCGTCCTCCGCCTCCTCGTCCCCGACGTCGTCGAGGGCTTCCCCGGGCTCATCGTCGTCCGGCGCAAGCTCGGGGTGAAGATGCGCGGCGACCGTCCCTTCGAGAAGTGCCGCATCGCCGCGAACGTGCAATTGCTTCTGCTCGCAAAGCCTCACCACTTCCTCGGGCGTCAGGGCCAGTTCCCGCCCCGCCACGCTGACTTCGACCATGCGCTCGGCGGCTTCGGCCGGCTCGTATTCGAGCAGGCCCTCATAGACATGGCCGAGCTGCTCGATTTCCAGCTCGCGGAAGGACACGCGCTCGCGGCCGACGCCGCGGCGCGGCCGGGCGGTGGCCAGCGCCAGCAGGATCGCGGCCATGCAGCGGTCGTCGAGGCGCAAGGCGCGCAGCAGCGCGCCCTCGGGCGCGGTTTCGCTGAACAGGCGGCCGCCGCGCGGCGGGATGTTCTCCAGGTCCGGCAGGTTCGGCGCAATGCCCTCGTTGAAGATGCGGAACAGCGCCAGAAGCTGCTGCCAAAGGCCGTGGCGGCTGGCGGCCAGTGCCTGCGGCGGCGTGCGCAGCAGGCGCGTGACGATGCCGTCGAGGGAATAGCTTTTCTGGTAGAGCGGATGGCGGATGAGGCGCTCGTCGCGCGCCTCGGCGTAGAGGATGAAGAGCAGCCGATAGAGGGCGAGAAAGCCCGCGTCACGCAAGGCGTCGAGCGAGGGCGGCCGCGGAAACGCTTCGGGCCGATTGCGCACGTCGTCGAGAAATCCGCCGACGATGCGTTCGGCCGCCTCGAACACCGCCAGCTTGAGGTCGTTCGAGACTTTCGCGCTGTGGCGGCGGCTTTCTTCCTCGAGCGCGTCGATCGGCCGCCGGCCGCCCGCGCCGGGCGCGAAATTCGCCGCGCAGAGCACGCGGTAAGAGGCGGCCAGCGATTCGCCGTCCTGCAACTCCGCGACCGAGGCCAGGCCGAGGTCGAAGGCGGCGCCGCGCGCGCCGAGCCCCGGCTTGCGGATCAACCGCAGCGCATCGGGAGACAACAGGAAACCGTGATCCAGGCCCAGCGCGAGCAAGCCGTCCTCCAGCAGCCGGCGCGCCCTCGGCGATTCGAGTTCGGCGGGATCGGGGCAAAGCAGGACGGCGGCGATGCTGGCGCCGTCGGCGTCTTTCAGGCTCAGCGGGCGCAGCCGCGGCTCGGTTGCGTTCTCGTGCATCTCGAAGCCGAGCCAATCGTCCAGCAGCGGGCGGGCAAAGCGTTCGCGGAAGCCGGTGAGATCGGGCGCAGTGGCGCCGGCCATTGCGTCCACGCCCCGCGTGACACGCTCCAGCGCCTTCCTGAGCTGGGTGGCGGTGAGCTTCGGCCCGGCGCTGCCGCGCGCGCCGAGCACCGTGCCGAGCCAGTAATCCGAGAAAAATCCCTTGTGGTTGCGCAGCGCGGCGGCGGTCATGACGGCTCCGGCGCCAGCACCAGAAGCACGCCGAGCGGCTGCGGGGCTGCCGGTTGCGACACTTCGGCGAAGCGTTCGATTTCTTCGAGCCGGCGACCGTAGTGGGTTTCCACGGCGGCGCGGCGCGCATCCCAGTTGGTGGCGGCCTCGCGGAAGAGTTCCATCTGGTCGCGGATGCCCGCGCGCTCGGCGGTTTCCTCTTCCCTGATCTCGGCGAGCCGGTCGACGCGATAGTGCGCTGCTTCCTCGCGCAGCACATTCACCATGCCGTCGCGCTCAAGGCGCAGGCGCGCGGCGCGGTTGCGCAGGTGCTCGAGGCCGGCTTGCGCCGCGTCGGCCTGCAGCGAGGCGAAACGCTCGCCGAACATGCGCTCGACATCGCTCCAGGACGCTTCGCCCGGCGCATTGACGTCCTCCCAGAGCAGCCGCTGCGCCACCGCGTCGTCGAGAGTATCGCCATGCGCGCCGACGGCGATGCCGAACACCCGCCCGGTCGGCGAGTCGTCCCGGCCCAGAAAAGTGAATACGGCAAAGGCCTGCTTCGCGGCCAGCGGATGGCGGCGCACGGCGATGCGCGATCCCAGGCTGTTGCGGGCAGGCTCCACGGTCAATTCGCGCAAGGCATATTCACCCAGCGCACGGGAAAGCGGATGGAGCCGGTGGATGAATTCGACCTCGCTCGCCGGATACTGCACGGCGATTGAGCGCCTGAATGTGACGCAGGCATAGCGCGGCTCTACCCCCGGCCCCTGCAAGTGGCGCGGCACGTCGAGGCGGAATGTGCCAGGCAGGCTCGCTTGGCGCAGGCCGGCGTGCAAGGCTTCGAGCATCGTCCGCTCGAAATCGCGGTCATCTTCGATGATCGGGTCCGCCGAGGCCGCATCGGCGAAGGGAAGCGTCGAATGGCCGTCTTCCCCCGCCAGCAGGATCGGGGCGATCTGGTAGGAGAACTCCTGCTCGCGCGCCTCGAATACCCTGATGAGGTTCTCGGAGGCCGCCTCGCCGCTCGCCGCGGACTCGATGCGACCCAGCAGCTCCTCGATGCGGGCACCCTCCAGGATGCCGAGGATGTCCGGCGTGGAGACGCGATCGTCGTGCATCCGGGCGATGCGCTGCACCAGCCGGTCGAGCACCCGGTCTTCAGGCGAATCGGGATAGTACAGGTAGCGGATCACCGGCGGTCGCGTCTGGCCGTGACGGTCCACCCGTCCGTTGCGCTGTTCCAGGCGGTTCGGGTTCCAGGGCAGTTCGAAATGGTAAAGGCGGCAGCATTGCTGCTGGAGATTGAGGCCTTCGCTGGCGGCATCGGTGGCAAGCAGGAAGCGGCAGTCGGGCTGGTGAAAGCGGGCGATCCGCGCCTTGCGCTGCGAGGGCGAGAGGCCACCCGTCAGTTCGACGAAGGCCTTGCCCAACTGCGGATGTCCGGCCAGCGCCTCGCGCAGTGCCGCCAGCGTATCGCGGTACTCGGTGAAGACGATCGCCTTTTCGCCGGGGATGGGCAGCACGTCGCGCTCGATGTCGGCAATGAACGCGGCGATCTTCGGGTCGGGCAAGCCGGCCACCTGTTCGAGCAGCTTGGCGATGGTCTTCAGCTTCTTTTTCTCGGCATCGCGCCGCCGCGCGTCGCGGGCGATGGCGGCGCGCAGGATGCGGGTTGCCGTTCGCTCGGCGGCGGCTTCGGCCAGCGGCAGGTCGGATTGCAGCTCGCGCACTTCGGCGCGCGCCGGCGCTTCCTCGATCGTCCGGCTCGCCAGCGCTTCGAGGCGATTGGCGACGGTGTTGCGCAGGGCCGTGCGGCTTGACAGCATGCGCTTCTTGACGATCTGCATGGCGAAGGAAACCAGGTCGGCTTCTTCCGATCCCTCCGCGGCCTGGATGGTGCGGGCGCAGTAGTCGGTGACGAGGGCGAAGATTTCCCGCTCGGCCTCGCTCAGGTTGCCGACCTCGATGCGCCCGACCGGCAGGCGCACCGGAAAGGCCGGCTGAAAAGCGCCGTCCGCGGCGGACTTGACGATCTGCGGCTTCAGGCGCCGGATCATGGCGCGGCCGACCCGCTTGCGCACCATGCCGGTCTCGCCATGCAGCGATGCCTGCGTGGGTTCCACCAGTTCGAGCAGGGAACGGAAGCTGTGCCGGTAGCCGTTGTGCGGCGTGGCGGTGAGCAGAATCAGCGAGCGCGAAGCTTCGCGCAGTTTCGGCCCGAGGCGAGTGCGGGCGGTGGAATAGGGGTTCGCGGGTGTCCCCGACTCCGCAAGGTAATGGGCCTCGTCCACCACGATGACGTCCCACGGATGCGCCAGGGCCGCTGCATGAACATCGCGGCGCTTGAGGTACTCGACGGAAGTGATCACGCGGTCGAAGTAGGCCCAGGGCTGCAAGCCCTCGGACAGCAGGGTCTGCGCGCGGTCCAGCGAGGCGGCATTTTCAATCGGCTGAAAGGTGAGGCCGAACTTCTCGCGCATCTCGTCCTGCCACTGCGGGATGAGGCCGGGCGGCACGACCAGCAGGATGCGCCGGCCGACGCCGCGTGCGATCAGTTCCAGAAGACAGATGCCGGCCTCGACCGTCTTGCCGAGACCGACATCGTCGGCGATCAGCAGGCTGCGGCGCGGCCCGGCCAGCAGGCGGGCAAGCGGCGCGAACTGGTAGGGTTCGGGCGAAATGCGGCCGGCGTGGAAGGAGGCGTAGCGGCTGTCGGGCTGCGCCTGGAAGCGCAGGGCCTCATGGTGCAGCCGCCACACCGCGTGGGGTGTGAGCGAGCGGCGATCAAGCGTCGGCGCGGGATCGGCAAGCGGCTCGAATTCGTCGGGCGGGCAGAGCGCCTCGATGGTTTCGCCGGAATCCGGGCATTGCAGGCGGAGCAGAATACGCTCTCCGAGCGAAATCTGTTCGCGCAAAATCCAGGGCTGGCCACGGAGGAGGATTCGCATCGCTTGTTTATATCTTGATCATCCTAAGGCCGGCGTTCAACTCTTCGATGTCAAATGCCTTCGGATCGAAGTCCTCGCCGATCCATTCGAGGAGATTCTCGCGTTCGGCGTGCGCCGGGTCTGCCAGTGCCCGCACCATTTCAGCATAGCCCCACGGTCCGCCGCAATCCTCGGGCGGCGCGGCGTTCTTGCCGGCGATGCAGCGCGGGTAACGCACGCCGGGCGCGGGCGGGACGACTTTCTCGACCTTGACCGCATGGATCCAGTCTTCGCCGAAATCATAGGTGTAGGTGAAGCGACTACCGGTCTGCGCTACGCCGTCCAACTGGTACTTGCGCTCGTCGAGTTCTTCCGCGCCGAAACCGAAGGGATCGGGATCACCCGGCCCGTAGATCGTCTCGCCGATGTTGAAGCCGTGGAGATGGCTATCCGTCCAGTCGAAGGCCATCTGGATCACATTGTGCAGTCGCGCCAGGGTCAGATTGCCGGGCACTTCGAGCCGCCGCCAGATCGCAGGCTTAATATGCGCGAGGTCGATGCGAAGCATGTAAATGTCCTCCTGTTTTTTTGTCGGTACCTTCTTCTTCGTGGCCATGGAGAACCTTTCTAGGAGTCGGGAAGTAAGAGAACCGCCGCCGGAACGATATCAGAACTCCAGCGGGTCGACGTCGATGTGCCAGCGCAGCGTCTTTGGGATTTTCTGTTCACGGATCGCCGCCAGCCACTGCGCGAGAAAAGCCTGCAGCGCCGGCCGGCTGGATGATTCGGCCAGCAGTTGGGCACGCTCCAGGTGCGCCATGCGGTGCAGGCGCATCGGCACGGCATCGTAGAGCCTGATTTCAGCCGGACGCAAAACGT
>Ga0208244_100727_pt1 | contig 25796 bp, 20 predicted proteins | sample SubbioCR12Aug_5A_FD_184828 | JGI IMG/M metagenome (GOLD analysis project Ga0208244, IMG submission 184828) | Serpentinite rock and fluid subsurface biosphere microbial communities from McLaughlin Reserve, California, USA - CR12Aug_5A (SPAdes) | ecosystem: Environmental > Terrestrial > Deep... | reverse complement strand
ATGGTGTCCACAGCACCTCGGCAAGGGCCGCCATCCGGGGAAGTATCATATAGGTAATATGATTGGGTGTGGGAAGGTATTCGGTCCATACATTGCCTTGTGCGCCAAGGATGTGTTTCGCTTCCTGTTGGTTAAGTTCTTCCGGAACAGGCTCAAAGGAATACACCTTTGACAGTGTAGTGAGGCCTCCGATGGCTAAAGGTTCGGTGGCCGGGTCGTGTTGGTAGTGATCAAAATAGCAATGTGAACCGGGGGTCATGATCACATCGTGGCCCATCCGTGCGGCCTCGATCCCACCCGACATGCCGCGCCACGACATCACAGTGGCATCTTTGGCCAAACCACCTTCAAGGATCTCATCCCAACCAATCAGTTTTTTTCCTTTTGAGGCCAGAAATGCACTGACCCTCCTGATGAAATAGCTTTGCAATTCGTGTTCATCCTTAAGACCCTCTGATTTGATGCGTCTCTGGCAGTGCGGACAAACTTTCCATCGGATTTTGGGCACCTCGTCGCCACCGATATGTATATATGGTCCCGGAAACAATTCAATTACCTCAGAAAGAACCAACTCCTGAAACTGAAATACTTCATCAGTAGTGCAATATACATCCTCAAAAACGCCCCATCGGGTAGCTACTTCATAAGGGCCTCTCGTGCAACCCAGCTGGGGATAGGCTGCCAGAGCAGCCATCGCGTGTCCGGGCATCTCGATCTCGGGGATAATGGTAATGAACTTCGACTGCGCATATGCAACAACCTCCCGCACTTCTTCCTGAGTGTAGAATCCCCCATAGGCTTGTCCGTCATAAAGTCTTTCGGGATTGCCACCTTTACCGACTAAAGTCTCCTTGCGCACCGATCCGACTTCTGTTAGCTTTGGAAAGGCCTTGATTTCTATACGCCAACCCTGATCTTCGGTCAGATGCCAGTGAAAATAATTGAACTTATAAAGTGACAGCAAATCAATGTATTGCTTGATGAATTCTACCGGGAAAAAGTGTCTGGCTACATCAAGATGCATTCCACGGTAAGCGAACCGAGGCTTATCCTGAATGCTTATTGCAGGGAAATTGAGATGATCAGGACGGGCAGTTGTTTCAGGCGGTGCCGGCGGCAACAGTTGCAACAACGACTGAATCCCATAAAAGATGCCGTGTGCATCGTTTGCCTGAATGCTGATGGTTTTGCGGTTGTTATGACCTAAAAAATAACCCTCATGACCAAAAATCGAATCATTGAGATTCGACATAAGCACAATATCGTTGCCCACACTTTTAACCCCGCTGAGCGGCACAGCCTGCAATCTGAGCGTAGTCCGGCTGTTTAGAGCCATTGCCAGCCACTCGGCCAGCACTCCGACAGCCGTATCTTGCGCATCATAAATGATCTTACTGTTATTGTCAATTCGGGTAGAACCTTCTGTAACCCAGTATTTATATGGTCTGGGTATAATGCTTATTTCAGGTAATTCTTTTGGACTGCAACCGCTAAGAACTATTAAAAATAACGAGACGAATACAAAGAATCTATACATGGTTAGGGGTTATTGTGGTTATTTGTTGTTTGTTTACCATTCGAGGATATACGGGGCATCGATGAGCTCAGGTCCTTTATAACTGCGTAATGCGTATTGAAAACCGGGACGCAGCGAAAATGCTCCGACTGCCCCTGATTTATGCAGGGCGATGTAGCCTATCTGCATCTGATCGTGCACATTTACTTTTGACATCAGCCTCCTCAGCGCGGCTTCACAAGCCTGTTGCGGTGCCATTCCCTGTCGCATGAGTTCAACAATGAGAAAACTACCGAGGGTTTTCAATATGGCTTCACCTTCACCAGTTGCCGTTGCTGCGCCAATTTCATTGTCCACAAACAAACCTGCGCCGATGATGGGAGAGTCGCCCACCCTGCCCGGATGTTTAAAGGCCATTCCGCTCGTGGTGCAGGCACCGGCCAGATCGCCTTGTGTGTCGAGTGCAATCATTCCGATGGTGTCATGATTTTCCCAGTTGCCGTGGGGAGCATATCGTGCACCTGAAGCCTTCCATCGCTCCCACTCATTTTTCATTTCATCTGTTAAGAGATTGGCCTTGCTGAAACCCTGATCAAGCGCAAATTTCAGCGCACCATCGCCGGAAAGAATCACATGCGGTGTTTTTTCCATCACCATGCGGGCTACCGACACAGCATGCATGATTTCCTTCAGGTAAGTTACCGAACCTGCTCTTCCATCCGGACCCATGATGCATGCATCGAGCGTAACATTTCCATCGGCATCCGGAAAGCCTCCGTAGCCTACACTGGTAACCCCCGGGTCGGCTTCTGAAACCTTCACACCATTCTCGACTGCATCAAGCACTGACAGCCCCTCCGACAATGCTTTCCAGGCCGCCTCATTGGCCGCAAGCCCGTGGTTCCAGGTGGAAACCACAAGCGGCCCATCGAAAGCTGAAGGTATGTTTGGCTGCGCTTTCATCCTCAGATTTATTAATGGAAGCAATCCGGCCGTCATTGCTCCCAGTCCAATGTTGCGTATAAAAGTTCTTCTGTTGGTCATGCTGCTGCTATGGGTCAAATGTATAAAGGGCGTAAAGTTACCGATATATATCACTGGATTGTCCATCATTTTACTGTTGAACATATGTTTTGCGGTCATTTTTTTCAACATCGTGCAGGCATTCATGAAAACATTATTTTTGTGTGTTTTCAACACAAAAAAATCGATTCAAAACCTCATTAGCTATGACAGATCAAAAAAACAACAACATGATGGTCGGGATGACCGTTTTCGGAGCCATCTTTTTCATCTTTGGCTTTGCTACAACGTTTATTGTAACCTTAAGCGCACCGGTGAAAGAGATTTTCGGCCTGAGTGAATTTGGCGCACAACTGTTGTCGTCAGCATTTTTTATTGCCTACCCGCTAATGTCGATTCCCACAGGAAAGCTGATAGACCGAATTGGCTACAAAGGCACTGTTATTGCCGGTTTGGTACTCATGGCTCTCGGAAGCTTTATCTACATCCCTGCTGCCCAGATGCCGAGTTTTCCGGTCTTTTTGATCGGCACTTTCATCCTCGCCACCGGTGTAGTATTTCTTCAAGTAGCTGCAAACCCTTATGTTACGGCAATTGGATCTGACGAAACAGCCTCGAGTCGCCTTAACCTGACTCAGGCACTTAACTCTATCGCCACCATGATCGCTCCCTGGCTGATATCTGTGGCCATCTTCAGGGGATTGCAATTTCCGACTGATGCCGGCCTTGCTGCAGAAAGGGTTCCGCTTCCGTTTATCATCATGGGAATTATTGTGTTGCTGGTGGCGGTTGCTATATTTACCATCAAACTTCCGGTGATCAAGAGTGAAAAAAGCGAAAAGAAAAGTATCTGGCGCTATCCGCATGTGGTTTTGGGTGCGCTGGCCATCTTCATGTATGTAGGTGCCGAAGTCGGCAATGCCGGATTGATTGTCAACTACCTGAAAAACAATCTGAATATGAGTCCTGAAATGGCTTCCACCTATGCAGCCATTTACTGGGGCGGTGCTATGGTTGGCCGTTTCTTTGGTTCGTTCATGTTCAGCGACATGCCTTCGTCACGCAAATTTACCTATGCCCTGCCTGTTTTGCTTCTTGCACTTGTATCGGGATCATTTGTTACCGAATGGAACTGGAATATCGGGCTTATTTTTGCCGGAATTGCACTCGCTAATTTCATCATCATGCAGATCGGACGCGGCAAGGCAGCCCGGACACTGGCCATCTTCGCCTTAGCCGCTGCCCTGCTCGATATCGCCACCATTGTTACAACAGGTAATATTGCCCTGTGGACACTCATTTCCATCGGATTGTTCAACTCCATCATGTTCCCCAACATTTTCTCTCTGGCCGTAAAAGACCTCGACAAGGGCGAACTGAGCGGAGCCTCCGGACTCATCAATGCCCTGATTTTTGGTGGTGCAGTCATTCCGCCGCTCATGGGCTTTGTGGCCGACAGCGCCGGATACACCTGGGCGTTCGTGGTTCCTGCTATCTGTTATCTCTTTATTTTCTTCTACGCCGTAAAAGGCTGCCACATCCGCAGATAATCAATTAATATTACTATAAAATACTCTAAGAGTCTATGAAAAAAGTTGCCATCGGAGTCGATATCGGCGGAACCAACACGGCTATTGGCGTGGTAAACCGCGAAGGGGACGTGCTCGTTGATCAATGCATCCCTACCCCTACACACGGAAACATCGATCTGTATATTGAAGACCTTACCCTCGCCATCCGCGACCTGATCAAGTCGGTGAAACTGCTCAACGATAAAACGGAAGTTATCGGTATCGGCATCGGTGCGCCAAACGCCAACTACTACACCGGAACGATCGAACATGCACCCAACCTTTCCTTCAAAGGCATCGTGCATTTTGTGGACCTGCTCAAAAAACAATTTGCCGACATGAAGGTTATGGCCATCACCAATGATGCCAATGCTGCAGCCATAGGCGAAATGATTTACGGCGGAGCCAAAGGCATGAAAAACTTCGTGATCTTCACTCTGGGCACGGGAGTAGGCAGCGGTATTGTTGTCAATGGCGACCTTGTGTATGGCCATGATGGCTTTGCAGGCGAATGCGGCCATATGACCCTGATACCCGACGGAAGATGGTGCGGCTGCGGCGGAAAAGGACACCTCGAAGCCTATTGCTCTGCTCCCGGCATGAAACGCACTGCTTTCGAACTGCTGGCAAAATACAATGCAACGGACAGTCTGCTTGCCTCGAAATGCTTCAACGATATGGATTCAAAAATGATCTATGAAGCAGCACTCAAGGGCGACAAAATAGCGCAGGAAGTTTTTGCACTCACCGGAAAATGGCTCGGACAGGGATTGGCCGACACCGTGCACCACCTCAGCCCCGAAGCAATATTCCTCTTCGGCGGACCGGTGGCAGCCGGCGACTACATCCTGAACCCCACCAAAGAAAGCATGGAACAACATCTGCTTCCGGTGTTCAAAAACAAAATCAAGATCCTGCCTTCGAAACTTAAGCTGGGCGATGCCGCTATCGTTGGTGCCAGCGCACTGGCATTTAACGAGTTGGAGAAAGCAAAGTAAAACTTTATTTCGGAAAGTAATCACTCAGACAGTTTTCATTACCCCTGAATAAAACCTGACAAAATGGTTTTTCAGGGGTTATGTATTTTTTTTGGCGCCACCAAATTCAGGGTCTGATGAATAACTCCCTGATACCTATACTTGGAATGAAGATTTTATATTTAACCGCTAAGGACGCAGAGTTTTACGCTAAGAGCGCTAAGTTGGGTTTGATGTGATATGGTACATATGTGTTCTATGCATACTTTGCGGTCCTCTCCTTAGCGCACCTTGCGATTTTTCTTTTTTTTAACCGCTAAGAGCGCAGAGTATGGCGCGAAGGTCGCAATGCCAGGTTCTGTATAACGAGTAAATATACGCAACACTACGCATATTTCCACTTTACCTGAATCTATCCGTTTCTCTTTTATCACATTCGTAATCAATAATCTCCCTGTTGACAAACGTTTGCAAACGTTTGTTTCGGGCTATTTTCAATCCGTAAAGTTATGAAAACCATCAAATAAAAGTTGTCACCAGAATTTATCGCTTTGTAAAATAGTTTGAATTTGATAAAGCAGCCTATTTTCAACACTTTTTCAGACCAACTTCTGATTTCGTATTGTTACCTATTTAATTTTCTTTTGTGTTGTACCATCATCATACACTTCAATGTAAGGACTGGTTCTACCCGGGTTTATAACTTCCCGGCCTGAAAAGTCTATCTTTTTTATCAATCTTCGTTCAGGATTTGGAAATGGAATGTCAATGGACATTAATACTTCACCATCGCTGTCCGTTTTTATGAGGTATATGGCCGGTCCAACTACAGGATCAAAATTGCATCCGGCAACAATAAAGCCGCCATCCGAGGTTTGCTGTACAGAGTATCCATAGTCAATATGCTCGCCTCCATATTGTTTTAACCATAAAGCTTCTCCTGTATCATCTGCTTTCAGCAAAAACAAGTCACTTTCATCCATAGATATGTTCATTTCGCCTGTTACGATATAGCCTCCGTCACTTGTTTGCTTAACTGCGTTTCCGATGCTACCAGCATAAGTTTTAGTCCAGGTTATTTCTCCATTGATATCCGTTTTTAGCAATAAAACATCCTGGCCATTTGTAGTTCCGGTAATGATGTATCCCCCATCAGAGGTTTGTTGTACCGAACTGCCCCATTCACCCGGGGATTCATCATATATTTTCATCCAAATAACATTACCGCTGTGATCAGTTTTAATCAATGGCACCCTTGATGAAGAACTACTTCTGTACCGACCAACAATAACATAACCGCCATCTGCGGTTCGTTGACCATCCCATCCCGATATATTCTGTTCTCCCCCAATGAGTTTAGTCCATAAGGCATCTCCGTTTTCATCGGTTTTTATCAACAACACATTATCTTTAACCAATGCATCGGTTGAGGTACCAATAATCATGAAACCGCCATCATCTGTCTGGTCAACTGCAAAACCCACATCATTGTTATGAAAACTGTAGGTTCGGGTCCAGATGGTGTCTCCGGCATGATCTGTCTTCATCAAAAAAACAGCGTTTCCTTTCTTTCCGGTCAGAACAAACTCACCATCCGCTGTTTCGATAAAGGAAGTACTCCAGTTAAAACCGGTGCCAAAAGTTTTGTCCCATAATAAATCTCCCGTTATGCTGACCTTTAGCATGATAAGTTCGTTGTCAGATGCTTCTCCAACAACGACAAAACCTCCGTCGGAAGTTTGCCTGACCGAGTAACCATATCCGGGCAGGAAACTTTTCTCCCAACTTTGACCCAAAACGAAACAAGGTAACAAAACTGAAAACAGGAGCAGCATTTTCATTGTGGTAATATTTTGATTGTTATTCCAGCAACTTCCTTAAATATTGTCCAAAGTCATGATGCCGTAAAGTTAATGAATCAATCAAAAAAATAAGGGCTTGGTATGTTAATTTTTTTCGCAGCTGGGCAACGAGTATATATACGCAACCCCGCGCATATTCCCACTTTACCTGAATCTATCCGTTTCTCTTTTATCACATTCGTAATCAATAATCTCCCTGTTGACAAACGTTTGCAAACCTTTGTTTCGGACTATTTTCAATCCGTAAAGTTATGAAAACCACCAATCAAACAAGCAGGCAAAAAATATTTTCAGTTTGTCCAAACTCCTCTGATTCAGGGCAGGTAAAGCCCCACTACTACCGGTCTGTGGTCGGAGGGGATGAGGTTGCCTGTGTTGAGGATGGGTGCGCGGTAGCTTGCCGGCAGAATGCCTTTGCTCAGAAAGATAAAATCAACTAAGGCATCGTTTTCTTCATCCTGGTCAAAGCCTGTATATGTGGGGCGCTCACGCTCCTCCCAGACGGGTTCGATCTGGCGTGCGTCGGTGAGAGCGGCAGTCAGGCGGGGATAGTTGGGGTCGTCGGGACTGAAATTGAAGTCGCCCATCAGGATCAGTTCTTCGTCTGTGTGCACGGCAAGAAAAGCAAGCAGCATATCCACACTCATTTTTCGGGCTTCCACGCCAATATGATCGAGGTGAGTGTTGACAACCAAAAGTTGTCTGCTGCTGCGCTTTTCCTGTAGCCTCACCCAGCTCACCATACGCTCACAATCGGCATCCCAGCCTTTCGAACCGGCAATTTCAGGGGTTTCCGACAACCAGAAATGTCCGGCATTCATCATGTGGAAGCGGGCTGTGTCGTAAAACACAGGCACGTACTCCCCTGCTTCATGGCCATCGGCGCGGCCAACACCCACAAAGCTGTAACCGCCAAGCTGTGTCTGAAGATACTCCACCTGTGCATGAAGCGCCTCCTGAAAACCAATGATGGCGGGCTGTTCCTGCTTCAGAAAATCAACTACTGCCTCGCGCCGGAACCTCCAGGCATGATGGCCGTCGCTCTCGGTTTCGAGGCGGATGTTCCAGGATATCACTGTAATATTGGTCTGTGCATCAGCAATCAGGCAAATCAAGTTGATCATCAGTAAGACCGGTATCCGTGTCGTCGTAAATTGGTTTTTGCTGGTGTAAGGAATTCTAAACAACATTTTTTTGACTTATAATCCAAAATTATGATAATATTTTGGGATTATACTCCTGAATGTTGATTCTTTCACATCCCCTCGAAGTAAAACCGGAGCCAGGTCTTGCACTATGGCCAAAAAATGATTAGTTTTACGTTTCAGAAACACCCAATGCTGTTCACCATGAAAACAACAACTTTGCTTACCATACTTTTCCTTCTGCTGACTATAGCCGGTTGTACCGGTCAAAAACAGGCACACAACAACCTCGCACCTGATGGCACCCATAAGGTCAGCGCAGAGATTCTGGCCGAAGGCCTCGAAAACCCCTGGAGTATGGCTTTTCTGCCCGACGGACGTATCCTGATCGCCGAAAGGCCCGGAAGGATCAGAATTTTTGCTGACAACGAACTCAAGCCCGAAACCATCGAAGGACTGCCTGCCATCTGGTCGCACGGACAAGGAGGACTACTCGACATTGTTTTGCACCCCGATTACGAAGAAAACGGACTCATCTACCTTGCCTATGCTTCGCAGGAAAACGGCATCGGAAACACTACCATAGCACGTGCACGGCTCGAAGGCAACAGTCTGCGCGACACCAAAGTACTGTTCAAAGGAGATCCGGCTACAGATTCAAAGTATCATTTCGGCTGCCGTATTGTGTTCGACCGCGACAAATACATGTACTTTACCATCGGCGACCGCGGAGTGATGGAAAACGGCCAGATGAAAAGCAATCATCATGGAAAGGTTATGCGTTTGCACGATGACGGCTCTGTGCCGGACGACAATCCTTTTGTGGGGCAGGAAGGCGCAAAACCCGAAATATGGAATTATGGCCACCGCAACATTCAGGGAATGACGCTGCATCCGGTTACGGGACATTTATGGTCGCACGAGCACGGGCCCAAAGGAGGTGATGAAGTAAACCTGGAAATCAAAGGAGCCAACTATGGCTGGCCTGTGGTGAGCTTCGGCATCAACTACAACGGAACCATCATCACCAACGACACCACCCTTCCCGGCATGACCGACCCTCTGCACTACTGGGTTCCTTCGATTGCCCCCTGCGGCATGTGCTTCGTCACATCAGACAAATATCCCGACTGGAGCGGCAATTTGCTGGTGGGCGCTCTGGCCGGACAACAGATCCAGCGGCTAGTATTCAACGAAAACAACAAGGTTGTTCATACAGAGAAACTGTTTGAAGGCATGGCCCGCTTCCGCGACATCCGGCAAGGTCCCGATGGCTATATTTACGTACTTACCGAAGGGCCGGGCTTGTTTTTTAGGGTCGAGGTGGAGTGAGGATTATCGAATGGCCTTAAAATTATTCAGTCGTTACAGATCAGACTCAATAATAAAAAGTTAACCAGAATTCAAGCCCAATCTCCTGACTACGCTTATTGACTGGCCACCAATACCCAGCCCCACCCTAAGCCGGGAAATCACCTGACGAGTTGGTTAAATCCCGATAAACAAACTTAGTCGTAAAATGCTGATTACTGGCGAAATAGTCCATGTACTAAAATTGTAAGTTACTATTTTGTTAGTTACCAAAATAGTACATATCTTTGTTTCAAACAAAATAGCCGATGAATACCCCATTTATATTTGGAAAACTGGCCGTAGATCAAAACTTCACCAATAGAAGTGCGGAAATAATCAAGTTAAAACAGAACTTCATTTCGGGCATCAACACCATTCTTATTTCCCCGCGTAGGTGGGGCAAATCCTCTCTGGTAAAAAAAGCCGCTATGGAAGTGGAATCAGAACAAAAGAATATCAGGATTATTTATCTGGACATGTTCAATATCAGGACAGAAGAGGATTTTTACAAGCGACTTTCCGAGGCTGTTTTAAAAGCGAGTGCTGGAAAATTGGAAGAATCAATGAGTTTTATCAGGAAGTTTTTAAAACAGTGGATTCCTAAAATCACCATTTCACCTGATGCAGTTCAGGAGATGAGTTTGTCACTTAATTGGGAGGAAGTAAAGAATAAGCCCGATGAGATACTCGATTTGGCCGAATCTATAGCCATAGAAAAGCAGCTCAAGCTAGTAGTCTGTATTGATGAATTCCAAAACCTTTCGAACTTCAGTGACCCGCTAGGTTTTCAAAAGAAAATCCGCTCACATTGGCAACAGCATCAACATGTTACATATTGCTTATATGGCAGCAAAAGGCATATGATGATCGAGGTGTTTACGCGACAATCCATGCCCTTTTATAAGTTTGGAGATTTAATTTTCCTACCTAAAATATCAACCAAAGATTGGATAATATTTATCCAGGAACGTTTCCTCGCCACCAATAAAAATGTGAGCGAACAACAGGCAGAGCGAATAGCATTGCTTGCTGAAAATCACCCCTATTATGTGCAACAGTTATCCCAACTCTGTTGGTTCAGGACCTCCGGTGAACTATTGGACAAAGATATTGATTTAGCCATGGAATCATTGGTCATGCAGTTGAGTTTGTTATTTCAGAATATTACTGAAAATTTGGCCACTACCCAGGTCAACTACTTAAAAACACTCATTGACGAGGCCAGGATGTTAAGCAGCAAAGAGGTCATTAATACCTATCATTTAGGCAGCTCAGCCAATGTATCCCGAATTAAAGCAGCACTGATTAATAAAGAAATTATAGATGATCAGGCTGTTGGAAATCCTCAAATTCAGGATCCGGTTTATAAGTTCTGGCTAAAAAACCATTATTTTACGAGATAGGAATACTTATTGATGCGTGGGGTCTTAAAAAACAGGCCTTGACAGGGAAAAGCACCGTTTCAACGACATCCGCCAGGGGCCTGATGGCTATCTCTATGCGCTTCCGAAGGGCCGGGCTTATTTTTCAGGATGGTGGTGGAGTGAGTTTCTGCTCCTTTTTCCCATTGACGGTCAGGGAAACAATAGCACTTTTTACGATCAACTATTGCTCAAAACAGAAATAAGTATTATTTTTGTGAATATTCACACATAAATCATATTTATTCATGCAAAGAGCCATTCAAAACAGATTATTGCAATGGAAAGATAAATCCGGCCGACTCCCGCTGATTATTCAAGGAGCCAGACAAGTTGGCAAAACCTATATGATGAAGTGGCTTGGGGAAAAACATTTTGAAAGTTCTGTCTATTTCAATTTTGATGAGCGGCCTGAACTTCAGGAATTTTTTTCAAAAAACAAGGATATTGACCGAATAGTTCAGTCGCTTAGCCTGATCAGTGGTATTGAGATTGATCATCAAACCCTGATAATCTTTGATGAAATTCAGGAATGCCCCGAGGCGCTATCCACTCTGAAGTATTTTGCAGAAAAGAGGCCTGATCTTGCTGTTGTTTGTGCCGGCTCCTTGCTCGGTATTTTGTTGCATTCCGGTTTTTCTTTTCCGGTTGGTAAATTGGATTTTTTGACCATGTACCCTATGACATTTCGCGAAGTGCTGCCATATTGGAACGAAAAATCAGCGCATTACATAGATAGGATGGATGCTTTGGAACCCATTCCGGAGCTGTTCTTCAACGAACTTTCTGACAGTTTCAAAAAATATCTGATCACCGGCGGCATGCCTGCAGTGGTTGCTGAGTTTAACCGCAGCAAGACCTTTAGTGGTTGTGAGAATTTGCTGGAAAACCTGATTTTGTCCTATAAAGGCGATTTTGCAAAACATCCGGTTATGCAGGATGTGGCAAAAATTGGACAGGTATTTGACTCTCTTCCCAGCCAACTTGCCCGCGAAAACAGAAAGTTTGTCTATAAGCTAATACGCACCGGGGCAAGGGCGCGTGAATATGAAGACTCCATTCAATGGTTGATCCGTTCAGGATTGGTGCATCAGGTATTCCTTAACACAAAGCCGGGTATTCCACTTTCTGCATACGATGATCTGAGTGCTTTCAAATTGTATGCTTTAGATGTTGGCATCATGCGCAGAATGGCCAGACTTAACCCATCAGCATATGCAGAAGGCAACAGGTTGTTCACTGAGTTTAAAGGTGCTATTGTAGAAAATTACACACTACAGAGTCTTGTAAATCAGTTTGAGGACACTCCAAGATACTGGATATCAGGAAATACTGCTGAAGTTGATTTTCTCGTTCAGTATGAAAATGATATCATTCCTATTGAGGTAAAAAGCGATGAAAACGTCAAGAGCAGGAGTCTTGCACTGTATCATCAAAAGTACAATCCTGTTGTCAGGATACGCTATTCTTTGAAAAACCTATCATTCAGGGATGGACTACTGAATATCCCGCTTTTTCTGACGGATTACACCACTGAACTCATCAAAATGATTAGCCATGATTAGATGTACCCCGATGATGTCTGCCATTTCATACTTCTCTTTTATATTTTCAGAGATGATATGCGAATGCTTAAACTGTTTTCAAGATGTTTCAATCATAAAATCCGGAAAATCGATTTTACCGAAGGGCCGGGCTTGTTCTTCAGATAGGTAGTTAAGTGGTTAAACAGTTAAATGCCTCCATCAACCCCTGTTTTTCACCAGCACTCCTACCCTTCCGGCAAATTCCGATGGTTTCCAGAGGTAAACAAGGGCTGCATCGGCCAGAATTCGCTTTTCAAGGCGTTTCTTGCGTCTGATGATGCTCCTGCGCAGGTTGGTGCGCTGGCGGCCTGCCGGAATCTCGTCCAGCAGGTGAAGCAAAATAACTAGGTCGTGGTGGCTTCCCAACAGGCGGCCAAGTTTTACCAGTTCGTTCATCTGGCTTTTCATCCAGGCCGGATACAGGTACTGAAGCGACTCAAAAACGTAGCCCAGATACTTTACACTTTTTCTGAGCTGATGAAATCCGGCATCATCAGGCTCAACAGCAAGTGCTTCCATGCGTTTTCTCCCCTGTCGGTACAGCCTGCGAATCCCTGCTTTTAAAACTCCTGCAGCATTTCCGGTGACAGAAAGCTGACGGATTCTTTCCTCAAAACCGGATAACTGGGCGATCGTCCCGCTTACCTCGATTTCCTGCCGGCCCGTGGCTTTCCAGTCTCTTTGTGCTTTGGCAAGTGAAGAAACCAATTTTCTGATAAACGCCTCCGTATCCGGAGATTTCCTGCTCTTGCCGATGAGTTGTATGGTTTCCAGCCGGGCCGTGGTATCGCGCATTTGACCCAGCGCTTGCCCGCATTGCCGGTAAAACGCATTGAACGCCTCAAAATCCTGCACTTCCAGGCCCGGCCTGACCAACCGCAGCATGGCCCGACATCTTTTGAAACACAGCCTGGCCTGATGGATGCTTTCGTTCGGGCGGTGTTTGCGCTCTAAATGAGCAACGGCTGCCTGATTCAGATACAACAACTGATTGTGAATGGCCGGTTGAATGGTCTGGGAGTCGTTCAAAATCAGTTGTTTCATCGAAACGCTTGTTGATCAGACACAAAGATAACATATTAAGAAGAATAACAAGGTTATTTTTGCAGGAAATCATTCAAACAAACCGCTTTAATGTCTCCTTCCTCAATTTTGATGTGCGGAGGAAAACTTAGTCTGACCATTTTATCTTCTCCCGGTAGAAGATCGAAGAAATTATCGCTGAATTGCACCTCTGCGTTCAGGCTGCTGAGCGCCACCTGTCGTGCAGGTTGTTCCGAAGTGACTTTGAGCCAGGTTTCACCGCCTTGCTGCACCAGTGCCAGAATCAGACCGGCAGGAAGCAGTTTCAGGTCGTGGGGGCGCGCCAGCCACAACAACCGTTTGGCCTGTTTTGTACCATCAACAATCCATTCAGCCTGAATACAGCAATTGTCGGGAGATGCACCGGCCTTATCCATCAGGGAATCCAGTTCAAGGACAGAAAGTGAACCACCGGGCGGAACTACAATGTTCATCTTATGTTCAGCAAGCATTTGGCCGTCAAGCCGATAAATTTCTACATCCAATTCACCCGAAAATTCCTTGTGCACATCATAGGTGATCCATAACTGGTTTCTCCCTTCAGCCTGGCCAATGCTGATCAAAATATTGTCATACAGTTCTTTGAGGTGAAAATGTAGCGCCTTCCATGAGCCAAAATAGTCAATGGACGACCAGGAAGTCACCGGCCATGAATCATTGAGTTGCCAATACAGACTTCCCATGCTGTGTGGTTTGCTCCTTCGCTGGGCCTCGATGGCCATTCCGATGCCATACGCCTGCACCAGCTGGCTCATATACACATAATCATCAAACTTTTCCGGCACTGGAAAATCGCGCGACATATAGTCGTGTATCAGTTTGGTGCCGCGCGGGTGCTTCTGGTGTGCTTCGAGTTCTTTAGACCAGGGAATCATACCTTCGGGAGAGATAAGCCTGCGCAGCGATACCATGGAAGGCATGGCCTGGAAACCAAACTCGCTGTTGAAACGTCCCACTTTCTCACGATATTTCTCAAAGGGTTCTTCGCCCCACCATACTCCCCAGTAATGCACATCGCCATGAAGCAGGCTTTCGGAGCGGCCCCAGCCTGTGGAAGGAGAGCTTGGCCAGTAAGGCCTTTGGGAATCAAGATCGGCGACAACTTGGGGAAGTAGTGTTTCAAAAAGTTCAAGATAGCCCTGCCAGATGGCTGATGAGTCGGCGCTGCTCCAACCCAGCGACTTTTGCCAGCCCCAGTTATGGAAGCCCTCGTCAACTTCATTGTTGCCACACCATAAAGCGAGTGAGGTGTATTTGCGCAGCCTCTTCACCTGATCTATGGCTTCTTGGCGGACGTTATCCAAAAAAACATTATCAAAGGGATACATGGTGCAGGCAAACATAAAATCCTGCCAAACCAACAGCCCCAGGCTGTCGCACAATTCATAAAAATCATCCTGAGGATACACGCCCCCGCCCCATACCCTGATCATATTCATGTGAACCTCTTTTGAATCAACAAGAAGTTTCCGGGTAGTTTCCCTGTGCTGCCGGTGGACAAAATGATCAGCCGGAATGTAATTGGCACCTTTCGCATACATTGGCTTACCGTTTACCCGAAAATAAAACGATGCACCGATTGAATCCGGTTCCCTGACAAGTTCAATGGATCTAAGGCCAAGGTGGTGTTTCTTTGTGTCAACTTTTTCACGATCAGCATAAAGTTCGAGCGAAACATCATACAGAAACTGCTCGCCCATACCATTGGGCCACCACAGGCGGGGGTTATTTATTTCAAAGGGAAAATGCAGTATTCTGGCACCGGTTCCTTCGGGAATTTCAACAGAAAGTGCTTCTTGTCCCGAAATCTGCAGAATAATCCTGCCAACGGTATTTGGCTCAGATTCAATTTCTACCTCAAGTCCGAGCCTTGCCGTTCTCTCGTCCACATGCTGCTGATGGATGGTGTAGTTGTTGATTTTGATGCTGTTCCAGGCTTCAAGCCGGACTTCTTTCCAGATACCCATAGTGATGTAGGTGGGGCCCCAATCCCAACCCGATTGAAAAGGGGCTTTTCGCGAATATGCCCTTTTCTCGGGCAGAAGAAAAGGCAGCTGAGCAGCCCGTAAATCCTGGAGGCTATCCGGGGGATAAAACCTGATATGCAGCCGGTTATCCTGATCACTGAGTATAGTACCCACTTCGAACCTCCATGTGCGGAACATATTGCCAACCCTACCCAACAAACTGTCGTTGAGCCAGATATCTGCTTCAGTGTCCAGACCGTCGAAAACCAGTTCGGTTCGGTGAAAAGCCCCGGGATTAAAAGCTGCATTAAAGCTGAGTGTGTATTCCCATGTATTCTTCCCGATCCATTGCAGTCCGGCTTCCTCCCTCCCTACGAACGGGTCAGGTATCAACCCGTTGTGCAGCAGAGTTGTATGCACACAACCGGGAACGCTGGCTGGCATTGACTGAAATGTGTCGTTTACTGCTGTAAGCATCCAGCCTTCGTTGAGGGATTGCACTACAAAAGAGGGTGTCTTGGCACATGAAACCAGCATAATCAATACTATCAGCACATTGACAATCGTTCTGAAAAGTTGATTAAAAGAGCACATAAATGAATCGAAAAGGATTTTCATCCAGAATAAATTTGTATTCATCCGGCTAAGTTAAGAAAGCTTCGGATGCCATAACTCATCGCTGACTCATAAATCGGACAGCCCGAAAATTTGCTGTATTTTTGCGGTCGAACAGAAATGCAAAACACATGTCCATCAGGGTAGAACAGGTTACCAAAGTTTACGGCACCCAAAAAGCCGTTGATTCGGCAAGTTTTAACATAAGCAAGGGAGAAGTGGTTGGGTTGCTGGGGCCAAACGGGGCCGGCAAATCTACACTGATGAAGATACTCACCTGTTTTATACCACCAACATCGGGCAATGCTTTTGTGAACGATTTTGATGTACAGGAGCATCCGCTTGAGGTACAGCGACTGGTTGGTTATCTTCCTGAGCACAACCCACTCTACCTCGACATGTATGTTCGCGAGTATCTAGGATTCATCGCCGGCATACACAAACTGGGCAGGCAGTCGGACAAACGGGTTCAGGATATGATTGAAGTAACCGGTCTGGGACGTGAGCAGCACAAGAAAATAGGGGCACTGTCCAAAGGCTATCGCCAGAGAGTGGGTCTGGCACAAGCGCTCATCCACGACCCGGCTGTACTTATCCTTGACGAACCAACTTCTGGCCTCGACCCAAATCAGCTGGCCGACATCAGGCAACTGATCCGGGAAGCCGGAAAAGAAAAGACCGTCATCCTGTCCACCCACATCATGCAGGAAGTTGAAGCCATATGCAGCAGGGCGATCATCATTCACCAGGGACGTATTGTTGCTGATGACAAAACAGCTAAGCTGACCCGTACAACTGGCCGGAAACAAAGCTTTTCACTCGAACTGGAAGTAGCTACTGACCTGAAAAAATTGCCAGCACTTCAAAACATACGCAGCATGCATTCCACCGACCTGATACACTGGTCTATAGAACCCAATGACGACACTGACTTCAACAGAAAACTGATGCAATGGGCGTTGGATAATCAGGTAAGCATCCGCTCAATGCAAAAAACAGAAAGCAGCATGGAAGATATTTTCAGGCAGCTGACTTCGAGCAAGGAACAAACAGGCAAATAATATATTATCCGCACGTTACACTAAACTTAAGCGCAAATCTTCAGTAAGAACGCCAACGGCACACGCTCTTTTCAGATTAATGTCTGAAGAAAAAAATGTATTTTTGTTGTGTTTCTATATCTAATTTAAACATAGACTAAATAAATACAGCCAATGCCGGATAAGTCAGAGGTAATCGAAGTATTGAAGGGGGTGATTTATTTTGCCAAGGGCGACAACATTGTGGATCTTGGGATGCTCGACGGGCTTGAAGTTGCTGAGAACTCAGTTGCTTTTAACCTTGTTTTTCCGCGTACCGACGAACCTGCCGTGAATATTGTTACCAACAGTGCCACCAAAGCATTGAAGGAGGCTTTTGGTGAGGGGCTCAACCTGCGTATCAGTCCGATTTCGGAAAAAGAGAAAGGCCGTGGTCCGCTGGCCGGTGTTAAATATATTGTTGCTGTAGCCTCAGGCAAAGGCGGTGTTGGCAAATCGACAGTAGCCGCCAATCTTGCTGTGGCACTTTCGCGAACAGGCGCAAAGGTAGGTTTGGTAGATGCAGACATCTACGGACCATCGGTTCCGATTATGTTTGGGGTGGAAGGTGAACAACCCGGTGTTTATGAACGGGAAGGAAAACCTGTGATCGTACCCATTGAAAAATACGGCATTAAATTATTGTCTATCGGATTTTTCGTGGACACGAGCAAACCCCTTGTTTGGCGCGGGCCTATGGCTACCAGCGCATTGAACCAGCTTCTTGGCGATGCTGACTGGGGCGTGCTCGATTTTCTGGTGATCGACCTGCCGCCCGGAACTGGGGATATCCAGCTCACATTGGCTCAGTCGTACTCTGTGACTGGTGCAGTCGTTGTGACAACACCCCAAAAAGTGGCCCATGCCGATGTACGCAGGGCAGCATCGATGTTCAATCAGGAAAAGCTTCATATTCCTTTGCTCGGTCTGGTCGAAAACATGGCCTATTTCGTGCCGGAAGATGCTCCCGAAAAGAAATATTATATTTTCGGCAAGGGTCATGGCGAAAGTTTTGCCGCTGAATTAGGCATACCAGTGCTGGGACAGATTCCCATTGTTGAGCGCATTACAGCTGCCGGCGACAACGGAAGTCCGATTGCACTCGAGGTGGATTCAGATGTCTCCAAATCGTTCGATCAGATCGCACATGCTGTCAGAAACAGAATTACAGCACTTCTACTTCAGAAATAATAACCACAATCATAAGCACACCATGGAAAACGAAAAAGAAGTTATCGAAAGAAAAGTTAAGAACCTAATCGAACAGGTACGGCCTTATCTGCAACAGGACGGAGGTGATATCAGATTTGTAGAAATTACACCCGATAATATTGTCAATGTTGAACTTACGGGTGCATGCGGCAGCTGCCCTTACAGCACCATGACCCTTAAAAACGGTGTGGAAAGCACCATACGTAAAGCCATACCCGAAATTAAGGCAGTAGAAGCCATCAACCTGTAAGTCAATCAACGCTTTACAAAAGGTACTTGCCTACTATAGGCATGCGCCTTCCCATGCCAAATGCCTTGGTGGAAACCCTCAGAATAGGAGGTGTCTGGTATCGTTTATATTCATTTGTGTTGACCAATCTGAGTACTTTTCTCACCAACAATTCATCAAAACCCATTGCAATGAGTTCCCTGGGGCCTTTGCGGTTTTCAATATATTGAAACAAAAGACGGTCCAGAACAACATAATCCGGAAGACTATCACTGTCCTGTTGGCCGGGACGTAACTCAGCTGAAGGAGGTTTGGTGATACTGTTCAACGGAATAATCTCGGTGCTTCTGTTTATATAACGTGCCAGTTCGTACACTTCAGTTTTATAGAGGTCGCCCAATACCGAAAGACCTCCGTTCATATCGCCATATAGTGTTCCATAACCTACTGCTGCCTCGCTTTTATTGGAAGTATTCAGAAGTATATAACCAAACTTGTTGGTCATGGCCATCAGCAGTGTTCCCCTGATGCGTGCCTGAAGGTTTTCTTCAGTAAGCCCAAATTCTGTCCCTGCAAACAAATCGCTCAGTCCACTTTCAAAAGCGGTATAAATCTCTTTTATTGCAATAGTGCTGCATGGTGAACCCAGGTTTTCGGTCAGTTTCAGAGCATCATCAACTGAATGACCCGATGAAAACTGAGAGGGCATCAACAAACCAAAAACATGTTCATTTCCGAGTGCCCTGGCTGCAAGCACCATTGTCACTGCTGAATCAATCCCGCCCGAGAGCCCGACAATTGCTTTTTGAAAGCCAAGTTTGCCGAAATAATTCCGAATTCCCATGACCAAGGCGTCATGGATCAGGGCAATCCTTTCGGGCACATGCTGGTTGTCAATCACCTCAACGGTTCCCGGATGAAGCTGGGCTGTATCCGTAATCAACAGTCCCTCTTCAAAAAACGGCAATGAATCCTCAACCCATCCCCTGCTGTTGAACACCATCGAACCTCCATCAAACAGCAGTTCAGTCTGTGCACCCACATGGTTCACGTAAATCAAAGGAATGCCATATCTGCGGACATTTTCCCTAAGCACTTCTCTGCGTGAAATTGCCTGTTCGTAATGAAAAGGTGAAGCAGCAATATTGATCATCAGTTCAGGACCAAGCCGAATCAACTCGTCCATTGGATTAACCCTGTAAAGTGGATCATCGCCAATGTTCCACAAGTCTTCACAAATTGTCAGGGCAATATTCACGCCTTTCCAGCGAAGAATCTGAAACTGTCCGGAAGGTTCAAAATACCGGTATTCATCAAAAACATCATAGTTTGGAAGAAGGGCTTTGTGAAATTCTCTGATTTCACCATTGTACACGAATAAGGCTGCATTAAACAATGGTTTTCCTTTTCCGGTTGTGTTGCGTACCGGACTGCCAAATATGATGCCTGTTTCGGGACAAGTTTCAGCGATGGTTTGTGCCGACTGCAAGCAACGGTCGATGAAATCATCAAATTCGAGGAAGTCGCGCGGAGGGTATCCGGAAAGTGCCAGTTCGGCAAAAACAACCAGTTCGGCGCCCTGATTAGCGGCATCCCTAACAGTACGGATTATTTTTGCTGTGTTTTCTTCAAAGTTACCAATGTGGTAATTCAGTTGTGCCAATGCTATCTTCACAGTAAGCTCTGTTAAAACAACAATCCTATCTGTAGTTCGATGAAATTGGAAATGCCTTTGTGCTCAACAGCCGGATCAATGGTATTCTGGTCTTTCAAAATATCAATGAAGTTATTGTCGAACTTCAACCCTGCGGTGAGAAAGGTTGAACCCCCTAGGCTAAATTCCATCCCGGCACCGAGGATCAACGACTCGCGGGTGATTCTGAGTTGTTTCTCAATTTCCGGATTTCTTTCCTCAATCAGCAAACCCTGACTGTAAAACTTATCATTGGATTTGGCATCGGCCAGAAATGCAAGCCCAAAACCCACCTGACCATAATACCGAATCCGACCGAACTCATTGGTTTTCATCTTTAAAATAATCGGAATCTGTATATATTTAGTTCGGATTTCCCTATTCAACACCCCTTCGATGCTACCACCTGCAGATACCGGAGCAAAAAGCAGATGCGGATAACTGAGGCTTCCGGTCAGGTAAACAACATCAAAACCCGTATTCAGTGCATAATTCTCCATCAGAAACACTTCAGCAACAAAGCCCCAGGCAAAACCCGGATCAACACCCTGCCTTTCATAACCAACTGCGTCAGGTTTAATCCATCCGAGGTTAGGGCCAACCTTAAACCCAAACTGAAACGCTTTCTGCTGAGCCTGCAGCACACCAACCAGACAAATCATAATCAATACCAGCAATGCTTTTTTCATAACCGCCAAATTTCTGTAAAAATAATACGAATATGGACACTCCCATTGTAGTGTCCGCAAGACTTATTGATAACATGCTGTTAACAGAGAATTTTCATTTCAGCGGTCATTGCTGATGAACCGAAGGACATCCTGAACCGTTGAAACAAAAATTAATTTACAAAAAAACTGAAAACGGGCAAACTATTTTCTTAAACATTCTTGGAAAAAAGTGTAGTTTTACAATCAAATAGTAATTTTGACCTGAGATAGAAAATATTATTGAAACAACTTATTAAACCCTCATGAAACGAATTGCCCTAATTTTAATCACAATGCTTGCTGTTGGAAGCTTAAGCGCCCAAATCAGTTTCGGCCCGAAAATCGGATACACCACAAGCAAACTTTCTACTGACAGAAGTGATATTACTTCCGATTTGAAAAACAGTTTTCTGTACGGTGCTTTTGTCCGTTTGGGGACCAAAACATATATTCAACCTGAAATCAACTGGTACACGTCAGGAACTGTATTTAAATCACCCGGTATACAGGGTGGACTGAGTCCGATTGAGCAGGAAATTTCTCTTAAAAGCATTCAAATACCGCTTTATGTAGGCCACAAAATCGCCGACCTCAAACTGGTTAATATACGTGTAATGGCCGGACCTACTGCAACCATTGTCGTTGATAAGGAAATCGAATCCAAATCCGGAGGTGGTTTTATCGCACCCATTAAAGAGGCTGATATCAGCGACCTGAAATGGGGTTTTCAGTTAGGTGCCGGGGTTGATGTACTGATGTTTACGCTGGACTTGCATTATTACATGGGCCTGAACAAAATCATAAAAGACGTTGAAGTCGACGGATCTACCGTCAAATTCGACTCTCGCCCAAGTGGATTTATGGTGTCGCTTGGCTGGAAAATTTTCTGATCAGTTCCTTTTTCAGGCATGCATGCTTCCGCCTGAAATGATATTTTAAAAACCGTATTCCAATTGTGGAATGCGGTTTTTTTGCGACCTTTGTACACTAAATCAGCGGATAATAGATTATGATGAAGCGTATTTCGATCGGCATTTTTCTGTTTGCTGTTATCCTGATGTCGTGCAGCAGATCCAACAAAAACAGGTTTCGTTTTTCGGTTGATGATCTTCCACCTGAAGCACTGACTATTCTTAATTACGGCAAGGCACTTTTTGAAGCCGACACAAATAATCTTCAGGAGGAATTGTATGCAATGCAGCATGATTTTTTGCCTTTTCTGGATGCCGATCTGAGTGACAGTTCAAACATCAGAAGTATCAGAAACTTCATCACTGACACTACCTTAAGAAGACTGTACGAAGTTTCGACAAAAGTTTTTCCTGAACCGGACGGGCTGAGTTCCTCGTTAACCACGGCAGTGCGAAGATATCATTATCATTTTCCGGAAGCGATGATACCTGATTATTATCTCTATATATCAGGGGTGCATCATGAAGTTCCGGTGATGGCCGGCGAAGATGCAGTTGTTGTTGCAACCGACTGCTATCTGGGACAGGATTTTGATTATTATCAAAAATTAGGCATACCGATGTACCGCATCAGCCGAATGACACCGGAACATATTGTGAACGATATTTTGACCGAAATGTATGTTGCCTATATTGAAACCACTGAAAAAACGAATACAGTGCTGGATGAAATGATTCGGGCAGGCAAACGGTTATTTTTTCTTCAGGCCATGCAGCCCGAACTGGCCGAAAACATCCTGATCGGGTATCATCCGGAACAACTTTCATGGGCCGAAAATCATGAAGGCGAATTGTGGGCGTTTCTTATCGGCGAGGATGTGCTCTATTCCAGCGACTTTCTCATGATCAGGAAACTCTTTGGTGACGGACCTTTTACACAGGATTTTTCCACTGAAGCCCCTGCTCGGCTGGGCGAGTGGACAGGCTGGCAAATCGTCAGAAAATTCGCCGACCGTCATCCCGATCTCAGTCTGGCCCAAATAATGAACATCACAGATAGTCAGAAAATACTTGAAGGTTCAAAGTATAAGCCGAAAAGGTAAATATCCGTTCAAAAACCGATACGTTGCCTGATTCTGCTAAAAACAATATATTTGCTCACTTTCACGTGTGACCTTCACCCAGTTTAATCCATAAACTATGCTTGTTAAAACCTTTGGAAGCGCTTTGTTCGGGATCGAAGCCATTCCAATCACTATTGAGGTAAACATAGACAAGGGAATACAATTTTTTCTGGTTGGACTTCCCGACAGTGCCGTTAAAGAAAGTCAGCAGCGTATTGAAGCTGCCCTTGGAAACACAGGTTTCAAATACCCAAAACAAAAGATTGTCATCAACATGGCCCCTGCCGACATCCGGAAGGAAGGATCTTCCTACGATCTTCCCATTGCTATCGGCATTATGGCGGCTTCGGGCCAGGTTGAAAACGAACGTCTTGGTGAGTTCATCATCATGGGCGAGCTGTCGCTTGATGGCGGGCTTAAACCCATCAAAGGAGCCTTGCCCATTGCCATTAAAGCCTCAAAAGAGGGATTCAAAGGGATGATCATCCCGCGCGAAAATGCTGCAGAAGCTGCCATTGTTAGTGAGATTGAAGTGTATGGCGCTGAAAACATCGGTGAAGTTGTTGCTTTTCTGAATGGAGAAAATAATCTTGAACGCACCATTATTGATCCGGGCGAGGACTTTGACCTCAGAAACACCCTATATGAATTTGACTTTTCGGATGTAAAAGGTCAGGAAAACATCAAAAGGGCCTTGGAAATTGCTGCGGCCGGCGGACATAATGTTATCCTTATCGGCCCGCCCGGTTCGGGCAAAACTATGCTGGCCAAGCGTTTGCCCTCTATCCTGCCCCCTCTGAGCATTGAAGAAGCACTGGAGACCACCAAAATACACTCAGTATCAGGCATACTGGGACAAAACAAAGCCCTCGTTTCCGTCCGACCCTTCCGAAGCCCACACCACACCATCTCCGATGCAGGTCTTGTGGGCGGAGGCACCTATCCACAACCCGGCGAAATATCCTTAGCCCACCACGGTGTGCTTTTTTTGGATGAATTACCCGAGTTTAAGCGGTCGGTGCTCGAAGTGATGCGCCAACCCATGGAAGACCGCATTGTGACCATCTCCAGAGCAAGGATTTCGGTTGATTTCCCGGCAAGTTTTATGCTCGTTGCAGCCATGAATCCCTGTCCCTGCGGATATTACAACCACCCCGAGCAGGATTGTGTGTGCAGTCCGGGCCTTGTGCAGAAATACCTGAATAAAATCTCCGGACCGCTCATGGACCGCATCGACCTGCACGTGGAAGTTGTGCCCGTACCATTCAAAGACCTCGCCGACAGAAGAAACGGCGAAAAAAGTCAGGAAATCCGCAACAGAGTCATCAAGGCAAGACGCATTCAGGAAAACAGATTTGCCGGCAAAGTGAATGTGCATTGCAATGCCCAGATGTCGAGCAAAATGCTCCAGACTTTCTGCGACATCGATGACACAGGCAGACTGCTGCTCAAAAACGCTATGGAACGTCTGAGCCTTTCGGCAAGGGCCTACGACCGCATTTTGAAAGTAGCACGAACCATCGCCGACCTCGAAGAGAGCGAACCAATCAGAACCGAACATCTGGCCGAAGCCATTCAGTACCGTAGCCTCGACAGGGAAAACTGGGGAACATGAAGAACAAATTTTTTATACTGAGTTTACTGATCCTTGTTTGGGCTTCCTGTCAGAAAAAAGAAGAAGTACCATTGCCGGATGCCAACACGATTACGGTTCCCCGAAATAACACCGCGCTGATCACCAAGCTAACCGCAACATGGTGTGCGCCCTGCGGTAGCTGGGGATGGTTGATGAACGAGGAACTGGCCGTGCTCACAGGCGACAAAGCCATTATGATCTCAATATACAACAGCCCGACTTCATTGTTTTTTTCTCAAGCTTCGGTTGATCTGGCCGAAAATTTCGGACCATATCAAAGCTGGCCGACATTTTTTGTGAACGGACAAAACAAAAATGTCCAGATTTCAGGCGGTACGAGCTATACCGAAACAAAAAACACCTGTGTGAATACAGTCAACGATTTTGCTGAACTTATCCCGGTTGCAAACACCGGCTTTGAGACCAGATTTGATGACAATGAAATAATTATTGTGACCAAAACAGTATTCTTCAGGACGATGGACACCAACAACGAATACTACCTGGCTGCTTATGTTGTTGAAAACAACGTAATGGGCGAACAGAAAGGAAAACCGGGCGAGGTGGCGCACCCGAATGTGCTGCGGGCTTCAATGACCGAAAACACTTTTGGCGTACAAATTGACGTTAAAACTGTGAATGGCAATGTATTCATTCATACATTTTCGGGAAACATGAAACCAGACTGGAATCGTGACAAGCTTAAGGTAGTTACCGCAATCTGGCAGAAAAAAGGAGATACATTTGAATTTGTTAATGCGGGCAAAGGACATAGATGATCGTTATTAATGCTGATAATTATGAAAGCTATACTATTGTTGAATCCAAAGTTTGTCAATTCTCAATATTTTTGCCTCTAAACTTTGTATAATGATCAACCCAAACTCAAGTATTGCCGAACTCAATGCCATGAACCGCGACACCCTGATGGAACAATTAGGCATTGAATATATTGAGGTTACATTAGGTTATGTTCATGCACGGATGCCGGTGAACCAAAGAACGCGCCAGCCTATGGGAATACTGCATGGAGGAAGCAGCCTGGCACTTGCAGAAACAGCCGGAAGCTTAGGCTCAGCATTT
>Ga0208244_100726_pt1 | contig 25874 bp, 21 predicted proteins | sample SubbioCR12Aug_5A_FD_184828 | JGI IMG/M metagenome (GOLD analysis project Ga0208244, IMG submission 184828) | Serpentinite rock and fluid subsurface biosphere microbial communities from McLaughlin Reserve, California, USA - CR12Aug_5A (SPAdes) | ecosystem: Environmental > Terrestrial > Deep... | reverse complement strand
CGTCTGCCGCCACTGCCGCGACGTCTACACGCCGCCAGACCCGATCCGCAACGAGATCGCGCACTTCTACCCGGACCGTGTTGACGCCGCCGAGTTCATCCACGGCCACGGCTGTCCCGCGTGCGGCTTCACGGGATACCGCGGCCGCAGCGCCATCAATGAGGTGATGATCATGAGCGACCCGCTCCGTTCGCTCGTCGTCGCCCGCGAGCCCGCCAACATCATCAAAGACCTCGCCATCAAAGAAGGCATGGTTACGCTCCGCCAAGACGGCTGGCTGCGCGTCGTGGAAGGGCGCACGTCCGTGGAGGAGGTCTTGCGTGTCGCCGGACGCATGGAAGAGTGAATCCGGTAAACGGTAACAGGTAATAGGTGATAAGTGTGTCGCCCCCCCTTTCCCAATTTCATGCTGACTCCGTGTTGCTTATGCGACTCCGCGTAGCGCGGTCTTCCCCTTTTACCTGTCGCCTATTACCTGTTACATCCCGCCGCAGAACGGCGGGCATGACCATGATCGAACTCGGCATCGTCATGGGCATCGTCTCCGTCCTGCTCGCGCTTGTCCTCGGCCTCAGCCGCCACGTCAACGAGACCGTCAAGATACGCCGCGCCCAATCCGAACTCGGGGAATGGCACGAGTCCCTCAGCCGCTGGCGGCTCCAGTTCGGCGAGTACCCGTACGGTAACCCGACAGATGACGATCTGCAAAACGCAACCGACCCGGGGCGCAACTTGTCCAATATCCTTCAGTACGCCTACGTCCAACTTCCGCTCGAATCCGGCTCGTCAACCAACCTCTCTTTCCGCTCGTTCGTGGCCGGCCAACTCAAGCACATCGACCCGTGGGGCCAGCCCTACATCTACATCTGCGATGAAAGCCGCAACGCCTACACGCTCTTCTCCTGCGGGCCCAACTCCAAAACCCGGATCAACGGCAAAGGCGAAGAGACCGACACGTATGACGACGTCTATTTCGAACGGTGACACGATGCGCATCCCCTCCTCAACTCCTAACGCCTCCTTCCTGACTCCTCCTTCCGCCCAAGGTGAGCGCCGTTCGGCCTTCACCTTGGTCGAGATGCTCATCGTCATCTCCATCATCAGCGTGCTCCTCGGACTGCTTTACGGCGCGCTGGAACGCGCGCAGAAATTCAGCCGCCGCACCGTTACTTACACCGAGCTGAAAAGCATCGAGTCCGCCTTCAAACAGTACCACGCCCACTACCACATGTGGCCCAGCAACGACGTGGCCCAACTCAAGTTGACAAGCGGCGAAGACCAAGGTTTTGTGATCGACGAGAACCTCGCCAAATTGCTCCAAGGGTACATCAAAGACCAGAACGACACGGACATCGTCCGGTTCAACCCTGAAGCGATCCCGTTCATCGAATTCGCCCGCTTCTCTCCCGCCACGGGCCGCCCCGTCAACCCGTTCAAGGCCAAGACGGGCAACGACACGGCCCGTAACTACAAAATCCTGTTCGACACCAACGGCGACCGGCAGATTGCGATCCCCGGCAACGATCCTGATGCGGCAGGCATACCCGCCACCAATATCATCGGCAGCGTCGCCATATGGACGCTCATCCCTCCCACACGCAAAACCAACAGTTCCGGCCAAGAGGAAAGCCTGAGCGATGTGTTATTCGGCAACTGGGACGCCTTCAACGTGAAATGATGACCCGCAGACATGCTCCTCCGAAACACCCATAGGTTCTATGCCGCCACACCGCGTCGCCACAGCAGGGCACGGCCCGTCTTTATTTTGCCCATTGCGCGACGCCACAGTCGCCGCGCCTTCACCGTGCTCGAACTGCTGATGGTCGTCGGCGTGCTCTCGATCCTCATGGCGGTTGTTGTCCCCACCATCAAGACCGTCCACACCGCCACCCTCCGCAAACGCGCCCAAGCCGAGGCCACCGCATTGACCCAAGCGGTCATCCGCTATAAGACTGAATACGGCTTCTGGCCTGGACAGCTTGAGGTCAAGAGCGCCAGCGATGGCACCGTGAAGCTCCGCCAAGAATTTGCCGACATCTCGGGCCTCGTCCACTTGATCGCTTCCGGCCCAAAGACGTTTACCGACAAGCTCCAGCTCAGCGGGGAAGCGAATGTCGTGAAACTCAACACAAACGAAATCTATCGGGCTTTCAGCCGTGTCGGCGAACCACAAGGGGCACAAAACCTCATGAATCCCCTGAACCCTAAGGGCATCCACTTCCTCAGCCTTTCACTCGAGGCAGACCCTCAGCGAGTCGGCTTCACCGACCCGTGGGGCCGCAGTTACATCGTGTTCATGGGACTAAACCCGCGCTCGACCTTCACGCACACGATCACCGCGCAAGGCAGCGGAACACCGACACACACGGTCAGCATTTCTAACGCGATCGCCTTCGCCTTCTCGCTCGGGCCGGACGGCGACCGCAGCACCAACTACATCTACAGCGCGGGGGTGGTGCCATGAGAACAGCCGTCCCCAAAAAGGCGTTCAGCGTCTCATCTGGATCCCGCTTCGGGTTCACACTCTTCGAATTGCTCGCCGTGCTGACGGTCATCAGCATCGGGCTCATGATCATCGTCGGCGCCTACGGCTCATGGGGCACCACCCACGCTCTGACCGGTGCCACACGCATCGTCGAGACAGGCCTTCAACAGGCCCGTTCCCTCGCCATGACAAAGAACGCCTACGTGGCTTTCGAGTACGGGAACATCGAGACCAACACCATCAAATCGGTTACAGGTTTCCAGCTTTTCCTATGCACGAACGACAACGCTGAGGTGGCCGAAGAGCTAAGCCGCTGGACTGCCGAACAAACCGCACTCGACATGCAACACGTAATGCCGGCCGCACCTTACCAACGCCTCACCGGGCATGTGCGTATCGGAAACGTACCGGAGAACGGGCTCGGGACCGAATCACCGTCGGAACACGCGGTTCTGTTCTTCCGCCCGGACGGCAGCGCGTGGAGCTGGGAAGACCGGCAGGCGCACTACCTTTATGTCTACACGAAGGAACGCTTTGCCCGGCGTGGCAGCAATGCCGAGCCTTTGCTCCGTATCCTGCGGATCGATTTGGCCACTGGATTCATCTCCCTCATCAAGCCCGATCCGGAGGTGACACCATGACAAGCCGCCTTTCACCCCGCCGGAAGATCCATCCCGATCGGCGAAAGCCCTGCCGCGATGGGTTCACGCTGATCGAAACCGCCCTCGCGCTTCTCGCTATCGGCCTTGGTCTGCTGGCTGTCTTCGGCCTCAGCCGCATCGGCCTTGAAACCACCAAAGAGACCGAGAATGAGCAACGTTGCCAGCAGATGGCCGACGCGGTCTTCGCGACACTCCGTGAATACAACGCGCGGTTTGTGGACGAGGCGCGCACCAACAAGGTATCCAACAATTCGTGGCTGATGCAGTGGCAGAAAGTCCGCACCAATCAGCAGAAAATACCCTTCCCCCCCGTCGCCAGCATGAGCACCAGCAGCAACCTCACGCTGAGGTTCTCAACAGTCTTCGCCCACGCCTACGACGAAAACGACATTCGACTGAACGAGTGGAATCCCCGTTACGAACTGGCGCTCACACAAAACTGGAACACAGGCGACGTGGACGACAGCTACGACGGAAAAGTGCTGGCGGTCACGCTTGCCATTTACCCTGACGGCGACACCTACTCCAGCGAGCGGCGCATCTTTTTCACGACCCTGACAAATCCGGGAGGCCTGCCATGATTTTTCCCCGCCTCCCCAAGAACATTCAACGTCCAACATCCAACGGCCAACGTTCAACTTCAGAGCTCCCTAACTCCTCCTTCCGAAGGCACCGCCTTCGGTCAGGCATGACCATGATCGAACTCGTGGCGGCGCTCGCCCTGTTCATCATCATTTTCGGTGTTCTACTGACGATCATGAACACCGCAACCAACCTGTGGTCATCGTCGCGCAGCCAGAGCCGAGAACAAGGCTCCGGGCAGAGAATCCTCGCGCTGATCGACAACGACCTGCGGCAGATCGCCACCGACAGCGGCTCGGTAAGCAACGACACAGGCATCTCATCCCCGACACTCATCATCAAGACGCCCCCGCCCGTCAGGAGCGAGGATGACCTTTTCATCGTGCTCCAATTCGCACGCCATGCCTCCGCAAACACCCTCGACAACGACATAAGCGAAATGCCCCGCCTTTCGCTTGATGCCGTCTACTACACGTTCTACAAAAACACGCTTTTCCGGCATGTCATCCCCCTCTCAGCATCTTTCGACGGCACAACGCCTTTAGGCGAGCTGCTCGATGACCAGCGCTCAAGAATTGAGTCGAAAGCCGCGCATGACCAGCTTATCGCCGCCGCACGCAACCCGACGCCGTCTACCTCGCCTGACTGGACTTGCACGTTGCTTGCCGAACGTATCGAACTGGATCTCTTGGCCTCACTCCCCGAGCCTTATGCCCGTCCATCGTCCCAACAACGTATCCCTGCAAGTCAGACCGAAGGCGGTCTGCGCCTGCCACCGGAATACGACCAGCTTGAAACCGACACCGTGCCCGATCGCCTCGACGTCTCGCTCTGCCTCTACAGCGCAGAGGACTGGTCGACCTTGGACCGTCTGATGGATGACACCTCCAAAGCGTCCGAACTCAAGAAGCGCCATCTCGGCCAACTCTTTTCGAAACGGATCACGTTTCCCACCCGTGGAGGTTTGCGTCTCCCATGAAGCCCGCCACCACTCTGTCACCATCGTTCCCATTGCATCGCGACGTGGCACGACGCGGCGCGACCCTCCTTGTCACCCTCGGAATCCTGACGGTGCTGAGCGTCATCGCCATCACCTTTCTGGTGGTCAGCCGCCAACAGCGCCAAACTTCCGCAAACGACCAGAACCGTCTTGTTGCCCGCGATTACATGGATGCGGGTCTGTACCAGGCGCTCCGGCAAATCGAGGAGTCCTTCACCTATCCCAACTACACCGAGGGGGAGATTCCCGCCGGCCAGTACCAAACCCACCAGCGGCTTGCCCCTGTCAACCAGTGGTTTTCCTCGGACTACGGCAAAGCCAAAGGCATCGATGACGACATCGCCTTCCAGTCCATGGGCGTGCTCGCCTCACCGACAGTCTCGAACAACCCGCATGTCAATCTGCTGACCCCTCAGGTCTTGCGGCTCATCCCTTCCACGCTCACGAATGGGTTGCCGCTTTCCGCCAGTGAAACGCCCGTCTTCCGCAGCGGCTGGATTCCCGTCTCGCCCGTTAACGACAGCATCCAGTCGCCGATGCAGTCGAAAACGACGCGGATTGCCTTTCTGGCGTTCGACTGCTCCGGCTTTATGGACGCCAACTATTTCGTCAGCGGCCCCACCACCCAAAAACTCGCACGCACCTGCTTTACCCAAGCCGATGTGACCAACTGGCTCCCCTTAGCAAGGATCGCATGGCAAGAGACATTTGCCCCCCTTGAAACCATGCTTCAGCTCGATGACCCCGACGGTTCCCCCTTCTTCCACCTTTCGTACGACCCCGACCCCGATGTCTATCCCCTGCACTACGACTGCTTCGAGACCACCCCCTCCCTCGGCACCTATGCCTTCGGTTCTGGCCCTGTGGTCAACCTCAACATGCCGCTCGCCCGCATCGCGGTGGAAGCCGCAGGTAACGCGGCGGCAGTCATCGGTAACCGCGCCTACTTCTGCAAATACAACCTCAACAACATCACCAACTTCTTCCCCCTCGGAACCGAGTCGACCGACGAGAACGCCCCCTGGTTCAACGACATGAACTTTCGCGCCTCGTGGCTAGACTCCGTCGTCTTCCTCCTCAACATGATGTGCCACGAGGAGCCGGACACCACCCTCCACCGCTGGCTGGACTCCTCCGCGCTCGCATGGTCGATCGCCAACTTCATCGACACCGACCGCATCCCGCAGATCTCGGAGTTCCCGACCGACGAGTCACAAGAGCAGCAGTTGCCCACGCGTGTCAATCACGCGGTCGAGGACGTCCCCCTCATCAACAAAATCTCCGTCTTCAACATTTTCGATGACCAAGCACCCCGCGACAACCGCTACTACGACGTCGATTCCAGCCTCAGCAACCACTACGCCGTCGCCGTCGAGCTCTGGTATCCGTTCGTGCCGAACCTCCCGCCCGAGGGCACCTCATGTTACGTCGGCATCTACACCAACGCCGCCGACGTGGTCACCACCACCAACCGCCCGTGGACAGCGAACGATCTCCGCGACTGGTTCAACTGGAACAACTTTGACAACAGCAATTCGGTGATGAAGACGCTCTTCTACGCCTGGGCACGCGCCTACACCAATCAGGTCGGCCCCTCCATCGCAGGCCACCCCCTCTGGCAAACCGTCACCGATCAGGGAGACCTCTGGTTCACGCCTGCCATGACCAACCACCCGTCATGGCCCGTCGCCGACGCCAACGGCGACTTCTCCATCACCAACACCCCCATCTGGCAGGCGTTCTACCCCGACACCTACACCTCGGTCTCCACCAACACCTCCGGCACCGTCACCACCAACGTCTACACCTACCTCAACATCACCAACGCCTACGCGGACTGGGTTTCCGACCCCGGCGGCGCCACCAACCGCCTTGTCGGCCACATCGGCACCACCACCCCTGAAACCTACCCCGTGCTGGTCTGGTCGAACCTCACCGACTCCGCCATCACCACCAACGTCCTGCGCTCTTTCACCGACACGGACAGCACCACCACCCCCTTCTGGGCTGCGGGCCTCACCAACCACCTGCTCAACCTTTCCGCCCGCCCCGAAGGCATCGAAACCGTCATCAGCAACGACTTCTCGGGCGCGGTCACCTCCGCCTACGCCACCGCGTTCGAACTCGCCCCGTGGACACCCGCCGTGCCGCTCGTCTTCTCCCTCCAAACCAACCTCTACGTCACCGTCGAGATCATCCCCGTCGAGCCCCTCCCCATGCCGGAAGACCTCGGTCTGGCCCTCGCCGCGCTCTTCCTCATGCTGCCGACCGACACCCTCCCCAACCTTTTCGACTTCCTCATGCTCACCCCCGACCAGTTCACCGACGACATGTGGCTCGACCTCCTCGACTATTTCACCCAAAACCCCTCGCTCACCAACCGCCTCTTCCCCACGCGCCAGGCCGCGACGCTCGGCAGCATGACCGAAGAGGACCGCCACGGGCTTTGGCCACCCGCCTACATGCGCGACGAGACCGTTGAAATCGACGACACCCAGCTCGCGCCCCCCTCCGATTTCCGCGGCTATTTCTGGACGGTCTACCCCAAGCAGACCGTATCCTTTGAAGAGATTATCGAGGAACTCACCGATGAGAACGGCACCGTCACACAGCCCGCCGTCACCAACTACCATGCTCTCGGCGCCGTGATGAACGGCCAGACAACTCCCAACACCGTCTGGCTGCGCCCCGCCGTCACCGTCCGCCGCGACATGGGCGGCGCCGAAACCGAGGAAAACTTCGCCGAGAGCGACATCATCGTCGACGAGGCGCTCCTGACCCGCGGCGACGAGTACGAGATTCCCGTGTGGGGCTGGACTTCCGTCACCAACCTCTGCATCCCCGATCCCCGCAACAACGCCTATGCCCGCGACTGGCGCGGTTTCCCCGAGCCTTGGGAGAGCGTCGTCCACACCGCCGACCTCAACACCGGTGTGCGGGAACTGCCCTTCATCCACTTCAACCTGCCGCTCGCTTCCATCGGCGAACTCGGACACGTCTATGCCTCATACCGGGATCAGGCGCGGACGGACGGCGACGGCTCCGAGGACACCCCCCGGCGGGCTTACGACACCCTGACCTTCTCGACCCGTTCCGGCGCGGCCCTGCTGGACATCTTCACCCTCTCGCCCACCAACGCACCCCGCCGAGGGCTCGTGCAGGCCAACACGCCGCACGCGCCCGTTGTCAAAGCGCTCCTCGCCGACATCCCGGTCGGTTGGACCAACCTGCTTCAGGGCGGCACAGTCGATACCAGCGCGTGGAAGCCGTTGCATTCAACCCCCGACCGCATCGAAAGCTTGTCTGAAGTCTACCTTGGCGCCCTGACAGAGTCTCCCTACAGCATGGGTTGGCGCTCCTTTGCCGACATGCTGCCCTCGGTCTCCACAAACAAAATCCTGACACAGCAAAGCGTATGGTCGGACACAAACCTCCACCCTATGCACGATTACACCGAAGACGTATTGCGCGGACTCGCGGACAAAGTCTCCTTCCGCCAAAACATCTTCGTGATCGTGGTCGCGGCTCAAACCCTTTCCCCTGCCTCCACGGCCACACGCCCCATCGTGCTCGCCGACCAGCGCGCCGCCGTCACCGTCATCCGCGACGCCTACACCGGCCGCTGGGTCATCCACTCATGGGTTTGGCTCACCGACTGACGTCCCTGCGGCAATGCCTCCGACCTCCTTACGCCTCTCCCCGCCTTCGGTGTTTCCCTCACCCCCATTCCTCTGTGGTATTTCACCGCCGTTCCTGCTCCGAAGTCGCGAATTGCGGCTTAACGCATCTGGGCGTTGCGGCACTATTCGCTTGCCATTCGTACACAAACAGCTTATTTTGTTCACATAAGAAGCTGGTTTCAGCCTGAGACAAACATAATTTTGCAGACGGATTATGGAAACCACATGGCCGATCGAGTGAAACACATACTATTTTTGCTTATGGCGTTTCTCCTGCCGATGCTGACGCGCTCGGACGAGAATCTCCAAGAGCAGAGTGCCAATAACACGTCTCCCCAACCCGTACGGCAAATCATTTGCGCAGGTGCAGAAGACGACTATCCGCCTTACAGTATTGTCACAAACGGGTTTGTTGACGGGTTTGCGGTCGAATTGTTTCGCGCGGCCCTCAACGCGATGGACACCGATGCGTCTTTCAAGGTCGGCACGTGGAAGAACATCATGCAGGATCTCGCCGAAGGCAAGATCGAGGCGCTTCCTCTGGTCGGACGCACGCCTGAACGGGAAGACCTGTTCGACTTCACGTTCCCTTATCTCACGATGCACGGCGTCCTCGTCACCCGCATCAACGCGCAAGGCATCAGCACGCCTGCCGACCTCAAGGGCAAAACCGTGGCCGTCATGTCAGGCGACAATGCCGAAGAGTATCTGAACCGGGCCGATCTGGGCGCGACCGTCATCACGCGCCCCTCTTTTGACATTGCGCTGAAGGAACTTTCGCAAGGGCAATACGATGCGGTTGTGATCCAGAAACTCGTAGCGATCCGCCTCATCAAATCCAACGGCCTCCGAAACGTCCAGATCGTCGGCCCTCCCATCCTCGACTTTCCCCAGCATTTCTGTTTCGCCGTGCAGAAAGGCAACCGCGAGTTGCTCGCCACACTGAACGAAGGATTGGCGATCGTCATGGCGGACGGCACGTTCAGGAAGATCCACTCCAAGTGGTTCCGCGAGATCACAATGCCAGACCGTGTCAGGACGCGGATCGTTGTCGGCGGCGACTGCGACTACCCCCCGTTTGAGTTCCTCGATAAGAATGGCCGCCCTGCAGGCCTTAACGTTGATCTCACGCAAGCGATCGCCAAGCGCATGGGCCTCGCAATTGACCTGCGTCTGGACGTCTGGAAGAACATACGCAGCGGACTTGAAGACGGAAGTATCGACGTGGTCATGGGCATGCTCTACTCGGCGGAGCGGAGCAACAAACTCAGTTTCTCCCCGCCCGGATCAACCGTCCAGTACTCGATTATCACACGTAGAGGCGGACGTCAAGTCGGCAGCCTGAATGATCTCGCCGGAAAAGAGGTGATCATCGTAGCGGGCGACATCATGGAGGAGCCGATCGCCAAAATGGGTTATAAAGACCTGCTCGTCATCGTGCCAACCAAGGAAGAGGCGCTGCGGCTTCTTGCCGAGGGGCGTCATGATTGCGCCGTTCTTGCCAAAGTTCCATCTCTCTACTGGATCAACAAGCACGGCTGGAGTAACCTCATCGTCTCCAGAAAGAACGTCCTTTCCGCCGACGACTGTTTCGCGGTTAAGAAGGGTCAGGAAGAATTGCTCGACCTGTTTTCAGAGGGCATGGTAGACCTTAAAACGACCGGCGAGTTCAGGGAACTTCAAACGAAATGGCTCGCAGCCTATGAGGAACCTTCCCTCCAGTTGCGGGTCGTCTTGAAGTACACCTTGGTGGCGCTTTTTATCCTGCTCGCCGTTCTGACCCTCTTCTTGGCTTGGACTCGCACACTGAAGCGAAAAGTGGAGCAACAGACACGCGCCTTGACTTCGGAGATCACGGCCCATAAGCTCGCGGAGGAAAAAGCGCAACAAGCCTTGCGCGAGCAAAAGAAAATGACAGAACTGCTCAAGGAAAGTGAGACGCGTTTCCGTATTCTGGCGGACTCGGGGCAGGCCCTCATCTGGACTTCAGGGCTTGATAAAAGCTGCGACTATTTCAACGCGCCTTGGCTCTCCTTTACCGGACGCACCCTCGAAGACTCACTCGGCGGCAAATGGGCCGAATGTATCCATCCCGACGATTTCGAGCGCTACATCGAGCGTTACAACGAGGCCTTCGACAAACAGGAACACTACACCATTGACTTCAAAATGCGCCGCCACGACGGCAAATTCCGCACCATCCGAAGTGTCAACGCGCCCCGCCATGACGCCAACGGACGCTTCATCGGATACATCGGGCATGCGCTCGACATCACGGAACAACTTGAAATCTCCGCGCAACTGCAGCAGTCGCGGAAGATGGACTCCATCGGGCGTCTCGCAGGCGGCATCGCGCATGACTTCAACAACATGCTCAGCGTCATCCTCGGCAACACAGAACTCGCCCTCGAAGAGACCGGCCCGTCACACCCGCTTTACACCGACCTCGTTTCGATTCAGAAAGCCGCGCAGCGCTCTGCGGAACTGACCCGTCAGCTTCTTGCGTTCGCCAGCAAGCAAACCATTTCGCCGAAAGTGCTCAACCTGAATGAAACTGTGGGGAACATGATCAGCCTGCTGCGGCGCCTCATCGGTGAAAACATCGAACTCGTCTACCGCCCGGGCAACAAGATCTGGCCGGTCAAAATCGACGCCGCGCAGATCGACCAGATCATCACGAATCTCTCCGTCAACGCGCGCGACGCGATCTCCGGCACGGGCAAACTGATCATCGAGACATGGAACACCTCGGTCGACGAGGAGTATTGCGTGGAATATAACGACGCCGCGCCAGGTGATTACGTTGTCCTCTCCGTCAGTGACAACGGCTGCGGAATCGACAAAGCCAATCGGCCCTATCTCTTCGAGCCTTTCTTCACGACAAAAAAGACCGGATACGGGACAGGGCTGGGCCTCGCCACCGTATACGGAATTGTCCGCCAGAACCACGGCTTCATCAACGTTTACAGCGAACTGGGCCACGGCTCCACGTTTAAAATCCATCTGCCGCGCTACATCGGACCGACCGAATCCGAAAGCCAGAGCGCGGGCAATGCGGCGATTCAGCACGGCACCGAGACGATTCTTGTCTTGGAGGATGAACCTGAAATTCTGAAGATCACGCAGCACATGCTGCAAAAGCTCGGGTACCGCGTCTTCGTGGCAAGCACACCCAGCGTTGCGTTTAGCCTTCTGGAGCAACACGCGGAGGAGATCAGCCTTGTCATTTCAGACGTGATCATGCCCGAAATGAACGGGCGTGAAGTGGTCAATCGGCTGACAAAACTTTATCCGCGATTGAAATACCTTTTCATGTCCGGTTACACCGCAAGCGTGATCGCCCATCACAACGTTCTGGACAGCGGCGTCCAGTTCCTCCAGAAGCCCTTTGCGCTTAAAACACTTGCCGCAAAGGTGCGCGAAGCGCTGGAAACGCCCCCCGCCGGACCGGGTCAGGCGCCGCGCTGACTCTTCTTTTCATTTCAGCCTTGCCCGGCAAGGCCATACAGGGCATCATAATCCCATGAAAAGAATCGCTGTTCTTCTGGCCCTCTTGCTCCCTCTTTGCGGATGCCGGCATGTGGTTGACGATCCGTACGTCAAAGTCAAAGATTCTGGCTTGAACTGGGTCTCTATCCGCCATTACAACCAGCGGACAACCCCGTTTCAACGCGTCAGCGTCCGGATTGACGGCAGCGGGGTCGTCACCGTGCGCGAGGGAACAAGCCTGCTTGTCACCAACCCCTATGCGGCGAACGTGAACGACCCGAACTGGAACGACATCCGCGAACGGCGAATCACCATCGCCCGCGAAGACGTCATCCCCATCTTCCAAATGCTCGTTGACCAAGGCTTGTTCCTCCGCCGCAAAAAAAGCGACCCCGCCAACCCCAACGAGTCTGTCTTCGTTTCCGCCAATATCGAGGGCAAGACCTGCGGCTCTGACGAGAACGTTTTCGGGAGCGACCCCGATCTGGCCGAGAGCCTCAAAAACATCGTGCTGATGTTCCACCAGCCGCAGCCACGAAACAAACGGTAAGGATACCCGCGACTGATGACCATGCCCTTTCCAGCACGTATCGCTCGCCTCGCTGTTGCGTTCGCCTTCTTAGCCAAGCCCGCTGCCGCCGAATACCTTTTCGTCGGCATTATGGAGACCGACAGTTACCAGAGCGCCATCTACGGGGCATCCGCGTTCAGCCGCATCGCAGACCTGCCGCTCGCGCTCGACCTCGTCAACGACACCCTGACAAAAAACCTTCTGACGCCCTCTCTCGCCGGCATCGCGACACAGGAGCGCCTGCGCGTCGTCAGGGCCATCGACGTCTCGCGCCCCGTTTCCGACGATAATCCCGCCAACATCGCCATCATCCCGCTGGCAGACAGGGGCGAGACCTTGCACGGCGCCTATGAGGCCGCCTATGCCTCACGGTCGTCCGCTGGCATGACCACGCTCTTCGAGTCGCCAGCCGACACAAACCATCCGCCTCGAGTCGCGCTCGCCGTCGCCGGACGCCACATGCTGACATCCACATCGCGAGAGGCACTCGCATGGGCATGGGAAAACCGCTCGAAACTGATCGACGCGCCGCCGCAAAACATCCCGGGGACATTCCGTGTCCTCGTCAATCCCCAGCGTTTCGCGGATCTCGTCGGCTCGCGGAACCAAACGCTCTCCCCCCTGCTCGACACCGGCAAACTCCTGCGCGATTTCGAATCGCTTTCTTTTTCGCTCACGTTGGAGGGGCAGGCCGTGTCGCTCACGCTGAGAGGGACTCCAAAAAAAGACTCGCAACTCGACGCATTAGCCCGATCCATGCGCAAACCCTCCGACAACCTTTGGCACGGCATTCCCGAGAACGCCTTCTATGCCTCGCTCGCCGCCAACAGCCAGCCGGACACGTGGACGCCCTATCGAGGCTCGGCGCGATTGAATCTCCTTCATCCCGTCGGCGGACTTGCCCCCAATTCAGCCTTCACCGGCGACAGGCTCTATTACATGGCACCGAACCGCGACCGCAAAGGATTCTGCCTCGTCCAGATCGAACCGGTCACGAACGCCGCCCCCGTGCGCGACGCCATCAAACGGCTCCATTCCGCCGAGAAGGATGACATGTTCGTCCTGTCGCCCCAACCTCCTCGACGCGTGGGCGACATCACCATCGAGACCTACGGCATCAGCCCCCAGCCCCCAGCCCGGACGCAAGGCACCCCTGCGGAAGCCCCATCGGTCGCCATGACCATTCTCACGCTTTTCCTCAAGAATGCGGTTCTGGAGACGGCCGTGACCGACGGGCACCTCATCACCGTCATCGGCCCGCCCGGCTCTATCGACGAGGAGTTCGCCACCCTCCGTTTTCAGGAGAAAATGCTGACGTTGAGCCGCAAGGTCGGCGTGCAGCACACGTCACTTGCGGGTGACATGACCTGCGCCGCATCCATGCGCCTTGCCGTATTCCTGCGGCACGTTGTGTCCATCATGCCCGGCATCAAGCCCGAGCAATTGCGCGTCCTGCCGCTGAGCGGCGATGGCGCAACGTTCGGCATCGCCCTCACGGACGAGCCCGTCATCAACGTCTCCCTCCGCATCGAGGCCAACGAGGTCGCGGCCCTGCAACGGATCAACAAAGAGGGGCGGGAGCTTCTGCAAGAGGTCTTCTTCCAGATGTTCGCCAAGCAAATGATGGAAATGCAGCAGGCGCCTGTCAAGCAGCAGGAAGCGCCATGACACGGCGCTTCGTTCCCATCCTTCTCGCTTTAGCGACGCCGCTCCTGCATGCGGATCCGGTCGTTAAAATCACCTTCCCGCCGGCCGGAGCCCGCATCCAGACCTCGAACCGAACCTTTGTGATCGGTTCCGTGCAGCCACCGGAAACCCCGTTGGCCGTTAACGGCCAGACGGTCACGCCATGGCGGACAGGCGGATTCCTTTACATGGCCCGCGTGGCGCCCGGCACAAACACGCTCGAAATACAGGCCGGGGATACGCGGCACCAGCACACGTTCACGGTGCTGCCAACCGCACCGACGTCATGGGACGGCCTGTCCCTGCGCGCCGTTCACCCCCTGCGCCCTTTAGGAGTCTACACCGGCGAGACCGTCCGCCTCGCCTGCCTCGCGCCAACCGGCCAGACCGTCTTTGCGGCACTTGGCGAGCGGATCGTACCCCTGCCGCCTGCCGCCGGCAACCCAACGACCTACGCAGCCCCCGTCTCCTTTGATGCCGATGCCGAAAACGTCCCGCTCGTCTTCTTTTCGGACAAGCTCGGCGAGGTCACGGCAGGCACCCTCACCGCACGCGCGGACTGGCCCGCGCTCTGCGTCACAGGGCTCCTGTTCGAGGCCCGCGTCCGCTCAGAACCCGGCGATGGCGACACGCTGGGCTTTCTGCCGCCAGGCCACCGCATCGGCGGAGCCGGATTCGTTGGAACGCAGACCCGCCTCTGGGTGGATGGAACAATGAGGTTCATCGACAGCCGCTACGTTGTGGACGACAACCGCCCATCCCTGCCGCCGCGCACCCTGCCCCTGCCCGACGTCACCGCAGGCTTCGGCCCCCATCCCCCGACGAACCGTACCCTCTCGGATCTGCTCATCGTCCTCGATCCCGGCCACGGCGGCCCCTCTTCCGGCGCGGTCGGCCCCACAGGCATCACCGAGAAGGACGCCAACCTCCGGCAGGCATTCGTCGTCCGCGACCGCCTGAGCGCCGCAGGCATCCGCGTGCTCATGACGCGCGAGACCGACATCGACATCGGCCTCTACGACCGCGCCCAGATGGCCTACGCCGCCAAAGCGCACGCCTTCATCTCCATCCACTACAACTCCTGCGCACCCTCCGCCAACCCGCAGGAACGCCGCCACATCTCCACCTACGCATGGAACGACATCGGCCTCAGACTCGCCAGAGCCCTCCATCCCCATCTCGCCGCCGCCAACCCCATCCCCGACGAGGGCGTCAGAACGGCCAGCTTCGCCGTCTGCCGCAACCCCGCCGTCCCCTCCGTCCTGCTTGAGCTGGACTTCATCTCCTCGCCCGAAGGCGAGGACGCGCTCGTTCAGCCCGCCCAGCAACAGCGCGTCGCGGAAGCCATCCTCAACGGCCTCCGCGACTGGCTCAAACCCGCCGCCGACTGACAGCCGCCGCCCTCACGAACCCGGATGCACGAATGGCTCACCCGCCGCGCACATCGGGCACGACGAGGGCTCCCAAACCTCCGGCGCCATCTTCAGCAGAGACAACGTGGGATACCCGAACGCCGCCTGCCCCGCGCTGCGGTCCACCAGCACCAGCACCGCCGCCACTTCCGCGCCAGCCGCCTTGACCAGATCAATCGTCTCCTGCACGCGTCCCCCGCGCGTGATCACGTCTTCCGCCACCACATACCGCTCGCCGGGCTTCATGCTGAACCGCCGCATCACCAGTTTGCCATCCTGCTTCTCAGCGAAAATGCACTTCACATCCAGCGCCCGCGCCACCTCGTGCCCCACCAGAATCCCGCCCAAAGCCGGAGAGATCACGCCGTCCACCGCGCCGATATCCAGCCCCGCCTTCAGACGCGCGACAAGCTCCTCGCACAGCCGCCCTGCGACACGCGGGTAGCGCAGCACATTGGCGCACTGAAAAAACCGATTGCTGTGCAACCCCGAACGCAGCTCGAAGTGCCCGCTCAAAAGCGCGCCCGTTTCCGCCAACATGCCCAAAATATCCTGCTCGTTCATCCTCGTTTCCTTTCGTTATGACTGCCCTATTCGATTTCACCGTCACGGAGCGAGACCGTCCGTCCCATGCGCTGAGCACACGCTTCCGCGTGTGTCACAACAATCAACGTGACCTGCTCCTCCACATTCAACTGCACCAAAAGCTCCACCAGCGCCTGCGCCGTCCGCTGATCCAATGCCCCCGTCGGCTCGTCCGCCAGCACCAGCGAAGGCGACATCACCAGCGCCCGCGCCACCGCCACGCGCTGCCGCTCCCCCCCCGAGAGCTGCCCCGGAAACCGCGCCGTCTTATCGCCGAGCCCCACACGCGCCAACAGCCGCAACGCCCGCGCGGAATGTTCCTCCGTCACGCCCGCCTCCCACGCCGGAACCAGCACGTTCTCCAGCGCCGTCAACTGCGGCAACAGATGATGCGCCTGAAAAACAAAGCCCACCGTCCGGTTGCGGAACCGCGCACGCGCCACCTCGTCGAGCCCGCCCAACTCGCGCCCGTCCACGCGGATCTCCCCTCCGTCCGAGCGGTCCATCGCGCCGATCAGGTGAAGCAACGTCGTCTTGCCCGAACCCGACGGCCCCGTGACGGCAAGGCTCTCCCCCGCACGCACATGCAACGAGACACCCCGCAACACCTCGACCGGATCGCCCCCCGGCACGGCAAACACGCGCGAAACCTTCTCTACCTGCACATCCGCTCCGCCACTCATTTTCCAGAATCCCTTTCAATACAGACGACCATCCCGTCTGCCACACACACGACCGAATCGCGCCCGCGCGCCGTCAGCCCGTAAACATCATCGCCCAGCGCGATCAACGTCGGTGCCGCGTCCCGCGCGTCAACAACCGCCAGTTTCCCTCCCGCCAAGGCGAACAGCCGTCCGCCAAAAGAATCCAACTGCTCCACCGGAACGCCCAGCGAGACACGCCCTTCCGCGCGAAACGTGTCGCCCTCAAGCCGCCAAAACGAAAGGTCGCCTTCACGGTTCCCCATCGCGACAATCCCGTCCGGCAGACGCACCGGCGCGAGAAACGCCTCTTCCACGGAAACCTGAACCTGCGCCAAAAGCTTCAGCCGCTCCACATCGACCGCGACCAGATTCCCCTGCCGCGTCCCCGCGCAAACGACCCCGCCTTCCAACGCCAGCATGCCGCCCGCCATCTGGTCGCTGCCTCCCACCGCCACCGATCCCGCCAACGCCCCGGTCTCCCCGCTGAAAACGTAAACCGCCCCGTCGCAATTCCCGTACGCGATCTTCCCGTCGGACACAACCGCCGGATCACCGTCGCACCGGTTCGTCGCCTCGCCCTTCCACACCAATCCCCCGTCCAGACTGCGGAAACAGAAGAGGCTCCCGTCAGCCTGCGACACGAGCCACACGACCGGCTCGCCGCCCGCAAGAGTCCCCGCCAGCGGCCGATGCTGAAACCGCGCGTCCGCCTTCACCGTCCACGCCACACCGCCGTCGCCGCACCGTAAAGCCGTCACATCCCCCTGCACCGAGGCGACCACCGCCAGCTCCTTCCCGACCGCCGCCGCGCCCTCGAAACTCTGGTTCGTCAGCGCCGTCCGCCAGAGCGACGTCCCCGTCCCCGACAGCGCCGTGACCGTCCCGTCCCTCCCCGTGACAATCCACCCCTCCGGCAACATGCGGGAAGGACGCCCCGGGCGCTCCCCCGCCTGCACCCGCCACGCCACACGCCACGGCGACGGGACATCCTTCCCCGTCGTCACCCGCTCCGCCGTCGTTTTCGGAACCACAGGCGCTTTCGGAGACTCGCGGCGCGGCGCCGCCACAAAAACGACCCCGCACGCCGCAAGAAAGCCCGCCGCCAGCATCCATGTCAGATTATAACGCCGCCCGCTCATTTGCCTCCGGTGTCCCAAAACACATCGACCACACCACGCGCCGCCCCCGTCGCCCGCCCCCGCTTCATCGCGCGCACAAGCGACGCATATCCCGCGCCGCCTTGCGGCTGAAGGATCAGCACATGCTCAACGCCCCCGTCCCCGCCGGTCTCCACGTAAAGCCGCACATGTCCCGCCGGATGCCCACCGAGGTCCTCCGCCTGCACCGAAGCCTTAAAAGAAGCCTCGGAAAGCCGCACGTCCGCAAACACCTTGATCCCGAACGGCTGCCGCGCAACGGACACCACCGGCCGCACCTCCGCCGACGCCATCTCAACGGGCGGCAGGCGATAGGCCAACCGCTCCGCCGGAGACGGCTGCCACTGCACAGGATAACGCGCCCCTTGCTCCAGAAACGACGGTGCCGCCAGACGGTCGGCCAGATCCACAAACCCGAGATCCAGCTCGAACGACGGCCGATCCGCCTGCCCGCCCCGCGCCCATGACGACTGAATCCCCTTGAACACCTGCGCGGCATAAGCAGGATCGAGCACCGCGTAAGCGGCATGCGGCGCAGGCAACGGCGCGAAAGCCCGCGCCTCGAACAATACGGCTGCCACCGGCAACTGCCACCACAGCAGCGCGACAATCCCCAGCAGCGCGAACGCCTGCCACCAGAACAACAGCGGACGCCGCGCAGGCTTTGCCCGGTAACGATGCCCTAACTGTCCGCCAGTAACCATACGTCCCGCCGTAATAACGCCCCGCGTCATTCGGGCTTCTCAGCCACACAGACCCGTTGCACGCCTGCCTCACGGGCGACATTGACGAAGCGGATCACATCGCCATGCGGCACCCGTTTGTCCGCCAGAAGCAGAAGCTCGAAATGCGACTGAAGCGACAACCGGCTTCTCAGCCGTTCCGAAAGCACCGCGAGCTGATCCGCATCCTGCGCGGAATAACGGTCGTCATCAAAAAAGATGAGCGTCTCATCCCCGCCCGCGTTCTCGCGGTCCACCGAGATCATCAGCGCGGTCAGCCTGTCCGACAACATCCCCTCGCGCAACGGCGCGCTCGGCAGGTCGAACATCATGCCGGGGGTCATCACCAACCGCCCGTGCACCATAAACAGGAGCCCCACCAACACAAGCACATTCACCCACGGCACCGCAGCCAGCGCGGCACGCGCCCAAGGCCCGCCAAACCGGTAAATCTCACGACACCGGCTCATCGTCCTGCTCAAACGCTCCTTACGGATCGGCTTCATCACGTCTCCCTCACAACATCGACAGGTCTTGTTTCGTGAGATAGGCGACGATCTCCGATGCCGACGCCTCCATATCCAGCGCAATCCGCTCAATCCGCACCATCAGCATCGCATACATCGCGTAGCACTGTATGGCAACCAGCAGCCCTGCCGCCGTCGCCACCAGCGCCTGCATCAGCCCGGACATCAAATCCGTGTTCTGGATCATCGGTGCCTGCTCGTTCATGACCTGCACGATGCGGATGATCCCCAGAACCGTCCCGAACAGCCCCAGAAGCGGCGCCACCTGACACGTGATCGTCAGCGAGGCCAGCCGCCTTTCCAGACGCGACACCTCCGCCCGCCCCGTGTTACCGACCGCCTCGCGGATCGCTTCGAGCGACCCTCTGCGGTGCCGGATCGCCGTCAGCGTTACCGCCGCCACAGGCCCCGGCGTCTCCTCGCAGATCATCATCGCCTCCTCGACGTTCCCGTTCTCCAGCACATTGCAGACCCCTTTGAGAAAATCGCTGTAATCGATCTGCGCGCGCCTCAAATGCAGCAGCCGCTCGAAGAAAACCACAAACGCGACCACCCCCAGAAAAAGAATCAGCCAGAACGCTGGCCCGCCCTGCATCAACAAACTCATGAAACACCTGCCTTCTTCACCCGCAACCGCTCAATCCGCTGCCTGACATCCTCATCTCCCGGAACCCCGGCCTGAAGAACCCGCTGCAGCACGCGGATGGCCTGCTCCGGCTGACGCTTCTGCTCGTAAAGCTCCGCGACGTTGAACGCCGACCGCACAAAAAGGCTCGTGCTCCCCTCGTCATACCAGACCCCTCGCGCACGCTCGTTCTGGAACCGGACGATCACCTCGGAATAATACTGGTCGATCGCATCGTCCACTCGCTTCAGTTTCTCCAGACACCGCCCGACTTTGAAATGCAGTTGCAACGTCAGCACCGGCGTCAAACGCTCCGAAACCAGAATCGTCCGGTAAGCGGTCAACGCCTCCTGATAGCGCACGCTGTTGTCGGCGCCCATGGTGAAAAGGCAGTCCGCCTTCCTCAGCAGCGCCAACTGATACCACTCGCCGTTCAGCTCCTGCGCCATGATCTGGTCGGCCAGAAGGATCGCCTCCTCAAAACGCGCCAGCTCCATCAGCGCATCCACCTGAATGAGCAACGCCTCCGTCATGCGCGCGCTCTTCGGGTACGAACGGACGAGCCTCGTCACCAGTTCGATCGTCCCCGTGAAATCAGAAGCCCCGAACGCCGCACGCGCCGCCCACACCAGCGCCGCATCCGCCCAGAGGCTGTCGGGCCAGCGCCCCACGTGATCCAGAAAAGACCGCCGGGCCTCCTCGTATTTCCCCCGGTTGAAGTCAAACTTGCCCAGCCACAAAACCATATCCGCCAGACGCGGCGACTCAGGAAACTCCATCAGGAACGACGCGGCAGACGCCCGCGCCTCCTTGTCCCGCCCGATGCCGTACAGGCACAAAGTCAGCATGAACCGGGCCTCATCCCGGCGCGTCATGTCGGACTCCGCCACCGCCGCAAAATCCTGCATCGCCGCGTCAAAGCGATACGTCCGGTAGTGCACCTTCCCCCGACCCATAAGCGCATCCGTCCTCACGGCCTTTTGCGGGAACCCGTCAACCAACGACGTGTATGTGAGCACCGCCTCCTCGAAATCCGCCGCCTCCGCCTGCATCGCCGCCAGCCGCAGCAACGCCTTCGCCGCGACATCCTTCCCCGCGTACTGGGCCGCCACCCTGCGGTACTGCGCACCGGCCTCCTCGTTCTTCGCGGCACGTTCGAGGCACTCCGCGCTCTGGTAGAGCGCCCGCTCCGCAAACGCCGAAAGCGGATACGCCTCGGACAGTCTCGCGTAGACCTGCGAGGCCTCCACAAAACGCCCGTCCGCCAGCAGCGCATCCCCCTGTTTGAACAGACATTCCGCCCGCTCGCTGTCGTTCGTGACAGCCTCTGCCGCCCGCTGGAAAACGCCGCTAGCCTCAGTGAAACGCCCCAACTGCATCAACGCCCATCCGCGCCCCTGCAACACCGCGCCATCCAACGCCGTGGACGGGTAGGTCTCCAGAAAAATGCGGTATTCGCTCGCCGCGCGCTCAGGCCGCTTCAGGTTCAGGAAGGCGTCCGCAAGCCTCAACTGCGCCGACATCGACGCCGGATGCTCCGGAAACTCGCGCACCAGCGCCTTGACCACACCCTCCGCCTCGTCAATCGTCGTCGCCCCCGCCGAAAGGAGATCGCCCAACCGAAACCCGGCCAGCCGCCTCGTCTCGGCCTGCTGCGCCCGCTCATAAGCATTCCGGGCATAGGCCACCGCCTCGTTCGTCTTGCCGGAGTCCCACGCATGGACACTCATCTCGACCAACGCCTGAACACGCGCCGACTCGCTGGCCACACGGCTCATCGCCACGTTGTCGAAAACCTTGACCGCCTCTGCCGCCTTCCCGGAACGCATCAGCAGGCGCCCCCGCAGCAAGGCCCCTTCCGCCATCGACTCGTCCGCCGTGGCGAGTTCCGACTGAACACGCAGAACGTCCAGCGCGGCCTCCACCTGCTTCGCGCGCTCCAATGCCAACGCCCACTCCAACGCGTTAGCCGCCCGCACGCTGACGTTCGTCGTGGAGCGGTCGATCTCGGCGTAAGCCGCCAATGCCGCAGGCATATCCCCTGCCGCCTGCTTGGCGCGAGCGGCGATCCGTTTCAGCGCATCCGCGTAGGCGGACGCCTTGGCGGCCTCCTTTTCAGCGAGCGCCGCCGCCGCTTGCGCCTGACCGCTGAGAAGCAGCGCGGATGCCCGCCAATAGCCCAAAGCCCCCTCGGGCAGAGCCTTCTCGACGGACGGCTCCAAGGCGTCAAGCCGTTCCAGAAGCTCCGCGTGCCGCCCTTGCCCCGACAAGGCCTCCAGCAGCACCAGCAACGCAGGCGCGGAAGCCGCGTCACCCCGTCTCAACGCTTTCTCGGCATGCGTCTGCGCAATCGGGTAGAGCCGGTCCGCCAATGCCGCACGGGCAACCTCCAGTTCATCCGCCTGAACCCAAAGGCCGGAAACAGCCAACGCAACCGCAAAAATGACCCTAACCTCCATGCACCCCCACATTCGCTTGCCCGCGCGCAAACCCGATCACGGCACCAGACTCAACGCATAGCGGCGCGCCACCGGCTTCCGCGCATCAAACGCCTCGCGCTCAAATGACGCGACCTTTGCGATGACCTCTCCCCGTGTCTCCCACTTCACGAGATAATCCGGGACTTTCGACTCGTAAAAGCCCGTCTTGGCCATCTTCGTTTCGGCGTAACTCCGCACCGCCGCGAAATCATCGGGATCAACCTGCCTGTTCCGGAGAAACCAGCGCACCGCCGCGAAATTCCTCAGCGCCGTCTCCGTGGACCGCCGCGACTCATTCAGCTTTGCCACCGCCGCCGCCTGCTTCATCTGCGGCGTCGCGTCGTTCAGCGCAAGGTTGACACCCGCCGCCAACGCGTCAGCCGCATAACGCCCCACCTCCTGCCCGTCGATCGCCAGCGCATACGTCCCCGCTGGCAACCCTTTCACGCACACGATCTCCTGATTCAGATCCTGCACAATCGGCAGCAACTCCAGCACCCCGCGCGCGCCGGCGTCCACCGGGAAGGGCAACGCCTCCGCCAGCACCGTGAAACGCACCGTCCCGTTGTCGCTCGACACCTCCGTGACCGCCGCGTTCGCCTGCTCCACAACCTTCCCCGCCGACGCGTCCACCACCACTTTCGAGACCAGCGCCGGCGCCCCCTGCGCCTTGAGGAAAAGCCACGCCATCATCAGATGCCCCGGCAGGCCGGGATGAACGCGGTCTGGCCCGACAATCGTGTACCCCGCATCCGACTTCTGCCGCTCAAGGTTGAACGCCGTCATCGGCCCGTTGAAGTCAACCACCTCCGCGCCATACGTGGCAGCCAGCTCACGCACGATCCCCGCGCAACGCCCGAGCCCGTCGTTGCACCCCGGCTGATTGTTGTCGCGGTCATTGACCGCCGTCTGGTCAAACGGCGACGGCGTCGCGAGCAGCAGGCGCGGATTCAGCTCGCCCTTGAGCCGCCCGAGCAGCTTGTCCATCGCCACACGGTAACGGTCAAGCGACGCCTGCTGCGCCGCGAGCCGCCGCGCATCCGGCGACGCCACATAATTGCCGCGCCCGACATCATTCATCCCGAACATCACGACGACCGACGTGGCCTTCTTCGCCAGCACATCCTCCTCAAGACGGCCCCACGCGCCCCCTGCGGAATCGCCTGAAATCCCCGCGTTGACAAACCGGATGGTGCGCCCGGGAAAGCGCGTCAGATAATAATCGTAAATGAAGCCGTGGAAACGCCCGCCATGCGAGATGCTGTCCCCGAGAAAACAAACCGTCTCGCCATCCTTGAACACTTCGGCACAGGCCACATGACCCAAAACAAAAAACGCTAGCGCGAGGAACACTCGTTTCATATCCAAACCCTCTACGGACAGGCACGACTGGCCGCCATGCCGTTCTTAAATGCCCACATTCTGCCACGTTGCCCCGCCCCGGTCGATAGCAAAGGCTACCGCCGACGGCAAGCCATCCGCCACGGCTGAACCCACCCGTCCCCCTCACCGCTTACATGCGGTACGAGAGCGTGACAATCAAGATGTCGAGACCCTGATTCGGCTCCGCGATTGACCCGTTGGAATAGTGCATATACCGCACGCTCACGTCGGCCCGCTCAAACCTGACACCCGCGCCGACCCGGTCCTCAAACTGAAACAACGTCGACAACTGCCGGCCGTCGATGTTCGAGTCCGAGATGCACGCGGCACCGATCCCGGCTTCGACATACGGATGGAACGAATTCCCCTTGTCGCCGAAGTAATAGATGAAAACCGGCGAGATGGCGCCGCCATACACCTGCTCGGAGCCCTTACTCCACACGTTCAGCGAAGCCTCATAATAGACCGACAGCCAACCCGTGCGGTTCTCCAGCCAACTCCACGAAGAGTCCTTCCTGATGCCCAGCCGGTAGATGTCGATATCGTTCTGAGCCCTTCCATAGCCCAGCGAAACCGCGTTCAAAAACGGGGTCTCTTCGGCACACACCGCAAGCCCCACCAGACACAAACCCGCCAAACCGACAAACTTCATCCTCTCACTCCTTTCTTACCTGACCAGTCTCTGAAACGAAAGCCTCGCGAAAATCCCTGCGCAGATATGCTCCACCACACTCTCCAGCCACGCATCCTCATCCATCTCCGGAGGACGGAAACGGCTCGCCCAATCCGGCTTGGCAAGCGCGTAAATCACATACTGCGCACTCACCGTGCTGTGCCACAGGTTGATCTGGACAGGATCGTCCTCGCGCAAGGCCATCCGCAGAAGCCGCCGGAAACACTCATGCATCGGGATCGCGAAATCCCGCATCAGTTCCGCCATCACCTCCGGCGGCACCTGAGACTCCTGCCCCATCAGCCGCGCGATGTGCGACTCCGGCGGCCGCGTCGCCACGCAGATTGCCAGCGAACGGCGAACCCACGTCCGGACGGCACACGCCCATGTCTCCGCGTCCCGAACCGTGCCGGGAATCGACATCATCGGTTTCGCCACCTCTTCGAACAACGCTCCGACGACCGCCTTGTACAGCTCCGCTTTCGACCTGAAATAGTAGTTCACCAGCGCCACATTCACGCCTGCCGCCGCACAGATCATCCGCGTTGTGGCCGCCTTGTATCCGTTCTCGGCGAAGACGCCCGCCGCCGCAGACAGAATCCTTTCCTGCGTGCTCGCATCCACCGGCTGCTTCACCTTTCGATCTCGCTTCGCGCTCAAACGATGCCTCCCGCATTAAACGTGCGATTAAAGTATCACCCTCCGTACAGCTTATCAAAACAAAAACGCATCCCGAGTGCGCGGGCGACGTGTCGCTCCGAACCCGCTTTCCCTCCGCAGATTTACTGATCGTTTCCGGCGGGTTGCCGCCGCGGATTCCATACCAAAAGCGTCAGCACGCCGCCAACCGCGACTTTCGCCTTGCCAGCGCTTTCCCGCTTGTGACAAGCTAACACCATGTTTGCAGGTGCACGCTTCAAATGGCTCGTCTGCGCCCTCCTCTTTCTGGCGGTGACCGTCCTCTACATGGATCGTCAGGCGCTCTCCATCCTCGCCCCGCAGCTCTCCCGCGAGCGCGGCTGGAGCGAGACCGACTACGGCAACATGGTCGCCGCCTACCAGTTCGCCTACGCCGCCGGTGTCTTCGGTGCGGGCTGGCTCATCGACCGCCTCGGCACGCGCCTCGGCTTCGCCCTTTTCGTCGCGCTCTGGAGCCTCATGACCGCCGCCCACGGCTGGGCCGTCTCCGTCTCGGCGTTCATCGCCGTGCGCTTTGCCCTCGGCCTCACGCAGGCGGGTTGCTTCCCCTGCGCCATCAAGGCCACCGCCGAGTGGTTCCCGAAAGAAGAGCGCGCCCTCGCCACCGGTCTCTTCAACACCGGTTCGATGGTCGGCCCCATCCTCGCCCCCCTCGCCATCCTTCTCCTCTACGGCCGTTGCGGCTGGGCGCCCACCTGCGCCGCCCTCGGCCTGCTCGGCCTGCTCTGGGGCGCGGTCTGGCTCGCCCTCTA
>Ga0208244_100725_pt1 | contig 25894 bp, 23 predicted proteins | sample SubbioCR12Aug_5A_FD_184828 | JGI IMG/M metagenome (GOLD analysis project Ga0208244, IMG submission 184828) | Serpentinite rock and fluid subsurface biosphere microbial communities from McLaughlin Reserve, California, USA - CR12Aug_5A (SPAdes) | ecosystem: Environmental > Terrestrial > Deep... | reverse complement strand
TGCGCACCGCGCCCGGGGCCGCCCTGCTGACGGGATCCTTCAACGACGAACTGCTCGAAGGCACCGACCTGGTCGGCCTCTCGCCGGGGCTTTCCCTCACCGAGCCGGTGGTGACGGCAGCCGCCCGCCGCGGCATCCCCGTCGTCGGCGAGATCGAACTGTTTGCCGGGGCGCTGCGCGAGCTCGGCCTGCGCAGCCGCTGCCAGGTGATCGCCATCACCGGCACCAACGGCAAGACCACGACGACAGCACTGGCGGGCGCGCTATGCCGCGCTGCCGGCAAGGTGACGGCGGTGGCCGGCAACATCAGCCCGGCCGCGCTGTCCGGCCTGATGGCCTGCATGGACAGCGGCAAGCTGCCGGACATCTGGGTGCTGGAACTGTCGAGCTTCCAGCTGGAGACGACAGTGTGCCTGGAACCGGATGCGGCGACCGTGCTCAACCTCTCGGACGACCATCTCGACCGCTATGCCGGCATGGACGACTATGCTGCCGCCAAGGCGCGCATCTTCGCCGGTTCGGGCGTCCAGGTGCTCAACCGCCAGGACGCGCGCGTCATGGAGATGGCGCGCGCCGACCGGCGCAGGCTGACTTTCGGCCTGGACGCGTCCGCCGCCGCCGAGGACTTCGGCCTGGCCGGGGGCTGGTTGATGCAGGGCAGGGAGCGCCTGATGCGCGCCGACGAACTGGCGCTGAGCGGCCTGCACAACGCCGCCAATGCCCTCGCGGCGCTGGCGCTGTGCCGCGCCATCGGCCTGCCGCTGGCGCCGCTGCTGCCGGCGCTGCGCGAATTCAAGGGCCTGCCGCATCGTATCGAGCGCATTGCCGAGATCGAGGGCGTCGCCTGGTACGACGATTCGAAGGGCACCAACGTCGGGGCGACCGTGGCGGCGCTGGAAGGATTGGGCCGCAAGATTGTCCTGATCGCCGGCGGGGACGGCAAAGAACAGGATTTCTCCCCGCTCGGTCCCGCGCTGGCCGCGCACGGCCGCGCGCTCGTGCTGATCGGGCGCGACGCGAAGAACATCGAGGCTGCAGTGGCCGGCTGCGGCATCCCGATCACCCATGCCCAGGACATGGACCAGGCGGTGCGCAAGGCGGCCGTGGCCGCCCGTGCCGGGGACGCCGTGCTGCTCTCTCCGGCCTGTGCCAGCTTCGACATGTTTCGCGACTATATGCATCGTGCCGGGGTGTTTGCGCAGGCCGTTCGCGAACTGGCAGACGCCCGTCAGAAGGAAGCGTCATGAACGGAGCCGGCACCCTGCGCCATTTTCGCGCCGGCAATCCGGCCCAGCCGCAGGAACTGGATGCCATGCTGCTGTGGCCGGCGCTGGCGCTGCTGCTGTTCGGGCTGGTGATGGTGTACTCGGCCTCCATCGCCACGGCCGAGGGCAGCCGCTTCACCGGCCACCAGCCGGCCTATTTCCTCATCCGTCACGGCGTCTTCCTCACCATCGGCCTGATCGCCGCGGTGGTGGCGTTCCAGGTGCCGCTGCGCGTCTGGCAGAAGGGCGCGCCCTGGCTGTTCCTCCTCGGCGTGGCGCTGCTGGTGCTGGTGCTCGTCCCGCAGATCGGCCGCGAGGTGAACGGCGCGCGCCGCTGGCTGCCGCTCGGCCTGGTCAACCTGCAGCCCTCCGAGCTGATGAAGCTGTTTGCCGTGCTGTACGCCGCCGACTACACGGTGCGCAAGCTGGCCGACATGGGCAGCTTCCGCCGCGGCTTCGTGCCGATGGCCCTGGTCATGACACTGATCGGCGGCCTCCTCCTGCGCGAGCCGGATTTCGGCGCCTTCGTCGTCGTCATCTGCATCGCCATGGGCATCCTCTTCCTCGGTGGCATCAACGCGCGGCTGTTTACCGTGCTGTTCATCTTCCTCGCCCTGGCCTTCGTTGTCCTCATCTGGATGTCGCCGTACCGCCGGGAACGCATCTTCGGCTTCATGGATCCGTGGTCGGATGCCTTCGGCAAGGGCTATCAGCTCTCGCACGCGCTGATCGCCTTCGGCCGCGGCGAGTGGTTCGGCGTCGGTCTTGGCGGCAGCGTCGAGAAGCTCTTCTATCTGCCGGAAGCGCACACCGATTTCCTGCTGGCGGTGATCGCCGAGGAACTCGGCCTGGTCGGCGTGCTGGCCGTCATCGTGCTCTTCGCCCTGATCGTCCAGCGCGCCTTCGCCATCGGCCGCCAGGCGCTGCTGCTCGAACGCGTCTATGCCGGGCTGGTGGCGCAGGGCATCGGCATCTGGATCGGCGTGCAGGCCTTCATCAACATGGGCGTCAACATGGGCATGCTGCCGACCAAGGGCCTGACCCTGCCGCTGATGAGCTTCGGCGGCTCGGGCCTCCTCGCCAACTGCGTGGCGTTGTCGATCCTGCTGCGTGTTGACTGGGAGAACAGGCAACTCATGCGGGGGCAGCCGGCATGACGGCCACCGTCGCGCGCACAATTCTCGTCATGGCCGGCGGCACGGGCGGGCATGTCTTCCCGGGCCTGGCGGTGGCGGATTTTCTTCATGCCCAGGGTTGGCGCGTGGTGTGGATGGGCAATCCGGAGGGCATGGAGGCGCGCCTGGTGCCCAAGCGCGGTTACGAGATGGCCTGGGTGCGCTTCGCCGCCTTGCGTGGCAAGGGCCTGTTGCGAATGCTCCTGCTGCCGGCGAACCTGCTGCGCGCCTTCTGGCAGGCGCTGCGCGCGCTCTCGCAAGTGAAGCCGAACGTGGTGCTCGGCATGGGCGGCTATGTCACCTTCCCCGGCGGCATGATGGCTGCGCTGACCGGTCGGCCGCTGGTGGTGCATGAACAGAACTCCGTGGCTGGGCTGGCCAACCGCGTGCTGGCCGGCGTCGCCGACCGCGTCCTCAGCGGATTTCCCGGCGTGGTGAAAAAAGGCGAGTGGACCGGCAATCCGGTGCGTGCGGATATCGCCGCGCTGCAGCAGCCGGCGCAGCGCTATGCCGCGCGCGAAGGACGCCTGAACGTGCTGGTGGTGGGCGGCAGCCTGGGCGCCCAGGCGCTCAACGACGCCGTGCCGCGGGCACTGACTTTGCTGGCGCCGCAAGCGCGTCCGCGCGTCACGCATCAGTCCGGCGCGAAACAGATCGACGCGCTGCGTGCCGCCTACGCCGTGGCGGGCCTGGAGGCGGAGCTGGTCGATTTCATCGACGACATGGCGGCGCGCTATGCCGCGGCGGACCTGGTGATCTGCCGCGCCGGCGCGCTCACCATCGCCGAACTGGCGGCGGCCGGCGTGGCCAGCGTGCTGGTGCCCTTGCCGCATGCGGTCGATGACCACCAAACCGGCAACGCGCGCTTCCTGTCGGAGGCCGGTGCGGCCATCCTGTTGCCGCAGGCGGAACTCACCCCGGAAAAACTCGCCGGCCTGCTGCGCGAACTGACGCGCGGGAAGCTGGCCGCCATGGCAGGGAAGGCCCGCGCGCTGGCGAAACCCGAGGCGACCCGCGCCGTGGCGGAGGTCTGCATGGAGGTGGCGAAATGAAAGGAAACGCCTTCAACACAGAGGGCACGGAGACACAGAGGACACAGAGATCATGATTTTTTTCGACTCAATTTTCTCTGTGCTCTCTGTGTCTCTGTGCCCTCTGTGTCGAGAGCGCGAAGGGGGGAGGACATGAAACACAAGGTCCGCCACATCCATTTCGTCGGCATCGGCGGTTCCGGCATGAGCGGCATTGCCGAGGTGATGCTCAACCTCGGCTACGCGGTGAGCGGCTCGGACCTGGTCGGGAATGCCGCGACGCAGCGCCTGATCGGACTTGGCGCCCATATCGACCTCGGCCACCGCGCTGGAAATATTTCCTCGGCCGATGCGGTGGTGGTGTCCACGGCGGTGAAGGAAGACAACCCGGAGGTGGTCGAGGCGCGCGCACGGCAGATTCCCGTCGTGCCGCGGGCGCTGATGCTGGCCGAACTGATGCGCCTGAAGCAGGGCATTGCCGTGGCCGGCACGCACGGCAAGACCACCACCACCAGCCTGGTGGCGAGCATCCTTGCCGAGGGCGGCTTCGATCCGACCTTCGTCATCGGCGGCCGCCTGAACAGCGCCGGCACGCACGCCGGCCTCGGCTCCGGCGAGTTCATTGTCGCCGAGGCCGACGAATCGGACGCCTCCTTCCTGCACCTGCAACCGGTGATCGCCGTGGTGACCAACATCGACGCCGACCACATGGAGACCTACGGCCACGACTTCGCCCGGCTCAAGCAGGCTTTCGTCGACTTCCTGCAGCACCTGCCCTTCTACGGCGCGGCGATCCTGTGCGAAGACGATGCCAACGTGCGCGGGATCATGCCCGCCATCGCCAAGCCGATCGTGCGCTACGGCCTTGCCGAATCGGCGCACATCCGGGCGGTGGACGTGCGGCACGACGGCGCGCAGATGAAATTCTCCGTGCTGCGGCCCGGCCAGGCGCCGCGGCTGGACATCGTGCTCAACCTGCCCGGCGTGCATAACGTGCAGAACGCCCTGGCGGCGATCGCCGTTGCCGACGAGGTGGGCGTGTCGGATGAGGCCATTGTCAGGGCGCTGGCGGAATTCAAGGGGGTGGGGCGGCGCTTCCAGCGCTGCGGCGAGATTGCGCTCGAAGGTGGCGGCTGCTTCACCCTGATCGACGATTACGGCCACCATCCGGCGGAAATGACGGCGACGCTGGCGGCCGCGCGCGGCGCCTTCCCCGGCCGGCGCCTGGTGCTGGTCTTCCAGCCGCACCGCTACACACGTACGCGCGACTGCTTCGAGGATTTCGTCCGCGTGCTGACGACGGTCGACGTGCTGCTGCTGGCCGAGGTGTACCCGGCCGGCGAGGCGCCCATCGTGGCGGCCGACGGGCGTGCCCTGGTGCGGGCGATCCGCGTCACCGGCGCGCTGGAACCGATTTTCGTTGAGGACATCGCGGCGATGCCGCAGCAGATCCTCAATGTTGCGCGTGACGGCGACGTGGTGCTGACCATGGGCGCGGGATCGATCGGCAGCGTGCCGGGGAAATTGGTGGAGAAACATGGTTAAACCGCTTCTGACACAGAGAACACAGAGGCACAGAGAACACGGAGGAATTCCATTTTTCGGTTCTTCTCTGTGTCCTCTGTGCCTCTGTGCCCTCTGTGTTGAAAGAGGTTTGACGTTTGCTGACGGTTTAAGCGTATGGACATGTCCGAGCTGAAGCGACTGGAGAGCGGGTTGCGCGGGGAACTGCGGTTCAGCGAGCCGATGGCGCGGCACGTCACCTGGCGTGCCGGCGGCGCGGCGGCGCGCGCCTACGTCCCCGCCGACCTGGACGACCTTGCCGCCTTCCTGCGCGCCACGCGCATCGACGAGCCGCTGCTCTATGTCGGCCTCGGCAGCAACCTGTTGGTTCGCGACGGCGGCTTCGACGGCACCGTGGTGTTCCTGCACGCCGTACTGGGGAGACTGACTTTCGCCGACGGTCTGGTCTATGCCGAGGCGGGCGTGGCCAGTCCCAAGGTCGCGCGCTTTGCCGCCAACCACAACCTCGCCGGTGCGGAGTTCCTCGCCGGCATTCCGGGCACGGTGGGCGGCGCGCTGGCCATGAATGCCGGCTGCCATGGCGGCGAGACCTGGGGCATCGTCGAGCGCGTGCTGATGCTTGACCGGCACGGTGCGTTGCGCGAACGCACGGCCGCGGATTTCGAGATCGGCTATCGCCATGTTGGTTTGCGCGATGCGGTGGACGAGTGCTTCGCCGCCGCCTGGTTCCGCCTGCCGGCGGGCGAGCCCGGGATTTCGCGCGGCCGCATCCGCGAACTGCTGGAGAAGCGCATCGCCAGCCAGCCGCTGCAACTGCCCAACGCCGGTTCGGTTTTCCGCAATCCGCCGGACGACCATGCGGCGCGGCTGATCGAGGCGGCGGGGCTGAAGGGATTGCAGATCGGCGGCGCGCGGGTGTCGGAGAAGCACGCCAATTTCATCGTGAACCCGGAGCGGCGCGCGACGGCTGCCGACATCGAGGCGCTGATCGAGACGGTGCAGGAAAAGGTGCGCAATCAGTTCGGCGTCGAACTGGTGCGCGAAGTCAGGATCGTTGGAGACAAAAAGTGAAAGCGGAATTCGGCAAGGTGGCAGTGCTCATGGGCGGCTCATCGGCAGAGCGGGAGATCTCGCTGATGTCCGGCAACGCGGTGCTGGCCGCGCTGCAAAAGAGCGGCATCGACGCGCATGCCTTCGATCCGGCCGAGCGGACCCTGTGGGCACTGAAGGAGGACGGCTTCCAGCGCATCTTCATTGCCCTGCATGGACGCGGCGGAGAGGACGGCACGGTGCAGGGCGCGCTCGAACTGATGGGCATCCCCTACACCGGCAGCGGCGTCATGTCCTCGGCGCTCTCCATGGACAAGTGGCGCACCAAGCTGGTGTGGCACGCCTGCCGGCTGCCGACGCCGGCCTGGCACATCCTCAAGGCGGATACCGACTGGAATGCGGTGGTTTCGGAGCTTGGCCTGCCGCTTTTCGTCAAGCCGGCGCGCGAGGGCTCCAGCGTCGGCGCCACCAAGGTGACGCGGGCCGCGGACCTGCGCGCGGCCTTCGAGGCGGCGGTGCGGCACGACCCCCTGGTGCTGGCCGAGCAGTTCATCGAGGGCGAGGAACTCACGGCGGCCTTCCTCGGCAGCCAGGCCCTGCCGCTGGTGCGCATCGTCGCGCCGGGCGGCAACTACGACTGGCAGAACAAGTACTTCAGCGACGAGACGCAGTATTTCTGCCCGAGCGGCCTGCCGGAGTCGGCCGAGGAGACGATCCAGGCCCTGGTGATGGAAGCGGCGCAGTTGCTCGACTGCCGCGGCTGGGGCCGCGCCGACCTGATCCTCGACGCCAGCGGCAAGCCCTGGCTGCTGGAGATGAATACCACGCCGGGCATGACCGGGCATTCCCTGGTGCCGATGGCGGCACGCGCCGTGGGCATCGGTTTCGAGGACTTGTGCCTGAAGATTCTGGAGCAGGCGACGCTTGGCTAAGGCAAAGAGAAAAACCAATGACAACACCGGATTCTGGGACAGGCCGCAGCTGATGACCCTGATCGCCGACCTGCTCTATTTCGCCGCGGCGCTGGGACTGGGCTATGCCGCCACGCTGGCGGTGGCGCGACTGCCGTTCTTCCCGCTGCGCGAGGTGACCGTCGCCGGCCCGCTGCAGGAGGTCACGCCGACACAGGTGGAGTACGCCGCACGCACTTCTGTCAGCGGGAATTTTTTTACCGTGGATATCGAGGCGGTACAGGCCGCCTTCGAGAAATTGCCCTGGGTGCGCAAGGCAGAGGTGCGGCGGCGCTGGCCCGATGGCCTCGTGCTGGACGTCGAGGAGCATGTCGCCGCGGCACGCTGGAAGCATGCCGAAGGCGCCGAGGCGCGGCTGGTCAATCGCCAGGGCGAGGTGTTTGCCGCCGCCAGCAGCGCGCACATGCCGTTGTTCGTCGGCCCGGAGGGTGCGGCGCCGCTCATCCTCGCCCAATACCGCGAATTGCAGCCCTTGCTCGAATCGATTGGCCGGCAGCCGCAGAGTTTGGCCCTCAGCCCGCGCCAGGCCTGGCAGATGCGGCTCGACGACGGCGTCCTGCTGGATCTGGGGCGGGACCAAACCAGGTCGCGCTTGAACGAGCGCCTGCTTCGCTTCACGGAGGTCTATCACCAGGCCGAGGAGCGCCTGAAGGCGCGCGCCGACGTCATTGATTTGCGTTATCCGAACGGATTCGCCATGCGCGTGGCCCGGGCAGGAGAAGGAAGGAAATGAGCAAGGAAGTAAAGAAACTCATCGTCGGACTGGACATTGGCACCTCGAAAATCGTCGCCATCGTCGCGGAGCTCACGGCGGAGGGGCGGCTGGAAATCCTCGGCATGGGCAGTCACCAGGAATCGCGCGGCCTGAAAAAGGGGGTGGTGGTCAACATCGAGGCCACGGTGAATGCCATCTCCCGCGTCATCCAGGAAGTCGAGCTGATGGCCGACTGCAAGGTGAAGGAGGTCTACACCGGCATCGCCGGCAGCCACATCAGGAGCTTCAATTCGAACGGCATGGTGGCGATCAAGGACAAGGAAGTGACGTCGATGGATGTCGATCGCGTCATCGAAACGGCCCGCGCCATGCCGATCCCTTCCGATCAGCAGATCCTGCACATCCTGACGCAGGAGTTCATCGTCGATGGCCAGGACGGCGTGCGCGAACCGATCGGCATGAGCGGCGTTCGCCTCGAGGTGCGGACGCATATCGTCACCGGCGCCGTGTCGGCGGCGCAGAACATCGTCAAGTGCGTGCGCCGCTGCGGCCTCGAGGTCATCGACCTGGTGCTGCAGCCGCTCGCCTCCAGCTATGCCGTGCTGACCGAGGACGAGAAGGAGCTCGGCGTCTGCCTGGTCGACATCGGCGGCGGCACCACCGACATTGCCGTGTTCACCCAGGGCGCCATCCGCCATACGGCGGTGATCCCGGTCGCCGGCGACCAGATCACCAACGACATCGCCCACGCGCTGCGCACGCCGACGCCCGAGGCGGAGGAAATCAAGATTCGCTACGGCGTCGCCTTGCAGCAGTTGGCCGACCCGAACGAGATGTTCGAGGTGCCCGGCATCGGCGAGAGGGGGCCGCGGCGCCTGTCGCGGCTGGCACTGGCGGACGTCATCGAGCCGCGCGTGACCGAGCTCTTCGAACTGATCCAGTCCGAGTTGAAGCGCAGCGGCTACCAGGAACTGCTTTCCTCGGGGATCGTCCTCACCGGTGGCAGTTCCGTCATGCGCGGCATGGTCGAGCTGGGCGAGGAGATTTTCCACATGCCGGTGCGGCTGGGCATGCCGAAGTACGCCGGCAGCCTGACCGAGGTGGTGCAGCACCCGCGCTACGCCACCGCCATGGGCCTGTTGCTGGAAGGCATGGCGCAGAAGAAGCGCGGCATCCAGGCCCACCGGACGCGCACGTTCAAGCAGGTGCTGGGCAACATGAAGTCGTGGTTCGAGAAGAATTTTTGATGCCCGATTCCGGGTTTGGGGTACCAGGGTTGTTTTTCGTAGTGCAGTTGTTTTACACAAGGAGGCGAGCATGTTTGAAATCATAGACAAGGAATCGAACGGTACGGTGATCAAGGTGGTCGGTGTCGGCGGCGCCGGCGGCAATGCGGTCGACCACATGATTCGCGAAGGCGTGCAGGGCGTGGAGTTCATCATCGCCAATACCGACGCGCAGTCGCTCAACCGCAGCCTGACCAACCAGAAACTGCAGTTCGGCCCGGGCCTGGGCGCCGGCGGCAAGCCGGAAAAAGCCCGCGCCCTGGCCGAAGTGGAGCGCGAGCGCATCGCCGACGCCCTGCGCGGCGCCCACATGGCCTTCATCACGGCCGGCATGGGCGGCGGCACCGGCACGGGCGCGGCGCCGATCGTCGCCGAGGTGGCGCGCGAGCTGGGCATCCTCACTGTCGCGGTGGTGACCAAGCCCTTCGAGTTCGAGAACACCAAGCGCATGCAGGTGGCCGAGCAGGGGCTGGCCGAGCTGTCGCGCCACGTCGATTCCCTCATCGTCATCCTCAACGAGCGCCTGACCGACGTGCTGGGCGAGGACATCAGCATGATCGCCGCCTTCAAGACGGCGGACAACGTGCTGCGCAACGCCGTCGGCGGCATCGCCGAGATCATCAACGTGCCCGGCCTGGTGAACGTCGACTTCGAGGACGTGCGCACGGTGATGGGCGAGATGGGCAAGGCCATGATGGGCTCCGCCATGGCCTCCGGCATGGATCGCGCGCGGCTCGCCGCCGAGCAGGCGGTGGCCAGCCCGCTGCTCGAAGGCATCGAGCTGTCCGGCGCGCGCGGCGTGCTGGTGAACATCTCTGCCAACAGCGCGCTCGGCATGAAGGAGGTGCGCGAGGTGATGAACACCATCCGCGCCTACGCCGCCGAAGACGCGCACATCATCTTCGGCACGGTCTTCGATGACGCCATGGAGGACAACCTGCGCGTCACGGTGGTGGCAACCGGCCTGGGTGCGGCCGAGCGGGCGCAGCAGTTCAAGCCGCGCATCGAGATGGTGGCGCAGAAGACCGGCACGGACAATGCGACGATCATCGAGACCATCAACTACGGCGAGCTTGAAACGCCATCGGTGTTTCGCAGCGGTCGACGCCATGCCACCGTGGAGGCGATGACCGCCAGCGGGGTGGACCGGCTCGACATCCCCGCCTTCCTGCGCAAGCAGGCGGATTGATGGCCGGGCGTGCGTTGCGAGTTTCGGGTTTCGAGTTGGCGGTAAGGTCGCGGTTGTTTTCAACCCGAAACGCGGAACCCGAAACCAGAAAGCGGGACTGGCCGCTATGGTAAACTTCGCCTCTTTGTCATAGCGTCCACGTCATGCTGCAGCAACGCACGCTGAAATCCCTGATCCGCGCCACCGGCGTCGGGCTCCATTCCGGGGTCAAGGTCACCATGACCTTGCGCCCCGCGGCGCCCAACACCGGCATCGTTTTTCGCCGCGTCGATCTGGATCCGCCGGTGGAATTGCGTGCCGATCCCTTTGCCGTCGGCGACACCCGTCTGGCCTCCTGTCTCGAGAAGGATGGCGCCCGGATTGCCACGGTCGAGCACCTCATGTCCGCACTCTCCGGTCTGGGCATCGACAATGCCTGGGTGGATGTGGATGCTGCCGAGATTCCCATCATGGATGGCAGCGCGGCGCCCTTCGTCTTCCTCATCCAGTCGGCCGGCATCGAGGAACAGAAGGCCGCCAAGAAATTCATCCGCGTCAAAAAGCCGGTCCGCGTCGAGGACGGCGACAAATGGGCGGAACTCACGCCCTACGACGGCTTCCGCCTGACCTTCTCCATCGTCTTCAGCCATCCGGTCTTCGACAAGTCGAAGCCGAGCGTGACGGTGGACTTCGCCGAACACTCTTACGTCCGTGAAGTCGCCCGCGCCCGCACCTTCGGCTTCATGCAGGATGTCGAGGCCATGCGTTCGCAGGGCCTGGCACTGGGCGGCAGCCTGGAGAACGCCATCGTCATGGACGAGTACCGCGTCCTCAACGCCGACGGCCTGCGCTACGGTGACGAGTTCGTCAAGCACAAAGTGCTGGATGCGGTGGGCGACCTTTACCTGCTCGGCCATCCCCTGCTGGGCGCCTTCTCCGCCCACAAGTCCGGCCACGCCCTCAACAACAAGCTGCTGCGCGCGCTGATGGCCGACAAGACGGCCTGGGAAATGGTGAGCTTCGAGCGCATCGAGGAAGCGCCCGCCTCGGTCGCGCGGCTGTTCGCCCAGCCGGCGTAGGTTCCGTGTTGCTCCTGCGGATTGTCGGCGTCCTGGTGGCGATCGCCATCGGCGCCGGCCTCGTTGCCTTTCTGTTTACGCGCGATCGGCGTTACCTCCACATCTCCTGGCTGGTGACCAAATACGCCGTGATCTTCGTCCTGATCGTCATGGCATTGATGTTCCTTGAACGGGTGATGGTCCTGTAGCCATCTTCAACGGCTGTCTTTCACCAGCCGTGCCAGCGCTTCCTTCAAAGGCGAATCCGCCGGCAAGGCTTCTGCCAGGCGGTTCAGTCCGGCCTTGGCATGGGTACCCATGGCTGTGGTGCGCCGCGCCTTTTTTTGCTGCGGCGCAGCATAGCTTGGTTGCACTTTTACCTGTATTTCGGTAACCTCTGCACCCTTCAAAGAAAATTCGTCAACAAGGCTCGGCAGCATCTGCCTCAGCTTTGCGGCGACTGCGCCGGAATCGGCGTGGATAACAACTTTCCCCAACTTGAAATTGGCTACGCGGCTCGACGCGGCCAGATACGAAGGCGCGATTTGCTCGAATGCGCGCTGAAGTTTGTGCAGCCGCCCGGCATGCGCGGAGAAGCGCGCAAGGCTGTCGGCGGAGTTCAGGTAAGCGTCAAGAGAACGCGCTGCCATTTTGAAGCCATTTGGGAAGGACGACGTGCATATTATTCTCGTCTCCGATCGCCTGGCAACTGCCAGGACCATTACGATTACCGCGCGTCACATGGTGCTGGCTGCCGTCGCCTTGGCGCTGATGGTGCTGACCCTGTCTTCCCTGTTTTCCTATGTCACCGTCCGCCACGCGGCGGAAGCGCGCCTGCCCTTCCTGCAAAGCCTGCTGATGAGCGTGCGCGAGCAGGAGACCCAGAAAACGCAGGATTTCCTGCGCGAGAACCTGAATGCCATGGCGGTGCGCCTGGGCCAGTTGCAGGCGCAGTTGATGCGCCTGGATACCCTGGGCGAGCGTTTGGGCCAGCTCTCCGGCATCAATACCCCGGAGGCCAAGCCGGTCGACAAGGCAGGACAGGGCGGTCCCCTCGTCACGCCGGCCAAGCCCATGACGCCGGATGACCTGCAACGCCAGTTGGACCAGCTCTCCCGGCAACTGGAATCGAAGGGCGATTACCTGAGCCTGATCGAATCCGAATTGATGGACGAGAGGGTGAAGCGCAACCAGTTGCCGACGGCCCTGCCGGTCGCGGCGCAATGGAACGCTTCCGGTTTCGGCTGGCGCATCGACCCCTTCACCGGCGAGCAGGCCATGCACGAAGGCATCGACTTCATCGCCGAGACGGGCACCCCGATCGTCGCCGCCGCCGCCGGCATTGTCGTCACCGCCGAGCGTCACCCGCACTACGGCAATCTGGTCGAGATCGACCATGGCAACGACCTGATCACCCGCTATGCCCACGCCTCGAAGTTGCTGGTCAAGCAAGGCGCCCTGGTCAAGCGCGGCCAGAAGATCGCCGAGGTGGGCTCGACCGGCCGTTCCACCGGCCCGCATCTGCATTTCGAGGTGCGCTACAAGGGCGCCGCGCAAAACCCCAACCGCTTCCTGAAGAACGCCCAGCAAAAGAAGCTGGCGCTCGCCAAACGCAAATAACCGGCCGGGATCGCCGTGCCGTCCTGGCGGGGGCGGCATGGTAAAATTTGCGCTTTCCCGCTCCCATATCGCGCTTCAGCATGATCCCCGGCCTTCTCAAGAAAATTTTCGGCAGCCGCAATGACCGGCTGATCCGCCAGTACGGCCAAGCCGTGCGCGCCATCAATGCGTTCGAGCCTGCCATCAGCGCATTGTCCGATGAACAGTTGCGCGGCAAGACCGAGGCGTTCCGCCAGCAGCTTGCGGCCGGCGCAACCCTTGACGACCTGCTGCCTGAAGCCTTCGCCGTGGTGCGCGAGGCGGGCAAGCGCGCGCTCGGCATGCGTCATTTCGACGTGCAGATGATCGGCGGCATGGTGCTGCATGACGGCAGGATCGCCGAAATGCGCACCGGCGAAGGCAAGACGCTCGTCGCCACCTTGCCGGCCTACCTGAACGCCCTTTCCGGCAAGGGCGTGCACGTCGTCACGGTGAACGACTACCTGGCGTCGCGCGATGCCGAGTGGATGGGCAAGCTCTACCGCTTCCTCGGCATGAGCGTCGGCGTCAATCTGTCGCAGATGCCCCACGAAGAGAAGCAGGTTGCCTACGCCGCCGACATCACCTACGGCACCAACAACGAGTTCGGCTTCGATTACCTGCGCGACAACATGGTCTACGCAGCGAAGGAGCGGGTGCAGAAGAAGCTCAGCTACGCCATCGTCGACGAAGTCGACTCCATACTCATCGACGAAGCGCGCACGCCCCTCATCATTTCCGGCCAGGCAGAGGATCACACCGATCTCTATGTGCGCATGAACCAGGTCGCGCCGCTGCTCACGCGACAGAACGAGGAGAAGGGCGAGGGCGACTACTGGGTGGACGAAAAGGCCCACTCGGTGCTGTTGTCGGAAATCGGCCACGAGCACGCCGAGGAAATTCTCGCCCGCATGGGCATGCTGCCGGAAGGCGGCAGCCTCTACGAGCCGGGCAACATCCTGCTCATGCACCATCTCTACGCCGCCTTGCGCGCCCACAGCCTGTTCCACCGCGACCAGCATTACGTATCGCAGAACGGCGAGATCGTCATCGTCGACGAATTCACCGGGCGCCTCATGCCCGGCCGCCGCTGGTCCGACGGCCTGCACCAGGCGGTCGAGGCCAAGGAAGGCGTGAAGATCCAGAACGAGAACCAGACGCTTGCCTCGATCACCTTCCAGAACTACTTCCGCATGTACGGCAGGCTGTCCGGCATGACCGGCACCGCCGATACCGAGGCTTACGAGTTCCATCAGATCTACGCGCTGGAAACGGTGGTCATCCCGACCAACCAGCCGATGATTCGCGACGACCGCATGGACCAGGTCTATCGCACCGCGCCCGAGAAGCACAGCGCCATCATTGCCGATATCCGCGATTGCCACCAGCGTGGCCAGCCGGTGCTGGTCGGCACCACCTCCATCGAGAACTCCGAACTGCTCGCCGGCATGCTCGACAAGGAGAAGTTGCCGCACCAGGTGCTCAACGCCAAGCAGCACGCCCGGGAGGCGCTCATCGTCGCCCAGGCCGGCCGTCCCGGCATGATCACCATCGCCACCAACATGGCCGGCCGCGGCACCGACATCGTGCTCGGCGGCAACGTCGAGAAGCAGATTGACGCGCTGCGTGCCGACACGGAAGTGCCCGAGGCCGGGAAGGAGGCCCGCAACGCCCAGTTGCGTGGCGAATGGCAGGCGTTGCATGACCAGGTCGTCAAGGCCGGCGGCCTGCATATCATCGGCTCCGAGCGGCATGAGTCGCGCCGCATCGACAACCAGTTGCGTGGCCGCTCCGGTCGTCAGGGCGATCCGGGTTCCAGCCGTTTCTATCTTTCCCTGGAGGATCCGCTGCTGCGCATCTTCGCCGGCGAGCGGCTCAATGCCATCATGGTGCGGCTGAAGATGCCCGAAGGCGAGGCCATTGAGCATCCCCTGGTGACGCGCTCCCTCGAGTCGGCGCAACGCAAGGTCGAGCAGCGCAACTTCGACATCCGCAAGCAGCTGCTCGAATACGACGATGTCGCCAACGACCAGCGCAAGGTGATCTACCAGCAGCGCAACGAACTGCTGGAGGCGGATGAGATTGCCGAGACCATTACTGCCATGCGTCAGGGTGTGCTGCATGATTTCTTCCGCACCTACGTGCCGGCCGACAGCGTCGAGGAACAATGGGATATTGCCGGCGTCGAGGCGGCGCTGGCCGCCGAGTACCAGCTGCCGCTGCCGATCGGCGAGTGGCTCAAGGCGGCGCCCACCCTGACGGATGACGACATCGTCCGCCGCATCCTGGAAGAAGCGGATCGGCGCTATGCCGCCAAGGTCGAACTGGTCGGCGCCGAGTCCTTCCACCACTTCGAGCGCAACATGATGCTGCAGAGCCTCGACACGCACTGGCGCGAGCACCTGGCGGCGCTCGACCACCTGCGCCAGGGCATCCACCTGCGCGGCTATGCGCAGAAGAACCCGAAGCAGGAGTACAAGCGCGAGGCCTTCGAACTGTTCGAAGGGTTGCTGCAGACCGTCCGCAACGAAGTCACCAAGCTGCTCATGACCGTCGAGATCCGCTCCCGGGAACAGATCGAGGAAAGCGAACCGCAGTCGGCAGTGGAGAACGTGCAGTACCACCATTCCGACTACGATGAGGCGCTTGGCTCAACGGGCGAAGGGGAAAAGACAGCCCAGCCCCAGGTGCGCCACGGCCAGAAGGTCGGCCGCAACGACCCCTGTCCCTGCGGCTCGGGCAAGAAGTACAAGCACTGTCACGGCAAGCTCAACTGATTGCCATGGGCGAAAATCCAGCCCGGCGCCCGTAGGAGCCAGCTTGCTGGCGATCAGGCCGCAGCCTCGCGGGCAAGCCCGCTCCTGCACGGTTTATATATGACGCAGGACAAGATCGGCCCGCACGGCCTGAATGCCTGGCTGGATCGCATCCGCGACCAGGAGTTGCCCATTTTCGGCCGCACCGCCGAGCGGATCCGCGAGCTGACCGACAGCGACAAGGCGGCGGTGTCCCAGCTGGCGGAGGCCATCCTGCGCGATCCCGGCATAACGGCCAAGCTTCTGCGCATCGCCAACAGCGTCATCTTCAACACCTCCGGCATCCAGGTCACCACCGTCAGCCGCGCCGTCGTCATGCTCGGTTTCGACATGGTGCGGCAGATAGTCCTCTCGGTGGCCTTCGTCGATGCCTTCCTGCGCGGCCCGGTGCGCGAGCGCGTCCAGCGCGAGATGGCGCGCGCCTTCCATGCCGCCGTGCAGGCGCGCTGGCTGGCGGGACGGCGGCACGATGCGCAGACCGAGGAAGTCTTCATCGCCGCCCTGCTTTATCGCTTCGGCGAACTGGCCTTCTGGTGCGTTGCCGGCGAGGCCGGCGACGAACTCGATGCAGCCCTGCGGCACAATCCGCGATACCCCGGCGACGTCGAGCAGGCCGTGCTGGGCTTCCGCCTGCACCAGATGACCGTCGCACTGACGCGCGACTGGCGCGTCAGTCCGCTGCTGCAGAGCGTGCTCAAGGGCGGTTTTATGCAGCGCTCGCGCGAGCGGGCCGTGGTGCTCGCCTTCCGCCTCGCCGAGGGGGCCGAGGGCGGCTGGAACACCGAACGCGCCTGCGCCCGGCTCAAGGATGCGGCCGAATACCTGCGGTTGGCGCCCGAGGAAATCGCCGAGGCGGTCATGAAGAATGCCGCCGAGGCCGCCGCGGTCGCCGAATGCTACGGCGCCGGCGACGCGGCGCGCTTCATTCCGCAGTAGCCAAGCGTCTTCGATTATGATCCGCCTCGTTTGAACTCCAGCGCCGAGACCCGACCATGCCCGTCAACCTGAAACCGCCCGTCCCCGCAGAACTGCTGCCCGTCCCCGGCGTTGCCCTGGGCATCGCCCAGGCCGGCATCCGCAAGGCCAACCGCCGCGACCTGCTGCTGATCCGGCTCGGCGAAGGCGCCGCCGTCGCCGGCGTGTTCACGCAGAACCGCTTCTGCGCCGCGCCGGTCGTGGTCTGCCGCGAGCACCTGCAAGGCGGCGCGATCCGCGCCCTCGTCATCAACACCGGCATCGCCAACGCCGGCACCGGCGAGCCCGGCCTGCAGGCGGCGCGCGCCACCTGCGCCGCCGCCGCGCGGCTGCTCGGCTGCGCGCCCGCGCAGGTGCTGCCCTTTTCCACCGGCGTCATCATGGAGCCGCTGCCGGTCGAGCGCATCGAAGCGGGGCTGCCTGCCTGCTCAGCCGATTTGCGCGAGGACAACTGGGCCGCTGCCGCCGAGGCCATCATGACCACCGACACCCTGCCCAAGGCGGCCTCGCGGAAAGTCAGTCTCGGCGGTACGGCGGTCACCGTCACCGGCATCGCCAAGGGCGCCGGCATGATCCGCCCGAACATGGCCACCATGCTCGGTTTCGTCGCCACGGATGCCTCGGTAGCGCAGCCTGTATTGGCACAACTCGTGCGCGAGGCGGCCGACGCCTCCTTCAACTGCATCACGGTGGATGGCGACACCTCGACCAACGATTCCTTCATGCTCATCGCCAGCGGTCGCGCCGGCAATTCGCTGATTGTTGATGCCGCCTGCGCCGACTATGCCGCGCTGAAGGAAGCCGTCACCGCCGTGGCGGCGGAACTGGCGCAGGCCATCGTGCGCGACGGCGAGGGCGCCACCAAGTTCATGACCATCGACGTGCGCGGCGGCCGCGACGCCGCCGAATGCAAGGCCGTCGGCTACGCCATCGCCCACTCGCCGCTGGTGAAGACCGCCTTCTTCGCCTCCGACCCCAACCTAGGCCGCATCCTCGCCGCCATCGGCAATGCCGGCATAGGCGACCTCGACGTATCGCGCGTCAGGCTCTGGCTGGACGAGGTGCTGGTTGCCGAGAACGGCGGCCCCGCCGCGAGCTATCGCGAGGCAGACGGCGCACGGGTCATGCGGCAGGCCGAGATCGCCGTGCGCATAGACCTCGCCCGCGGCGGCGCCCAGGCCAAGGTGTGGACCTGCGATTTTTCCTACGACTACGTGAAGATCAACGCCGACTACCGCAGTTGACTCAATGCAGCACCCGCGGCATCGCCAGCGTGAACGCGGCGATCGAAGCCTCGAACTGCGTGCCATCCTCCGCCACCATCTGGTAGCTGCCGCGCATGGTGCCGACGGGCGTGGTGAGGATGCAGCCGCTGGTGTACTCGAAACTCTCGTCGGGCTTCAGCAGCGGCTGGTGGCCGACCACGCCGAGGCCGCGCACTTCCTGCACATGCGATTCGGCGTCGGTGATGACCCAGTGGCGGGAAATCAACTGGGCGGGGATGGTGCCGGTGTTGCGGATGGTGATGTTGTAGGCGAAGACGTAGCGCCCGTCCTGCGGGTCGGACTGATCGGCCAGGTACTGCGTTTCCGCCGTGACGCTGATTTCGTATCGCTTGCTTTCCGCCATGCAGCCATTATAGGATCGGGGCAGGGCGGCCGGCTTATGGCTGCCATAATTTCTTTTAGCCGGCGCGGGGTTCGAATGCGTTTAGAATCTTCTCCATCATAGGGGGAACGCCATGACCTACCGCATCGCACCGAGCATCCTGTCCGCCAATTTCGCCCGGCTGGGCGAGGAGGTGGACAACGTCCTCAAGTCCGGCGCCGACATCGTGCACTTCGACGTGATGGACAACCACTACGTGCCCAACCTGACCATCGGCCCGCTGGTCTGCGAGGCCCTGCGCAAGCACGGCGTCACCGCGCCCATCGACGTGCACCTGATGGTCAAGCCGGTGGACCGCATCATTCCCGACTTCGCCAAGGCGGGCGCCACCTGGATCACCTTCCACCCGGAGGCCTCCGAGCACATCGACCGCACCATCGGCCTGATCCGCGAATCCGGCTGCAAGCCCGGCCTGGTGTTCAATCCCGCCACACCGCTCGACGTGCTGGAATGGACGCTCGACAAGATCGACATGGTGCTGCTGATGTCGGTCAACCCCGGTTTCGGCGGGCAGAAGTTCATTCCGCACGTCCTCGACAAGGCGCGCAAGGTGCGCCGCATGATCGAGGAGCGCGGCCTCGACGTCAGCCTGGAAATCGACGGCGGCGTCGGCCCGGCCAACATCCGCGAGGTGGCGCAGGCCGGCGTCGACACCTTTGTTGCCGGCTCCGCCGTCTTCGGCGCCGGCAAGGACAGCGATCCCAACCGCTACGACTCCATCATCGCCGCCCTGCGCGCCGAGCTGGCGAAGGTTTAACGGCAACCGCCTTCGACACGGAGGGCACAGAGGCACAGAGAACACGGAGAGAAAAAAGTTTTGCTTTTGACGTTCTCTGTGCCCTCTGTGCCTCCGTGTTCTCTGTGTTGAAAGAGGTTTATCCCATGCCCATCAAAGCCGTCCTCATCGACCTCGACGGCACGCTGCTCGACACCGTTCCCGATCTCGCCGACGCCGCCAACGCCATGCTCGCCGAGCTGGGGCGGCTGACTTTGCCGGTCGACACCATCCGCGACTTCGTCGGCAAGGGCATTCCCAATCTCGTTGGCCGCTGCCTCGGCTATCCGGGCGAATCGGCCGCGCCGGATGCGCAGGCGGCGCTGGCGGTGTTCAAGCGCCACTACGCCGCCGTGAACGGCCGCAAGACCCGCATCTACCCCGGCGTGCTGGAAGGACTGCATGCCATGCGCCGCGCCGGCCTGAAGACCGCCTGCGTCACCAACAAGGCCGCTGCCTTCACCGGGCCGCTGCTGGAAGCCACCGGACTGGCCGCGCTGCTCGACATGACGGTGAGCGGCGACACCCTGGCAGAAAAGAAGCCGCATCCGCTGCCTTTCCTGCACATCTGCGCCGCCTTCGGCATCGCGCCCGCCGAGGCGCTGGTCGTCGGCGATTCGCGCAACGACGTCGCCGGCGCGCGCGCAGCGGGCTGCCCGGTGTTCTGCGTGCCCTACGGCTACAGCGAGGGCGAGGACGTGCGCGATCTGGGCGCCGATGCTATAGTGGGCACCCTCGAAGAGGCGGCGAGACAGATTGCCGCCTCGTTGGACGGGCTGTAGGTCGGCCTTCAGGCCGACTTCGGCCGTTGCTGTCAGCCTGAAGGCCGACCTACGGGAACAGATAAACATCGTGCTCTACCTGAACTTGAAACGCGTGAGGAAATTTGCCCCGAAGGAAATCCCCTTGGGGGACGCCGTAGGCGGGGAGGCCTGGCCCTGGCGTCGCTTGCCTGACTGACCGTCGCAAGCGGCGGGCCGTGTTGTTCGCGCCCGCGTATCTCAAGTTTCAAGTAGTGGAGTCATGATGACCGAAGCCGAATTCAACCAGTTGGCCGCCCAGGGCTACAACCGCATCCCGGTGACCCTGGAAACCTTCGCCGACCTCGACACCCCGCTGTCGATCTATCTCAAGCTGGCCAAAGGCACCAGTGGCGCCTGGACCTACCTGCTCGAATCCGTGCAGGGCGGCGAACGCTTCGGCCGCTATTCCTTCATCGGCCTCTCGGCGCCGACGCGCATCGCCGCCTACGGCCGCAACGTCATGGTGCTCACCGGCAACCGCATCGCCGAGCAATGCGCCGATTGCGATCCGCTCGCCTTCGTCGGCGAGTACATGGCGCGTTTCCGTCTGGCGCCGCGCGCCGGCCTGCCGCGCTTCTGCGGCGGCCTCGTCGGCTGCTTCGGCTACGACACCGTGCGCTGCATCGAGCCGAAGCTGGCCAGGACGCAGAAACCCGATGCGCTTGGCACCCCCGACATCCTGCTGCTGCTCTCCGAGGAAATCGCCGTCGTCGACAACCTCTCCGGCAAGCTGACCCTGGTGGTGTACGCCGAGCCGGGCGTGCCCGGCGCCTTCAGGCGCGCCCAGGCGCGGCTGAAGGAACTGCTGGCGCGGCTGCGCGAGCCCGTCGCCATTCCCGCCGAACGGCCCGCAGCGTCGCAGGCGGCCGTCTCCTCCTTCGGCGAGGAACCCTTCAAGCAGGCCGTGGCGCGCGCCAAGCAGTACATTGTTGACGGCGACATCATGCAGGTGGTGCTCTCGCAGCGCATGTCGAAGCCCTTCGTCGCCACGCCGCTGGCGCTGTACCGCGCGTTGCGCACCCTGAATCCCTCGCCCTACATGTTCTACTTCGACTTCGAGGACTTCCATGTCGTCGGCGCCTCGCCGGAGATCCTCGTGCGGCTGGAGGACGGCACGGTCACCCTGCGGCCGATCGCCGGCACGCGCAAGCGCGGCAAAACCGTCGAGGAGGACGAGGCGCTCGCCGCCGAACTGCTCGCCGACGAGAAGGAGCGCGCCGAGCACCTCATGCTGCTCGACCTCGGCCGCAACGACGTCGGCCGCGTGGCGCAGACCGGCTCGGTCCGCGTGACCGAGCAGTTCGTCATCGAGCGCTACTCGCACGTGATGCACATCGTCTCCAGCGTCGAGGGCAGGCTCAAGCCCGAGCTCGATGCCCTGGCGGTGCTGCGCGCCACCTTTCCGGCCGGCACCGTGTCGGGCGCGCCCAAGGTGCGGGCGATGGAGATCATCGACGAGCTGGAGCCGGTCAAGCGCGGCATCTACGCCGGCGCCGTCGGCTACCTCGGCTTCCACGGCGACATGGACCTCGCCATCGCCATCCGCACTGCCGTCGTCAAGGACGGCCGCATCCACATACAGGCCGGCGCCGGCATCGTCGCCGACTCCGACCCGGCCTCGGAGTGGCAGGAAACGCAGAACAAGGCCCTCGCCCAGCTGCGCGCCGCCGAGATGGCCGAGTCGGGCTTGGATACGCGGTTGGAGTGAACCACTTTCAACACAGAGAACACAGAGGCACAGAGAACACAGAGATGGAAGATAGTGTCCTTTCCGGGCAGGTGATTGGCGCCGCGATAGAAGTGCATAGATTGCTGGGGCCGGGACTGCTTGAATCGGCTTATGAGCTTGCGCTGGAGCGAGAGTTGGGGATGCTCGGAATTGATGATCGCCGCCAGGTACCGGTGCCCCTTCTGTACAAGGGAGTGAATTTGGGCGATGGATTCCGCATCGACATGCTTGTGAATGAGTTGCTGCTGATCGAGATCAAGGCCGTAGAGAAGCTTATACCTTTGCATGAGGCCCAGTTATTGACTTACTTGCGTTTGACGGGGAAACGCCATGGGCTGCTCATCAATTTCAACGTCGCAGCGCTCAAAGACGGCATCAAGCGGGTGGTAAATGGTTATTAGGTGGCGTGAGCGAGCCGGTAGCGATGGGCTCCATAACCGCTACATCTTGACGGAACGCGGCGGCGTTCGTTTGGCGTGGGGGCTCGACGAGGGGAGTCCAACTCAAACCGATGACATTAGTCTTCTCGAGCCAGGTGTCTATGGGGTCCGATGGGCACAATATTGCGGGAATCAACCCGCATTCGATTTTGTCGATGATCTGGTTGTTGTTGGAACACGAGTACTTCCATGACCTCGATTGCGGGCAAATTTGACAGTGGACGGTTGGCGTGCATCTACTTTTCTGATTTCTTCGCGGTTGCACCGGAGACACTGGAAGACTATGGCGCGTTCAATGTCTCACTGATCAATGACCTGCCGCTGTTCATCGACCCATTTTTATTATTTGACAGCGATGAAGCTCGTTATCAGGCACTGCACGACGAGATCATTCTTTATCTGAAGTTTCTACGTGATGCGTCGGCTGACGAGAGTATTTCTGCCGGATTGCTTGACAGTTGGTTCCGCTTCCCAGAGGTCAAGCAGAATTGGCTCGGGTTCAGCAAGACCGGAAACAGTGGGAGTGGCCTCGGTGCGGATTTCGCGCGCAGTTTGCGTCGCAACTTGCACCATGTATTCAGCAAATTCGGCAGTGAGTCCATCACCCGGGGTAGCCATTTGGAGAAGCTCTGCCTTTTCGGCGATGGCGTGGGGAGAGACCACCTTAGCGACTTCACGACGAATCTGATCAAGAGGTTTCTGCTGGAGTACACCCAAACCTTTGCGCAGACGCATATTCGCCCCGAGTTCAGGCGCGATTTTCCCGTCGAAAAAGTTGCCTTCGACTACGAGAAGCGTCGATGGATGCGTGGCTCATGCAATCTTCCGGTTCATGGCAACGACTTCGTTTTGCTGACGCCCAAAGACATCCTGACCAAGGATGATGCGTGGATTAACCGCGGCGATCTGCTGAGTCAGATCGAGCAGGTTTACACAGCCGTTCCCGATGCCCAACTCCGTGCACAGGTCGAGGAATACTTTATTTCGCGCCTGTCAGAAGATGCCGGTAAGGAAGAGTTGCGTGATGCTGCTGCGGCGACGGTCGATAAATTCCCGGTACTCATCGACCACTTCATCCGCATGAAAGAAGATTGCGGAGAAGAAGCACACCGTTTGAGCGGCTTGAAGGTCCAGGAAACGCAGGAGCAATTCGTCGAGCAGCTTCGCGCGCTGGTCAATCTGCATTTACAGGGCACGGAGTTTTATACGCTGGGCGATAGTTACACCGAATCATTGCGGCGTGTTCTGTTCCTGAAGGACGTCATCGAGAATAAGGATGGCTATCGCCTGTTTTACTTGAAGGGCAAGCCGGTCAAACGCGAGGAGGACTTGCAGATCATGTATCGCCTGACATGGTTTGCCGCTATCCACGACGTTAACCGCGAAGTTAACAACGGGCGCGGGCCGGTGGACTTCAAGGTGTCTCGCGGCAACGTGGACAAGACATTGATCGAGTTCAAGCTGGCAAGTAATAGCAAGCTGAAGCGAAACCTTGAAAAGCAGGTCGGCGTCTGCGAGGCCGCCAATAACACCAAGAAGTCGATTACGGTCATCCTCCATTTCACCGAAAGCGAACTTCAGAAAGTCATGCGTTATCGTCAGGATCTGGGGCTGAATGCTGCCGAGAACATCATCTTGATCGATGCCAGTCAAGACAACAAACCCTCAGCATCGGTGGCGTAGCCCATGAAGAACACGACTCTGCGATCTTTTGCCAACAGCAATCTTGCGATTCCTCCCGCTACCGCCTGGTATCTCACGGACCTCGGCGAATTCCGTGGCAAACAGGAACTCTACACCCGGCAGTCCCCTCAACGTCTCAAGGCACTGCGCGAGCACGCACTGATCGAAAGCGCAGTGTCATCGAACCGCATCGAGGGCGTTACAGTCGAACCTTCTCGGGTACGCGATGTGCTGGTGTCGCCCAAGCCTCTGTTCCGTGACCGTGACGAGGAAGAGGTGCGCGGCTACCGAGATGCCCTCACTTGGATTCACCAGGACGCCCAGCGTATCTCGATTTCCAACGAGACAATCCAACGCCTGCATGCCATGACGCGTGGTCAGATTTGGGATTCCGGCCTGTATAAGGAGAAGGATGGCGACATCATTGAGCGCTATCCCGATGGCAGCGAACGCGTACGTTTCCGTACCGTGTCAGCGAAACAGACTCTGGCGGCCATGGATCAGTTGGTGGCTGACTGGCAGGCCTGCCTGGAAGAGCGCTGGGTTCCACCGCTGATTGCCCTGGCAGCCTTCAATCTCGATTTTCTGTGCATCCATCCGTTCCGCGACGGCAACGGCCGGGTCTCCCGTCTGCTCTGGTTGCTGCAGAGCTACCAGCTGGGTTTAGAGGTCGGCCGCTACATCAGTCTGGAGCGCCTCGTCGAACAGAACAAGGACCGTTACTACGAAACCTTGGAGCAAAGCTCGCAGGGCTGGCACGAGGGCAAGCATGATCCTTGGCCTTATATCAATTACGTGCTGTCCATCCTGAAGGCTGCCTATCGAGAGTTCATCGAGCGCGTTGGCGAAACCTCGGAACCGCGTGGATCGAAGACCCAACTGGTGCTCGAAGTCATCGGCAAGATGTCCGGAACCTTTTCGCTCGCTGATCTCGAACGTGCCTGCCCGGGCGTGAGTCGCGACATGATTCGGCGAGTCCTGACAACGCAGAAGGGGCAGACGGTCGACTGCATCGGCCGCGGCCCCGGCGCGCTCTGGCAAAAGAGGTAATTAGCGTGAAAGAGTGTAATAAAGAGGGTAATGTCTTTGGCAACGGGGGAACGGAATGAGTAGCCCGCTGAGTATCGTGTATTTCCTGACCAACTCGGCCATGCCTGGGCTGGTCAAGATCGGCTATACCGCGCAGGACGACGCCAACTCGCGCATTGCTCAGCTTTACACCACCGGCGTGCCGGTGCCGTTCACCATCGAATATGCCTGCAAGGTACAGAACGCAGAAGAGGTCGAAAAGGCTCTGCATGTCGCCTTCGGCCCGAACCGGATCAATCCGAAGCGCGAATTCTTCCGGATCGAACCCGACCAGGCGATTGCCATCCTGAAGCTGCTCCATACCGAGGAAGCCACTCAGGAGGTCACCGACCAGCCAAGCATGATCGACCAGCAATCCATTGCTGCTGCCGAACAGATCCGTGCGCGGCGCCCGAATCTGAACTTCGAGGAAATGGGCATCCCCATCGGGGCCACCCTGCAATCCGTCCACTCGGATGCCAACGTTACCGTGGTCGCTCCTATGAAGGTTCACCTCGCCGACGAGGAAATGTCGCTGACCGCCGCAACCCGCCAAGTGCTCGGCCTCGATTACAGCGTTCAGCCTGGGCCGCATTGGACCTACGAGGGAAAGTCGATCCGCGATCTTTACGAGGAAACGTATGGTGATACCGGATAGTCGACGCCCATGCTCCCACAGAAAGAATCGCTGCGGCGATCAATCCACTGTTGTTAAGGAAGCATGGGGGGTCAGAACATATCTCGCTTGAGCACTCCCCTCCCACGGGCGATAATGCTGACTTTCCAGTGCCCGCAGTTTGCACACTCTTCAAGCGACGAAAAAACAGGACAAGGAACCGGATAAATTTCCTAGTAGCTGTCGGTATCGCATAGAAGAATCAAAAGGATAGACTTACTATGCTCCTGATGATCGACAACTACGATTCATTCACCTACAACCTCGTGCAGTACTTCGGCGAGCTGGGCGAGGACGTGCGCGTCTTCCGCAACGACGAGATCACCGTCGAGGGCATTGCCGCGCTCAAGCCCGATCGCCTCGTCGTCTCGCCCGGCCCG
>Ga0208244_100724_pt1 | contig 25900 bp, 17 predicted proteins | sample SubbioCR12Aug_5A_FD_184828 | JGI IMG/M metagenome (GOLD analysis project Ga0208244, IMG submission 184828) | Serpentinite rock and fluid subsurface biosphere microbial communities from McLaughlin Reserve, California, USA - CR12Aug_5A (SPAdes) | ecosystem: Environmental > Terrestrial > Deep... | reverse complement strand
GCGCGATGCCTGGCACGAGAAACGCATGAACAGCGACGAAATTTGGCGTTATGCCAAGGTATGCCGTGTCGCCAATGTGATGCGCCCCTATCTGGATAGTCTGACATAAGCGGTCGAAATAATGGAGCATCGATTCGGGATCGCCTGCTCAACAAGGCCCGGGCAGAAAAGCTGGATTATAACCTGTTGCTGACCCGGTACGCATTGGAACGCCTGCTCTACCGTCTGAGTGTCTCAGAACAGCGCGACCAATTTCTGCTTAAAGGCGCACTGCTTGTCAAACGGCTTTGAAAACTTTCCACAAAATACCCAGAAAGATCGTCGAAAAGTTTCCAGTTGATGCGTAGGGTTATCAGGTTTCTACTGCCTTTTTTCTCTGTTTAAATCGATAAGAATCGTTACCTGTTTCCAAAATATCGCAGTGATGTGTAATGCGATCCAATAGTGCTGTAGTCATTTTTGCATCGCCAAAGACCTGCACCCATTCACCGAAATTAAGATTTGTGGTGATAATCAACGACGTCTTCTCATAAAGCTGGCTGATCAGATGGAACAGTAATGCCCCACCGGATGCGGGAAACGGCAGATAACCCAGCTCATCAATAATAACGGCATCCATAACAGACAGTTGCTTGGCCAGGTTGCCCGCTTTGCCCAGTTGTTTTTCTTTGTCCAGAAGGTTGACGAGATCGACAGCATTATAAAAACGCAACCGTTTACCTTGGTGTATAGCGGCAACGCCCAAGCCGGTAGCTAAATGGGTTTTTCCGGTACCGGTTCCACCGACTAAAATGAGATTGTAGGCTTGATCCATGTAACCCGCAGTCGATAGTTGATCGAGTCGGGCTTGCTGCAAGGGTGTTTCATGCCAGTCAAAGCTCATCAAATCACGATGAATCGGAAAGCGTGCAGCCTTCAGCTGGTAATTCAAGCTGCGTGCTTGTCGATCTGCTTGTTCCGCCGCTATCAAGCGATCCAGCCAGACTTCCGGCATCACCGGCTTTTGCTGGAAACCGTATTCAGTTTGCCATTCTTGCCAAGCGGCAGGCATGCCGAACAAGTGCATCGTTTTCAGTTGTGCAGGACGATCAATGGACATGGCGCAAGCTCCGTAAACTATCGTAACGGCTGCAATCGGCCAGCGGTTCCAGCGATAATGTTGGGGTTGAGGTTGGCGTATCTTTGAGGGTTTTTGGTTGGGATTTTTCGGTTAAACGGCGCATTTCGTTAAGCACGATGGCTGCGCTTATGATACCGGTTTGCAAGGTCAGGTCGCAGGCCACCTCTAAGGTATCCAGGCCCGTTGCACCTAAATCACGCGCCATCAGCAACAGATCGACAAATGCTCGATCTCCCTTCTCTTGTTTCAGAATACGGTCACGAACCACTTTGATAGGCACAGGTAAATCCCAATCGACAAACGGTGCCCCATGCCGGAGAGCGCCTGGCTTTTTCTCCAACACCGGTAGATAGTGCCAAGGATCACAAATCAACTGATCACGACCAAATTGCCGGCTATGTTCAGCAATGACCTGTCCGTCCGCAACCCTACGAATATGATCGCTCGTTAAACGCACCGACACTACACGATTAGCCCATTGGGCAGGTGCGCTGTAGCGGTTACGATCAATACGGATCAGGCATAATGAGGTCACGCGTCGCATTGATTTCACATAACCCTCGAAAACCGCCTTGATAGGCATTAATAGCGGCTGTTCCTCGGCAAAGCAGTCAGAACAACTCCGAGAGGTTTGTTCTGTGCGGGCGTCCAGCCAGCTCCAGACAACGCTTCGCTAACCAAATGTTAAGCGAAGTAAAGTCGGCACAGCGCGGTAGCGGTGTAAATAACCATTCGCGCATGTTACCCACCTGATTTTCCACCTGGCCTTTTTCCCAACCCGACTCCGGTGTGCAGGCTACTGGCTCAAACAGATAGTGATTGGCAAGTGTTAAAAAGCGCCGGTTAAAGCGACGCTCCTTGCCGACAAAGACCGCATCCACCACTGATTTCAGGTTGTCGTAAACCATCCGTTTCGGTACACCACCAAAAAAAGCAAAGGCCTGATTATGCGCATCTAACACCATTTCCTGGGATTCTCTTGGATAGGCGATAACGAACATTTGACGACTATAGCTGAGGCGGAAATGGGCAACTTTGACGAGTTGTTCTACTCCGCCAATCACCGCCGTTTCATAACTCCAGTCGAACTGACAAGTGTCTCCGGGGGGGAAGGCTAGCGGCACGAACGCCTGTTTGATAGTGGGGCTTTTAGTTCGAGTCCGTTTCCAATCTCGCACATGGCGCTGCACTGCGGTATAACCGCCACAATAACCCTCAATCTGCAAGCACTCAAATAGCCGTTGGGCAGTGCGTCTTTGTTTACGAGGTAATCCTGCGTCTTTTTCCAGCCAGTCATTTAACTGGTTGAGATAGTCACCCAGTTTGGGATGGGGTTGTTCTTTGCGGCTTGAATAAACGGGCGTTTCGATCGTCTTTAGATGTTTACGAATAGTCGGGCGGGAAAGTTTAAACCTTTTTGCCAGCTCGCTGATTTTTATATTTTCAACAAAATGCAGTCGCCTGATTTCGGCAATTGTATCCATTTTTATCACTCCAGGGTTCTCCGGCAAAAAGCCGGTCATTAAACAACCTGGGGTGGAAACTTTTCAACGCTCTTTTCCCCAGGATCCTGGAAAGTTTTGCACGCCGTTTTGCAAACGCCAATATTCTTCAAAACTATGGCGGATTGCCTGTCGGCGAATCTGCCTTACTGGGTTAACAATAAACTTTAATTTACCAAGAATGCCGAAGTGCCAGACTTCTAACAATTAGGCTGCACGCAAAGACCCCCGGATAACATCATAGAGATAGATTTCAGAGTTACCTTCGTTCACACTTAATCTGAATACATACCAGGCGATTAAGCTTACTACGATCATTTCGCCTCCATCTTCAATGAATGCTAGTGAAAAATTAACGGCACGGCCAAGCTTAATGGCAGAGTGGGCCATATCGACAAAAACAGCAAAAAATATCAACAACAACACCAAAATCCCGATGTCTCGTGATGTTTTTTTGAAGGACTCTGAACCTTTGACGTAGGCGATAAACAGAAAAGGAAATATAAAAGAACCAGCCGTTGCGGATACCATGAGTTCGCAAATGTCTTGTAACCTTAATCCGAAAGGTGGTGCGAAATTAAGAAAGGGTACTATTTGGCGACCGATTCCCTCATGGAACTGGAGTGTGTCATCCAGTAAAAAATAAATAAAGAGAATACTCCAAGCCAGATAATGAAAAGTTTGTTTTAAGTAACCTAAATAAATAAACAAAACGCTTACCCAGAAAAATTTAATATATTGGTAAATTTCTGCGTAACTCTTATCTGCATCCATCAAAAGTAAAGGTTTTTTAGCTGTGCCTGTTAATTCGGCGGTAAGCGTATTTGTAAAATGGATAAAAAAGAATGTGATGTCAATGAAAACAAGTAAAAACAGGAAAGCGTTTGAGTAACCATCCTTAAATAAGGCAGTAAAAGGTTTTGTCGGCGTAATTGGATCCATATATACCAGAATATTAATGCAGTTATTGACAAATTTAATTCTTTGAAATGCAGAATAACACGCAATTAAAATATGCAAATAAAGCCGTCGGTATCAAATGCTAAACCAGGAAAAATTCCTAATCTTTGCGTTGTTAAATCTCTTAAAAATAACGCCAAAAAACCGGATTGGTCATCATAACGCTTAATCAACCGGTGATCCTGAAACATGCGATAGACTCATTTCAAGCCCATTTTTGCCTCCAGACAGGCGCACGATTGACATGGCCCGAATGAAAATCGAAAGCTGCACCCACACCTGCCTCTACTGGGACGTTGACACGGGGAAGATGCGCAGCAATCCATATTTTGTTCTTGGGTGCGCCTAACCCGACCCATAAAAATCCGGCTGCAGACTATTGATCATCTCAACCAAATCGTCATCTTCCTGTTCGGACAATGTCCTTAAAGGGGGAGAATGCCAGCCCACAATTTCAACATCGGGAAAGCGCTCCCGCATCTTGGCAATCAAATCAATCAATACAGCGTCTTTACCACCTAGATAAATATGCCGTCAGACTTTGCTTCGGCTTTGATCCAGACAGCGCAGCATCAACTAGGGCTGCATCAAGCACAGTATGTACCCCAGATGAATTAAACTGGGAACCGGGCGGTATAACTTTCCTAGGCCTGTTTTGCGATGGTTGCGCGATTTAAGTGACGTGGTCACACAACCAATCGCAAGACTGCAAGACTTGCTCCCGGTTGCACTTAAAAATGCAGTAGCTGTAACGCCATATCTTGGTTTTTGACAGTTCGCGCATGACTTAAAACTCCACAGTAGCGCAAATTTACCCTGGTCGGTCATAGTCATAACCTTGACAGAAAAATAAAAAAGACGTAACGTTGATCAATAATGGAAAAGGCAGCTCTTTATGTGCTTTCGCATGTAAATAACTACATTTGTTTGAACCTTCGGGTAAATTTCACCCTCTAGGCCCTGAGTTTGATAGCTAGTCCTTGCAAAGGAGATAATGTCAGTGAACAAAAGTAAATATGTGCAATACGGGTGTGGATGGTCTGCACCTAACGGGTGGCAAAATTTTGACGCCTCGCCTACTCTGCGCTTTGAAAGACTGCCTTTCATAGGTCGTCTACATACCAAGAATAAGTCCAGATTCCCAAATAATATAGAGTGGGGTGATATCATCAAAGGATTGCCACTTCCACAAAACTCATGTAAAGGAGTTTATTGTTCCCACATTCTTGAGCACCTTTCTCTCAATGATTTTCGAATAGCATTGCGTAATACAATTAAAATCTTGGAGCCCGGTGGCATATTTCGTTTAGTATTGCCTGACTTGGAGCTATCAGTAAGAAACTATATCGAAAACCCGTCAAATGACGCATCTCTTGAGTTCATGAATGAAACCTCCCTTGGTCACGAAACACGTGCAAGAGGGTTTAAGGGCCTCCTTAAGGTATGGCTTGGAAATAACCTGCATCTGTGGATGTGGGATTACAAGTCGATAAAACTAGAACTTGAACATGCTGGATTTATTGAAGTTAGAAGAGCAACTATCGGTGATTCCTATGATAGCTACTTCGGTACTGTAGAAGAGCTTGGGCGCTGGGAAAATTGCCTTGGGGTCGAATGCAGAAAACTAGGCTAACTTTAGCCCCTCCGGCCCCCACGGCAATCCGCTACAGGGATTACAGAGAACGGTATACAGTGGAACCCATTAGAATGTCGACCAGCCCATATCTACAGTAAGTTGTTCCCAACCAAACTTTCCTTCAATGCTGTATGGTAAGGGTAACAAGTCATGAAAAAATATCGGTCAAATCAAAACCCTGCTACATCCAGCGCAAGACTCTTTCGTGCTCGTCAACAGTAGCTTCTTTACATTAAATCGATTCATACCTGTCTCCTCTCTTTTTTTGATCAGGGCCCTTTTATTACAAAGGGACTGATCGGGGAGAAAGGTCAGTACGTTGTTCGTGGACACGTGTTTCAATATTTGCATGACATTGTCTAGTACTCAAAACTGGAGAAATATATTGTGCTTGATTTTTCAGGATTTCTATTCTTGGAAATGCTGCCAGATGATTATTAAGTCTAATTGCATGGCACAGAGACTTCACCCCTGCTCCTTGTAATTTTTGCTATGATGAAATCTTTTAAAAACAAGGCGAAAAAACTCAATTAGCGTTTAATCAACCGGAGTACTGGAGCACGCGATAGACCCATTCCATGCTCATCTTTTGCATACAGACAGGCGCACGATTGACATGGCCCAAATGAAAATCAAAAGCGGTTCCCACGTCGACTTGTAATGGGATGTTGACACGGGCAAGATGCGCAGCAACCCATTTTTCTTGCTCAGATGAGCCCAATCTGGCCCATAAAATTCGGTTGAAGGCTATTTTTGTTCATCTTAGCCAAATCGATAACTTCTTGTTTATACTGTGCTCTGAAAGATGGTGAATTCCAGCCTACGATTTCAACATCGGGTAAGAGCTCCCCCAATTTGGAAAAATCAGATCAATTAGGGCGACGTCTTTACCCCCCATGAAAAATGCCGTCAGCTTTTTCTCCGGCCTTAATCCAGACTGCGCAGCATTAATTCGGAATCATAGTTAGGTTTTAAAATCTGCCAGATAAATAAGGATGTTTTTTTCAAGCCGGCATTCAATTGTATCGTTATGTTTCTTGGGGTGGCTATCCTTAAGCTGATCAGATTAAAATAAATAAAAGGTGATAGTAATTTACACAGTGGTCACGGTCGAGGTCGCCTTTTTACTGGTGATTGATGAATCAATAGCAAGAAGCTCATCAATTGCGAACTTTAATACTAAATGGGAGAAAGATTTGTCTATCCGGAACTTTATGGATAAGAGCTTGTTTAGCTTGTTTTTATTCTTTCTTTGTTTAGATGTTTACGGCCAAAATAATCAGCCGATAGGTGCTAAGGTTGCTGGTTTGTCAAACATTATCTTTCAAGAAGAGTTCAAGGATGAGAGTAAAATTGACTTGGAGAATACAAAAAAAGTCGGATTTAATTTTTATTTAAGTAGACCATTCGGGTGGCCCACTACGAGAGCCGATTCCTTGTCGGTTAAAAATGGTGTGCTGACGATCAAAAATCCAATAAATAAGGCGCAATTCGATATAGTAAGTGCTACTTCCAAAAATAAGGGGGAATGGGTAGGCTTTGCACATAGGGGCTCAGCTTACTTTGAGGCATCGATAGCCTTTGATCCGGATGATTTCGATAAAATACCAAAAAAATCGGGATTTCCTGCGTTCTGGACCATGTCTGCTGAGCACCTTTTTGAAACTTTGAGTTCTAAAAATAAACGATGGTACGAATATTTGGAGATAGATTTTATGGAATGGAACCCCGAGTGGCATTCCCGCTCAGCGTTTATTCAGTCCATTCATTATTGGGTAAAAGACAGAGGTAAAAACAAACGCGTTTCTATGCCAGCATGTTATGACTGTCCAATGGAAGGGAAAGTAATTGACCTAGGTGGGACGATTAATTTTATGCAATTTAATACATTTGGAATATTGTGGATACCAGGAGAAAGAATTGACACTTACGTCAACGATGTACTTGTGAGGTCGGTGCGTGTGTCGGATTACCCTGCAATTGAGTCAGGTAATGATCATCATTTTCCAGTCATACTGGGTTCTGGGAAATTCCCAATGCGAGTTGATTGGGTGCGGGTATGGGGTCGTTAGTCAGATTAAACAATCTTGACACGTTTTCTTGGAATAAACCGATATGATATTTCTGCCATCATTACACTAAGTAAAAGAATGCCAGTCAAGTTGATATTAAATGATCTAGGGAAAGTCATTAATGCCAGAGAATAACTCAACAAATACCCCATGTTACTCCAACGTTTACCCTTGATTGCTGATCTTATGGAAGTAACAAAAAGGTAGGTCATGCCTATAAATGCAAAAATTCCACTTTCTGCCAAGGTTAATAAAAATCCATTGTGAACAAAAGAATAATCTTTAAATCCATTGCCAAAAACAGGAGATTCAAGAAAACCCTTCCATGCCATCTGATAACCTTCGGTACGACCAGTCAATCCAGTATTCAGTCCGCGATTTGGGTCATTCATGCGCATTACATCGTTTATTAGAAAATCTGTAATTTTATTTAACAAACTTACTTCGGAATAAATGCCCCATGTTAAGGCCAAGAGGAACCCCAAAAATAGGCATACAAATAGATTCAGCATATTCTTTTTTGATAATGGATAAAACCATCCGCTAGCAAAAAAAATAACGGGCAAGAATGCTGCTATTGACCCTCTGGACTGAACAGAAACCATAAAATACAAACATAAACCCAACGTAACAAATCGAACCCAAAGGTTTTTCCATGTGAAACAGCACCACGCCAGACCCAGTGACATCATCCCCCACCAATTAGGTTGTATGCCAAAAGGTGTCCAACGACCCCAGATATAGGCGTGTTGTTGCGTTATGAGAACATAAATAAATAACGGGATTAACAAAAATGTAAGTTGGCGCATTACAAGATGCGGAAGATCGTGTTCTGGACGGCTTCCAAATAGAGATGCCAGAAAAAAGGCTAGAAATAGATTCATTAACATCACTAGATCACGAAAAAGATCTGTATTCTCGTCAATACTAAAAATGAATGAGAAAAACAATGGGATAAGATAGAAAAGAGCAAGCCTATAACTTTTAAGTGCAATATTGATATTTGCAAATCCACAAGAAATATAATACAAGGCGGGTATAATAAGTGCCAAAAAACATAATTCAATAGCAACTTCTGACCGAAATTTCATATATGAAAAAAAAGCCCCAGCAAGACATAAAGATATTAAAAATGCAATGCGGAATAAATTTGGTTGCTTTTTTATGGTTCCTGAATTGTTTTGTGTTATTTCAGGGGGTAGTCTTTTTATATCGGAAGGGATATTGAGGTGTTTTTTTGGATTAGTGACTAACATTCTTTAAGCCTGATGTTTAACTTGATTGAAACAAGTCAAGTATTTCCGATTTAAAATTATTGTAACTGAAGAGCTTTGATCGCTCATAAGCAGAAACCTTTAGATCATGAAGTTTTTCTCTATCGTTATTGAGTTCAATTAATGCATTATACAAACTCTCAACAGAACTTTTTTTAACAAAGTATGCTGCGGCGCCGACTGTTTCGGGTATGCCATTATGTTCTGTAGTTATAATGGCGCATCCATTTGACATGGCCTCTAAGATGGTTAAAGGTACACCCTCCGTGAGATATTGAGTCTGCAAAACGAATATGTCAGCTTCCTCTAAAACTTTTTTTTTCTCCTCGCCACTAACTAAACCATGAAATATCAAATTGTTGGTTGCACTAAGAATTTCAATTCTGTTTGTTATCTCATTATTTCCTGCCCCACAGATATTAAAGTTAAAATCATTAGTTTTTGTAATTATATCTAAAAGAATCTCAATGCCTTTTTCTTGCATCAATCCCCCAAGATACAGTACATTCAACTTTTTGTCCGAAGAAAAAGAAACTTCTTTTTCGGGCACCACTTGACAAAAATTTGCAACATTAAACGTTTTAGATGTATTAATTCCTATATCTTTTAGTTTCAACTTTAGGTCTTTTGTGAGCACTATATTAGTAAAACAATTATTGAAATAAAGTTTAGATAGTATTTTGTTAGTTCTAAAAAGGTCAAGAATACCATATCCATGCCAATGTAAAATTACTTTTTTATGCAGTAATCTGGCGCTTATTATAATTGGTAAAAATCTATACAAACCAAATAATGTTTGTCCTGGAGTCGCGTATAAAATGTCTGTATTGAACAGTTTTAAAATAGATATAAATGACAATTTTAAAGATTTAAAAATTTTATTTATACTAAATTTACCTACGTCGTTAACGTCTTTTATAATGCAACTATTAACTTTTGAAACAACATAATCGTTATGACTTAATAAATTTTCCATGATCAAGTTCATCTGTCCTTCGCCAGTAATAGGCATTGGGAACTGACCTATCATTAGTACATTATTCGGCATCGTTACTTATCCTTTCTAATAAATCTAAATAGCCCTTAGCCATTGATTCATAGGTGTAGTTATTTTTTACTTGATTAGCAATTGATTCTGATTTTTCAGCCCAAAATGCTCTGGATACATAAAAAGACTGCAGTTTTATTGCTAAGTCACGAGTAGAATCCGTAATAAAATATTGTCCATTTAGATTTGGTTCAAAAGCCTCTATTTCTGGAGCATGAGGTTCGTCTTTTGAAATGAGCATGGGTTTTCCAAACGAAAAAGATTGAGTAATCGATAAGCCAACGTAACCAGGTGAGATTGAGCAGACACATTTACTGTATAAGTCTTTTAAAAACAAATAATTGTTGTTGTGACCATAAAGTATTATTCTGTCTGAATAATCACTACCAATGATCATCTCTTTGATTTTTTTAAGTTGATCGCCCGTCCCTACAATATGTAACTTAGACTCATTAAGTCCTTCTTTACAGGCGAGCAGAAATCCTTCGATGAGTTTTATTGGTTTTTTTTCCGCTACTAAACGCCCTACATAGATAAAGTCAGTGCCAATTTGTTTGAAGTGAATAACTTGCTCCGCTGATACTACAGAATTAGGCGCATAACCGCTTAAAACACGGCCGCTTAATTTTGTTTTTAAAAATGCGTCTTGTTGGCTTTTTGTATAAAACAAAGCTCCGTTTGCAAGCCAAAGCATAGCATTACGAGCACTGAATTTTTTTTGTTCGCTGGCCCTATTAAGTAAATGTCCCCATACAACGGTTTTTCCTTGTTTAAATACGCGTGAGCTTATAAGAAACATCCAGCTAGTTATACAGCGCGGATTAAGTTCTACAACTCTTAATGAATTGCTAAATATGTATTTAAACATTCCAGGCCAGATTTGTAGCATTGCTCTGCGTTTAAATAGATAAATATTTTTAGTTTCGATATAGCTTAACTCTTTCTTTAAATCGGGCTTTGTTACTACAGATTTACTAAAGTATTCATCACCAAAACAAAAAACAAAAGGATGTAATCTTGAAAGGCACTGAAAAAGTCCAACTCTATAGTCTGGTGATACTGCTTGCACTATAACTAATTGGGACATAAAAATAAAAACCTCAGCTTAATTTAAAGTAGAAAACACCACTATTATGGACTTGAAAAGTTTTTTTTAATTCTACATTATTTGTTTCTTCAAATATCATTTCTTTTGTGCATAAGAAATTTTAAATAAGTGCATGCACATAATCATTGGAACTAAAGCATTTGACAGTACATATGCTATTGCTAGTCCATTTATCTTGTATATTTCAATCAAATATAATGAGGCAATTAGAAGGCTTATCCACCGTATAGAGTTTGCAAATATGGGTAGTTTAAAGCTTCCTTTAGCGTATAGCGTATTTTTAATAACACGACTTATACTGAAAAATGGTAAAACAAAAACCATTATTTGCAATAATGAAGAGGTTCGGATGGCGTCTTCATGACTAAAGTTACCTCTTACAAAGAGTAATTCAATTACCATGGGAGATAAATAATACATAATAACTGCGGCTATAAATCCAAAAAAACCTAAGACATAACTAATTTTTAGAACATATTTTAGTGCTAAATCAGCATTTTCACGATACTTTCTTGTTATTATTGGAAATACAATTGTCGAGACGGGTTGAAAAATTAATGTAGAAAATACCATCAAGATTGAAACAGCATAAAAAAAAGCTGAAATTGAGCCCTCGCCGAACTTTGATGCGATTGATCTTTCTGTTACATAACCACATTGAAAAATTACTTCTGATAACAATATCCATATGCCTGAATACCATAAATTGAAAAATTTACCAAGTCTAATGTCAGAAAAAATAATTCCTTTATAAACTTGCTTTAGGCATATTACATATACAATTATAGTTATAAAATTACCTAGTGCATAACCAAAAGGTAAAGAATAAATGCCTAGTTTATCTTGGAGTAAAAATATTGATGCAATTACAGATAAAGAATTAATTATGCCATAAAAGAATCCCGGTGAATAAATCCCTTTAATATTTAATACAGCTCTTAACAAACCGACTAAAGAGCCAAATATCATAGAGGGTATAAAATACTTAACAATATTAACAGATAACGTTATTAACTTATCATCAAAATCAAATACTAGTGAAATAATATTTTCGGCTTGAATAAATAACAAAAAACATAATAACGAGATCATAATTAAAACTCCAATCTGATCTGTTAAGAGTTTTTCAATTAATTCGTGGTTATCTAAATGAGAGTATTTTGAAATGAAAGCGGATTCTAATGTATTTGCAATTTGGTTTCCCAAAAACACGTAAAATCCTAACACAGCTGCATAGGCATCGAGTTGCGAGCTCAAGCCATAATGACTGGCTACAATCATTTCGCGTGCCATACCACTTGCCAAAACCATACTGGTTATGAAAAGATATTTTATCTTCCCTAATAATTTATTTAATTTCATGACATATAATTAAATGTAATTCGACTTATAAAATAAGAAGATAATGAAGCTTTAGTGAATATTTAAGATAATAAAAAAGAAGACACTAGGAAGTATAATTTGTAATTTGTTTAAGTAATTCATTCATAAAACGATTGAGAATTTTCTGTTTATCTAAAAATAATTTAGCATAACTAATTGCGATTTTATTTTTTCCAGAGTAGCTTAAAGCGTTTTCTATACCTTCAATTAATGCAGAGATTGATTCAGGTTCTACTCGTACCGCTATACCAGGATGTTCTTTGCATAGAATTCCTAAGCTGGTATCTTGATCGGCTGTAATTACAGCATAGCCTCCTACCGCAAAAATGTTAGTAAGCTTTGAAGGAAGCACGGCATCTGCCGCTCCTCGTTTTTGAATGACCAGATGACAGTCAGCAGAGGCAAGAAGTGTAGGTAGTTTTTCATAAGGCACGAGAGGCGCAAAGATAATATTACTTAGATTTGCATCCTTCACTTGTTTGACAAGTCTTGCCTTGTCTGCGCCTTCTCCCACAATTAAAAAAATCCTATCATCATTATTTTTCATGACTTTAGCTGCATTAATAACAATTTCTAACCCCTGCTTTTCCCCAATATTACCCGAGTAAAGTATGATTTTTTTACCAATTGGTATCTTTAAACTTTCCAAAAGCTCATTAGAATGAGTTGCATTTTGAAAATGTTCGATTTCTGACCAATTTGGTAAAAAAATTAATTTTTCTTTAGAAATACCTTTTGCTTCAGCGCGTTTAAGCATTCCGGGTGAGATGGTTGAAACTTTTTCAAATGAGTTAAGTATCGAGCTTTCTATGTAAAAGGCCAAACTTTGAAACATATTGTTTCTAGCCAAGCCAAGGCCAAACATTGCGTCCACCTCAAAGTCTTGTATATGAATAACAGTATGTGCTTGTGTTAATTTGCCGAGTAATAATGCACTGAGTGAACAAAAAAGTGTTGGAGCAACCAATATAACAACATCAGGTTTCCAGCTTAATTGACTAAGTAGTGGGAACGACGAACTGAGTGCAAAACTTCCAAGATGGAGTAGCCTTTTTATTGTCGTGGGTTGTTTGGGTACGAAAAGTGGGCATCTAGTTACTGATACGCCATTTTCAATTACAGTAGAGTATGTGCTTTTTTTATAGCCCGCTTTTATTTGCCATTCAGGATAGTAGGGTGGCGCTGTTATAACTTTTACAATATTACCTTGTTGAGCTAGCCATACTGCCATTTCACCTGTGTATTTTCCTATGCCAGTTAATTCTGGGCTGTAATTAATGCCATATAGTAGGATCTTCATTTATAAGCCCTTAAACTTTTTTGAATCTGTCCAATGTAGTTGTTTTTAAATTGATTAGCCATTTATACGTTATTAAAATTAAGAGGATTAAGCTCTAAACGGCTTTTAATGGGGCATAATGGGCTAAGTAGCATTGGGTAATTATTAGTGGTTTACGCATTTATTTTTGGAGATAACGGATTTTTAATTCGGGGAGTTGCTATTTTTGCGAAAGCTAGTTTAGGGCATTCAATCCCGATCAAGCAGCAAAAATTACGTGACCACTGATGCCCCCGGCGACCCCGATTCGTCCGCGTCGCCTCCTTTAGACCCAACAAGGGGTCGAAACATTGGCTCTCGCATGACTTAACGCCGTTTCGCGATGCCTTGCAGGTTTTCTCTGCAAGCTTCGAAAACCCGCCCGGCGCTTCGGCTTCGGGGACTAAAAATCTTCACTTCGCTAAAGCTCCGTTTCCAAGATTTTCAGCGTTTGAGAAGGGAATATAGATCAATGTCAGAAAGTTGATTTTTAAATTTGTCATACAAATTTTAATTATCTGTTCGTCAACTCTAGCTGGTTAAGCATACTAATCTTTTCGTATTACAATTTGCTTAAGAAATAGTTAAATTAGTTTAAATGATCGGGAAATCATTACCGGTGCTCTGCTTTTAATAAGTTCTGCAAGCATAGCTTTTACTTTATCAAACTTCTGAAATTTAGGAATGGATTCTGATTTAAATTTAACTTTGGACGGACGATGAGCCAGACAAAAAAAGCATAGGGCGCGCTGAACGCTTCCGTTTTTTCATCGGTAGCCGAGAGATAATGCCACCCGTAAATCGGGATTGGGGGGCTCTACGACTTGATTTGAATGGTAATTGCGCAGAGCTTGGAAGTAATTCCCTGTCACTAGACCAACAGCAAGTCCAGGCTTTCGGCGGTTAAAATACGTTCAGCCCAGTTTTCGAGTTGTTCAATGTTGGCCTGCTCCATTTTTTGCAATGCCCAGTCGGGTAATTCGCCGTATTTTAAAGAAGTCAATTTAATCAATAAGCGCAGAGCTTCTTTTTTCTGGCCTCTTTCTTCACCTTCTTTTTTCCATTGTAGTGTCCAATCGGTTAAGCGTTCGGCTAACATGGCATTGACCTCTGTAAGTTCGTGGTATTCGGAAATCGATTCTGCTTTAAATTTTACGCGCAATAAGCGGCTGAGCCAAATAGCAAAAGAGCGCCGGATCGGTTGATAGTCTGCTGCTTTGAGTTGCTGCTGCAGCAGTTGAATATGAGTTTGCAAGTCGTCCGACGTCGCACACTGTTCAAGTGCGATCAAATGGCCAACTAAATTATTAGGGTGTGTTTGGCTGTAGTCTTTTGGTGTGGTTCTTTCTTGCAGTAAAAAATAACTCAGCTGCGGTGTATAGGCTTGCAGTGCCGGATGAGACGGGTTGATTAAGGAGGCTATTTCAACGGGCCCACTCCAGTTAGAGGCGCCATTGTAGATGACTATTGGCAGAACCGGCGGTAATAGGTCGCCTTTTTTTAGTAGTTGGGAACGAATAATATCCTGATACAAAAGGCCGAGGTAAGTCATGACTCGATTGGCCATGAAATAATCGTCACTGGATTGAAATTCCAATAACAGATACAGGTAGAGCCAAGTGTCTTTGAATTTCATGCGCCAGATACAATCATCATGGCGTTGGCGGAGGTCATCGGTCGCAAAGCTGGCTTTGACCGGTTCCAAGGTTTTAAAGTCGATACTGTCCAGCCATTGCGGTTGCACAAATCCGGTGATCAGGTCTTGCACCAGTCGCGGATGGCTAAACAAAAGCTTATAGAGTGAAAGTGATTACCTGATTAGCAAGTTGTTACAGCTAAATCCATAAGTTCGTCATGCCCGTGAAAACGGGCATTCCGTGCCATGTAGGGTAAGCTTCGAGCTATCCCTGGTCTCTGGATTCCGGCAATCCACCGGAAATCCCTGACCGGAGCAGGCTCTTCCGGAATGACGTGTACCCTTAAGAATTTGAAGTGGCTGGACTAAGCGAACCATGAATAAGGTTGAATTTAATCTCATTTTCTTAAAGTAATGGCTAACTTTTGTGAAATAGGGACCAAAAAGCAAAGTCATCTTCCATGGTTCATTATTCGATAAGTTTTACCTGCTAGTCTTTTATCATGCTCATTGAGTCAAGCTTTAGCAGGTATAGAACCATGATTTATCTTCCCCAAAATAAAATTACATTAAATTTTTTCATCACTGGTTTACTTTTTCTTTTCTTAACATTACCGGGTTTTGCATTCGCGGTTGATAATCAGTTGCTCAATGTAACTGTAACCGATGGCATTAGTAATTCAGCATTGGGTAGTCAGGATGTGACCGTCTATCGCCGAGAAGCGGACGGCAGTCTAAAATGGTTTCGTCGAACACCTACCGATGCTAACGGCAAATTAACCTTGGATTTGCCGGGCTTGGGTACCGATAGGATCTATGTGCTTAGAACCGCAATGAAACACGGCAATCGGGCCACCGATTCCAATGATATTAGGCAGCCCGGCAACTTTGCATTTAAAGCGGGTAATGTTCGGGTTAAAGCGGTCAATGGTCAAACCAGCAGCGTTTTGGCAGGATATCAAATTAGTGCTGTGAAAGTGATGGCTGATGGAACAGAAGTAAATGTCAGCAGCACCAACACCGATCAAAACGGCTTAGTCGATTTTGCTCTGCCGGATTTAAGCAATACTCAGGCTTATATCTTTAAAGCTAAAAGCAGTTTTGATAACAGCTGGAAAACCAGTGTCCCTATCAATCAAGGCGGCTTGACGACCTTTGTGGTGGGTAACCAGTTGCTCAATGTGACGGTGACTGACGGTATCAGCAATACGGCTTTGGTGAATCAGGCTGTCACTGTTTTGCGGCGCGAAGCAGACGGCAGTGTTAAAGGTATAAGAGCCGTAACTACGGATGCCGAAGGCAAGCTCAGTTTAGATTTGCCGGGCTTGGGCGCCGATACCGTTTATGTGCTGCGTACAGTGATGAAACACGGCAATCGGACCGTCGATTCAAGTGAAATTAAGCAGCCCGGCAACTTTGCATTTAAAGCGGGTAATATTCGGGTTAAAGCAGTCAATGGTCAAACTGGCAGTGTTTTGGCAGGATATCAAATTAGTGCTGTTAAAGTGATGGCTGATGGAGCAGAAGTAAATGTCAGCAGCACCAACACCGATCAAAACGGCTTAGTCGATTTTGCTCTGCCGGATTTAGGCAATACTCAGACTTATATCTTTAAAGCTAAAAACAGCTTTGATAACAGCTGGAAATCCAGCGCTCCGATCAATCAAGGTGGTTTGACGACTTTTGTGATTGGCAATCAGTTGCTTAACGTGAAGGTGACTGAGGGTATCAACAATATAGCGTTGGGTAATCAAGCCGTCACTGTTTTACGGCGCGAAGCAGACGGCAGTGTTAAAGGAATAAGAAACGTAACTACGGATAGCGGAGGCCATCTGAGTTTAGATTTACCGGGTTTGGGCGCCGATACCGTTTATGTGCTGCGTACAGTGATGAAACACGGCAATCGGACCGTCGATTCAAGTGATATTAAGCAGCCCGGCAACTTTGCATTTAAAGCGGGGAACGTTCGGGTTAAAGCGGTCAATGGTCAAACCGGCAGTGTTTTGGCAGGATATCAAATTAGTGCTGTGAAAGTGATGGCTGATGGAACAGAAGTAAATGTCAGCAGCACCAACACCGATCAAAACGGCCTAGTCGATTTTGCTCTGCCGGATTTAGGCAATGCACAGGCTTATGTCTTTAAAGCTAAAAACAGCTTTGATAACAGCTGGAAATCCAGCGCTCCGATCAATCAAGGTGGTTTGACGACTTTTGTGATTGGCAATCAGTTGCTTAATGTAACGGTGACTGACGGTATCAGCAATAAGGCATTGGGTAATCAGGACGTGACCGTCTATCGCCGCGAAGCTGACGCCAGTCTGAAATGGTTTCGTAGACAGGCTACCGAGGCTAACGGGAATTTAACCTTGGACTTACCGGGCTTGGGCACTGATAAAGTTTATGTGCTGCGTACCGCGATGAAACACGGTAACCGGTTCGTCGATTCCAGTGATATTAAGCAGCCAGGCAACTTTGTGTTTAGAGCCGGTAATGTCCGGATTAAAGCGGTCAACGGTCAAAACGGTAGTGTTTTAACTGCATCTCAAATTAATGCGCACAAAGTGATGGCTGACGGAACTGATGTTTTTGTCAGCAGTACCAACACTGATCAAAATGGTTTGGCTGACTTTGCTCTGCCCGATTTAGGCAATGCACAGGCTTATGTCTTTAAAGCTAAAAACAGTTTTGATAACAGCTGGAAAACCAGTGCCCCTGTCAATCAAGGCGGCTTGACGACCTTTGTGATTGGCAATCAGTTGCTTAATGTGAAGGTGACTGAGGGTATCAACAATATAGCGTTGGGTAATCAATCTGTCACTGTTTTGCGGCGCGAAGCAGACGGCAGTCTTAAAGGAATAAGAAACGTAACTACGGATGCCGAAGGCAAGCTCAGTTTAGATTTACCGGGCTTGGGCACTGATAGCGTCTATGTGCTACGCACGGCAATGAAGCATGGTAACCGGACTGTTGATTCCAGTGATATTAAGCAGCCAGGCAACTTTGCGTTTAGAGCCGGTAATGTCCGGATTAAAGCGGTCAACGGTCAAAACGGTAGTGTTTTAACTGCATCTCAAATTAATGCGCACAAAGTGATGGCTGACGGAACTGATGTTTTTGTCAGCAGTACCAACACTGATCAAAATGGTTTGGCTGACTTTGCTCTGCCCGATTTAGGCAATGCACAGGCTTATGTCTTTAAAGCTAAAAACAGTTTTGATAACAGCTGGAAAACCAGTGCCCCTGTCAATCAAGGCGGCTTGACGACCTTTGTGATTGGCAATCAGTTGCTTAATGTGAAGGTGACTGAGGGTATCAACAATATAGCGTTGGGTAATCAATCTGTCACTGTTTTGCGGCGCGAAGCAGACGGCAGTCTTAAAGGAATAAGAAACGTAACTACGGATGCCGAAGGCAAGCTCAGTTTAGATTTACCGGGCTTGGGCACTGATAGCGTCTATGTGCTACGCACGGCAATGAAGCATGGTAACCGGACTGTTGATTCCAGTGATATTAAGCAGCCAGGCAACTTTGCGTTTAGAGCCGGTAATGTCCGGATTAAAGCGGTCAACGGTCAAAACGGTAGTGTTTTAACTGCATCTCAAATTAATGCGCACAAAGTGATGGCTGACGGAACTGATGTTTTTGTCAGCAGTGCCAACACTGATCAAAATGGTTTGGCTGACTTTGCTCTGCCCGATTTAGGCAATGCACAGGCTTATGTCTTTAAAGCTAAAAACAGTTTCGATAACAGCTGGAAAACCAGTGCCCCTATCAATCAAGGCGGCTTGACGACCTTTGTGGTGGGTAACCAGTTGCTCAACGTGACGGTGACTGACGGTATCAGCAATACAGCTTTGATGAATCAGGCTGTCACTGTTTTGCGGCGCGAAACTGATGGCAGCCTGAAGGGTTTGCGTACTGAATCTACCGATGTTAATGGTAAATTGAGTCTCGATTTGCCGGGCCTGGGTAGCGACTCAGTATATGTGTTGAGGACTCAACAACTTTTTGGATCTGGTACGGTGGATTCCGGTGAAATAGCCACTACTGGAACTATGGAGTTCAGAGTTGGTAACTTGCTGGTTAAGGTGATTAATGGTGCTACTAATCAACCATTAGTTGGTCAGGACATTACAGTTATGGAGGAGTCTGTCGGTGGCAGTTTAACTTGGTTTGCTCGTGTACCGACTGATCAAAATGGCGGTATTCCTCTTCATTTGCCGGGATTGGGGCAAGGCCGTAAATATATTCTGAGGGCTCAGACCCCACTTGATCAGCGTTCAATAAGCAGTGATTTAATCGTTAATACCGGTAAATTTAATTTTACTGTGGGTAATCAGTTGTTAAATGTTACTGTGCTGAATGCTCTTGATGGTAAGCCTTTAGCCAATAAAGAAGTGACTGCTTTTGAGCGGCTGCCGGATCAGACATTACGTTGGTTTCAACGAAAAAATACGGATGCACAGGGCAGGATAGATTTCGACTTGACTGGTTTGGGGCAGGGTTCCAGCTATGTTTTGAAAGCCAATCCTTACGGTAACTGGATTGAAAGCAAAGACCTCGATAAAACCGGTTCCTTCCAATTATTGGCAGGCCCTGTTGCGGTTAAATTGCATAAAGCTGAAACCGGTGAGGTGATGTCCGGGCAAAGTCTGACGTTGTTTGAAAAAGGTGCTGATGGTCGATTAATTTGGCGTTCGACTTTAGTTACCGATAGTGCGGGTGTCGTGCGTTTCGATCCTGTTGGTTTGGGCGATGGCCGCCTATTTGTGGTCAGGGCGACCAATTTATTCGGAAATGCTAAAAATCACTACAGCCGGTGGATTGCCCAAAAAGGCTGGGTAGACTTTGCTGTTGATAAGGATGATTCGGATAAGTTGGATGATGAGCCTCCGGTTTTTGTGGCTTTTAATCCCTCCGGAAACGCCAAACTATCCGATAAAGGCTTTCAGCTGACTATGCGGGTAACCGATAATCAGGACGTTGACAGGGTTGAGATTAAGGTAACTGATCCGGTTGCCGGTGCTTTCTCCGGTGTGGCGGGACTGGTTAAAGGTGAATGGCAGTTCACTGTTAACGATGCGATGTTGACAGCCGGGCAACTTGTAACCGTTAAAGCAACCGCTTTTGATAAAGTGGGTAATCAGTCTGAAATAGCCAAAACATACTCGATTATCGATGATAAAGAAGCGCCTTCTATTGTGATTTCATCTCACGGAGATGAAGATCAAGTTGATGAGCATGGCTTGGCCTTGCTCGGAAGCGTTTTTGACAATACTGGGGTAAAAACATTAAAAGCGACTGTGATTGATGCGGGTAAGGGAGTTATTGAAAACAATAAATTACTTGAACTGGGAGAAAATGGCGGCTGGGGACTTGCCGTCAGAGGTTTGACCCGTAATGGCACGGTTAATCTTGAACTGGTTGCTGAGGATTGGGCGGGTAATAAAACGCATAAAACGCTGGTCTTAAACGTAATGACCGAATCGGTCAGTGCTATTCAATTACTGAACCGGATAACCTTCGGGGCAACGCCTGAATTGTTAAAGGAGATTAGAGATTCTGGGTCTGCGGCCTTTATTCATAAGCAATTACACCCTGAGTTAATCGATGATACTGAATTCGAGGCTTATCTGAATAATTTGCTGGATAAAGAGGCAATAGATACGCTTAAACTTCAATATGCTCAGATTGTCCGGCCCAACTTCAGTAAAAGGCAGTTTTTGGAGGTGATGACTTGGTTTTGGGATAATCATTTCAATACTGATCGGACAAAAACAGCTAATGATTATGAAGTCGCTGAGAATAACGGATTCAGAAAGCATGCTTTAGGCAGATTTAGAGACTTATTGGAAGTAAGTGCTAAAAGTCCAGCGATGTTGATTTATCTGGATAATCAACAAAGTAATAAATTGGCGCCTAATGAAAACTACGCTAGAGAACTATTAGAACTGCATACTTTGGGCGTTGATAACGGTTACAGCGGAAAAGATATTGCTGAAGTGGCCAGAGTATTTACCGGCTGGCACGTTTCTAATCGTAACTTTATGTTCGCTACTTGGAATCATGACAATGGTGGAAAAGTAGTCTTAGGCAACACAATTCATGCGGGGTCGGGATTGGCTGGTGGTGAACAAGTATTGGATATATTGGCGTCTCATCAAGGTACAGCAAGACACATATGCACTAAATTGCTTAAGTTACTGGTTTCCGATCAACCTTCCTCGGCCAGCATAGCGTCCTGCGCCAAAGACTTTGTTACCTACGCAGATGACGAAGATCAAATTGCACAGGTCTTGGAGGGTATCTTAACGTCTACCGCCTTTTCCGATTCCAGTAATTTTCATAACAAAGTGAAAATTCCACTGGAGTTCGTGGCGGGTTTATTCAGACAGTTGCCCCTAACCCTTTCTGTTGAAAATACCCGTGTTCAGTTAAGAGAAATGGGCATGGATTTGTTTTTTTACCCTCTACCTACCGGTTTGGCTGAAGAGGCGGATCGTTGGGTGAATTCCGGACAATTAATGCAGCGCTGGCAGTTTGCGGGACAAGCCATGATGAATGCGCCTGCTACTTGGCGGAATTATTGGGAAAATCCAGCGCAGTTCTTTATCGAACAAGGTATAGAAACGGCAGAAGGGGTATTGGGTTATTTGTTTGAGTTGACGCTAAGTCACGATTATTCAAATACAGAGAAAGAGGCCGCGATGGCGATATTGACTGGTAACGGTACTGAGAAGTTTTATATTCGTGACGAAAGTGCCGATGTCAAAATTCGTAAAGTACTAGCATTAGTGCTGAATTACCCAGCCTACCAATTGCAATAAAGAGGAATACGATCATGAAAAGAAGACACTTTTTACGTAATTTGGCGGCTATGCCGGTGCTGGGTCGGAGTCTGTTATCTGGTGGCGCACTTTTGTCCAGCTTTAAAAACGCTTATGCGACCTCGGGCAAGACCTTGGTGGTTATTTTTCAGCGGGGCGGGTGCGATGGGCTTAATGTCGTTGTTCCGCACGGTGAAGATGAGTATTACCGGCTTAGACCTGACATTGCAATCGCCAGACCCGGAAAGGGAGCTGGTGCTGCATTAGATTTGGACGGTTTTATGGGCTTGCATCCTGCGATGGCGCCTTTGTATGCTATTTACCAGCAAGGTCATATGGCAGTCATGCCCGCTGTTCATTACGATGATGCCAACCGCTCGCACTTTGTCAGTCAGGATTTTATCGAGAGCGGAATAGGAGGCATGCGAACTGCTGATGGCTGGTTAAACCGACATTTGTCGAGTAAAAGCCAGGATGCGGAGGTTCGTGCAGTTAGTTTCGGAACGTTGGCGCATGCTTTAAAAGGGAATACACCGGTAACTACGATTGATAGCTTGGCTAAATTAGGCGCGGGAATGGATGATGAAATGCTTAATAGACTTACAGCCATTTATCAACAGCCGGTCAGTTCATTGTTAAAACAACGTTTATTGTTAAAGAAGCACGGTGAGTTGGCCATTGATAATTTGGTTACATTAGACCCCTATAGCAAACAAGCCTACTCGCCTGAAAATGGTGCGGTTTATCCTGATACGGAGTATGGAAGGCAGTTAAGAGATGTTGCGCGATTAGTCAAAGCCGGTGCAGGGCTTGAAATAGCAGCAGTCAATATAGGCGGCTGGGATAATCATTCAGGACAAGGAGGTGCGCAAGGAACGCAAGCCAGTAGATTAAGCGAGTTTTCCGGAGGTATTGCAGCCCTTTACCGCGATTTGGGTACGGCTTATATGAACGACGTCGTTATATTGACCATGACAGAATTCGGCAGAACGGCTCAGCAGAATGCCAGTAAAGGAACCGATCACGGTAACGCTTCAAGCTGGTTTGTTATAGGCAATCAGGTAAGCGGTGGAATTTATGGCGATTGGCCTGGGTTGTTACCTGAGCAATTGTATTTAGGACGTTACCTTGCTCATTCGATCAATTTCACTGATATTTTTGGTGAACTTTTAGCCAGGCACTTAAATAACGCTTCAGGCCTGGCAACCGTTTTACCTGGAAGCCACTATCAACCGGTTGGTTTTTTAGCTTGATCATCAGGTACTGAATTCAGAAGCGGTAAATGTCAGCGTAGTTGCCGCATGAGTTGAAAATTAATGAACGGTAGTGTCGGTATTTAAACAGACTTCGGCCTGCCAATCCCGGTTTCGGGTATTACGGACTCCAGCGCTCCGTTTTTTTGGCCTTAGCGGCCTTATAAACAGCTTGGCGTTGCTTCAGGATCTCCCGGTATTCACCCGTGTGACGTTGCTCAGGCGTTACAAATTGAATGCCGCTGTGCCGATGCTCTTGGTTGTACCAGTCGACAAAGCCTGTATGGGCTATGGCTTGGCAAGGAGGCTGAAATTTGCGCTTCCAATAACTCAATTGGTGAGCGGACAGCGCCTACTGACGACATTAGCCGGCTTGAGATAAGCCTGAGACTTGCCACTGCGCGATAGAATGCTGCCATTGGATATTCCCTGGATAGTTAACGTTGGAAAAGTCTGAAATGACAAGGATGGGCTGCGAATTACGTCGAGAATTAAGCGCTTACCTTTATTAAATGAGTTTGTCACCAAAAAAAGGGGATCAGGTTTAGACTTTTGCATCATCCATTACAAGGCACAGTGGCATTAAAAGAATGCTGTCTCTCTGTATTTCGTTAGCTTTCATCAAAGACGGTCGAATGTGTCGGTGCATCGAGCAGGCGTTCGGTCCAAAGATCCATTTGATCGAGCGTAGCCGTCCTCAAGCGGCATTGTGTTTCCTCGGGCAACGGTCCGAATCTTTTGGTCAACAGGCGTTGCAATATCGTGGCTTGCCTTCCAGTTGGACTTTTTTCAGACCTTGTTCCATGCCGCGTTTAATGGCATGTTGGTCGACACTGGTAACATAGCGCATTTTATTTTCCCCTTCGATCGTTTCGATTTCTAACCATAGTTTCTGTTCCAGTTCTTCCGGCAAACGCATCATCCAATCGAGAACGGCAAACAGGTCCAGTATTCGCTGCTTATCCCAGCCTTGGCGATACAGCAGACGAACCAGTACCCCCTTGGCTTGATAGCGGGCTTCCGGGTCATGCTTGGTTTGCTGCGTTTGCAGATGGGCGGCCGTGATCAGCGCGAAAGTGGGATCAAAGGAGCCAGGTCTTGTAATGTAGCATTTCTTAGGCTCCCTTCTTTATTGTTACGCCACAGGATAATGATCAAAAATTACGCCAATTTTATCTAACTTGAATTTATGTAAAAAATGTTTATCCCTACATTAATCCAGGTTTGCCGTAAAAAACCGGGTGGCTTCGTGGTGTTGAAAGCGTCTTTATTCAGTCGCGGTTTGTCATCACGGTTTTTTCTCGACTGATGCGGTTCGTACCTCACAGCAACCTACGCGCTGGATTTTTCGGGATTAATAAATGGCATTGTTTATAGCGAGATTTGCTCAACAAGCGCCTCTTTGGATCCCGTCATAAATAACTTCCCTGCATTCGGATTGTATTGAATCGCGCGATTATCATCCCCCTTTTTCAAGGCTATGTTTGCGTTAGTAGTAGGCGTCGTCCCGGCAGGGATTGCTGGGGTCCAGAAGCCATGGATGGCGTTGGGCTTTCACATCCTTGTGACCTCGATTCGCTTACGCGGTCTAACGGCTCCGGCAATCCATGCCGGAATGACGGTGTTGATTTACTTTCAACTACTAACGCGAACATAGCCTTTTTCAAAGGGTGCGTTTTTTGTAGCGGTATCCATATCAACAATCTCAACTTCAAAGTCGATAATCAGCCAATAGGTCAGAACGGGTGTTGTCGCACCATAAACCTGTCTCGACTTCGTCATTCGTCAATACCCAGGTCAGCACTTCCAGCGGATCATCACCCTTTGCCAATCGCTGTGTCTCTTCGCGGAACTGATCGAAAATCCCGGTAAGGGAATCACCACTCCGGTGCCGTCGAGAGGTCTCGATAACACCGGCAACGCGATTGAGCCGCGCCTGCAATAACTGAATCTGCCGTTGTTTGGTCTGCAGAGCCTCTACCAGAACGCTTAGCAGGAGAGCCGAATCGCGCCATTCATCCCGCAATTGCCGCACCTTCTGATTAATCGCTTCAGGCGTCAACGCGCCATCACATAGCTGGTAGGCTACAAACACCCCATGCGCAACGATTACAAACAAAGTCAGCGTTCGAGCGTATTCCTCGCTATAGACCAGTTTGCCATTGGTATCGATGTGTAAAATATCGAAATAGACCGCGATTCTGGAGGTTGCCCCGGCGATCCAGTCACCCGGACGGTACGTCTGCAATATGCAGTCGAATCGTTTGGTCTGAATGTCTAACTCATTGCCATCCAGTTCGATCTTGAGTGAATCAAACATACCCATTAGTACGATCCTCCATTATTGCGCTTGCTTAAGGATGCCTGTTGTCTTCGGTGTGGTCTCTGACTCGATATACAAACCGCCAAGCTGTGCGGGATGGTCAGCAAGGTGTCGGTCTTGAATTTTTTCGCGAACAAAATCGCGCCAATAGTTCATAGTCAAATGCACCAAAATGTACTTACTTTTCTTGAGTTTGGCATAAGTGTTTTTTTAAGGCTATGTTCGCGTTAATAGTGGGAGTCGCCCCGGCAGGGATTGCCGGGGTTGATTTATTTTCAAATACTAACCTTTCATGAACGCTTGCCATCACCCGCGACAAATGAAAGACCGTTGTAGGGCGGATAAGGCGATAGCCGCATCCGCCAAAGCCGTTAAAGGTGGATGCGCTGTCGCTTATCCACCCTACTCATCTGAGCCTCTCAGACTTTCACGGTAACGCG
>Ga0208244_100723_pt1 | contig 25958 bp, 22 predicted proteins | sample SubbioCR12Aug_5A_FD_184828 | JGI IMG/M metagenome (GOLD analysis project Ga0208244, IMG submission 184828) | Serpentinite rock and fluid subsurface biosphere microbial communities from McLaughlin Reserve, California, USA - CR12Aug_5A (SPAdes) | ecosystem: Environmental > Terrestrial > Deep... | reverse complement strand
CAACCAAAGAAATGATCGCGGCGGTCCTCAGCAAAAAATTCAACGTACTCAGCACCGAAGGAAATCTGAACAATCAAATAGGCATGCCGATGATGCTGTTCCGATTACGGAGGCAGCATGAGATCGCGGTCATCGAAATCGGCACAAATCATTTTGGAGAGATCAGTTATCTCTGTTCGATTCTCAAGCCGACCCACGCTCTCATCACGAACATCGGCAACGAACACCTCGAGTTTTTTGGAAATCTCCGTGGTGTTGTAAAGGCCGAAACGGAGCTTCATGATTGGCTCGAGGAAAACAACGCGCGGAGCGGCGCCGCGTTTGTGAACATGGATGATCCCAATCTGAGATCAAAGAAACCCAGGTTGAAGAAGGTCCGGACGTTTGGCTTCGAAACACGAGGCGTAGAGTACAAGGGAAGCCAGATTCGCTTGAATGGGGATGGATTCCCCACGTTCGATGTGAAGCCAAAGGGGAAACCTTCGTTCCCGATTTCCCTCAATGTGCCCGGGATCCACAACGCAGAGAACTCCCTTGCCGCCGTTACCGTGGGTCACGTATTCAGAGTCCCAGTTGCCGGAATTCAGATCGCTCTTCAGAAATTCACATCGCCAAGCAAGCGATCGGAGATGCTCGAGATCAGTGGCGTGAAGATTGTCAATGACACGTACAATTCAAATCCGGATTCCGTGAAGGCCGCTCTCCAGACGATGATGTCGATTCAGGCAGATGGAAAACGCATTGCCGTCCTCGGGGATATGCTGGAAATGGGGGTGAATGCGGAAGAACAGCATAAGAGAATCGGTCGTGTAGTGACGAACGCGAAAGTAGATTACCTATTGACCTATGGCCCGCTGTCCATTCATACACACGAGGCAGCGGCGGTATCGTTCAAGTCGCATTACCTGCAGAAAAACATGCTGGCCGAATATCTTGCCGAGCTGATTTCGCCGGGAGATGTCGTGCTTGTCAAGGGATCACGCGGAATGAAGATGGAAGACATCGTTCTGTTTTTGAAAGAACGATTTGCTGTTCCACAACCTGTCTAATGGAGATGGTTTTACCGGCAGGCACACGATGCTTTATCACCTTCTGACATATCTGGATAAGCTGTACGATCTACCGGGGTTTGGCGTGTTCCGGTACCTCACGTTTAGAGCGGGGATGGCCGCCGTGACAGCCCTGATTGTTTCATTCTGGCTGGGGCCCAAGATCATCGCAATCCTCCGGCGGCGTCAGATCGGTGAATCGGCCAAACTGGAAGCGCCAAAAACGCATTTGACGAAAGCCGGAACACCGACCATGGGCGGGCTGATTGTTCTCGCTGCGATCCTGATTCCATCGCTGTTGTGGGCCGACATCAATAACTCTTACATCGTGCTCATTCTGTTCGTCACGGTCGGACTCGGTGCGGTAGGATTCTTTGATGACTACCTGAAAGTCGTGAAGAAGAAGCCAAAGGGGCTAATCGGCAAATACAAGATTGTCGGACAGGTGACTGTGGGACTCGTGGTCGGTGGAATAATCTATTTCGTTCCAGAATGGATCGATCCGACCATTGTGCCGCTCAAGTCTAGCACGACGGTTCCTTTCTTCAAAAATCTTGAACTGGATTTGGGGATCTTCTATATCCCCCTTGTCATTTTTATCATCACCGCGACATCGAATGCGGTGAATCTCACCGACGGATTGGATGGCTTGGCGATTGGAACCGTCGGCATTGTTGCGATGACCCTGGCAGTGATCGCGTATGTGTCAGGGCACGCGGAATTGAGTCAGTATCTGACCATTCCATATCTGCGGGGAAACGGCGAGTTAGCCATTTTCTGTGCTGCGATGGTGGGTGCGGCGCTTGGTTTCCTCTGGTATAACTCCTACCCCGCACAAGTGTTCATGGGCGATACCGGATCGCTCGCGCTTGGAGGGATCATCAGCGCAATGTGCGTTCTCCTGAAGAAGGAACTTCTCCTGCCGACACTCGGCGGAGTTTTTCTCATGGAGACGCTCTCGGTAATCATTCAACGAATGTATTTCAAGTACACGAAGAAAAAGTACGGCGAGGGGAAACGAATATTCCGGATGGCCCCAATACATCACCATTTTGAATTGTCGGGGTGGCCCGAGCCGAAAATCGTGACGCGCTTCTACATCGTTGCGGTGCTGCTGATGATCGTCAGTCTGGCAACATTCAAAGTACGGTAGTCAAACGGAAGCGACTCAGCGCACATGGATGTTCAAAGCTTACAATCTGCCAAAGTATCGGTGATCGGCGCAGCGCGGAGCGGCGTTGGGATCGCCAGACTGATGCATGCGCAGAAAGCAATTGTCTTTGTCAGTGACCTGGAGAGCAGGAGCAAGCTGTCGCGTTGGATTTCAGAGCTGGAATTGCTCGGTGTTGAATATGAAACTGGCGGTCATTCCGAGCGCGTTTATGACTGCGCGCTGATGGTGATCAGTCCCGGCGTTCCCAGCACGGCAGAAGTGGTGTTGAATGCACTCCGGCGCAACGTACGGGTAGTAAGCGAGTTGGAAGTAGCCAGCTGGTTCTGTCCCTGTCCCGTTGTGGCGATCACCGGAAGCAACGGCAAGACCACCACGACGACGCTGGTCGGACGTATGCTGGGCGACGCCCGGATCGAACATGTGGTTGCCGGCAATATCGGAACAGCATTTTCGACAGTCGTACAGCAGTTGAAACCGCCGGATACTGCCGTCCTGGAGGTGAGCAGCTTTCAGCTCGATCATATTGAATCGTTCAGACCGTCAGTCTCAGTGATTCTGAACATCACGGAAGACCACATGGACCGTTACGAACATTCCATGGAGAAATACTCGGCATCCAAGGGACGGGTCTTCATGAATCAACATAGCACGGATATTCTGATCTACGATGCGGACGACCTATGGACAAGCCGGATCGTTCCACGCGCAAATTGCCGGACGATCCCATTCAGCGCCAAGGAGAGACTCAACGAAGGAGCATTCGTCGAACGGGGGAAATTGGTAACCGTGCTCGAAGGGAAGCGAAGTTCGGTCATTGATGTCGAGGAGATCTCGATCAAGGGGTTGCACAACCTGTATAATTCAATGGCTGCTACGCTTGTGGCGCAACTCCTGGGCGTCTCGAACGCCTCTATCCGGTCGACGCTGAGGAACTTCAAGGGAGTTGAACACAGACTCGAGTTTGTACGGGAGTTGGAGGGAGTGCGGTACATCAATGATTCGAAAGCAACCAATGTCGATTCGGTTTGGTACGCGGTGCAGGCGTTCAAGGAACCAATCGTGCTCCTCCTGGGGGGGCGTGATAAAGGAAACGACTATTCGCGCCTTGCAGAAATCGTTGTCTCCCGCGTGAAAGCCGTTATCGCAATCGGTGAATCGGCCTCCAAGGTTGAGTCCTTTTTTGGTTCGACAGTGCAAACAGTTGTGGCAAATTCAATGGAAGAGGCTGTGCAGGAAGCAAGACGTCGCGCGGTCCCCGGAGATATTGTGATGCTTTCTCCTGCGTGCGCATCGTTCGATTGGTTTGAGAACTATGAGCATCGGGGAAAGGCGTTCAAGGAGATTGTCGAGCGGTTGCGATGAATGAGATTGAGAGTTATGACCCCTAAGGATAGGCGAAACCATATTGATCTGCCCGTGCTGATTGCGGTACTCACGCTGATGGTGCTGAGTCTCGGTGTTGTGTACAGCGCTTCCGCCACGTGGGCAATGCAGCGGTTCGGGGAGAGCAGTCATATGATCAGTCTCCATGCGCTTCGCGTGCTCCTTGGAATCATCGCTCTCTTCATCGGCATGGCGATCGATTACACGAAGATGAAGCGAATCACAAAACTCGTATTGATTTTTTCCGTCGTCCTTCTTTTCGTAACGCTGTTATTCGGTGGAGAGATGAAAGGGGCAAGTCGCTGGCTCCGGTTTGGAGGATTCGGATTCCAGCCCTCCGAGCTCGCGAAACTCGCCCTGCTGTTTCACCTTTCAACGTTGATCGCGGGGAAAGGCGAGCTGATCAAGGATTTCAAACGGGGATTCATCCCGATGATGATCTGGATCCTCGGAGTAACACTCCTCGTGCTGCTCCAGCCAAATTTCAGCACCGGGTTTATGATTCTTTCTCTCGGATTGATCATGCTGTTTGTGAGTCGTGCAAGGATAATACACCTCGCAGGCGTCACTCTGGTTGCTCTTCCGTTGCTTGTCGGCTACCTCCTGAGCGCCAGCTACCGTTTAGAAAGAGTCCGATCGTTTCTCGAAGGAGGACTCTCAGGCGGTGGGATGAGCTATCAACTGTATCAGGGAATTATCGGATTCGGAAACGGGGGACTGATCGGCGTCGGGCCGGGAGAAAGCAGACAACGGGATCTCTTCCTGCCGGAGTCGTACGGAGATTTTGTCTTTTCAATCGTTGGAGAAGAATACGGCCTGATCGGCACGCTCATCTTCATGTTGTTTTTTCTCGTCATTATGCTGCGTGGATTCAAGATCGCCAAGTACGCGCCCGATCGCTTCAGCCAGTTGCTGGCGATCGCCGTAACGAGCATGATTACCCTGTACGCACTCGTGAACGCTGGAGTGTCGTTGGGCATATTGCCTACAACGGGACTACCGATGCCGTTTGTCAGCTATGGAGGATCATCACTCCTCTTCTCCTCGTTTGCCGTAGGAGTGCTCTTGAACATATCTTCCCGCACGGATCTGCATCCGCGTGCAACGGTCCTCCCTGATGGTGCGATGCCGTTGGAACCACTGGAAAAGAAAGTACGGATCTCATAGCGTGTGGCGACAGATAAACCGAAATTTTTGCTTGCTGGCGGAGGGACAGGAGGACATCTCTTCCCGGCTCTTGCAATGGCAGAAGCGCTGCGAAAGGAAAGACCGGGGGCAGAGTTTCTCTTTGTCGGAACACGCACGAAAATCGAGTCAAGAGTTATTCCGGAACAAGGGTTTGCTTTCAAGGCAATCTGGATTTCCGGTTTCCAGCGAAGGCGAATCGTCCGCAATATCCTGGTTCCGTTGAAAGTGGTGGTCTCAGTGCTGCAATCGTTCTTTGTCATTAAGCGGTTCAAACCTGACGCGGTCATCGGTACCGGCAGTTACGTCTGCGCACCGGTACTTTTCACGGCGAGTCTGTTGGGCATTCCGACCGTGCTTCATGAATCCAATAGCTATCCGGGCATCACGACAAAACTTCTGGCCCGGAAGATGACAATAATCTTTGCAGGGTTTGAGAGCGTCGCACGATGGCTCCCCGATCTCAAGACGTTCGAAACAGTTGGCACTCCGACCCGAATGTCGCTGGGAACGATCACCCGAGAGGATGGATGTTCCTCGTTCGGTCTCGATCCCTCACGGAAAGTGGTGCTGATTACCGGCGGAAGTCTCGGCGCTGTCCCAATCAACACAGCGGTGCTCCGCCATCTCGATCAGCTCACAGCGTTGGGCGCGCAGTTGATCTGGCAAACAGGCGACATAGATTTCGATCGAGTTCGTCGGTCGATTGAAGGAAAGTCGCTCGGATGGGTTGGACCGTTTATCAAGAAGATGCCGGAAGCATACGCGGCCGCCGATCTGATTATTGCCCGAGCGGGGGCGGCGACGGTGGCTGAACTGGGTGTTGTGGCAAAACCTGTGGTGTTGATTCCTTATCCGCATGCCGCGGAGGATCATCAAACACACAATGCCCGGGTTCTGGAGGAAGCGGGAGCGGCAATGATGATTCGGGATCTCGAACTCCCGACGAGATTCCTGGAGAGTGTGACCGATCTACTGAGGAATGAAACGCGGCGTCAGAAGATGACAGAAGCCTTTCGACGTCTTCGCCGGACAGACATCGGAACTACAATTGCGCTTAAAATATTGAAACTCCTTGAATAGCCATGACACAGACATTTAAATACAAGCTCGATTTCTACTACCAGCAGACGCTCATCTATCTGGCCACGCTGGTGGTGTACGTCGGCATCAAGGGAAGCTTCATCGAAGAACAATTTACGTTCTTCTATAAGGATCCGTTGGTGATCATCATCGCGCTCTTTTTTGCTGTTTCCGTAGTCGTTCTTCTTCTCAACCGACTGCGCAACCGGCGGCTCCTTATCAGCGATACGGCGATCACGTTCATGAGTCGACATCGGCAACATGAAATCTTGTTCGATTCGATCGAATGGATGTTCGTTGGGCGAGAGCGGCTGGTACAAACAGCGGGTCGATTTCAACTCGTGGTCATCAAAGAGAAGGGGCGGCGCCGGTTATTCCGGATTCGAGTTGGGCGATATGAGCGCAACCGTGAGCTCAGTGCGGCAATTGATAAGATTGCTGAACAAGTGCCAAAGGCGAGAAGTCGTCGATTCGGCATGCAACGGAGACGACCGTAAACTCATAGTGCAAACAGTGAGCATATGTTTCCATCAATAAAGACAATTCATTTTGTGGGAATCGGCGGCATCGGGATGAGTGGAATCGCAGAAATTCTGCTCGATCAGGGATTCTCCGTTACCGGATCCGATAGGTCCTTGAGCGAAGTGACGGACCGGTTGAAGCAGCTTGGTGCAACAATCATCGAGGGGCACCGCGCGGAGAATGTCTCCGACAGCGTCGATGTGCTGGTCTATTCCTCTGCGGTGACACTCGACAATCTGGAAATTCTGGAAGCGCAACGACGAAAGATTCCGGTCATTCGCCGGGCGGAAATGCTGGCAGAAGTCATGCGTCTCCGGTACGGGATCGGTATAGCGGGAACGCACGGAAAGACAACAACCACTTCCATGGTGAGTTTGGTTCTGATGGAAGGAAAACTTGATCCTACGGTGATCGTTGGAGGCAAGCTGAGCGGTCTCGGAGGAACAAATGCACGGCTTGGGCGCGGAGAGTTCATTGTGGTAGAGGCTGACGAATTCGATCGATCATTTCTGTCCATCACGCCAACGATCGCCGTCCTGACGACATTGGAGACCGATCATTTGGATTGCTACCGCGATCTCGAAGATATCAAAGGGGCCTTCATCCAGTTTGCCATGAGAGTCCCCTTCTATGGATTCGTGGTTCTGTGCCTTGATGAGCCGGCGTTGCTCGATATCTTACCGACTCTCAAGAAAAAAAGAGTGCTTACCTACGGGCTCAACCCGCAGGCTGATATCCAGGCGACCGATATTCGTCATAAAGATGATACCTCGAGCTTCATGCTTGTTCGACATGGCTCGGAGCTTGGCCAGCTTTCCATCCCGGTTCCCGGGAAACACAATGTCCAGAATGCGCTGGCGGCGATTGCCGTAGGACTCGAGCTCGGAGTGCCGTTTGAGAGTGTTAAAGCAGGCATCGAGAAGTTTGCCGGTGTCTACCGGAGGTGGGAGAAGAAAGGAACGGTCGGTGGGATCACACTCTACGACGATTATGCTCATCATCCAACAGAATGCCGGGCAACACTCAGCGGCGTGAAAGCCGGATGGCGACGGCGTGTTGTGTGTGTGTTTCAGCCACATCTTTATTCACGCACGCGTGACTTCTATGAAGAGTTTGGAAAATCGTTCCTTCTCTCGGATGTGCTCATTGTCACCGATGTCTATCCCGCCCGAGAAGAACCAATTCAAGGAATCACGGGAGAGATCATCATCAATGCCGCAAAGAAATTTGGGCACAAATGCACACACTACGTTCCGGACAAGAAAGATATTCCTTCCTTTCTTAAGTCAATCGTGAAGAAAGGTGATATTGTCATTACGATGGGCGCCGGCGATATCTGGAAATACGGAGAAGAATTTCTCACGCAGATGGGCAACGATCCAGACCATGGTCTCTCTTAGCGACATACGGTCATTCTTTCGCGGTTCGATTTCGATCAACCAGCCGCTTGCCGGTTACACATCGATGCGAGTCGGCGGACCCGTGGACTATTTTGTGGAACCTGCAGACAAGGACGATCTGGTCGCGATCGCGAAGTACTTCCGGACAAACGATTTCGATTTCATCATGGTGGGACGCGGAAGCAACATTCTGGTCAGTGATGAGGGGTTTCGGGGAGCAGCGATCAACCTGGAAGGAAATCTCTCCGGTATCCGACTTGAAAACGGAGATGTTATTGCCGAAGCGGGCGCAGGACTTTCAAAGCTCGTCGACTTCTGTATTCAGAATGGCAAAGCGGGACTCGAATGGGCTGCCGGAATTCCGGGCACCGTTGGAGGCGCAATCGTGATGAACGCGGGGGCGCACGGAGGTGAAACGGCTGATCGACTGGTTGAGATCGAGGTTCTGCGCGGCAATGAAGTTGTCGTGATTCCAAAATCGAGTGTGAATTTCGGCTATCGCCGGTCGGGGCTGGGAGATGATATTGTGCTCGCCGGGCGATTCAACCTCCCTGACGGTGATCGTGACGAATTGAACCAGCGCCGACGAACATTCATTCAACAGCGGAATGCGTCACAACCGGTCAATATGCCCAACTCCGGGAGCATATTCAAAAACCCGCCGGGCAACTATGCCGCGCGTCTCATTGATGCGGCAAATCTCAAGGGAAAGCGGGTTGGCGGGGCTCAAATTTCCGAGAAACATGCGAACTTCATCATCAATACGGGAAATGCGACGGCCAGCGATGCGCTTACGCTTGTCGACCTCGCGCGACGAACTGTCTATCAGAATGCCGGCATCTTGCTCGAGCTCGAATTGCGATTAATCGGCTTTCCCGACGATGTTCAGGGAAAAGTTTCATGACTCTGAAAAAGAAAATGTGGCTGACGTTTACGGCGCTCATCGTGGCGGGTGTCGGCCTTATCGTTTTCGCAAACGTCTGGAAATCGGATCTGATTGTGAAACGAGTCTCGATCGAAGGGACGCGGATCATTCATCCCAACGAAATCCGTCAGCTTGCTCATGTTAATGAGGGGGATAAGTTGTTTGATGTTGATTTGATGGGAGTGCAGAGGGATATCGCAACGCACCCCTATGTTAAAGCAGTTGTCGTAGAGCGGGATATTCCATCAACGTTGAAAATTTCGGTTACCGAGCGAATGCCTCTCGCGATGATCAGCCGTCAGGAGATTTCGTACATCGATGAGGCAGGAGTCGTTTTGCCGCAGGCGCTTTCACGGGAGCTTCTGGATCTTCCAGTGGTGAGCGGTCTTCCGCCGGGTCTGCAGTTGAAACCGGGATCGCAATTGTCCCATCGGGATATTCGCGAATGTCTCGAGATTCTCGAAGCGGCAAGGCTCGTGAGTAAAGAACTGTATCATCTAATTTCTGAGATCCGGCTTCGTAGCGGAGGAGATGTCGTTTTGTATGCGACGGAATGGGGCGTTCCCATTATCTATGGACGGGGAGACGCAGTTCGCAAACTGGTGTATTTGGAAACCTTGTGGCATGATGTCGTGCGGCAGCGGGGATCGCAGCACATTCAGTACATCGATCTGCGGTTTGAAAACCAGATCGTGGTTCGGTGGAATGACCAGAAATCGTTGTAGTGAATCCATGTGAGTTATTGAAAAGCGAGTAAGTATGAAAAATGAAATTGCGGTTGGTTTAGACATCGGCACCACAAAAGTATGCGCCATTGTTGCCGCACCGGATGAAAGCCGTCCCGGAAAACTGAGTATCCTGGGTATCGGCAGGAGTCCCTCGGATGGTCTTACGAGAGGTGTCGTGACAAACATCGACAAGACCGTGAGATCGATCCAAACCGCTGTAAAGGAGGCGGAATCACAATCGGGGGTCACAATCTCAACCGTGACGGTGGGCATCGCCGGTGATCATATCCAGAGCTTCCAGAGCAGGGGCGTGGTCTCGATCAGCAGACCCGACAATGAAATTACGCAGGAAGATGTGGAGCGCCTGATCGCCGATACGCGACGCGTGGCCCTTCCCTCCGACCGGAAAATCATTCACGTGATTCCACAGCAATTCATCGTTGATGGACAGGATGGGATCTACGATCCCGTTGGCATGTCGGGCGTCAGGATGGAGGCGGTGGTGCATATTATCACGGGCCTGATTACCGCTGCGCAGAACATCTATCGCTGTGTTCAACGGGCCGGTTTGCAGGTGAACGACATGGTTCTGGAGCCTCTGGCTTCGAGCTACGCCGTGCTGGATGATGAAGAAAAGGAAGTTGGTATCGCCCTTCTCGATATTGGGGGAGGAACGACAGATCTTGCCGTCTTCGAAGAGAAGACGATCAGGCACACCGCCGTAATCGGGATTGCCGGAAAGAAAGTAACAGACGATATCCGGAAAGGGTTTGGGATTCTGACCGAACAGGCGGAAAAATTGAAGCAGGATCATGGATTTGCCTTCAAGCTCGCACTGGTCAATAACGATCCCATTGTGCTTCCGGGAATTGGAGGACGACCTCCGATTGAGATCGACAAACGATTGCTCTGCGAAGTTATTCAGCCGCGTATGGAAGAGATCCTAGAAATTGCGGCGATGGAAATCAAGCGATCAGGTTACTCAAGACACCTGTCGGCCGGCGTGGTCCTCACCGGCGGCGGATCGTTGATCAAGGGAACCGCAGAACTGGCGAAAGAAGTCATGGGAATGCCGGTGAAGATTGGAATTCCCTCGGGATTTGCGTCAGGACTGGTACGTGAAATTGAAAATCCCATCTACGCAACGGGTGTAGGACTGGTTCTTCATGAGCTCAAGCATCGTGACCGGTCGAACATCACTGCGGCAATGCAAAACGGGAGGGGAAAAGGATCGTTCAAGAACATTTTTGAGCGGATGAAAAGATGGTTTGATGAGTTGTAGGGAGAGTATTGCAGTTTGGAGTTAGCGGTGAGCAGACGAAAATGCACAACTTTCAAAAACTGCATATTTACAGGAAAGCACTTGCATTGTCAAAAACCGTTCGGGAGATCACAAAGAGCTTTCCAAAGGATGAACTATTTTCGCTTACAACTCAATTCAGAAGAGCCAGTTATTCGATAGTATTGAATATTGCTGAGGGAGCTGGCAACCGCTCCACCAAGGAATTCTTGAAGTTCCTTGACTACTCGATACGCTCCGCGCACGAGTGTGTTGCCTGCAACGATATTGCGTTGGTAAATGAATTTGTGAAAACAGAGACCCACACGGAACTTCATAAACAAATAGACGAACTGATTGCGATGCTCATTGGATTTCAGCGATCACTGAGCCAGCCGTAACTCACGCAGTCTGCAATCTCTCATCTGCAGACTGCGAACTGAATTTGATATACAAGGCACCAAAACTTAATCACCAAGGGAGGATCCATCGTGATAGAACTCGATACTTCTTCGGCTCGCGGAGCCAAAATTCGAGTGGTCGGAATTGGCGGCGGCGGCGGAAACGCCGTCAACAGCATGATCGACAAAGGGCTCGTTGGAGTAGATTTTGTTGCGATCAATTGCGACCTGCAGGCGCTTGAACGGAACAAATCGTCACAGAAAATACAGATAGGCAAAAGCCTCACTCGTGGACTCGGTGCAGGCGCAGACCCCGGAGTCGGCTACAGGGCCGTCGAGGAAGACCGCGAGGAAATTGCGCGGGCGCTCACCGGCAGCGACATGGTCTTTGTGACCGCCGGTATGGGCGGTGGGACAGGCACCGGCGGCGGACCGCTGGTGGCAAACATCGCCAAGAGTGTCGGAGCGCTGGTGGTCGGCATTATCACCAGGCCATTTGCCAGCGAAGGGAAGAAGAGAAGAGAACAGGCCGACCTTGGCATCGAGGAGATGAAGAAACAGGTCGATACTCTCATCATCATTCCCAATCAGAAACTGCTCGATATTATTGACCGGCGCACGCCTCTCCTTGACGCGTTCGAGATTGCCAACCAGGTATTGTATAACGCAACACGCGGCATCTCAGAGGTCATTACCGTTCCAGGTCTCATCAACGTTGATTTCGCCGACGTCCGGACGATCATGCGCGAGATGGGCGATGCATTGATGGGAACGGGCGTGGCCACAGGCGAGAATCGCGCCATCGAAGCCGCGAATTCCGCAATATCAAGTCCGCTTCTCGAGGGAGTTTCGATCGCCGGAGCGCAAGGGATCCTCGTGAACATCACCGGCGGAAAGGATATGACGCTCGTCGAAGTCGATGAAGCCACCGGCATCATCCATGAAGCCGCAGGTGACGATGCCAATGTGATCCTTGGAACAGTGATCGATGAAAACCTGACCGAGGAAATCATGGTCACGGTTATCGCCACCGGCTTCAACAAGAAGATGGCTGCGCAGAAACCATCTCGTCCGGTGACGACTCTTGTTGAGCGCATCCCATCCGGGCCAAGCGAACTCCGGAAGTTCGACGAACCGACGTTCCGCCGTCGGGGTGTTGAGCTCCCATTCAGCGCGTTCCGCGATGGAATGGACGAGAAGGAGAAGATCGACAAAACCGATCCTGATAAACCGGCATTTCTCCGGAAGATCATGGACTAGTGCCATTCCAACCAATTTTGCCGAACGAAGTCCGGGCAAAATTGACGTTAGAATGAGTTCCGCTCTGTGAATCCCGCTTGGGAGCGGAATCCTGGAAAGCGGGACATCCCGCCTGCCTTCGGCGGGATCACATGAGGATAATGGAGGTGAATAGACACTAGTCGATTCTGCTCTCACGTACATCCCCCTTGAAGCGATTCCGGCCTCACCGCCGAGGCCGGAATCGTATTGTTTGCAACTGCCAATCGTCAAATCGATTTGCATTCCGTTTCCGAATTCATCAACTCACCCCGCGACGATTTTGTTTCTCTATCCCCCTTTTTCTACATTGTAACATGAATTGGCTGGGACTCATCCTCTTGTTTCTTCTCTCGTTGGGCGAACTCTATCCTCAGCCCCGGATCGAGAGCCAGTTCCGTATTGCCAGGCTTAAATACAACGGCGGCGGGGACTGGTACAACGATCCATCGGCAGAAGTGAACCTCCTCAGGTTTGTCAAAGACAACACCGGTATCGATGTGGATCCTCGCTACGAGTTCGTGGAACTGTCGAGCGAGAGACTCTTCACCTATCCGTTTATCTTTCTGACCGGCCATGGGAATATCGTGCTTTCGGACTTCGAGGTGGAACGACTTCGGCTTTATCTACTGAATGGAGGCTTTCTCTATGCCGACGATGACTACGGTATGGACAAGTCCTTTCGGCGTGAACTTAAACGCGTCTTTCCGGATCTGGAACTGGTGGAATTGCCCCTTAGTTATGGATTGTTTAACTGCAAGTTTCCGTTTCCGAACGGTGTTCCAAAAACCCATGAGCATAATGGAAAACCTCCTCAGGGATTCGGATTGTTTCATAAAGGGAGATTGATCGTATTATATACGTATGAATCAAATCCCAGCGATGGCTGGGTTGATACTGAAGTGCACGGGAATCCGGAAGCGGTACGTCAGGAAGCGCTCCGCTTCGGTGCAAATATCATTGTATGGGCGTTGACCAAATGAAAGAGCGCGGCAACATATCAAGAATCGAGTCCCAAATTGCACGTTGCCGGAAAAGACATCTGCAGAACGAAACGATCGTTCAAGGACTCCGGTTCATCACCATACTGGCTGTGACAATTGCGCTCCTTGTCTTCAGCGAGGCAATCCTTCGCTTTGCCGCGCCGCTGCGAACCATCATTGCCTACTCATTTCTTGTCTTCTTCATCTTCCTCTTTGCCCGGTTGATCCTATTGCCGCTGATGAGGCTAGCCGGTCTTCTGGCATCTATCGATGATGAATCAATTGCACGACAGGTTGGAGAGCATTTTCCTTCGATCAAAGATCGCCTCGTGAATGTCATGCAAATCAGAGCTGCGATGGAGGAGGAAAAGGGACGCGTCTCTTCGGAATTTGTCGATGAGGCGTTCCGTGATCTTTCGCAAGCCGTTCGAGACCTTGATTTCAGCAACGCCGTCAATCAGGCTCCTGTTCGGAGAGCAATTCGGGGATCATCCGCTTCTCTCGTTCTCGCAGGATTGCTACTCGCTCTTTTTCCGACATCTTCGCTGGACTCCTTTGACCGATTGGTCAACTATAACCAGGAGTTTGCTGTTCCCCACAAGTTTGAGTTCACGGTGTTGCCCGGCGATGCGGAGATTGTGAAGGGCAACGATGTTGAGGTCTCCGTTCTTATTACACCGACGGATATGTGGCTTGGGGGGAGGAAAGAGTATCGACCGACGCTTCGCTGGAAAGCTGCCAGCGCCGCCGGATTCGATCCACTCGATCTCCAACAGTCAGGCGAAGACGCGTTTCACGCGAAGCTGCGAAATGTTCGATCCACGTTCGAATATTTCGTCGAACTCGAAGGTGAGGAAAGCGATCGATATCAGATCATCGTCGTTGACCGTCCGATCATCAGATCATTCCAAATACGATTGATCTTTCCGCGATACACAAGGCTTCCATTGAAAACGCAGGAGGAATTCGTCGGAGACGTGACCGCCCCGAAGGGAACAGAAGCATCGATTCGAGGAGAAGCCAGCAAGGAGCTTCGCGAGGGATCGATTGTCTTTGGGGATGGATCTCGTCAGAGCCTGATTCTCCGGGAGAAAAAGTTTCATGCCGCATTCATGATTCGCTCGGAGACGACATATAGAATAGAATTGAGAGATATCGATAATCTTGAAAACGTCAATCCGGTTTCCTATACGGTGAACATCCTGCCCGACGAAAATCCCTCTGTTGCAATACTCTATCCGGGAAGAAATCTTGATATCGCAGGGGATCAACAACTCCCGCTCATTGTCCAAGCGCGAGACGATTATGCGATCTCCCGGCTGAGATTGGGTTACCGGCTATCGCATTCGCGATATGAAGCTTCGGAAAAGGAGTTCCGCTTCAACGAAATTCCATATTCTCAGCTGCCGTCAGCGGAAGCACAGGTTACGTATGCCTGGAATCTCTCCCCGTTGCGCCTGGTTCCGGAGGATGTGATTGAGTATTTCGCGGAGGCCTGGGACAATGACGAGGTGAGTGGCCCGAAATCTACACAAAGTCAAACATATCTCCTTCGACTCCCATCGATCGAGGAGGTCTTTGCTGAGCTCGACAAGGGACACGAGCAGTCGCTGGAAGAGATTGAAAAGGGGCTCGAGACCGCCCGAGAACTTCGCGAGCGCATTGAATCGATCGCTGCCGATATGAAGAAGAACAAGGAGATCGACTGGCAGCAACAGAAGCGAATGGAAGATCTTGCGAAGCGGTATGAACAACTACAGCAGAAGATTGAGAAGACCAAAAACACGCTGGATCAGATGATCGAGCAGATGCAGCAACAGAATGTGCTCTCAGCGGAGACGCTCGAAAAATACCTTGAGTTACAGCAACTATTCCAGGAGCTGAATTCCGAGGAACTCAACAAGGCCCTTCGCCAGATGCAGCAGGCTATGCAGAACCTGAACCGGGATCAGATGCAGCAGGCGATGCAGCAACTGACGTTTTCAGAAGAACGATTCCGGTCCTCGATCGAGCGTACGATGAATCTTCTGAAGCGGATTCAGATCGAGCAGAAATTGGACGAGCTGAAAAAACGAGCGGACGTATTGACCAATCTTCAAAGCCAATTGAACGAAGAGAGTGGACGGTCAAACCGTTCAGCGCAGGAACGGGAAGAAATATATAGGCGGCAGAACGATCTTCAGCAGAAGCAAACCCAGCTTGAAGAGACAGCAGCCAATCTTCACAAACGGATGGAAGAATTCTTTACAGAGATGCCGGCTGACCGGCTTGAACAGCTAAACAGAGAACTGAGCGAGCAGGAATTGGCCGACCTGATGCGACGGGCTGCGCAGGAACTCAAGAACGGGAATATGCAATCGGCGCAGCAACTTCAGCAACAAATCCAACAGGCGCTGGGAGAATACGCGCGGGAACTTGGCGCCCTGCAGGAAAAGATGCTGCAGCAGCACTCGCGCTATGCCATTAATGAGCTAAGACGCGCAATCCAGAGCCTGCTTGAGCTCTCGCGTCGCGAGGAGTCACTAAAATCTCAAACCCAGTCAGCTCCCCCAAACTCCCCCCTCCTGCGCGAAAACGCGCAGAACCAGATGCGAATCGCGCAGGATCTACAACATGTGATTGCAGGACTCGCGGAGTTGTCGCAGCGATCCTTCGCGGTCACACCGGAAATGGGGAAGGCGCTCGGCGAAGCCCTCGCACGGATGCATGCCGCGTTGCGATCACTTGAAGTCCGGAGTGCTCAACCGGCATCACAGGAGCAGCAGCAGGCAATGGCAGCTCTGAACAAAGCATCGATGCAGGTTCAGAATGCGCTGCAGACCATGATGCAGGCGGGGGGCGGCGGCGGAATGGCCGGATTGATGCAGCAGCTTCAGGCTTTTTCCGGTCAACAAATGTCAATCAACGCTCAGACAAGACAATTAGGGGAAGGGTCCTCCCAGCGCTTCGCTGAGGAAGCCGCCCGACTTGCAATGGAACAGGAAGCCGTGCGGAAATCACTCGAGCAACTCAACCGGGAAGCGCAAGCAAGCGGCGAGCAGAACAGGATTCTTGGCGACCTGGAGAGGATCGGGGAAGAAATGCGAGAGGTGGTGAGAAATCTCGAGCAGATGCAGGTCAATCCGGAAACGATCCAGAAACAGGATCGCATTTTGTCACGGCTTCTTGACGCCGCACGCTCCATGAGAGAACGGGATTTTGAAAAACGCCGGCGCGCACAAACGGGATCTCAAACTGCACGGAGAAATCCAAACGGGCTTGATCCTGAGACTCTTGAGGGAAGAAACCGCCTGTACGAGGATTTGCTGAAAGCTCTCGAACAAGGGTACTCGAAAGACTATCAGGAGTTGATACGGAAGTATTTTGAGGAGCTGCGGAAGATTGAGAAGAAGTGAGCCGGTCAAGCTGGTGTAATCATCCAGCTCGACCGGTGATCTACTAATTGACCCTGAGTTTAACCGAAGTGAAGTCTCACATTCACGAAACATTCTCATTTCGGTTTGGGTGGCGGGGGCGGAGATGGTTGGGGGAGAATGAAGTGAACCGTCACCACAACGCTCCCATCCCCTGCATATGAATCGTAGTTAGGATCGTCAACAAAGCGATGCGTTGCGAGCGCTCGCAACACTTCTTCGTCAATCCCGGATCCAACTCCTTTCAGAATGATCATCTGTTGGATGCTCCGATTTCGAAAAAGGATTTGAACTTTCACTTGCCCCTGAATGCCGGCTCTTTCTGCGAGCGCAGGATACCGTAACGTCTGTTCAAGTTTCCTGTGTGGACCCGGAACAACGATCGTCGGTTTGTCAAACGAAAGACTCGAGGGATCGAAACCAGCCGCGCGCGCAGTGCTCAAACGAAACCGGATTGGGATGGAAATCCTGACTTTCACCGGTTTTCCCTTTCGCTTGCCCGGAGTGAATGCGGTTTGCTTCACAGCTTCACGAGCAGCGTCATCGAGATCCTTCCGTACTCCCTTGACGATTTCTGTCTTGACCACCTTTCCACGTTCGTTGATGAAGGCTTCGACGTATACCGTACCTTCGATGCTATCTCTCTTTGCCGATTCTGGGTAGTTGATGGCCTTCTGAATTGTACCAATTCCCCCGATCGGTTCAGGTAATTCCTCGACGGCTACGAAGAAGAGCGTGTCCTGATTTGCATCTGTCGCGACCATATCCTCTTTGGTGAGTGATGTGCTTGATGGATTAACCACAAGCTCCTGAGCAAAGATGTGAACACTGAAAACACAACAGATCACGAAGACCACAGTCGACGTTTTCATTGTTGTTCTCCCTGACTATTGATGTGTTGACTGATTCGCAAGAAATCCTCGCACTTCGACTGGAGGATAGGTCATGATATATTCTACATTCTCATGTGAAGGACCCGCGCTCGTTTGAAGCCATAAGGTCGATGCAATTCCCCCGGCTACGAGCATGAGGGTGGCAAGAATCGCAGCGGCAACCCGAGATATGGAGAAACTTCCGCGTATAAAGGAAAGAGGTTGTTTCTGAACTCTCGGCGCTCCCCGACGGGTCTCCTTCCGACGCACAACTGCTTCCGACTGCAAGATGCTCTCCGATTCGAGAAGCATTGAACGCAATTGCAGCGAGGATCGATGAAACTCCCTGCAATCACGGCACGTGCTCATGTGTCCATACAGTCCTATTGCCTCCCCGTCATCCAATTCATTATCAATCAATTGACTGATCTGTTCCTGATATCCCTCGCAGTTCATCTCACTCACTCCTTCCCAAAAAACGGTTCTAGCTTTTTGATGAGCGCTTTACGCGCCTTGAACAATCGTGACTTCACCGAGCTTTCTGTATCTCCCATGATCTCGGCAATCTCCGAATACGAAAATCCTTCATATTCCCGCAATACAACCACTTCTCGATATTCATCTTTCAATGAGCGTAGTGCATTCCTGACCAATTCTCTTCTCTCCAACGCAACAAGAGTATCGAGAGGTGTTTCACCGATCCAAACAGCGTTGGCATCCTCGTGATGGCGATTCGAATGCTTTCGCAAGTGTCCGTACACCTCATTTCGGGCAATCCGGAACAGCCAAACACGAAAGAGGGATGCATGCTTCAAGCCATCGAGAGAAGCATAGGCTTTCAGAAATGCCTCATGCTCTGCATCCTCAGCCTTGTGTCGATCAGAGAGGAGTCGATAGCAGTACGCGAAGAGCGGACGCTTGTAGCGTTCGTACAGCTCCCCGAAAACTTCACGTTCCCCCTTTTGGAGCCGATCAAGGAGGGCCTGTTCGTCTGCGTGGTTCAAGTTCCTCCGGGCAATCAGATTGGTGCTGCGAGTCTTATGTAAAGATGCGCGAAAAAGAAAAAAGTTGCTTTCCCCAACATCCATCGTCGAATCCTTGCCTATGAGGCCATAATCCGCTAATTTGCCACGAATCCCAAATAAAAGGCTTGGCATTGTACGGAACGGGCGACAGAGAGTTACTCACAAAGAAACCTATCTTGAACCCAAAACCACTCATCGGAATTGTCGGCGGCATGGGGCCCTACGCTGGTCTCGATCTCGCCAGAAAAGTCTTCGATAACACGATCGCTTCTCGCGATCAGGAACATCTCCCCCTGGTGCTGGTGTCCGCACCTGAGGAGATCGAAGACCGAACGCTCTTTCTCACCGGCAAATCGAACCGCAATCCGGCTGAATCGATCTTTCCAATTATCTCATCGCTTGAACAAGCAGGTGCAACAGTGGCCGGCATCCCGTGCAACACCGCCCACGCGCCACAGATATTTGATCCATTGGCGGCGAAAATCAAAGAAGCTGGCTATCGCGTAAGACTTCTGCACATGATCAAAGAAGTCGGTCAGTTCATTCGTGAGTCACACAGCAACCTGAAATGCATCGGTCTCCTTTCGACAATGGGGACATTTCGAACACGCACCTATCCGATGATTCTCGAGCCTCTCGGCTTCACCCTCATCACTCCCGAAGAGAGTCTTCAGAAGTCACTTGTGCATGACGCAATCTACAACCCACAGTATGGCATCAAAGCGCATCCGAATCCTGTCTCGACGAATGCGCGCATGCAGCTGCTGCAGGGTATTGCGCACCTCCGGGAGAAAGGGGCCGATGCCGTAATCCTTGGCTGCACAGAGATTCCTCTCGCCATTACGGAAAACCGAATCGACGATCTGGTGCTTATCGATCCCGCGTTCGTGCTGGCGAGAGCATTGATTCGGGAGACGTATCCGAAGAAGCTGCGTTCGCACGAGTTATAAGAATAGGTGTTGTCTCAACCGACATGAAGGCATTGTCACCTCCTGACGAACGATGATTCATTCTGGCACTGTAGTAAAATAGTTTGGTGCTGATCTCTGGACACCATGACTGCTCTATCGATATCAGAAGAGTTACTGCTGGGAACACCTCGATTCAGTACAATCCACAAACTATAGTCTCACTCCAAAGGGGAAAAGGATGAAACCAACAAATGGGTTCAGAAATACCGTGATCTTCATCATCGTACTTGGAGTTCTGTCATCGGCGAGCCTTCTTGCGGCGCCGAATCACCAACCAGCAGTTGCGGATTCCCTCCTGATTGCCGCCCAGCGACTGCACGACAAAGGTATAGATAGCTTCCGGAAGGGAGACAAGGCTGGGGCTCTTGAGGCGTTTAACAGCTCGACGCGAATGTTCCGTCAGTATCAGGATCTGCTGGCCGGAAACCGCGATAGCATACGGATACTCTTTGAGAGCTTCCTGTCGAAAGAACCAAATAGCCCGGTGCTGAATTATCTCGTGGGACGGCTGACGCAGACGGGACAGAGCGATTCCGTGATTATCAACCGCGCTGCCGTGTACCATCATCGAGCTGTCGAACTTCTGCCATCGTACGCCTGGCCTTCTATGGCGTTGGCTGCCGGTCAATTGAGTCTAGAACAGTACGATCAGGCAGCACGGTTTGCCTCCAATGCGATTGCGGCCGATTCATTGTTTCTCGAGGCATATCAAAATCTGCTCAATGCTCTTAAACGAATGGACGATGCGAAAGAGATCACTCGGATTAGAAAGATTGTGATTGAGAAGTTTCCCGGAACCCCGTACGCATTGGGACTGACGATGGAACAAATACTGAGCATGAGCGATCCGGAGGAGAAGAAGCAGTTGCTCCTTAGAATCGTTGCGCCGGAGTCGAGAGATCTCGGAAGGGGGTTTGCTACAGTCGAGCTTCTTAAACATCTACGAGGATATCAGCCTGACTCTGCACTTGCCATGGCTCAGCTAATTATGGGCTCATCGGAGAAGCCGACACCTCAAATTGCCCATTGGGCCAACCTCATCCTCTTCGACAATGTGAAAAAGGGCCATCAAAGAGAGCGACAGGTGTTTGTTGAGAAAATGAAATCTGAAGGGAACCCGGAACTGCTCAAAGAAATCGGGATGTACTATCTCGATTCTCTGAAGTTCTTCCGCGAATCAGCTGAGATTCTCCAACGAGCCTACGATGCGTACACTCCAGAAACTGTGAGAATCCTCATGTGGTCGGACTCTCCAGTTCCAGACAATTTGCTCAAGGAGTTCGCCGATGAGATACGAACGGTGTTGGCGCTGGATCTCTCACGAGCCTATGATGAGGTGCAGCAATACGATCTCAGTGAACAGTATGCTGAGGTGTCAATCCAGCCGACAAGCAGGCAAACCCCGGCGAAGGCATTCTTCCATCGGGCAAAACTTCATGAACGGAAAAAGGAGACCGCAAAAGCAATTGAACGGCTCTCTTCTGGTCTCGTCATTGAACGTGATCCGGAAGCGTTGAAATCCCTCGAGAGGCTCCTGCGCAAAACCGGATCACAACAAATGGCCGCGGCAGCGATCATGGAAGCACGACTGAAGAAGGCAAAGCTCGCCCCTGATTTCAAGCTCGCGTCCCTGTCCGGTGATTTCATCAGCCTCGCGGGACTGCGAGGTAAGGCGGTGCTCGTCGATTTCTGGGCAACATGGTGCGGGCCCTGTATTGCAGAAATGCCGTACCTTCAGAAACTCCATGAAAAGTACGCCACGAATCCAGATTTCGTCCTGCTTTCCATCAGCGTCGATAAGCCTCCAACTCCGGTCAAGTCATTTATCGAAAAGAAGAAATATACGTGGACAATTCTGTTCAATGAAAAGACTGATGAGGCGTATGAGGTGGGGGGCATTCCAACGAAGTTCCTGATTGGTCGTGATGGGAAGATCTACAACAAACACGTTGGCTTTGGGGGGGATGGAGAGAAGATGATTGCATCGCTGAGCGAAGAAATCAACGAGCTGCTGAAGATGCCCCAATCGAAGAGATGAAAAGATCCGCCTGACACTGGTGCTGACCTTGTCAGCAAAGAACAGGTCGCTTCGATCGGGTCGAGGCGACCTGGTTCTTGAGCATCCTATCTGTGGTCTTGAATCACCCCGCACCATCTTGTATCTTCGAATATTAATCACAGTTGACACAGGTATACGCATGAGGACTTCTCGGTCATGAACACACCCGCTCGCCTATTGCTCATTCTGATTACGTTGTTTGTTGTCTCCTTGTCGGTTGCTCAAAATGCCCTCGCGCCGAAGACAATTGAACGCCTCGAGACAGAGATATCTTCCGAGATGTCAAAGCTTGGCATACCGGGCATTTCAATCGCTGTCGTGGTCAACCATAAACTTGTCTGGGCTGGTGGGTATGGGTTTTCCGATCTTGAAAACTTCGTTCCTGCGAAATCAACCACCGCGTATCGGCTCGCATCGATTTCGAAACCTCTTACGGCCGTGGCCGTGCTTCAGCTTGCCGAGCAGAAGAAAATCGATCTCGATGCCCCCATTCAAACGTACTGCCCCTCTTTTCCAACTAAGAGATGGCCCGTCACCGCGCGGCAATTACTTGCTCATCTCGGCGGAGTCCGTCACTACAGGAATGATGAAATCATGCTCACAAAGCAGTTCAATTCCATTGGGGACGGATTGACGATATTCACTGCCGATTCGCTTGACCATGAGCCGGGAACGAAGTATCTCTATTCGACCTACGGATACAATCTTCTGGGATGCGTGATTGAAGGAGCGTCGGGGATGACGTATGTGGAGTATATGAAGAAGTCCGTCTTCACGCCCGCCGCAATGGATCGGATCCAGGTTGATGAAATTTCCGCGATCATCCCGAATCGGGCACAAGGATATCGCATGGGGCCAAATGGTGAGCTTCTCAATTCCGCCCTGGCCAACACAAGCTACAAAATTCCAGGCGGGGGATATATCTCGACCGTGAATGATCTGGCGAAGTTTGCTGTAGCTCTTCAAACAGGCGTGCTTCTAAAGCCGGAAACCGTGCAGATGATGTTCACGCCTCAGAAGACTCGCGACGGAAAACCAGCGTCGGACACTCCAGCGGCGGCGTACGCGCTGGGATGGCGCATAAGTGAGTACAAGCAGGAGCGGGAAGTTGCACACAGCGGCAGTCAGCAAAGGGTGCGTACATATCTCTATATGCGACCCGACAGAAAGTTTGCCCTTGTTCTCATGTGCAACCTTGAGGGAGTAAATCTCACGCCCATTGCACGGTCGTTGTCGGACATCGTCTTCGAGAAACCGTAGGTCGGAAGAACGGGAGTCCGCTCCCGTCCATCAAGGCAGATTTGGACGACTCGGGAGAGTCGTCCTGCTGTACAGTGATCGGTAGGATGAGGGTCTCCTCCTTTCCGGGTTTCATCAATTCCTAATCACAAGCAATATTTGCGAGGTATAGACTGTGAAACGCATCCTCTCCACTATTCTCCCACTCTTGTGTGTGTCATTTACCGTTGCACAAGACCGCTCGCAGGGGCGATCAATGGTAATCACCCAGTATGGGATCGTAGCAACCGAAAACCCGCTCGCCGCACAGGTTGGAGCAACCATTCTCGCGCAAGGCGGGAACGCCATTGACGCGGCAGTGGCAACCAATGCCGCTATGGGAGTCATGGCGCCGACAGGGAACGGCATTGGCGGCGATCTCTTTGCGATCGTCTACGACGTAACCAGTGGCAAAGTCCATGGTCTCAACGCGAGTGGTTGGTCGCCCAAAGGATTGACTGTCGATTTTCTGAAGACTCGAGGCATCACCGAAATGCCCGAACGCGGGGGATACGCGATCACGGTTCCCGGAGTTGTAGATGGATGGTCGAAACTTCTCGATCGCTTCGGAAAGATGAAATTCAAACAGATTCTTGCCCCTGCCATTCGATATGCCGAAGAGGGATTTCCTGTGACTGAACTCGTGGCGCAACTGTGGCCTGCAAGTGAGCGCATGCTGCGTAGCAATGCGAATGCGGCACAGGTCTTTCTCCCCCATGGTCGGCCTCCAAAGACAGGAGAACTGTTTAAAAATCCTCAACTCGCCTGGAGTTTGAAACAAATTGCTGAGCAAGGAAGAGATGCCTACTACCGGGGAGAAATCGCCCGACGTATTATCGACTGTGTGAGAGGTCAAGGTGGTTTGATGTCTCCTGAGGATCTTTCTGAATTTTCAAGTGAATGGGTAGAAACGATCTCAACAGAATACCGAAGATGGAGAGTTCATGAAATCCCACCGAATGGTCAGGGGATCGCCGCTCTGATCATGCTGAACATTATGGAACAATTTCCGCTCGGTGAGTATGGTCACAATTCCGCAGATGCGCTTCATGTCATGATCGAGGCTAAGAAACTAGCCTATGCAGACATGCTCAGGTACGTCGGCGATCAGCGATTTACGGGTGTTCCGGTTTCTGGGATGCTATCCAAAAAATACGCAGAACGGCGCGGAGCACTTCTTGATATGCAACGAGCCAACTGCGAGGTGGATTCGGGAACGCCTCCAAAACCGGGGGATGACACGATCTTTCTCGCGGTTGTTGACAAAATGGGAAACATGATTGCCCTCATTCAGAGTAACTATTCCGGGTTTGGATCTGGACTCGTTCCTGATGGGGTTGGATTCATGCTACACAATCGCGGGGCACTTTTCACTCTCGATCCCGCAAGTCCGAATGTTCTGGAGGGACGAAAACGCCCGCTGCATACAATCATTCCGGCGCTGATGGAGAAAGGGGATGTGCGGATCGCGTTTGGCATCATGGGGGGATGGAATCAATCGCTGGCGCACGCACAGTTTGCGTCGAACATCGTTGATTTCGGAATGAACGTCCAACAGGCAATGGAGGTAGCGCGTTTCACCAAGACGACATTCGAAGGATGTGATGTGCAAATCGAGCAACGGGTATCAGATTCTGTCCGTGCGGCTCTGACAGCTCGGGGCCATGAGTTAGAAGTGCGTGGCGATTATTCCGGTCGGATGGGAGGGGGACAGGCAGTGATGCGTGACTACTCAACGAAGATCAACTACGGCGCCAGCGATCCGCGCAAAGATGGTGCGGCCGTTCCGGAGCCGATTCTATTGAGATAAAGAGAATGATGTGAAGAGATACTCTTTGTCGTAGAGGGTTTGTATTTTGTCTGAATATTGAAGGATTCTAGAAGATTCTGATACAGCTCCAATCTCTCCAGGGGGACGACCGATATGGTGATCTCTTCACTTCACAATTCTCCGTTGGACGAAGTGATTTCAAACATCAGCGTATGCGATTTCCCCACCAGAGCGGATTTATCGACATTGAAGCTGAAGAGCGCGGGAAGCTCACTCTGCGCGCCAAGGCCTGTTAATGTAATGCATGGACTAGCAAACTCGAGCCACGAAGGGATGTTCTTGGCCTCGACAGAAACTGAGGAAAGGAGAGTGGCGCCGGTGTTGGAGACTGTCAATTCGATTCTGTTGTTGCTTGATGCGAAGGGGAGTTGGTGGATGGGTTGGGCGCTTACGACTGACGCTGTGATTACTAAGATCGCAAATGAAAAGATGATTGGTTTCATGGATTTATTCCCCCGTGTTTATGATTGCAGGTTTTGGTTCATTTCTATCGGACGGGACAGGAGTCCCGTCCTACCGACCTGAATTCGGTAAGACGATTGTCCTCAGTCGTCCTCATCTTGCCTTTCATGTTTGTCGTTCTGTCCGATAGAACTTCTACTTTTTCGGCAACTGCTTGAGCAGGATGTCGATATCTTCCCTGAGTATCTGATAGGCATCCTGCGTGATGAAGCGTGATGGTTTTGGGACCTTCTTCTCTTCGTGCTTGATCGTTTCCGCACGTAGCTTATCCACCTCTTTGCCGAATTTGTCGAGTTCCTGTCGTGCTTTGGCCGAATCCTTCCGAGCCAGATCACGCTCGAATTTATCGATCTCTTTGTTCCAGTCGTCGAAGAGTTTCTGATCTCCGAGTAGCTTCAGTTTATACGCTGCTGCAAGGTCTTGGCGGAGGGTGTTCGATCGAACAACCCTTTCAAACTTAATCGGTGTTCCGGGCTGGCTGCGATAATCAAATCGGTATTCCACGACACTGTCTTTTTGTGTTAAGCCTTTGGTCTTCGTTCGGAAAGGCTGAATGGTTGTTGATTCCGTCCCAAAATTGCCCAAAATTCCGCGCAAAATTGCCCAGCCGAAGGTACTCATTTGTTGATAGTTTTCAAACGAAAGCTTTTTCCGTTA
>Ga0208244_100722_pt1 | contig 25973 bp, 26 predicted proteins | sample SubbioCR12Aug_5A_FD_184828 | JGI IMG/M metagenome (GOLD analysis project Ga0208244, IMG submission 184828) | Serpentinite rock and fluid subsurface biosphere microbial communities from McLaughlin Reserve, California, USA - CR12Aug_5A (SPAdes) | ecosystem: Environmental > Terrestrial > Deep... | reverse complement strand
GGCATCTTGTAGTGGCTGGCAAAGCCCATCGAATCGACGCCATCGACGTGCAGCAGCACGAATTCCGGGTCTTCCGACGGGTTGCTAGGGCCGTCGCGCATGCCCTTTTGCAGGGCGCGGTCGAGGATGGCCATGGCGATGGCCTTGACCTCGTTGTGACCGAAGCAGGCGCCGTAGCCCAGGGTGAAGGTGGGCGGGCCGTCGGTGGCATCACCCTCGTACATGGCGACCACCTCGCATTCGGTCATCAGCACTTCGCCGGCCTCGATGGGCTCGCCCGTCACGGGGTGCGGCAGCATCACCGGCACGTAGCCCACCCGCAGCTCGGCGATGGTGGGATGCACGTCGCCGTAGCCGCGCATGTTGGAGTAGGCGATGGCCAGCAGCGAGCCGGTTTCGGCGCGCGCCAGGGTGGCCAATGCGGCCGAGCGCGGCACCGGGAACACCAGCGGGTCGCGGGTGATGTCGAACGCCGTATGGGCGCCTCGCTCAAGCGGCGGCAGCAGCCCCTCGGCACGCAGGGCGTCGACCACCTTGGGGAAGGTGTCGGGCAGTTCGCTGTCGGCCACGCCGTCCAGGAAGCGTCGCGACACCGCGCGGAAATCCTCGGGCGATTCGTTGGCCAGGTCCAGGCGCATCAGGCGCAGGGCGTAGTCGTGGGTCGGCCCCAGCATCTGCCCGCCGGGAATGTCCTTGAACGCGCTCGAAATCCGGCGGATCAGCCGCATGCGGCGCGTGTCCTGCACCGGCACATCCCGCAGACGCGGCTTGGTCGAGCGGTAGGCGCGCAAGGCGAAAGCCGCTTCCAGCGTGTCGCCCTGCATCTGCTTGATCGCCAGCGCGGCCAGGCGCGGGTGGTACAGGCCGCCTTCAGAGACGACGCGCGAGGTCAGCAGCCGCAACTGCTGCTCGATGGCTGGCAGCGTGAGCGGCGTACCCGCGGGCCCTTCGGCGCAGCGCAGGGCTTCGACGGCGGCTTCGGCACCGGCGATGGCCCGGCCGCCGCCCTTGATGGCAACGTATCCCATCAGTGCGCTCCTTTGAAATTGATGCGGGTGGTTCGGGGCATAACCGCGACTTCGTGCCCGGTCACCAGAATCAGGTCCACGCCCAGCGGGAAGTGGCTGTTCCATTCGACACGTTGGGTCCACCAGGCCGGATCGACGCCGCTGACCTGCAGCACCTGCTCGTGTTGAATGCCCGGTCCGCTGAGCCGCAGCTGCGCACCCTCACCGAAACGGCCCACACGCAGCACCAGGGTCGCGCCCTGTTCGGGGTTTTCCAGCGATCCGAGGCGCGGCATGGCCTCCAGCAAACGCTTGCCATCGGCCAGCACGAAGTCGGCCGCGTCCACACTGGCCGAGCGCGCGCCCAACCGGCGCAGATCATCGCCCGAGAGCGCATGGTTCGGATCGGCCAGCGCACAGGCGTTGTCCACCAGCGTGCCCAATACCAGCATGAGCGCCGATTCGGCACAGCCGGCCAGCGGCACCACGCGGCCCGGATAGGAAAACGCGGTCATCAGCTGGCGAAACGCCGCTTGCTGGCGCGACGGCTGCCAGATGCGCAACGCGGCGTCTGCCGGTGCCGCTGGAATCAAGGTCTCATTCATCGTCGTCCTCCTCGTTCGTGCCCAGCAGGGCAAAGTCCACCCGCGTGGCCGCGAGCAAGGCGCGCCGCTGGCGGCTTTGCTCCGCAACGGCAGTCTCACCCTGTGCGAGCAACTGCAGGGCCGTCTCGCAACCCGGCAAGCGGGCCGCCAGCACCGCGTCCAGAATGGCCATGGCGCGGGCCACTCCGGCACGGTCGTCCACCAGGGTGGCCGCGCCTTCGATCGACTGGTCCTGACTCGCCGTGACGCGCACATGCGCTTGCGCCAGCGGAATTTCACCGATGAAATAGGTGTCGCCCAGGGCGCTGTCGGCCAGCGGCAGCAGGCCCAGGCCGGACTGCGGCAACGCCAGATCCTCGACCTGGTAGCGGCCCGCCAGATCGGCCGCCAGCGCCTTGACCGGGCCGGCCGGCAAAGCCGACCACAGCCGTAGCCACTGTGCGCGGTCCGGCGTTTCAAACGTGTGAGTCATGCTGTGTCCTTGTGGTCAGCGGTCGCGTCAGATCAGCCGGGCGCGAATGCGCGCCTGCAGCTGATCCAGCACGAATACAAAAATGAAAATGGCGATCAGAATGGTCATGACATGGCCGTACTGGAACATGTCGAAACGCCCCTTGAGTTCCTGGCCGATGCCGCCGGCGCCGACCAGACCGATGACGGTGGCCATGCGCAGGTTGCGATCCAGGATGTAGGCGGTGTAGGCGATGTATTGCGGCAAGACCTGGGGCAAGACGCCGTACCACAAGGTCTTGATCTTGCCGGCGCCGATGGCTTCCAGTGCCTCCTGCGGTTTCTTGTCGGCGTTCTCGATGTCCTCGGCGTAAAACTTGCCGAGGAAGCCGGCCGCATGCAGCCCCAGCGCCAGCACCCCGGCGATGGGGCCGAAACCGTAGGCCAGTACCAAGAACAGGGCCACGATCAGTTCCGGGGCCGACCGCAACAGGCTGATGGTGCCGCGTGCGGCCGTGTAGGTGTAGCGGTTGGGGCTGTAGTTGCGCGCCGCGAAATACGCCAGCGGCACCGACAGCAGCACCGACAGGATCGTGCCCCACAGCGCAATCTCCAGCGTCTCGATCATCTTGACGAACACTGTCCAGACGTAGCCCAGAGGCTGGACCAGCACTTCGACGGTTTCCGTCGTGGCCTCCATCTGCAGCGTTTCCAGATTCATCTTCTGCTCGACACGCTCCTGCATTTCGATGCGGGAGAACAGCGGCAGATTCTGGCGATCCAGGTCCTGAATCCGGCCCACTTCTTCGGTTTCGGCAATCGCGGGCGGCCACATGGCCTGACCGACCCGCGACAAGCCGCGAACGACCTGCGAGTCTTCGGCCAGGCCCAGGGTCTTGGCCATGGCCTGCGTCGTCAGCGCCACCATGCGATCCATTTCGGTGCGATGGCCGGTCACCACCAGCAGCAGCAAAACGGCGATCAGCGCCAGCAGGTGTTTGTAGTTGTAGGGCGCGCTCAGGTGCCAGCGCAGCGCGGCGCCCTGCGGAGGCACGGGGATGGGGCGTTTGGAGGAAGTCATCGTTCCGTCCCTCAGGCCACGGCCAATTCCGCCACCGGGTGCGGCGCGCCGCTCCCGGCCGCGGGCGCATCGTCCCAACGGGCACCCTGGTAGAGCGCATGCACGCGTTCATCGGTAAATTCCGCCGGCGTGCCGTCGAAGACCACCCGGCCATCGCGCATGCCCACAATGCGGTCGCCAAACTCACGGGCCAGATCGACCTGGTGCAGACTGCACAGCACGGTCGCGTTGCGCTCGCGCGCGGCGTCGCGTATCAGGCTCAGGATGTCGTGTGAAATCTTCGGGTCCAGGCTCGCCACCGGCTCATCGGCCAGCACCACTTCGGGGTCCAGCATGAAGGCGCGGGCAATGCCCACCCGCTGTTGTTGCCCCCCCGACAAATCGCCCGCACGGCGCTGCAGATGGGCGGGCGAAAGCCCGACCCGGTCGAGCAGCTGGCAAGCTTTCTCACGCTGCTCTGGCCGGAACCATCCGGACAGTGCGCGCACCGTGGAGACGGTCGGCAACAGACCGGACAGCACATTGGACGCCACGCTCATGCGATTGGTCAGGTTGAAGTGCTGGTGGATCATCGCCACCCGCTGGCGCAGCTCGCGCTGCGTGGCGGTGTTAAGCTCGACACCGTCGATCAGCACCCGACCCGTGGTCGGCCGCATCAGGCCGTTGACCGCGCGCAGCAGCGTGGACTTGCCCGCGCCCGAGGGACCCAGGACCACGCAGAACTGTCCCAGTGGGATTTCCAGCGATACATCGCTGATCGCGCGGGTGCCGTCCGGCCAGATTTTTTGGAGAGATTCAAAGCGGATCATGTCGCTTCCTTTATGGGTTGGCATGGTGCGGGTTGACCCGTCAATACGGGTCAACCGTCACTCAAACCATGGCTGTCGGGGAGGGATGGCTCAGCGCGTGCTGGCCTTCTTCATGATGTCCTGCTTGACCTGGTCAGTGACCAGTTCGAACATCTTGCCGGCGTTGGTCATGTCCTCTTCGCTCACGTTGGCGGTGTAGCCGTCCACCTTGCCGCCTCCGTAACCGCGGATCTGGTCCTTGGTGATACCGGGCAGTTTGTCGACGTTGTTGAACGCGTCACGCAGCCTGGCCTTGACCCCGGAATCGACCTTGGGGTGAATGGCCAGCGGCGGATAGGGAATGGCGGCGCTCTTGACGATGACCTTGACCTTGGTGGGATCGATGGCCTTGCCGTTGACAGCTTTCTCGAATGAGTCGAACGACGCGCCGCCGGCATCCACCAGGCCCTCGGACAGCGCCTTGAGCACGTTGGCATGGCTGCCTGCCATGTTGATGCGGTCCAGGTCGCGCGCAGGCTGAACGCCGCCGGCCATCATCATGGCCACGGGCACGGCGAAGCTGGAGGTCGAGTTCACGTCACCCAGGGCCACTTTCTTGCCCTTGAGATCGGCGACCGTGTTGACGCCGCTATCGGTGCGCGCAAACAGCCCGGAGTAGTACACCGACTGGCCCTTGCTGACAGCCAGCGCCAGCAATTCGGAACAGCCCCGGCTCTTGGCTTGCAGGTAAGTCAGCGGGCCGAACCAGGCAATATCGGCCGCGCCATTGCACATGGCTTCCACGACCGATCCGTAGCTCTGTCCGACCTTGATGTCGAATTTCAGACCAGTGGACTGCTCGATGGCCGAGAAGATCGGCTGGAAATCCTTTTTGGTGCCATCTTCGGTACCGCCATCGGCCGGCACCAGGATCACGCGCAGCGGTTTGGCGGCGGTGCCGTCGTTCTGGGCAGCCATGACGACGAATGGGGTGGCCATCAATGCCAGGCCGGCAACCAACAGTTTGCGACGAAGGGATTGTTTCAGATACATTGCAAGTGCTCCTGTGAGTGGGAAGACAAAAAGAGAGGTTCGCGAGACCATCATGGGTTGATGCGCAGTTGGATCCGGTCTGCACGGAACCGGGTAATGGCGTACTCGACCGGGGTACCATCCCGATCGTCCACGTTCACACTCTTGACACGCAGCACCGGCCGGTTCTGCGGCATGCCCAGCATCTTGGCGTCATCCCCTTGCGGGAGCACCGCTGTCACCAGGCTTTCGGCCCTGCGCGGGCGGCATCCATAGCCGGATGTCAGAAGCGCATGCAAAGACCCCCCCTCGTAGCGGTCGAGCAAATCGGTAAAACGCTCGGCGGGGATGAAATGGGAAATGACACACATCGGACGCTCATCGGCCGTCCTCAACGTCTCGATCCAGTGAACCGCTTGTCCTTCCTGGATCTGCAGCCGTTCCGCCACGGCCTTGATGGCCGGGAGCGTTTGTTTACGGAGGATCCGGTTGACAGCAAGCACGCCCATGGCGGCCAGGTTTTCGGTGAAGCGGGTACCGGCACCGATCTGGTAATCGATCTGGCTATCCAGAACGAATACGCCGCGGCCATGGCGGCGCTCCAGGAGTCCCGCATCGACAAGCTCATCGATCGCGCGCCGCAATGTATGCCGGTTCACGCCGAACCGCATCGCCAGATCGCTCTCCGAGGGCAGGCAGTCGCCCGGCGCATGCAAGCTCGACACGTCCCGCTCGAGTTGGCGTGCAATTTGTGCGTAAAGCGCTTCCCCGTTTTCCCGGCTGACAGCGTAGAGGCTCATGTGTGGTGATCTAGACAAGTAGATGACCGTGACCTTACTTGGACTTTGTTACAGGGCCGTGAAGATGGAAGCAGATCTTTCTTCGCCGACCACTTTGGACGAGACGGGCTATTGTGTTTGGATCGCCATGTATCTCTTTTGAACTTCAGAATGGATGGGAATCAGCGCTATTTATAAACACTTGCAGTGACCGCCCATGGCCGAGTACGCGCATACCGCACCGCACCACACCACACCGCACCACACCGCACCACACCGCACCACACCACAAAACGGCCACACCTGGCCTATCAAGGCAACCAGTGTGCAGCCGACGTTCCTGTTTCTAGATCTCAGTTTGCTCAGAGATCTCCAGCGCGTCATCAACCTCGATCCCAAGGTATCGAACGGTGCTCTCCAGCTTGGTATGACCGAGCAGGAGCTGGACGGCCCTCAGGTTCTTGGTTCGCTTGTAGATCAGTGTCGCCTTGGTCCGCCGCATGGTGTGCGTGCCATAGACCGTCGAATCGAGCCCAATGGCGGCAACCCACTGATGCACGATGCGGGCGTACTGGCGGGTAGAAATATGAGGCGATTTCGCCAAGCGACTGGGGAACAGGTAGTGCTCCGGCTTCAAATTCGCCATTTCGATCCATGCCAAGACGGCGGACCTGGTCGGCTCGGTCAATTCGAACTGCACCGGGCGTCGGGTCTTTCGCTGCACGACCATCGCCCGGGGCAATACCTGGTTGCCGTGCATCACGTCCCGAACATGCAGGTTTACTAGATCGCAGCCACGCAGCTTACTGTCGATAGCCAGGTTGAACATGGCCAGGCCGCGAACCTGGTGTTCGTTTTGAAGGTGGATTCGGACTGCCCAGATGTCCTTGGGCTTGAGTGGTGGCTTTTGGCCGACCAGCTTGCCTTTGTTCCAAGGCTCCCGAGATTGATTGGATTCCATGTCAGACTCCTTCGTGGTTGATGGGAGTCTGATTGTCTTGCCAGTCGCGGACGGCTGCTTTCAGGGGGACGCGTTCGTCGGATTGAAAAGCAGCCGTTCGGCTGCCCCCTGATCAGCGGCTGCTCATGGCCACATAGCGGGCTACTTTGGCTCACGCCCTACCGGCAGCAAAGGCCGAGGACCAGGCACCCAACTCATTTTTTTGACGGCGGTTCAACCCCGGGAACCGGCCCCCATGACGCTGCTTGCCGAGCGACTCTTCCGGGTCGGTGCTGCCCCTCGTCGTTGTCGAAGGCAGCCATTTAGCCCGAACTTCGTGCCGGAGTCGGCAAGCTGCTCCACACCGACCGCTCATTAGTCCCCAGTGTCAGCGGCGGTAGCAAAGGCCGAGGAGTCAGCGTCCAATTTGCGATAGCCGTCGATCAGCGCGGTTGAGTGAGGCCGATCCCTGTACCATTTGCCTTTACCAGTACGCTATGAGGCCCCCCCAATTGTCGAACATCGCATCCGTGCTCAAGGAAGAAATCGCTAGACTCGTCCGCAGGCAGTTTCGCAGCGAAACCGAAACCCTCAAGAAGGCATCGAGCCGCTACCGCACAGATATCGCGGCATTAAAACGGCGCATCGAGCCCTTGGAAAAGAAAATATCACGCCTCGAAAAAATGGTGCCGAAGAATGTCGCCCCTACCGCCGACAAGGAATCCGAAACGAAACTGAGGTTCAAACCGCAGGGTGTGCGTGCGCAGCGGACGCGGCTCGAACTGTCGGCGCGGGAGATGGGAGCGCTGGTGGGCGTCTCCGCCCAAACCATCTACAACTGGGAAGCCGGCACGTCGCGCCCGAAAGCCGAGCAGCTCGCAGTCTTTGCGGCCGTCCGGAAGATGGGCAAGCGCGAGGTCAAGGAACGGCTTGACCAAATGCAAGCGGATTGATGGACCAGCACACACGGGACCGATGGCTCCGTCGCGTACGATCTGTCAAACGTCAGATCAGCGCTCTATATGCTTCTGAAATCCTCGATTCTGAGCTGCTGCAAGACGTGCATCGATTCCCTTGTATTTCTCAATGGACGATCAGGGAACTGGATCTGAGCACCAGCCATCGGGTCTTCGGTACGCAGAATCAAATAGAAGCCATGGCGAGGGTTGGCCAGCCTACGTTTTTTCACCAGCCGGGTGATCTCGGCGGTCAGTCCCTCAGGATTCAGGTCGACCTCAGCCAACGTTTCTTCGCGGTCGCAGCGCGTTAAACACTCGCTGTCGATTGACGCGGAGGCGACGCAGATTGACGATTGACAGGCAATCCGCGGAGCCTCATAAGTCCCTTCTTGTGTAGGGCACTTGACCAGCGACCAGTACTGCGACACAACGATCAGCGAAAGCGACTGGCACCGCAAGCGCGCTCAGATGCTGGGCGCGCGTCAAGCCAACGTAGAGCACACGCTTGGCCTCGGCATCGGTGCGGGTCTCCCACGAGTCAAATAGAGCTTCACCCCGGTTTTCAGGAGCCCGATTGGGCGGAATCACGACGCACACAGCACCGTACTCGCGGCCTTTCGCCTCGTGAATCTTGGCGCATGTCAGGCCGAGCTCGACCGGGACTTGGAGGTGGTGCGACCATTGCACGTTAGTTGGCCGCCTAAAGAAGTTACGCACGGTCACTCTGGCCGGCAAAGGCAGATTCAGCCGTTCCGTCTCTGCCTGCACACAGGCAATCCAGGCGAGCCGATCAGCGTCGGCATTCCCACACACCTTTGGAAGGCTCATGAGTAAACTCAACGCACATCGTCGATGCGTTCGCCGATCCATTCCACCGCGCTCGACTGCACGTAACAGATGCTCATTGTCCTGACGCAATCCCATGAGGTCCAACAACAACGTCTCCACTGCTTGGATCGCTGATTCCTTTGATCGGGCCGTTGCGGCAGGTGACCAGAACTCCGCCACTTTTCGGGCCAGCGACTCAACCCGCGAGCTTCCGTTCGAATCGCTGGAAACCACTCCACCAGCGGCACGCTGCGCGACTTTGCCCGAATGCGCCAGAACGATCGCGTCAGTTGAATCCAAACCAAGTTCAGCGACCCGATCCAGGAAGGCCCGGCCGATCGTCGCACTCGGTCCTCGGCCGCCGTATGAGAGAAGCAAAATCGGGTGCGCAACATTCGCAGTGTCGCCGACGGACTGATCCACGTGGCCCGCGCTTCTAAGCGTGGCGGCCAACCGACAAACCGCAGGGCTGCTGCGAAAATTCCCTGTCAGCCCTCGATGTGATTCAACGGGGTACGTCTCCTTGAATATCTGAACACCAGCAGGATTGCCGTTGCGGAATTCATAGATCGCCTGATCCGGGTCACACACGAAAATGACATGCACCCCGTGCTCTCTGAGCCACGATAGGATCTGCAGATCAAGCGGATTGCAATCCTGGCCTTCGTCCACCATGACTTCGTGGAAACGTGCCGCCAGTGCGCGACCAAGCGCACCGCCATTCACTGGATCACGAATCAGCTGCAGCGTCTGAACGCGAGCATCGCCAGCGCTTAGATAGCCGGCCTGCAGCAAGCCACGTCGCCGTTGTGCCGCAGCCTGTTGATACCTGGCTTGATGCTGGCGCACATGGTTTCGTAGTCCTGCATGCCCAATTCTCGCTGGATCAATGACGTTGGTTTCCGCGTCGAACAGGTCCAGGCTCACCGCATCACCTCGGAAGGCGAATTGCCCCGACAACCGAACCTCTATGCCGAGAGTGTCCCAACTATCGAGGATGATCGGCCGCATCGTGCTTGTTGCCGCACTGCCTGGGAGCACCACGAAATGCCGGACAAATGCATCGAGCGTTCCCATGAAGCTGGGATGCTTCAAGAGTGGGCCGAGTCCTGCAACCCGGCAGCGCTCTCGAAACTCATCGACGGCAGAGTTCGTGAAGGAGAGTACCGCAACGCCGCGACGAGGCGGCAACGTGGCGGCAATCTTAGCCAGGCGCGCGATGATCGTACGGGTCTTTCCGGCACCGGGGCAGGCATGTACGAAGGCACCGCCGACGTGCGTGGCGAATGCTTCCTGCTCAGCCGTCAGGCCGTGAATGCCAATCATGCCTGCGCAGCACCACGAATCGCATCGGCAAGATAGTGCGGCACGACAAATGGTTCGCCTGCGGCAATACGTGCAGCGATGGCCTGGGCCAAATCGCCCTTGCGGGTTTTCTTCGCCTCGATCAGCTTAAGGAACGCGTCGGAACGCTCCTGAACCGCGACGCCCTCTATCCGGTTCGTCCAGTCCTGACGCGAGTTGCGGTGCAGCCGAAGAAACACACTCTTCAAGAAGGCCTCGTTACCCGCTCCGAAAATCTCATGCTCCAACGTGTGCTGATTGGTCAGCACCGTCAGCGCTTGCGGCGCGCCATGGGTCGCGGCGAGGTTTTCAAGATCGACCTTCCGATTCCCCAACACTGTCGGATCAGCGTCGGTGATCACGATCAGCCGGTCGGCGATGCATGCGCCGTCAACCGGCCGCAGCAGTACCTCGACATAGGGGCGGAAGTCCACACCCTCGATCGGTACGATGACGGTTCCCTTGAACCGGAGCCATCCGTCGGCATCGTCGACCAAGACAATCTTTTGCGCCAGCACCGGCAACAGTAGTGCCTCGGCAATCCCTTCGACCAGGATAGCTCTGTTGCCGAACAGCAGTGCGGAGCGGGTCACATCCAGATAGCGGTTGATCTTGTCCAGCGTCTTCGGCTTGAGCCCGAGTTCGGCGATGGGCACGCTGACCGATTCCGACACTATGACTCCATTCGCTTCGCCGCGACGTGAGCGCATAACCACCAGATGCAGTGGAGAGACCCATGCCGTCAGGTTTGGCGAATGGGTCGTCACAACGATCTGGATACGGCCTTCCGGCTTGCCGGGCTCGATGGCCCGCGCTGCCGATTGGCGAGCCTGTTCCAGTAGGAATTCGAGCACCAACACTTGCAACTGCGGATGCAAGTGAGCTTCCGGCTCTTCCACGAGAAAGATCGTGAGGTCCGCTTCCTTGGCTTTCGCCAGTTCGACGACGACCGTAGCCATATAGAGCAGATTGGAGTAGCCCAGACCGGAAGCCCGGATGTCCTCGGGCACGAGGCCGGTATCGGCCAAGCGAAACCTCAGATCGCGGGCGACATCGAGCAGGGTTTCGGCACCGAAGTCCAGGGCCGCCGTTTGCGGACGGACCCCATTGGTCAGCATCCCCAGGGCAGTATCGATCTCCGCGTTCATCGTCGTCAGGACGTCTGGCCTGTCGTCCGCGCGCCTGACACCGGCAAGGAAATTCGGCTCTTGATCCTTCGGCAGGAAGTGGCGCAACAGTGCCATGACCCGCGCGCCGCTTCCAGTGCCAAGCGCCTGATGCGCATCGCGCAGCGGCGGTAGGTAGACGTGTCGGATCAGATCGGTGGAGCCAGCCTCCGGCTCATTGGTGTCAAAGCGCCCGGCCCAGACGGTAGTCTTGCCGCGCGGCGAGCGTGCGGACCGCGACTCGTACCGATAGCCGAAGACTGCTTCATCCTGGGTTGGGTCTGGAACTGCCGAGATCAGCAACCCTTTCAGCGTATCGCCGAGCCCCTTGAAAACACCTTCGATCTGGAAGTTCGGGACGGTCGCGTGGCGCCGTACATCCTCGTCTTCCGGGTACCGCTCCCGGCGTCCGCTCAGCGGCAAGGTGAGCAGCCGGATCGCGTCTACGACGTTGGACTTGCCGCCATTGTTCTCACCGACCAAGACGGTCAGATCGGGGCGGAGACTGACGGTCACATTGTCGCAAGATCGGAAACGTGAAATTGTCAGGCTCCCCAAGTACATGGTATCTCCCTTACCGGCTCAATAGGCCGGGATATTTTTTTGTGCGCAGCTCTTCTAACGCTTTGTCGGTCAGCTTCCATGCATCACCCTTGATGCGGACGATGAGTTCCTTCCATACGCGCTCGAAAGCCTGTATCGCATCGTCGTCGTTGAAGCGGACGCCGGCCGGCAGTAATGGCGCGATGTCTTCGATCAGACTACGTGTGAGCTTTTCCAACATACGCTGCTCGGCGACGGCGCGCGTGATGGGCTTGCCTTCAAGCGCCAGGTAGTGGTCGAAGCAGGCGATGAGCTTATCCCGATCCATGGCGAGCTGGTCGAGTCCGTGGTGCAGATCGAAGAGGTCGCGGTTCTTGCGCCGCTGCAATAATGCGCGCAGTTTGGTGCCGAACAGTTCCTCTGGCTCGAAGGACGCGATCTCGGCCTCGCCTTGGTACCAGTCGCTTTCCACCGCGAAGGGATACGACTTGATGCCGAGCAGATGCTCATGCTCGCGTGTATTGATCTCGACCTTGAGCTTCAGCGCCGTCTGCGGATCAGCTTCGGGCGTGAATTTGAACACCAGGTGCATCGAATGCCCCGCCTGCTCGCGATTGCACTTGCCGAGCCATGACAGGGCTTCGCGGATCGCATCGACCGTCGTGCCGATGGACTCAGCCTGCGTCTGCACCAGATCGATGTCTTCCGAATAGCGCAGGGGCTGCTTGAACAGCAGTTTGTTGATCGCGGTGCCACCGCGAAAAGCGATCTTGTCTTTCAGCATCGGCGTGTTGAACAGGTCGCACAACGCGCGGCTGATGATCAGGTCCTGCTCGATCTGCCGCGCGTCGGGCCAAGGGGCTTTCATGCTCCAGGCCTGGATGTAGGAACTCGGAATCAAAAGTCGATCTCCACGGGTTCATTGATCACGAGCTTCCACCGGGCGTCTTTCTCGTGAAGCCCGGAAAGGGATTCAATGAGGGGCTTGACGGCAGGATCCAGCAGCACCGCTGTCTTGGCCTTCTTGACGAAGGGTTCCAGCGCGTTGGCTTGTCGCGTGTGCCCTGCCCGTTCGAGCAGGTACCCCAGCCGGCGCACAGACGAGTTTTCATAGGCAGCGGCCGCTTTGGCAAGCACACGCGGCTCGGCCTTGGCTCCAATGTCCTTGGCGATCTGCGCAACGCCGTTGATGCCGGCGGCCTTGTGGAAGTAGCGTGCGCAATCCAGCAACGTCAGCTCGACGCCGGCCACTTGGGCAAAACCTGCATCACTCTTCATCCGATCGAGCTGATCGGGTTGATTGAGCTTTGCGAAGGCCTTGGGCGTCTGATAGAGAAACTGGAGGCGATGGCGTCCGATCTCGAAGTCCCTCAACTGCTTGGGCACAACTACCTGAAAGACCATGGCGGCCTGGTGCGATGAACCGTGGAAGGCCGCAGCACGCAACAGCGAGATGCGATAGTCGAGACCCTGGTACTTCATCAAGGGATCGATCCAACGCACGGGATCGGGAGCGCCGGTCATCTGGTCCTCGGGACGCAGGATCAGATAGAAGCCATGGCGAGGGTTGGCCAGCCGCTGTTTTTTCACCAGCCGTGTGATCGCGGCGGTCAGGCCATCAGGATTCAGGTCGACCGCAGCCAGCGCCTCTTCGCGGTTGAAGTGCGCACGGCCATGGAGAAGCCGGTCATCAACGAATTGATCAAGGGAAGCCATTCCCGAATCATATGCAAAAACCGACAAAAACCCAAGGTTTTTGCGTATGAGTTGGGATGACTATGGAGGTTGTATTCCGGGACTGCACAAGTCGATAGCCCAGAGGATGCGTACCGCACTTCGTTTGTCCGAAAAATGTGGTGTTATTTCGGACAAAACATCCAAAGCAAAATGGCGTTCCGGCACATCGTGCCGTCGGGCTCGCGGACATTGCCCCACGCCTCGTGCCGAGGCGCGGCCATACGGCTTTGATCCCTGACGCCTCCGTCCCTTCGGGCCTGCGCGCTTCGCTTGCCATGTGGGTAGCGGAGTGTGTGGGGGGGCGGCCTTGCTGTTCCCTTCAACGTACCACGCCGTTCTCGCCGTCAAGGGCTGCGCGCCCTGCCCTTTGGTTGATCGCTTGCGTCCATGCGGCCGTCCGTGACCCCTGACTGCTGCGCTGCGTCGTGTTGCGCCGGTTCCGGGCAATTCCGCCCGATTCGGACTGGAGCACGATCATGATGCAACTTTCTCTTTCTATCGATTCTTCCCTTCTCGTTCGCGATGTCGCGGGCGACTACCGCCCGGCCAATGCCGACGAAGTGTTGCAGGCTGCGCGGCGTGTGCTCGCCGGGCAGATGCGCGGCTGCGAAGCGCTGACCTCGCCGCAGGTGGTGCGCGACTTTCTACGGGTCAAGCTGGGGGCGCTGGAGCACGAGGTGTTCGCCGTCATCCATCTGGATGCGCAGAACCGGGTCATCGACTACGTCGAGATGTTTCGCGGCACGGTGAGCCAGACATCGGTGTATCCACGCGAGGTGGTCAAGGAGGCGTTGGCCAGGAACAGCGCTGCGCTGCTGCTGGTGCATAACCACCCGTCGGGCGTGGCGGAACCCTCGCGCGCCGACGAGCTGCTGACGCAGACGCTGAAATCGGCGCTGGCGCTGGTGGACGTGCGGGTACTGGATCACCTGATCGTCGCCGGTAGCGCCATCCTGTCGTTTGCCGAGCGCGGGCTGTTGTAGCCCGAGGGGGCATCGCCCCCTTTTTTTGCTGTGTCCTTGGTTTCGAGAAGACGCTGCGCGCTGCGCTTGCCTCCAGGGGGCGGCTGACGCCCACCCCGCCGCGCAGGCTTGGCGCCCCACAAGACCGCCGAACAGGCGGCGCCTGATCGGGCAGCACTCGGTGTCGATTGCGCGCTATGCGCAGTGTTCATTTTCAGCAGGCGCGCCTGCGGCACGCAGCAGCGCTCGCCGCGCGGCGTGGGTACGTCGCTCATCTGGCCGCAGGCCGGTCATCCGTCTTTCCCTCTCCTTCATCACTGATCCCGCGACCGTAGCCAGCGGTGCCTGTCCGTCAAGGCGCGCAGGGCCGTGTCCTCGCCTGCGGCTGCGGGCCGCACCCCCCTGCGCTTTCCTCCTTGACCGCCAGTCTCTCGCCGGCCCGGTTGTTCGCGGGCGATGAACTCAGGAAAGACGGCGGCAACGGCGACCAGCCCAGGTCACTGCGCCGAACCCACCGAAGCCAACACCGGGCTCCGAATCTTGGAATCCGGTCAGCTTTGAAACCACAACCTGTAACCACTGGAGAAATACCATGCAACTCAGTTCCCGTTTCGCCAACGCTACGCCCTTCTTACGCGCCGACCATCCGTTATCGGATGATCAGATTCGCAGCGTGGCTCCCTCCATCTTTGCGGAAGAGAAGCACCAGAGCCGATCCGACCGCTATACCTATATCCCGACCGGCGAGGTATTGGGTGCCCTGCGCAAGGAAGGCTTCCAGCCATTCATGGTATGCCAGACGCGTGTGCGCGATAGCGGCAAGCGCGAACACACCAAGCACATGCTGCGATTGCGCCACGCAGCGCAGATCAACGGCGCAGAGGCCAACGAAATCATTCTGCTGAACTCGCACGACGGCACCAGCAGCTATCAGATGCTGGCCGGAATGTTCCGTTTCGTGTGTAGCAATGGGCTGGTGTGCGGCGATACCGTGGCCGACCTGCGCATCCCGCACAAGGGCGATGTGATCGGCCAGGTGATCGAAGGCGCCTACGATGTGCTGGACGGGTTCGAGCTGGTACGGGAACGTCGGGAAGATATGGCCGCCATTACGCTCAAGCACGGCGAATCAGAGGCATTTGCCCGCGCCGCGTTGTCGCTGAAATACGATGACCTAATCAAGCCTGCGCCCATCACGGAAACACAATTGCTGCGGCCTCGACGCCGGGACGACGACCGGCCCGACCTGTGGAGCACGTTCAACCGCGTGCAGGAAAATCTGGTGCAGGGCGGACTGTCCACACGCACGGCCAATGGACGCAGGAACCGCACCCGCGCCATCCAGGGCATAGACCAGAACGTCAAGGTCAACCGGGCGCTGTGGATACTGGCCGAAGAGATGAAGCGGCTCAAGAACTGACATGCGAGGGGGCTTCGCCCCCCTCAGTTGTCAGCGCCGGAGTACGCAGCAAGTCGGTCCAAACCCAAGAAGAAAGCGCTGACCAGCAAAGCGGAACGGCTGGCGCTGGGAACCGGCTGGCTGCCGCTGATGCTGCGCGCGGTGGAGCCGGAAACAAAGGAAGAAGTTGCCCCGGTTGCTGATTCGGCCAGGTAAGCTGGAAGCCCCGTCAAGTTGCCCGCCGGGGCTATTTTTGGCGCGTCGCGCGCGGCACACATGCCGCGCGCGTTTTAACAGCCAACGACCCATCCTTCCCTCGATGCGAGCCCAGCCGAAGGCTGGGCGGCGTAGTATGACAAACCTTGCTGCGCCAGTTGTGCAGTAGCGCGCGCCCCCGACGCTGGCGGGCAGGTCGCCACGAACGACAGCAGCTTATCGACAGACCGTCCACCCTGCCCATCCGCAACCACGCTACGAACGATCAAACCTGCGTCAATGCACAAGGGGCGTTCATCCCGGGTGATTCGGACTGACCTTGACTGCGATGGGGTGCGTACCGGAGACGCTTCTGTGCGGAGATGCCAGAGCCATACTGCCTTTCGGATGGAGTCGCACCCAACGGCGGCCTTGGCTTGTCGTGAATCCTGGCGAGGCAGCGGCTACGCCTCGGGCTTCATGGCTGCAACCGTCCAGCCCAACAAATTTCCCCGGCACTACGTGCCTTCCTCGCGAACCAAATTTCTTGTTCCTCCCGGTCCTCCACGCTGTTGCGGCCGCTGCGCGATGCAGCCCGCCCGACCCTCACCCATCGGATCACCGACAAGGCCGCGATGGGCGCGACCTTGCACCACCAAAAGGAGATTCATCATGGCAAACATTGGCACCTTCACCGCACAGAACGACAGCTTCACCGGCACGGTTCGCACCCTGACGCTCAACGTCAAGGTCAAATTCGTCCCGAACACCGGGGAGAGCGAGAACGCTCCCAACTACCGCATCGTCGCCGGCAACTTCGAGATCGGCGCGGCATGGAAGAAAATCAGCAAGGCGGAACGGCCCTACTTGTCGGCAACCCTAGATGATCCGTCGTTCCCGGCGACCATCTACGCCCGTCTGGTCGAGGGCGAGGATGGAGTGCACAACCTGATCTGGTCGCGCAGCAAGGGCGATTGATCATCGCCCTCGGCGCCCCGCCAATGCGGCGGGGCGTTTTCTGCGAAGGCTTTGATTCACAGGCCCCACCGTCAAGGCGTTGATCTTACGATCACGATATGCAAACGGTGCAAGCCGGAACGATTGCATGCATGCACCTGACTTGGAGCGCACTCTGACTTCCAGGATTAACCACATGGACCTTGTCTTTATGATTCAATGACTCGGTTCATGACAACCCCGGCGGACCCTCCTTGAATACTGATACACCCGAATCCAGCCGCAAGGCATTGATCGACGCTCTGCTTCTCAAACTCCCTGGCGTCAGCGCAAGAAAAATCAGCGGCCTTGATGCCTACTTCGTCAGCGACAAGATGTTCGCCTGCATCAGCGGTAGCGGCGTCGGGCTGCGCCTGCCCGCCGCTACCGCGACCGAACTGCAGTTCTCAAGGGGCGACGTCGTCCCGTTTCAGCCCGGCGGTATGGCTAGCACTAGGGAATGGGTACAAATCGACCGCGCCGAGGCGGCTGAGTACGAGAAGGATCTCGAGCTGTTTCAGACCTCGCTCGAGTTTGTGAAAGGCGCCCGAACCCGCTAGGTCGGCAGCTTCGTCAGACAGACGCTTATCGGCCAGGAAGAGAGACCTTCAGGGGAATCGCCGCGACCGTCCGGCCATCAGCCACAGTAAACGCACAAGCTTGTGCTACACAGTTCATTCATCTCGGTTCGGAAATCCTGGCAGTTAGCTTTGGCTCACACGGAGACCCGTAAAGGCAGCTAGCTGGCAACGGGCCAGTTTGGTGTTGGGCATATTTCGGCCGAAGAGACGGCCGTGAAACGCTACACCGGCGCTATTGAGCGGCTGGTCCACCCCTGCGGATTCAACCGATGCGGGCTACGTCCGCTCCGCCGACCAAATCAGCCGCTCGTGCTTGGCCTTTGACTTCCCTAGAACGGCTGCTTTGCAGACCTAGGCTCAAACTGGCGCTGTCAGCCAGAGGTTCGACTGTGACCGTCCGATTATCCGGTGCCAGCCGTTCAAATTTCTCATTAGCAGCCGCTTTGCGACTGGAAAATCGAAACCGTGGCCCCTTTGTTGTCCGCGTTTTCGCCATGCTTGCCTTTTCAGACGGGTTTTATTGATTCCATGCTCATCTATCTTTAAAAAACTTGTGGATAAACTTGACTTGTAAATAGTAATGATTATCATTCGCCACACAGGGGAGTGGCGATTAAGTCCAATCAACGACGACAGCATGCACACGCAGCCCTCCTCTATCGTTGCATCGGTCAAGCCCGGGCAGCGGACTTTTCCGCTGAACATTCCCCCAACGGATTTTTATACCATGGCAATCAGGAAATACTGATCAGCCATAAAACAGCAAGCTGTCTCTGAACAAATAATTCAACCCTCATCATGCAAATTTTAAAATTTCTTATTGGGGCTTTGCTGATAAGTGGGTGCGGTGTCACCATCTCTGAACTGCTGCCACCAACAGAGGTCTTGCCGCCCAAAGAAAGGCTAGGAGAAGCACTGTTCTTCGATCCCAAGCTATCGTCGCCCGCCGGCCAGTCCTGCGCAAGCTGTCACGATTCGAGCCGCGCTTTCAGCACCTCCAATCAAACCTTCCCCTCTTCTGAAGGCGCGATCAAAGGCCGTTTTTCCGCGCGAAACACCCCTACCGCGATGTACGCAGCGTTCAGCCCTCACTTCCATTTTGATCAAACAGAAGGCTTGTATCTTGGTGGGCAGTTTGTGGATGGCCGTGCGGCGACGCTCGAAGAGCAGGCCAAAGGGCCTTTCCTCAATCCGCTTGAAATGAACAATCCGAATGCGGCTGCCGTGGTAGAAAAGGTTCGTGCGTCGGCCTACGCGGATATGTTCCGCCAAGTTTATGGCCCAGCCGCGCTGGACGATGTGGATAGCGCTTTCGACAAGATCGCTGAAGCCATTGCCGCATTTGAGCGCCGCCCGCTGTTCAATCGTTTCACCTCCAAATATGACGCCTATCTGGCCGGCAATGCGCGGCTGACCAGCCAGGAGTTGCGTGGCATGCGCGCTTTCGAAGACGAGAAAAAGGGCAACTGTGCCGCCTGCCACCCCAGCCGGCCCGCCGCAGACGGCACGCCACCACTGTTCACCGACTTCAGCTATGACAACCTCGGAGTGGGGCGAAATCCGCACAACCGTTTTTATCAGCAAGCCGCGCAATTCAATCCAGACGGGCGCACCTTTGTTGACCGCGGCTTGGGCGCATTCACCAAACTGGCATCGGAAGACGGAAAATTCAAAGTTCCCACGCTACGAAACGTCACGCGCACTGCACCCTATTTGCACAACGGTTACTTTAATAGCCTGCGCAACGTGGTGGATTTCTACAACACGCGCGACGTGAAACCAGCGTGCAAAAACCCATTCACCGATGAAGCCAGCGCGCTGATGCAACGCTGCTGGCCTGTGCCCGAGGTGGGCGAGAACGTCAATACTGACGAACTGGGCAATCTCAAACTCAGCGACCAAGAAGTGGATGACATCGTCGCATTCATGCATACGCTGACAGATGGCTGGAAGCCGCATTCTCGCGGGCACTAAATCACACCTCGCTCCACACTTAAATCGTTTAGCCACCGAAATCTAACTAGGATTCCTGCCTCGACCAGTCTAGTGGGGGTGGTTCCTACGCGAGGAAATAACAACTGGTCAGCATGCAGTTCCGATAGCGCTTACGCTATTGTCACCCTAACCACATCTCGACTCTATTTCGACCATTTTTCTTTGCCTTATACAGTGCGACATCCGCACGCTTTTAGCGTGCCTAGGTTGTCGCCGTCAAGAAGGCGGGTCGCGCCAAAACTGGCTGTTACTTTACCAACTGTTGGAAAATCACAAGCTTCGATCTCCATTCGAAGCTTTTCTGCCATTACTCCTGCAATTTCTGGTGTCGTGTTGACGAGCAGTAGCACAAACTCTTCGCCTCCCCATCTAGCAACTATTAGGGTGCTGTCCTAAATGGTTATCGGTTGTTTAAAGCGCTTTCTTGACCATGGCTTTGGGGGGGAGCTTTGGGCCTTTGCTCAGGATAAATCGTGGAATGTATGAGGAAATTCATTTGCGTTATTGCATAGATGCGTTATTGTGCAACTATGCATATCATTCAAGTCGAACCGCAGGTAGTCTTTCAGGCTCTCTCCGACCCTATTAGGATTCGAATCATCCGGCTGTTGGCCGAGACTGGCGAGGAAGCGTGTCTTTGCGAACTGGTGGACAGCCTGCTGGAACCCCAGTACAAGCTGTCGCGCCACGTAAAGGTGCTGCGGCAAGCCGGGTTGTTGGCAGCAGAGAAAGATGGGCGCTGGGTTTATCACCGACTCGTGCGCGATGTGGATTACCTGAATATTGCCTACGACCTGTTGCGCGCCTTGCCGGACAGCGAAGGGCTATTTGCCCGCGACCTTCAAAACTTCCACAACAGAATCTGCTTGAGAGAAGGTGGGCGTTGCCGCGTCGGCATCCAGACTGCTTCGCTTTATGCGGCGGAGGGCGATTGATGGGCTGCGCCACGTGCACAGTTGATGCGTCGGCTCCCCTGCCGCGCCCCTGGCGGAATGCCAAGGTTGTTACGTCAGCTATTTCGGGATTGCTGCTCGTCGTCGGTTTCGTGGGCGGCTACGCAGGCTTGCCGCCTTCACTTCAAACCGTTATCTATGTTGTGGTCGTATTGATCGGTGGCTACTACTTCGGGCGTGAGGCACTCGAGGATCTGATCAAGGAACGGGAAATCGGTATCGAGTTGCTCATGCTCACCGCCGCGATCGTTGCCGGAGTCATGGGGCAATGGGCCGAAGCGGCGATGCTCGTATTCCTCTATTCAATCTCCGAAGCTGCGGAGGGTTATACCGCCGAACGTTCCCGACATGCGATTCGTTCCCTCATGGAACTGGCGCCAAAAATCGCACTGGTACGCCGGGATAACCAGGAAACGAAAATCCCGGTCGAGCAGCTCCGGGTAGGAGATGTCTTCATCGTTCTGCCCGGGGAATCGGTTGCCACCGATGGGGAGGTGATCGAAGGCCACTCCAGCGTGAACCAGGCTCCGGTGACCGGGGAGTCCGTACCAGTCGAGAAAACATCGGGAGGAAAGGTATTTGCCGCCACCATCAACGGCGAAGGCGCACTCGTGGTTCGTGCGACCAAGACTTTCGCCGATAACACGCTGTCCCGCATCATTCATCTGGTGGAAGAAGCACAGGCGTCCAAGGGACGCAGCCAGCGTTTCATTGAGCGCTTTGGAAAAATCTATAGCCCTGCAGTCCTGGGCGTAGGTCTTCTTATCGGCCTGGTACCACCGCTATTCGGTCTGCCTTGGGAAGACTGGGTCACCCGGGCCACCGTATTCATCGTCTCAGCAGCGCCCTGTGCGTTGGTAATCTCGATCCCCATCACCCTGGTCGCGGCCCTTGGCACGGCGGGCCGCAACGGCCTGCTCATCAAAGGCGGCGTGCATTTGGAAAACCTCGCCAAGGTCCGGGTCGTAGCACTCGACAAAACCGGCACCCTGACTCTGGGCCGTCCTCAGGTAACGGACATTGTGCTCCTGGCTGGGCGCACCGAGCGTGAAGTGCTGGCTTCGGCAGCAGCCCTGGAGTCGCGCTCCCAACATCCCTTGGCGCAGGCCATCCTGGAACGTGCCAGCAGCGATGGTATCGCTGTGAACCCCGCGGTGGATTTCCAATCCGTGACCGGGGCGGGCGCCAAGGGCGTAGTCGATGGCGTCGAGTTATTCATCGGGAGTCCACAACTCTTCGCGGGCCTCGGCCTTTCGCTTTCTCCTCTCATGGCGCGCATCGAGGCTTTGCAGAGAGAGGGTAAAACGGTTGTCGCGTTGGGTAGCCATGAGGAAGTTCACGGTCTCATTGCCATCATGGATCCCTTGAGGCCCGATGCCGCCCAGGCCATAGCGGAGTTGAAGCGTGCCGGCATCAAGCGCGTGGTCATGCTGACGGGAGACAACCTGCTGGCCGCCCAGGCCATCGCCCGACAAGTGGGGGTAGACGAAGTCCATGCCGAACTGTCTCCGGAGGACAAGACGCGCAAGGTAGTCGAACTGGAAGCCAAGTACGGGAAAGTGATGATGGTGGGTGACGGCGTCAACGACGCGCCAGCGCTCGCTGCCGCCCACGTAGGCGTCGCCATGGGCGCGGCCGGGACAGATGTTGCCCTGGAGACGGCGGATGTGGCGCTCATGAGCGACAACCTTGCGCGCCTGCCTTATCTAATCAAGTTTAGTCATCGCACGTGGGGCGTCATCCAGCAAAACCTGGTGCTTTCCGCCATTGTTATCGGAGCCCTGGTCGTGGGTGCAGTAGGCGGATATTTCACGCTACCCATCGCGGTGTTGGCTCACGAGATCAGCGAGTTTGTGGTGATCGCGAGCGGGTTGCGCATGTTGCGTGCCTGACGCTTTATTTTCGTTTACCGAAAGGAATCAAAAATGACCAAGTATGGCTTTGGAAAAACCGTCGAAATTCCATTCGACGATGCGATTGTGCACGTGACCCAAGCCCTCCAGGACGAGGGTTTCGGCATACTCGCCGATATCGACGTCGCGGGCACAATGAAGAAAAAACTCAACCAGGATATGCCGCCCTACCGGATCCTGGGCGCGTGTAATCCACCCTTGGCGCAGCGCGCCCTGGAAAGCGAACCGTCCATCGGCTTACTCCTCCCCTGCAATGTAGTGGTGCGGCAGGACGAAGCTGGCACAGTTCATGTGGAATTCATGGACCCGAATGCGGTACTGGAACTGGTGAATAAACCCGAGATTACTGCGTTGGCGAGCGAAGTCAGGCAGCGGCTGGAGCGTGTGTCCGTCGCGCTAGGGGGGTCCGAAGAAGCACGCAGCACGCAAACCGATGAGTCCATGGCGAAGGTGAAGGTGGATACGCAGCCGATGCTAGCGAGCATGGAAAAGATCCATCAGGCCCAGGATCCGCAGGAACAGCAGCGGCTTATGCGGGAACACATACAGCAAATGCGCGAGACCATGCGCTCGATGGGTGGCGAGATGCATGGCAAATGTATGTGCTGCGGCCATTAAAGGTGGATATCACCATGGACATCAAACTGCTTACCACCCGGACCTGCCACTGCAGCAACATTGAGCAGGAGTTGCAGGATCTGGGGCTCGCATATGAGCGCTGCTACGCCGAGGATCACCCGGAGCTCGTGGAGCGATTCAATATTCGTCATTGTCCCGTGCTGATTGTTGATGAGGCGCGCGTCATCGCCGTGGATGGCCTGATGGAGGGACAGATCAAAGCCTTACTGGCATCAGGAGATTAATTATGAAATGCCCAATATGTAAAGAAGTGAATCTGGTGATGACTGAGCGTCAGGGAATCGAGATCGACTACTGCCCAGAATGTCGCGGCGTGTGGCTGGACCGGGGCGAATTGGACAAGTTCATCGAACATTCGGAGCGTCAGGCCAGCGGCCGACCGCGCGGCGATTCCTCCGACAGAACGCGCGAATCCGAGCGGCAAGAGCGCCACGACCGCGATGACGAGTACCGGGGCAAGCCGCGCAAATCTTTCCTGCGCGATTTGTTTGACTGACGAGGCAAGCACGAACAGGCGGCCCTGATTTCTCCGGATGCCAAGTTCCCGAGTGGGTCGGTAGGACGAAACTGGCAAAGTCCACTTGGAATTCATGGAGCCCAGTGCGGTATTAGAACCGGTGGGCAAGCCTGGAATCAGTCAGTTGGCCAGTGAAGTTCGGCAAAAGCCGGAGAGTGTATCGCGGGCTTTGTAGATATTTTCGCTAGGCAAGCATTTCTTCTGAAATGTATGGCAACGGAGGTGAATCATGGGAAAAAGCAAAACTGTTTCGAACGTGGCTGCCGGCGCAGCGGTTGCAATTTGTCTTTCTACAGTTCAGGTGGCCCGGGCTGACCGTAATCCATTCGAGATGCAGACTTTTCAGAAGGGAGGCGCCGCTGGCCAGAAATTGGCGCAAGGCATGTGTGGTGGCCGATGGGGTGGCATGATGGAAGGGCGATGCGGTGGCATGACGGAAGGCATGATGATGGGAGGAGCGATGCCTCGCGGCGTGGATCCGGCGCAGTTACCGGAATCCAAATCGACGGGCGCGCGATTGGTCAATCAGTATTGTGCGCAGTGCCATGGCCTTCCCACTCCTGCCCTGCACAGTGCCCCCGGATGGGCGCCGGTGGTAGGTCGCATGAATGCGCGCATGCAATGGATGAGGCAAAACAGCAGCATGGCAATTGCCGCGCCGACTTCAGATGAGTTGAAAGCAATCCTCGCTTATATGCAGACGCATGCCACCAAGTAGGAAAGACGCCGCACGATGGCGGCTTCATCGAGGCAGGCATGAATTTTCTCAGTACCTATACCGAAGGGGCGCGCAGGATGTGGATGGATTATGAAGGCTACGGCATGGGTTGGCATTGGCTGGGGTGGCTAGGCATGGCATTTTTCTGGCTAGTTCTGGTACTGCTGGTGTTGGCGATGGTGAAGTACCTGAAGGGTAATCGCCGCTCGAACGCTCCGGATGGCGAAAGAAAGCCCGATGCACTGGTCCTCCTGGAGGAAAGGTATGCTCGGGGAGAAATCGATCGCGAAGAGTTTCTCAAGAAACGTGACGATTTGAACCGTGGTTAGGCACTCATTCTGGCATGGACGTTACGCGCAATTTCGATTCATCAAAGGAGAAACATCATGAAAAAGACTATGTCGACAGGATTGATAGCTCTTTCGCTCTATGGCCTCCACGGCTCATTGGGATAAATCAAATAACGGACACACGTAAATCGTAGAACAAGCAAGAAAACACTATGCATCCCTCAATGGCACGCCGTCTCATTTATTTTCTGCTGGTCACCATGCTGATCAATGCAGGTGGGTGGACGTTCAACCGTGAGGCGGTGGCAGATGTATTCTTCGCAGCAGAGGAAGCCATTTCGATGGAGGCGGTCCAGCCATCCCTGCAAGCGGCTCATCACCAAGGAGAGCCGCTCAAAGCCATGGTGCCATGCAACCATTGGTGTTATGCCGTGGGCCATTTTCTCGGTCTGTTCGGCGAGGTGCCAGCCTTGTCTCCGGATCTCGTTACAGACTATTCCCTCCATGTCTCTCGGTTCCTCCCGGAACCTGCCCAAGAAGGCCGCTTCCGGCCGCCTCGACTCATCTCCTAGTTTCCAGTCGCATTAAATTTTTGTGTTGCGAGGCCGCGCCACGCCTTCGGCTGGGTGTCGTGTTCGCCTTGGAAAGGAATGAGCATGAAGTCTGTATTTTTGCGCCGTAGCCTCCAGAGTGGGTTGCAGCCGGTGTGCCGCATAGCGGTGGTGTCATTGTTGTGGTTTCTGCTGTCTCCAGCGTTCGCTGGCTCACCCGTGTTGACCTTGGAAGATGCCTGGCGCCTGGCCGATGAGGCTAATCCGGCACTGCGCGCAGCCCAAGCCAACGTTCCCGCAGCCGAAGGCGAGCTTCGCGATGCACGTGCGCCGTTATGGAACAACCCGCAGGTTTCGATGGAACGAAGCCGGAAGGAAGTCCCTCAGGTCTCGAGTTCCACCCAGGTGAACCGGGAATGGAGTTTGGGATTCGCGCAGACTTTCGAAATCGCGGGCCAGCAAGGTACCCGCCGGACCTCAGCCGAGCAATCGTTGGCCGCAACCCGGCAGGTGATCGCGGAAACCCGGCGGCAGGTGCGAGCCGAAGTGGAGAGCCGTTTCGCGCGGGTGCTTAGCCTGCAGTTGCGCATCCAGACTGAGGAGACGACGCTCAATCTCATCGAAGATGCCGCCAAAGCGGTCGGCAAGCGGGTCGCGGCAGGAGAGGACAGCCGGCTAGACGGCAACCTCGCCCGCGTGGAGGCGGAACGGGCGCGCAACCAGGTGGCGCTGCTCCGCGAGCAACTTATCCAGGCCCGCGCGGAGCTGGCCGCGTTGCTACAACTGCCACCTAACGAACTCCCGCAAGCCCAGGGTGCCCTTGATCCCGTATCCATCCCCTACTCCCTGGATGACCTGCTGAATTCCGCAGCAGACCGCCCTGCCCTCCGAGCGCTGGATCATCGGGAACAAGCTGCGAAAAGCCGCCTTAATCTTGAGCGTGCGGCGCGCTACCCGGATGTCACGGTGGGGCTTAACACGGGGCGAGAGGGGCCGCTCAATGCT
>Ga0208244_100721_pt1 | contig 25993 bp, 14 predicted proteins | sample SubbioCR12Aug_5A_FD_184828 | JGI IMG/M metagenome (GOLD analysis project Ga0208244, IMG submission 184828) | Serpentinite rock and fluid subsurface biosphere microbial communities from McLaughlin Reserve, California, USA - CR12Aug_5A (SPAdes) | ecosystem: Environmental > Terrestrial > Deep... | reverse complement strand
ATCACCGCCGCCCATCTCGCCCAAGCCACCCAGACACCGCTTGCCGTGTAGTGGAGACCTTCGCTACCCACTTCACGCGATATCAAGCACTTAGTAGCAGTGTGGGGGGCGAGTTGAGAAAGTTGGGCTAAGGAGTATTAGATCCGATCACTGGAGGATCCGCCGAAAGCTGTTCAACAAGCCATGGAGCCTAAGGAACTCCGTTTCTACCCCGGCTACCTCCTGTCCGTTGCAGATTGTTGCCAAAGCAACAAGGGTAGCCCTATCCGCCAGCAGGGTGTCTATACCGTTGTCAGCGAGCTGCCGCTAAAGGCGGCTCATTTACATAGACCAGCGGTACCCAGGCCATTACTCGTAACTACCCCAAGAGCTGGGGATCAGGACATCTCTTATTAGTTACGGGTACTGCTTCGCAACGGAGCAGAAATGGCGGCACGTCCTTCAAGAAACGAGAAGAAGACCGAAAACCTGATGCGGGCTTTATTCGCCCAGCACGGCTATACAAGCGACCCGAGTGTGCGGGTTGACGAGCAAAAACCCGACGATGAAAGCTTGAAGCGGTTATTGAAGGGCAAAGGAAAGGCTGGTAACGGGGGAGCTGGATATCCTGAATTCATTATCACTTCTGGTTTGCACCCCGACTTGCTGATTGTGGTCGAGTGCAAGGCGGCCCCGGAGTTTCATGCTTCAGTCAAATTCGACAAACCCGTCGAGTACGCGGTGGATGGAGCACTTCACTACGCCAGAGCCCTTGCCAAGCAGTACAACGTGATCGCTATCGGCGCCTCCGGCGAGACGAATGCAGAGCTCAAGCTGGATGCCTACCTTGTGTGTAAAGGTGCATCGGAAGCCAACCCCCTACTTAACTTCGCAGACCAGCCCGTACGCAGCCTGGAACAGCTGGCGATGATGCACGCCTATGGGCTCATTCATACCGCAGCTGAAGTCCCGGTGACCATACGGTCATCAGCGGAGGAGAAGTCCGGGTTCGCAATCCCGCGCCCCCCAAAGCCAAAGGAGCCTGGCATAGGACTGGATATGGGCCGAGTTGCTGCGCTACATGCTGAGTCTGAGAAGGTATCTGCTCTTCTAGGGACTATTTTTGCTGAAGATATTTCTGCGCTAGATCCTGAACCCGCTCCGGAACCACCCGAGGCCGAATCCGCCGTTGAAGACGGCGTGCTCGGGCTCGATACCGAGCACACTGCATTTGCCCGGCTGCTTTGGACGCGTGCGCAATGGGCGAGAGATGAACTTGAGGAGTTGGCACAAGATCGCGGTATTTTGTTGGATGGCGCCATGGAACGCATCAATGAGGCAGCCTTCGACATCTGCGACCAGCCCTTCTGCGAAGGGGACGACCCCGTCGAAATCAATCAAGAATTGCTCAAGGAGATTTCCCAATGACCACTATTCGGGCAAAGGACCGAGACGCTCTCATCCAATCGCTTCGTGCTGGCGTTGTTCCCCGTACAGGCCAGCACCTTATCCAGGTTGGCCGTGTCCGAGAGATAGAAGCCCTGGTTCGCGACATCGATCGAGTCGCGGATGGAGGGTCCACCTTTAGGCTGGTCACAGGGGAGTACGGCGCTGGAAAAACGTTTTTCCTGAACCTTGTGCGCGCCATCGCCTTCGAGAAGAAACTGGTCACGGCCCATGCTGATCTCAGCCCTGACCGCCGCTTGCATGCGTCGGGGGGCCAGGCCCGTTCTCTGTATGCGGAGCTCATGCGTAACCTGGCGACCCGGACCAAGCCCGAAGGGGGCGCGTTAGCCGGAGTCGTCGAGAAATTTGTAGCCACTGCGCTCACTGAAGCTAAAGCGGAGGGGCTGTCACCAGAAGTGGTTATCCACCGCAAGTTAGAATCGCTGTCTGAGATGGTGAACGGATACGACTTCGCTACGGTCATCTCTGCCTACTGGCAGGGATTTGAATCCGGCAACGATCAACTTAAGACGGACGCCGTTCGGTGGCTTCGAGGCGAGTTCACTACAAAAACCGAGGCCAAAGCCGCCTTGGGCGTGCGCACCATTGTCGATGACGCGTCGTTCTATGATCAGCTTAAGCTAATGGGGCGGTTCGTCCGCCTTGCGGGCTATTCAGGACTACTGCTCAGTCTGGACGAGATGGTAAATCTCTACAAGCTCGCCAGCCCCCAAGCTAGGAATGCCAACTACGAGCAGATTCTGCGTATTCTCAACGACTCGCTACAGGGAACCGTAGAGGGATTGGGCGTGATAATGGGGGGTACTCCTGAGTTCCTGCTCGACACGCGGCGGGGTCTTTACAGCTATTCCGCGCTGCAATCCCGATTGGCTGAGAACGCCTTCGCAAAGGACGGCTTGGTAGACCTGACTGGCCCCGTCATGAGGCTATCAAGCCTAACCCCCGAGGATTTTTACGTCCTCCTGGTCAAGCTCCGACACGTTCATGCCTATGGCGACCCGGCCAAGTACGCTATTCCCGACCCCGCCTTCCAGGGGTTCATGGAACACTGCCACAAGCGTATCGGCGAGGCTTACTTTCGCACACCTCGTACCACGATCAAGGCCTTCGTGGATTTATTAGCAGTTATCGAGCAAAACCCTGGAACCGAGTGGCAATCGCTTCTGGGGCAGATGGCCGTACACGCGGACACGGGGGGGTCTACCGAGCAGGGATTTGAAACAGAGGCGCTCCCTGGTGATGATGAGTTGGCTACCTTCAAGCTATGAGTGAGTCCAGCGCCTTCTACCAGCTGGATGCACAAATCCAGCGCTGGATTTGGCATTCGGGTTGGACAGAACTCCGAGATGCTCAGGAACGTGCCATTACCCCTATTCTTGCAGGAGATAGAGATGTCATTATTGCAGCAGCCACAGCAGCGGGAAAAACAGAGGCTGCGTTCCTGCCGATTCTGACAGCTCTGCTTAGAGAGACGGATCCCGCATGTGTTCTGTATGTAAGCCCACTCAAGGCCCTGATAAATGATCAATGGGGGCGCTTGGACGGGCTATGTGCAACGCTGGAGGTGCCAGTAATACCCTGGCATGGAGATATAGCGGACAGCAAGAAGAAGCGGTTTCTTAAAATGCCCAAAGGCATTCTGCTCATTACTCCTGAATCCCTCGAAGCCCTATTGATGAATAGGGGGCATGGGGTCGCTGGATTGCTGGCGGGTCTCCGCTACATCGTGGTGGACGAACTGCATGCCTTTATCGGTACTGAGAGGGGGAAACAACTTCAATCCCTGCTACACCGGGTTGAGTTTGCACTGAAACGATATGTGCCGCGGATTGGGCTGTCAGCAACCCTCGGGGACATGGGATTGGCCGCAAGCTATCTGCGGCCCGCGGGGACCCCTGAGACCATGCTTATCGTGTCTAAGGAAGGCGGCCAGGAACTAAAGGTCCAGGTGAAGGGCTATGTGGACCTCCCCCCTAAGTTGTCTGATGCGGACATCAAGGCGAAACGAGAAGCGGGTCAGGAGATAGAACTGGAAGACACCCTACCTCCGGCTCGGATTGCCATTGCTGATCACATGTTCAAAGCCCTGCGCGGTAGTAACAACCTCATCTTCCCTAACTCGCGAGGGCAGGTGGAATTATTCGCTGATCTCTTGCGCAGAAGGTGTGAGCGGGATAGCGTGCCAAACGAATTCTGGCCACATCACGGTAGCCTCTCCAAAGACATTCGGGAGGAGGCGGAGGCTGCTCTAAAAAGCAAGGAACGCCCCGCGAGCGCCGTATGCACAACTACGCTTGAGTTGGGCATCGACATTGGATCGGTCAAGAGCATTGCCCAAATTGGCCCAGCCCCCTCAGTTGCAAGCTTACGGCAGAGGCTTGGGCGATCGGGGCGCCGCAAAGGGGAACCGGCTATTCTGCGCTGCTATTGCATTGAGCCGGAGCTTACCCCAAACAGCTCAATATCCGACCTGCTCCACGAGGGGCTAGTGCAGTCAGTCGCGCAGGTCCGGTTGTTGGCTGCGGGCTGGTTTGAACCCCCGCTGATCTCTGGCTTACACCTTTCGACCCTTGTGCAGCAGCTACTTTCGGCAATAGCACAGTATGGGGGTCTGACGGCGGCGCAAGCTTGGCAGCTGCTATGCGATGCAGGTCCTTTCAGAAAGCTAAGCAAAGCCGATTTTGCTCTACTGCTCAAGGGGCTTGGCGAGCAAGAGGTTATCTTCCAGGACTCCACAGGTCTGTTACTCCATGGGAAATTGGGGGAAAAACTTGCTAACCACTATACGTTTTACGCGGCCTTTACCACCGAGGAAGAATTTAGACTGGTTACAGAAGGTAAAGCGCTGGGGGCCCTCCCCATATCCAGGCCGTTAGCGCTGGACAGCTACATTATCTTCGCAGGCCGGCGCTGGAAAGTGCGTAGGGTCGATTTGGCCGCTAAAGTGATTGAAGTCGTACCGGATAAAGGCGGCAAGCCCCCGGAGTTTGATGGCCTGGGTAACAAGGTTCATGACCGAGTAAGGGCCGAGATGCGTCTCGTCTTGATGGAAACAGTACAGGTCCCGTTCTTGGATCAACAAGCCACGGACCTTCTGACGGAAGCAAGATCAAATTTCGTTCAGCTCGGCCTAGACAAGGAGTTTGCCATTCCGGCTGGGGGTGGCGTCCGCTTGTTCCCATGGAAGGGTGACTGGGTAATGGACACCCTCCGTCTTGTACTGGCACACCGGGGCTATAAGGTGGAAAACGAAGGTGTTAGCCTGATTGTTCGGAATGCTAGCCTTGACTCGCTTTCTGACGACATATTTGATCTTGCTCAAGGCGCATTCCCTTCTGAGGAAGAGATTACACGCGGTCTACTCAACAAAGCCCAGGAGAAGTGGGATCGGTTGCTGCCCGATACGCTGCTGGATCGCAACTACGTTTCGCATAATCTGGATATTCTCGGATTGAAGGCCTACTTAAAGTCGTTAGTCGATATAGGCGTTTTTCGAACCTACGTGTAAGGAAGCTGCCAAATCAGATCACGACATCGTCACTGCGATGAATCCAGGCTAAAGGGGCTTCAGCTTTGGCGGTCTTCTTGGGGCTCACCCTAGGAGGAGTTTCCCTGAGTCGCGCGAATGGATCATATGCCAGTACACGCTCCAGTTCCACGGGACCTTTGGCAAGACCGAGACGCATAGCCGGCGTTCTGCCGTCCTGCCCCTTAACGCAGTAGTTATAGGCTACCCTAAATATCTCTAAGGTTCGGGCAAGGTGAGCGGGGTTGTATGCCGAGTACCCATGCCATTTTCTTCCCGCTGTATTGGCGCTAGCGTAGGGGCGCTCAGCCAATGAAAGCTTTCGTCGGGCCTGCATGAAGAATCGGTCCACAGGATGTAAGGTGCCCTTCAAGTAAAGCTCTGCGGCGTGATCTTCCGTGTAATCCTTCAGGTCTGTAACCCAGCAGACTCGTTTCTGGGGCTCACTCTTGTTCGGAAAAGGGTGCTCCACCCAAACGTCTCCCCATGGGCCATGAGGTTGGGCCGATTGCACCGCCCGCTTGACCATCAGAACCTCCAACTCATGCTTTGTCAGCCCCGGATTAGCCTTCTGCACCTGAAGAAAGGCCGCGCGGCTTTGGATGATGGCCTTATCCTTCTCGTCGATGGTAGCCTCCTTCATGACAGACACGTAGTACCCATCCCCAGTTCGGCACTTAACACGGTCGTGGAAGGTGGCCAAGAACGCAGCCCTGAACCCCGAGTCTTGGTCCATATACACCCGGACCTTTGGAGCTGTAGCTAGCAAGTCGCGCAACAGGAAAAAGTGTCCGTAAATCGTGTATTGCTCCCGCACTTGCATTCCGAAGTCGGGCAGTTTTGCCTGAGAGGTTTTCTCCTCGTTCACTTCTATGTCGTTCCGTTGTAATGCATCGGCATAACGCCCAGCGATCTCGCCTTCTAGCTCATCCATTGCCCTGGCCTTTGACAGCGCAGAAGCCATTCGTCGAGCAGCCACCTTGGATACTGCCACAGCGGCGGAGTAGTCTTGCTGCAACCAAACTCTGGCGTACTTGCGATACGGCGAAGGCACACCATAATCTCCAGCGGCTATAGCCTTAGCCTCTATTTCCTCTGGATTAAGGTCTGGATCAAAGCTTAAGTTGAAGCCGAAGACGTAGCCAGATGCCAGGTCCGCGCTGGCTATGGCGGTCAACTGTACATTTCGGCGGTCTTTCCTAGAACTCCAGTTAACGATGTAGTGCTGACGATCCACAGCGACATACATCTTCGGAAGTCTGAGGGTGCCATCCAACAAACGCTGCTCCCGGTTCGCAACAAAAGCAAGGCACTGTCGGTGGATAAACGCCAGCTTGCCATAAAGCACCTTGGCATCCAGGCCCGTCACCTCCATCATCCGGCGCATTGGCATCTTGTTGATTAGAAGGGAGAAGACTTCGCGGTTTTTGTGGGTCATGCGCTGTCGGGATGTAGGCTTACCCCCTTCGGAGAACACGGTCCCGCATGCCTTGCACTTCCATCGAAGAGAACCGCCCTTGGTTTTGCCGTAGCGACGATAGCCGATTGGCGCGCTCGATAGATGAACGCCGTGCTGGGAGCAGGAAGGGTCAGGGCAGGCAGGTTCAGGCTTATTGTCGAGATACGCACGAAGACGTCGGTACTCTTCACTAATGGCCTGGTTGCTACGCACAGGGGGAATTTGGCCGCAGCATAGGCACTTTAAACCAACCTGAGAGGCGCCCGTCCCATGACGTCGATAGTCTCCAGGAGCCGCGGTAGACCCGTTCGCGTTTCGCTTCCTATGGAGCGACTCAGGTACCCCAAAACTCGGGCAGGTAATGTTCTTACAGAAATTGACCTGCACCCCATCTGCGGTAGTGGGGAAGCGGTGCCCCTGGGGTGAAATCTTGCTGATAGAAAAATGCCCCTATCTAAATAAGATAGGGGCATTCTGAGGAATTGGTGCTGCGTTCGCAACACTTTAATTCAACGCCTAGGCTATGGGAGGCTTATGAAGGTTCTCGGTTTTCTTACAATGTTGCTGGGCGGTTGTGCGATGTTCGTTCAGGCACATGCCGTCGAAGTTCCCTGGACCGATTATTTCGGCGCGCATTACGAACAACGCCCATGGGGCAAGTCGGTGCGCGATCCCGGCGGGCCGGGGCGCTTTGGTTACCGAACCCCCGGCAGTCGCCAGCCACCGGCGAAATGGTCTGGCCAGGGCGAGCCGAATGAACTGAAACCATTTCTGGCACGCGGCCCTGTGCTGCTCAATGTCGGCGGCCTGGGGTCCGGCAGGGATGATGTGCAGACGCGGAATTTTCTCGATGGCGTGCAACGTGACGGCGGCGCGACCTGGAAACGCGAACTGGCGTTACGCGTCAAACGTGTCGCGGACTTGCCCGGAGCGTCGGAGCGGGTGTACTGGCAATTCGGCAACGAAATCAACGGTCCGCGCTTTCTGCGCAATGTTGTGTCCTGGGCGGGTGATGCAGGTCGTGACCGCGATGCCGCCCTGCAAAGATTCATTCCGCTGTATGTCGAGTATTTTCTCGCTCCCGGCGTGGAAGCGGTGCGTGGCGTCAGTCAGGAATTGCATGGCGATCCGCAGCGGATTCGCGTCATGCTGGGTTCTTTGGCGAACGCCCGCGATCCCCGCGCCATCCGCTGGTACGAGGCGTTGCTGAATTACTCGATCAAGGGCAGTCATGCGCCGACGCTGGCCGGCCGGAAAGTGCATGAACTGGTCCATGCGCTGTCGATTCATTATCTGGTTTCGGCGGAGGATCGAGGTTGGACCGCCATGCTCGACCAACTCGCCGACAACTGGATGGGCAAGGGCGAGATCCGGGCAATCTGGTCCACTGAAGAGATTGGCGTACGCCGGGCGCAGTCAGGCTATGGCGGCGCCACGGCATTGGCGGTGACCGCGCGTTATCTTGACTGGTGGTCGGCTCGTGGATGGGATGCATCGCGCGGGCATTGTTTTTTCTGGGGGTCGGAGATGGGGCCGGGCGGGGCTCGCGCCGAAGATGCGCTGAGCACCTTGCTGGATTTCACCGGTCATGTTCCATTGCGACGGTTGCCGGCGGCTAATGTCGGTGGTCTGGAGAACTATCAGTTCAGCGCTGGCCGGGACGACAAGCGGGTGTTGATCGCATTGGCCGGTTCCGGTGAGTCGTCCAGCCTGACGACTGTTCTGATCCCTGCTGCTGGATGGGGCGGTACGCCACGGGTTCGGACATTGTTGTACACGCCGGACGGGTCGCGCCCGCTACACGTTTCGATCCAGCGCGTGAACAACGAATTTCAGGTGAGCTTTCGCGACCCGTATCGGATGGCCAGAGGCGAAGCGATCATGCTGCTGCTGGAAAGAAACTGATTTGTTCGCCCACCTGGACCCGCAGAGGGTCCGGTGGGCTGGAAGTCAGTTTTTCAACAGGGTGATCATCACCGCGTCGCCTTCACCGGACAGGTTGATGGGGGAGTTTAGCGTCACGGTGTAAGTGGTGGCGCTCTCGGTCACGGTGGGGTTGGAAACAACATGACCCGCAGCGGTGAAGCGATTCAATGTCGCCGTTACGTGGCCTGACCAGCCATCCTTGTTGAAGGTAACGCTTTGCAGGCTGGAGGACTGGGGCAGATTGGTGACCGTGCCGACAACGATTGCACGCCGGTCGGAATCATCCACAGACGTGAACTGCGTGGTTTTCAGCGCGCTGCTGGCACCGGTGACCGTGGCGTAGTTGGTTTCGACTTCCAGGGCGGCGTTGCCGAAGAATGCATGGAAGGTTGTCATGGCATCGTCAGCTTTGGTTCCGACCACCGTGTTACCCGTTTCCCAGCCATAGATGCTGACGCGTGCTTCTTCGGGCGTCAGGCCTTGTTGGTAATGTCTGGCCATGTGGTTGCCGAGTTCGGAGACCGCTACAGCGGCACCCTGGCCCGCTTCGGCAGCGCGTATCCCGACGACTTCGGTAACCCACAGACCGCGCAGACTGCCCATGCCACGCCATTTGTTCCAGATCAGATCCAGATTGCTCGAAGAACCGGGGTAATGCACGGTGATCAGGTTGATTAGTTCGTAAACACGTTTACCGGCCAGGCTGGGGGCATAGGTGCCTTCGACCTCGAAGTCCAGCAAAGCGTCAAGGAAGGCGCGAGCGCTGGCATTGCCGCCGTTTCCTATGGAACCCAGGGCCAGATTGATGGCTTCTGCGTCACCGTACTGTTTCAGACTGGATTGGCGGGCCGCTTCCACGGTGGGGGCCAGGTAGTACTCGACATAGTAGGGAATCAGTTCATGATCGTATTCCTGGCTGGTCCCGGGCAGGACGATGCCGCGGCTTGCCGCCCAGGTGCGCAATGTATTGCTGAAAGTCTCTTTGGTGATTTCGTTGCCAAGTTGATAGACCAGATGCTTGGCTTGCGGATCGGTAGGGGACAAGGCATCCACCTGAGCCATGACCACATTTTGCCAGACTTCCAGGCCCCCGGCCTGAAGCAGGTCGAACAGATCGCCCATGGTGGTCATTTCCACGTCGGTATTGCCGCCGAAACCGGCAACGGTGACGATGACATCACGGTCCTGGATGCGGGTGCCAACTTCCGAGGCCAGGGTGTTCACCATGTTGGTCTTGTCCAGCAGGTTGATGCCGGTCAGGTAGCCGAGCCAGGATCGTTCGGTCGTGGCCCAGGTAGCGCCGCTCCACTGGGAACCCCAGTAGGCGTTCCAGGGGCGGGGAAAGGCGCTGTCATCCAGGGTGACGGTAACGGGAAAGGTTTCGCTGTCGCTGGCTTTGCCATCGCTTACGCTGAAGGTCACATTGTAGTTGCCATGCTTGCCGGTCGTGGGGCGAGCGCGGAAGGTGCGGCCATCGAAGCTCATCCAGGATTGCAGACCGTTGGCGATTACGGTGAGGCTGTCACCATCCTCGTCGCTGGCGTTGATGGGCAGGCTGAGAGCCCGGCCTTCTCCGACATTCCAGGCGCCGATCGAATTGAGCTTGGGCGCCCGGTTGGTGTTCGTCACTACCAGCGTCACGGTGGATTTGGTCTGTTTGACGCCGTCGCTGGCCGTGAAGCTGATGGCGTAGTTGCCGGCCTTGGTGTAGTCGGGGGTGGCAGTGAGCTTGCCGCCGTCGAAGCTCATCCAGGCGGTTTGCAGGCCGCTGGCGGTGATGGTCACCGGACTGCCATCCGGATCGCTGGCGGTAATCGTTTTGACCAGACTGCCGCCTTCCGCGACGGTGAGACTGCCGAAGGCGCCGAATACCGGTGCCTGATTGACGTCGGTGACGGTAATGGTCTGCACGGCGGAGGTGCTGAGTTTGCCGTCGCTGGCGGTGATGGTGACCGTATGCGTGCCGCTGTCACTGAAGCCGGGGGTAGCGGTGAACGTGGTGCCGGTGAGCTTCATCCAGCTTTTCAGCGGAGCGGCGCTGAGGGTCACCACATCCTTGTCGGGATCGGACGCGCTGATCCCGAAGGACAACGAACCGCCCTCCGCCACGCTGCGGCTGGTCAGTGCGCTGATGGTCGGCGCCTGGTTGGTGTTGGTTACCGTGATGGGGACGGACAGACTCGCGATCTTGCCTGTCGCATCGGTTGCGGTGAATGAAACCGAGTAGTTGCCGGAATTGCTCAGGCTCGGATTTGCGGTGAAGACGTTGTTCTTGAACGACATCCAAGTCTTCAGGCTCTTGCCGATGATGCTGACAGCCGTGCCTTCAGGGTCAGAGGCTGAAACCGTGAAGCTGAGGGATTGGCCTTCCGCGACGGTCTTGGCGGAAACGGCGGTGAAGGCGGGAGGCAGATTGGCGGTATGTCCAACGCTGGACAGAACCATCAGGGCGCTCAACCAGGCAATTTTCGGGGTGTTCAACATCTTCATCTCCTTGCGCGTTGCGTTGCCGACGCAAGGGGATGATGACAACCGGGAGTTGGAACTGTGGCGAGAAAGCCTGCAAGAGCAACATGAACACAAGAATACGGTCATGCTTGCCTCGACTGGCAATCCCGCTACCGTAGAACTATGTTCCTTAGGCCGGTGATTTTGCGTCCCCGTCTTTCGACGGGTTTGCCCTTTGCAATCGGTGCCCTGAACATCAATGATGATTCAGAGACGCTTGAAAAATAATTCACGGACAAGACTTTGTCAAGAAATTAATCTTGTGCAAGGTTTGAGGAAGTTGCTGTCCAGATCTATAAGGGCGTCCGAATGCCGCCGAAGCCATAACAGCCATACAAGGTGGAAGCGCTGCGCTTATCCATCCGCGCGTGATTCTTCGGCATGATTTGCGGCTGCAGGCTGACTACTTTGCTAACCCATCTTGCGACGCGCCCAGCGTGCAAAATCAGCCAGGCTTTCTTCTTGCGGCTCGCCATCCGGTATGCGCTGATAGCGCACGCGTGTCTGACCGGTGTTGGCCTCGACACTCAATACCGCGCGTATTTCATCATCCGGGCCAAACCAGGTGTTGGAATATCTGCCTCCAGGGTGAATGTCTTCCGGCCCGACCTTGTCGCGGAGTGCATGTTCCACCGCCCGGTTAAGCAGGAGACTCAGGTCGCTTTCGGTGATTTCGACGCTGGTTTCCATGCCCTCCAAAGCATGTTTCAGGTCGTCGTGCTCAATTCTGCGCATGGCCGGCGGGATCGCTTGTTCGCGCCCTGATCGGCCAAGGGCGGCGGGATAGCGCCGCCAGTGAAACATCGCGTTAAGCAGAACGCCGAGCAGAATCAGAATGCCGGCATTGATCAGCACGGGTATCGCCACAAACGAGAACCCGAGCGACTGTACGGTTTCGCCGCCCAGGACCGGAACCAGCGCCGTGCCGCCGCCTGATGGGTGCAGGCAGCGCAACAGCAGCGAGGCGGCGATGCTGGCGCCAACCGCAACTGCGCAGGCCAGTTCCGTGGAGGGGATGAACATGGCGCTGAGCACACCCGCCAAGGCGGAAACCCCATGCCCTCCCAAAACGGCCCAGGGTTGTGAAAAGGCGCCGTGCGGTACAGCGAAAACCAGAATCGCTGATGATCCCATCGAGGCGATCATCAGTGGCGCGTCCGATTCGCCCAGCACCGCATGGCTGATTACATAAACCGCCGCCATGGCCAAGGCGGCGGTGATCGCGGAAACCAGTATTTCACGATGACTGACGCGCTGCTGAATACCCAGAAGCGCGGCCAGTCTTTCGCGCGCCTGATTGAATGTGAAGGGTTTCGCAGCTTTCATCGAACAAGATGATAGTCGCGTGGCTCTAACAAAGCACTGGCTTGCCGCTAACGCCTTATGCCGGCTCGCCGCACAACTCGATCAGGCGATCGAAGCGGTAGGACTCGATCAATTCGTCGATGGCTTCGGCTTCGGTGGCGTGATGTGGGCGCAGACGCTCGGCGATCGAGCGGGCAGCGGCCAGGTCCAGCATCTCGGCGGCGCGATGGAGTTCGGTGCGGGTCGCGGCGGGCAGAATCGAGAAGTCGATCTCGCGCGGAGGGGTGACGGATATTTCAGTGGTATCGGCATAGGTGAAACGCACGCCGAGCAAGTCGCCCATGACGCTGAACAGGCGGTCTTCCTCGATCGGCTTGCGCAGCATTTCGTCGCAGCCGGAGGCCAGGATGGTGTCGCGATCCTCCTGGAAAGCGCTGGCGGTCAGCGCCACGATGCGGACCTCGGTTCCGCCCGGCAAGGCGCGTATGCGCAGGGTGGCCTGGTAACCGTCGAGTACCGGCATGCGCATGTCCATCCAGATGAAGTGCGGACGCCACGACTGGAACTCGGCAATGGCTTCTGCGCCGTTTTCGACCGCGCGCACCTGCAGACCGACGCCTTCCAGGAGTCGGTAGATCAGGTCGCGGCTGTCCGGATGATCCTCGGCCACCAATATTCTCCAGTTCGGCTGGTCGGGCTGGATGCCGATGACGCGGCCGCGACGGGCGTGCGCCTCGGGTGCGGCGGCGGCGGCTAGCGGGATGGTGAAACTGAATGTGCTGCCTTGTCCCGGAGCGCTGTCTACCGTCAGTTCGCCGCCCATCAGGTGAACGAATTCGCGGCTGATGGTCAGGCCGAGACCGGTTCCTTCGCCTTTATGGATGCCGGCTTCGGTCTGGTAAAAAGCCTGGAAGATGCGCGTCTGATCTTCCGCCGCGATGCCGGGACCGCTATCGCGCACTTCGAAGCGGATATGTCCATCCACCGGATACAGGTGCAGGCTGACCGCTCCCTGATCGGTGTACTTGACGGCATTGCCGAGCAGATTGATCAGTACCTGGCGCAGGTGCGGCGCATCGCCAAGCAGATAGGGATGCAGATCACCATGACATTCGAAGGTGAGGGCGAGCCCCTTGGCGGCGGCGCGCACGCGCAGCATTTCCTCGATGCCGGTCAGGGTTTCGGCCAGGCTGAATATTTCATTGCGCAGGCTGATGCGGCCGGCCTCGATGCGCGAGATATCCAGCACATCGTTGATCAGCGACAACAGGTGCTGGCCGGCCCGTTCGATGGTTGCCATTTCGCGCCGGTGTTCCGCCGCCAGGCTGTCGTCGCGGTTCATGATCTGGGCGAAACCGAGGATGGCGTTGAGCGGCGTGCGCAGTTCATGGCTCATGTTTGCCAGGAACACGCTCTTCGCCCGGTTGGCCGCCTCGGCGGCCTCCTTGGCGCGTTGCAGTTCGAGGCCGACGCGCTTCTGCTCGCTGATGTCGTGCATGGCTACCACCGCCCCGATCTTGTCGTCCTGGTCGTCGTACATGGCCTGGCCGGAAGCGACTATGGTCAGTTTCCGGCCGTCACGGTGTTCAATGACCATTTCCTGGTTCTTGATGATCTCGCCCTGATAGGCGCGAAACAGCGGGATGTCCTGTTTGCGCATCGGCGTGACACCATCTTCCCGGAACAACTGATAGCGTTCGGCCCACAGTTCGGGCGGCAGTTCTTCCATGTCGATGCCGTGAATCTCGCGGCTCGCCCGGTTGAACAGGGAAAGTTTGCCGTGCTCGTCGCAGGCGATGATGCCGTCGGCGAGGTTCTCCAGCACCGCTTCGACAAAACTGCGTTGGCGGCGCAGTTCGCTGCTGCGTTGCGCGACCAGGTCTTCGAGTTGCACACGATAGCGAGTCAATTCCGCCTCGCTTTGCTTGCGTTCGCTGATGTCCTGGTTGGAGCCGCGCAAACCCATGCGGCTGCCATCCTCCAGCAAAACCGGGCGGTAGGTGTGGCTGAGCCAGCGCAGTTCACCGCGCTTGGTGATGATTCGATATTCCTGCGGCGTGTGCTGGTAGTCGCCGGTATGTTTGGCGAGATGCGTCTCCCACCGGCTTCTATCATCGGGATGGATGATCCGTTCCAGCAACTCCGGATCGGCTTCGAATTCTGCGGCGCTATAGCCGCTGATGGCTTCGCAGATCGGCGAAATGTAGTGGAAAGTGCGTTGATCCTCGCTGCGCCAGTAGGACCAGTCGGTGGCGAACTGGGTGACGGTCTGGAACAGTTCCTTGCTGCGTGCCAGATCGTCTTTCGCCGCCTGCCGCTGTTCCAGCGCGCGCAGCTTGGCGATGCCGAAACCGATGTTTTCCGCCAGTTCCGCCAGCAGACGGGTTTCGTCTTCGGTTATCGAATCGCTCTGCCCGGTGTCGATCAACAGCATGCCATACACCTGGACGCCGGACTGGATCGGCAGCGCGGCGAGCGATGCTTGCGCCGCTTCGACCGGTGGCGATGCCTGTGTGGTGTCGTGCCGATTCAGGTCGATGCGGACCTGGTGGTAGCCGCAATCTTGCTTGACGATGCGGCAGGCTTCGTCGAGCAACGCCGTCTCATCGACGGCGCGCGCCACCGCCCGGTTGCTCAGGCTGAGGGCGTGATAGGCGCGGTTGAGCCGCTCCAGGTCCAGTTGGGCGCGGCGGCGCTCGCTGACTTCCGCTTCGAGCGCCAGGACGGTGTCGCGCAGTCGCTCGGTCATGCTGTTGAAACTGCGCGCCAGTTCGCCGATCTCGTCGTTGCTTTCGACGTTGGCTCGGCGTTCCAGATCACCATCGCGGATTGCCCGCGCGGTTTGCGCCACCCCGATGATTGGCTGGCTGATGCGCCGCGATAATGGCACTCCGATGGCGAACACGCCGAGCAGCGTAATCAGAATGAGCAAGCCGCTGAGCAGGATGCCGTTGATCGCCGGTTGCAGCACGTTGCTTACATCGTGCTCGGCGACGACACGGAAAGTTCGTTGCCCGAGTTTGAAAGCCTGCACTGCCACTAACGATTCTTCACCCTGCAATCCCGCCTGGCGGCGTTGCTCGGGATCCGGTTCGAAGCGCGTGTCGCGCAGCACGACGGAAGGATTGCGGTGGGCGATGACGCGTCCCTCGGAGTCGAGGATGTAGACATCTTCTCCCTTGGCCAATTCGAGGCTGGCGACCAGGTTCCAGATCGGCTTGAGGCGCACTTCCGCGATGATCGCTCCAGCCAGGCTGCCGCTGCGCAAATCGCGCACCGGCAGCGCCAGCAGCAGCAACGGTTCGTTGTTGTCGGGGTCGAGATAGACCGGGCCATACACCACCGCGCCGCTGCCGGCTGCCGCCATGAAGGTGGCATGGAACACGGGCGGGGAAGGGTGGTCGCGGTTCAGCAAGCGGATGTTCGAAAGATGGACCGACTGCTTGCCGGTGGCATCGATAAACGCTACTTCACGATACAGGTTGCGCGCTGCCAGGATACGCGCCAGGGTCTGGCGACGCGCTTGCTGGTCCGCGACGGCGAAATCGGATACCCGTACGCTGCTTTCCAGGATGGACGCAAAATTGTGCATGAAGGCCTCGGTCTGTATCGCGACCTGCCGCGCCATATCCTGTTTATGTGCAAAGGCTTCGTCCACGCCGAGTTGATAAGCGCGCCAGCCCAGCACAGAGCCGACCAGCAGCAGCGGTACGGTGGCCAGGCCGATCAGTGCGGTCAGCAGGCGTCGTCGCAGACTGAAGAAGGGTTTCATCGCGGAATGCATGGCGGGGGCTTATTCACGCACAATCCGCTCGGCCTGCAACAGGATGGTATCGGGGATGTCGATGCCGATCCGGCGCGCCGTGGCGAGGTTGATGGAGAGTACGTTTTCGGCCATCTGCACCGGGAGATCGCCGGGACTGACGCCCTTGATGATCTGTTCCGCCAGATGCGCGGCCTGTTGGCCGACCTCGCCATGCACAAAGCCGTAACTGAACAGCGCGCCCGCCTCGACCTGGATCAGGCTGGGCGCGCTGAGCGGCAAACGCCGTTGCAGCGCAAACTCGACGAACAGCTCGATATGCGATTCGATACTGCTGTCACGTGGAAGAAAGATCGCATCCACGTCGGCCTGCATGGCGGCCAGAGCGGCCTTCACCTCGCGCTCGCCGCTGACCGGTTGCTCCAGCAGATTTACGCCAAGACCGGGAGCGGCGTCGCGGATTCGTGCCAGCGTGGCATGGGCGCTGCGGTCCTCCGGGGTGTAAGGCACCCAAACTCGGCGCGCGCCTGGCACGATCTTGCGCAGCCAATGCAGACGCAGATCATCGCCGGTCGGCAGCCGTACGCCGGTGATCTGGCCGCCTGGATGTTTGAGGTTGTCGACAATGCCGGCCTCGAGCGGGTCATTGACCGGCGCAAAAACGATCGGGATGCCGCTTTCGCGGCTCATCCGTTGCACCGCCTGGGTGGCGGGGGTGCTGGAAACCAGGAAGAGATTGGGACGCGCGCGCAGATGCGTCTGGATGATCGCGTCCAGCCGATCGATGCTTCCCGCCGGGCCCTGATCGAGGTAACGGATGCGTTCTCCCTCGCGATAGCCTGCTGCAAGCATGGCCGCTTTGAAGCCGGCCACCGTCTGCTCGTCCACCGTGGTCAAGCGCACCAGAGCGACCTGGAACGGCGGCAGTGGCTCGGGGGTCGCCCACGGACGCCAGAACAAGGCTACCCCTGCCGGGATGGCTGCCAGCAGAAACAGGGAGATGGGTCGGTAGCCGATTTTTTTTCATGGTGCGGCACCTGTTGCCGCTGACTCACGGAGTTGTACCCGGCGGGTAGCGCTATGCGGTTGGTGCATGGCAGTGATTCAACGTGATTATTACCAGCATAGTCGACTCTGATGCCTGCCAGGCGCTCTGTTACCGTCGATGACCGGTCACAAACAATCCGGGTGGCGCAGCAGCCTGACGGACTTTGGATTCGTCGGCTGCAAACCTGCCGCGACGGCCCCTTCGATTGACGATTTCAGCGGAGCTCATGCGCCGCGAAAAATACTCGGTTCAATGCAATATTTCTTCAATAGTTTGCCCAGCGCCCGACGTTCCTTGCCGGCCAGCCGGGCAGCCTGCGAGACATTGCCGGCGCTTGCGCGCATCAGGCGAATCAGGTGGTTGCGTTCGAAGGCCTGCAAGGTAGCCTGCTTGGCTTGATTGAAATTCAGCGTACCGGGCTGGGCTTCAAGCAAGGCCTGACGGCGATCGGACTTGCGACGCCGTTCGGATTCCGGGAGTGGGTCGCAGACCAGCAGGTTGGGGCCATCACACATCAGGAATTCCCGCTGGATGCGATTCCGCAATTCGCGCACGTTGCCGTGCCAGGTCTGACTGGTCAGCCACAGCAGGGTGTCGGGGTGCAGGGCGAGGGGGGACATGTTGTAGCGACTGGCTGCTTCACTGACGAAATGTCTCGCCAGCAACAGCACATCGTCATCGCGCAGACGCAGTGGCGGCACCTTCAGCTCCATGACATTGAGGCGGTACAGCAGATCGGCGCGGAAACGCTCCTGACTCACCAGCGCCGGCAAATCGTCATTGCTGGCCGCGAGGATGCGGACATCCGCCGCCAGCAACCGGCTGCCGCCGAGCGGGCGGTAGTTGCCATCCTGCAGAAAACGCAGCAGGCTGACCTGAGCCTTAGGCGACAGGGCATCTACCTCATCCAGAAACAGCGTGCCGCCTTCGGCCTGGGCGATCAGCCCGCTTTGCGTGTCGCGCGCGTCCGTGTAGGCGCCCTTGCTGTGTCCGAACAGTTCGTTCTCGATCAGATGGTCGGGCAAGGCGCCGCAATTCACCGGGATGAATGGTTTGTCGGCGCGCTTGCCCTGGTAATGGATGGCGCGCGCAGCAAGCTCCTTGCCGCTGCCGGTCTCGCCGCTGATCAACACGGTGGCGTCGAAGCCGGCAATTCTGGCGATCGCCGTCAGCATCTCTTGAAAAGCCCTGGATTCTCCGATCAATCCATGAACTTGCGGTTGTCTGGACATGTCATTTCCTTCCCTTCTGAAACAGGCTTGTGTTTCTGCTTGTAGGCCGTTGTATTCATACCGTAGCAAAATTAGCCGATACCGGATAGCCGTATATCTCTGCACTAGCCGTCTGTCGGACTGTGGTCATTGATCGCGAGATCCGGCCCCGGCGTCAGCAGACCGGTATCGATGCGGACGCGATCGCGACCGGCCGATTTGGCCTGATACAAGGCTGCATCGGCGGCGGCGATCAAGCACTCCGGGCGGTTGTCGCCGCTGGGATGTGTCACGGCTGCACCGATACTCAGCGTGACCTGGCTGGCGGTGGGCGAATCGGTATGCGGAATACCCAGTGCCGCAACCGCCAGGCGGAGTTCCTCGGCCTTGGCCAGGCCGGCGGCGGCATCGCATTCGGGCAGCAGGCAGACGAACTCTTCACCGCCATAGCGTGCAACCAGATCGTGCGAGCGATTGAGCCGGCTCTTCAGCGCGGCGGCCACGGCTTGCAGGCAGGCATCGCCGGTCTGGTGACCGTAATGGTCGTTGTAGCGTTTGAAATGGTCGATGTCGATCATCAGCAATGTCAGCGGTGATCCGTTGCGTTGACAGCGCCGCCACTCGGCCGGCAACGCTTCGTCGAAGCGGCGGCGATTGGCGACGCCGGTAAGACCGTCGATGAATGCCAGGGAACGCAGCAGTTCGTTCTGTGCGTTGAGCGTCAGATGCGTCTTGACGCGAGCGCGCACCACTGCCGGGTTGACCGGCTTGGCGATGAAGTCGACGCCGCCGGCTTCCAGCGCGCGGGTTTCGTCCAGCGGGTCGGATTGCGCGGTGACGAAGATGATCGGGATATTCGCTGTGGCGGATTCGGATTTGAGTCGCCGGCAGACTTCAAGACCGTCCATATCCGGCATCACCACATCAAGCAGAATCAGGTCGGGCAGGGCGTTGTGGCAGAAATCCAGCGCCTGAGCGCCGCTGGTGGCCATGAACACTTCGTGGTCGGTGTGGAAAATCTGGTACAGCGTCTGGATATTGATCGGCTGATCGTCTACCAGCAGCAAGCGCGGGCGCTCGGGCAGGGTGACCAGGGCGCGCAATGTCGGTGGCAGGTGGCGGGTGGTGTTCATGATCCGAGTATGGTTTTGAGGTTGGCGACTTTTTCCAGCGCGGCGACGAAGTCCAGTTGGCCAATCGCCTCGTCCAGCGCGGCGAGTTGCGGACCCAGATGGCTGCCCGCTTCGCGCTTGAGTGTGGCATGCACGTCAAGGGCGCGCAGGTTGTGCGCCGCGAGCAGGTCTTCAAGTTCGCTCAGTTGTCGGATCACCTGGGCCGGGTCGGTCAGCAATCCGGCTGGCATGTCTTGCGGCGGATCGAAGTCATCGGCGATGCGCCGCAGCAGCGTGCCGGCTTCCGCCAGGCGTTCGCGCAGGCGCAGCAGCATCCGGTCATCCTCGTCGCGGTTGCCGCCGGTCTTGACGCGTGCCTCGCTGTCGGCGGCCAGGCTGGCGAGCGACTTGGCGCCCAGCGTGGCGGCCAGACCCTTCAGGGTATGCAGTTCGCGGGCGGCTCCAACCCGGTCGCCGTGGTGCAGAAGATGTTCGGTTCGAGCCACGATGTCCTGTTGAGCCTGATCGAAACGTCGCACCAGGGTGGCGAACAGGCGGCGATCACCGTCGAGGCGGGCCAGCGCCTCGCGCAGATTGAAATCGGCCGGCAGGTCTTCGGGCAGCGGCGGCTGCGCGCCGGAGGCGGTCATCGCCGGCGGTGCCGAGCTGGCGCGACAGTGGCGCAGCACGGTGGCGATCAGTTCGGCGATGTCGATTGGTTTGGCGATATGGTCGTTCATGCCGGCGGCCAGGCAAGCGGCGCGATCGGCGGGCATCGCGTTGGCGGTCATGGCGATGATCGGCAGCGTTGCGCGCATGTCTTCGCGCAGGATGCGGGTTGCCTCATAGCCGTCCATCTCCGGCATCTGAATGTCCATCAGCACGACGTCGAACGGTGCTGGCGCCGAGCGGACGCGTTCGATGCCCTGGCGACCGTCGTTCGCCACCTGGACGTAGGCGCCGACATGGCTGAGCAGTTCCTGGGCGACCTGCTGGTTGAGCGGATTGTCTTCCACCACCAGGATGCGCAGGCCGGCCAGCACCCGGCTGTCGGTGGTTCGCGCCGTCGTGCGGCGGTCGATACTGACCGATTTGCCGTGGGTGATTTCGGCTACCACATCGAACAGCATGGAAGGCGTGACCGGCTTGATCAGGAAACCATCGAGCGGATTCGGCCCGCTGGCCAGCCGTTCGGCGAGCAGTTCCTGACCGTGGGCGGTCACCATCAGGATTGCCGGCGTGCGCCCTTCGGCGGGAGTTGCGCGGATGTGCTGGATAGCCTCCCAGCCGTCCATGCCGGGCATGATCCAGTCCATGAAAACGATGTCGAAAGGCTGGCCGGCGGCATCTTCCTGGCGCAGACGCTCGATGGCTTCGGCGCCCCCCGCAGCGGTTTCCGCGTGCCAGCCGAAGGTCGACGCCATGCTGGCCAGCACTTCGCGGGCGATGGCGTTGTCGTCGGTGATCAACACCCGCAGGGGGCGTTTCGGCATGACCTTTGCGGTCTGTAAAGCGTGATCGCCGACCAGTGTTTCCGCGTCGCGACCAAATGCCAGCGTGAACCAGAAACGGCTGCCTTTGCCGGGTGTGCTGTCCACTGCCAGTTCGCCACCCATCAAGCGCACCAGGCGCTGGCTGATGGCCAGGCCGAGACCGGTGCCGCCGTAGCGTCGCGTGGTCGAGGTCTCCGCCTGGGTGAAACCTTCGAATACCGCCTGCAGCCGATCGGCCGGGATGCCGATGCCGCTGTCACGTACGGAGAACTCGATGCGTGCCGAGGTCGGGCCGGCATCTAGCAGATGCAGGGCCACCACCACTTCGCCGCGCTGGGTGAACTTGATTGCGTTGCCGGCCAGGTTGAGCAACACCTGCTGCAGGCGCAGACCGTCGCCGCGCAAGGCGCGCGGAATGCCGGGATCGAGTTGGAACAGCACTTCGATTTCCTTGTTGCGCAACGCCGCCGACAGCACCACCGAGAGGTTGCGCAGCAAGTCATCGAGGCGGAACGGCGCGATCTCCAGAGTCATTTTTCCGGCTTCCACTTTCGAGAAGTCGAGAATGTCGTTGAGTATCTCCAGCAGCGATTTCGCCGCGCCTTGCGCCTTTCTGGCGTAGTCGAGCTGACGTTCATCCAGCGTCGTGTGTTGCAGCAATTGCAACAGACCCAGTACCGCGTTCATCGGCGTGCGGATCTCGTGGCTCATGTTGGCGAGAAACGCGCTCTTGGCGCGGTTGGCAGCCTCGGCGGCGGCGCGGGCGCGTTCCAGTTCTTCTTCGGCCATCTTGCGCGAAGTGATGTCGGTGGAAATGCCGCACAGTCCCCAGATGTTGCTTCTCGCCTGGTCGGCATAGATCGGGGTCTTGATTTCCAGGTACACGCGGCGCTGGCCGGTGGCGTCCAGCAGGTCGATTTCCTCGCTGGTCTGTTCGCCCGCAAACACCCGTTCGTCGATCTGCTCAAGTTGTTGCACAGTGGCTGGCGGGAAGAAGCGCGCATCCGGGCTGCCGGGCAATTCCTCGGCGCTGACCCCGAACAGCGCCAGCGTCGGCCGGTTGGCGTAGACGTAGCAATGATCGCGATCTTTCATGTAGATGAAGGAGGTGACATGGTCGAGCGCTTCGCGGAAGCGTTCCGCCCGGGTGAGCGCTTCGCGCAGTGCCAGCTCGGTTTGCTTGAGTTCGGTGATGTCCGTTACCAGTACGAAGAAGCCGCGCACCTGGCCATCGACGAAATCCGGGATGTAATGCGCCCAGGTATGGCCGATGCTGCCGTCGGCCTTGGTCATCGCGCGTTCGAAATGCTGGCGTTCACCGCGCAGCGCGGCGCGGACCAGCGGTTCGTTCTGCCTGAACAGTGCGTTTCCCATCAAGGCGTCGATACGGATGCCGCGCATCTGTTCCGGTGTCCTGCCGAACCATTCCAGATAGGCCTGGTTGGCGAACTCGCAACGCAGATCGGCATTCCAGTAGCCGACCATGCCGGGAATGATGTCGACCAGGGTACGCATGAAGCGCTCGCTGTCGGCCAGCGCGGCATTGGCAGCGGCAATCTCCTGTTCCGCATGACGCCGGCGACGCTGAAACAGATACAGACCGGGAATCGTGATCGCGACCAGCAAGGCATAGAGGCCGCCGAGCAGTTCCGCCTGGGTGCGCCAGCTGGCAAAGATGGCGTCGATGTTGCGGCTGATGCCGACCATCAGCGGTTTGTCCATCTTCAGCGCGGCGGGTTGCAGGGTGTGTTGCGCCAGCATGCGTCGATCGCCGGTCAGCATGGATGTGTCGATCAGGATGCTGGTCTTCTGGTCGCTGTCGCGGTGGCGCGAGAACAGCGATCCGGGTTGTGATACGTCGGCGCCGAGCTGATCAGGGTTATCCGGCGCCATCAGCAGCAGCTTGCCGTCGCCGTGTGCCAGCGCAGCCCAGATGTCGTCCGCGTAGCTGACCGATTGCAGAATGCGCGCCAATTCCTTGGGATCGAAGGTGGCGCTGATGATGCCGGCAAATTCGCCGCCGGGACCCGCGATCATGCGCATCACGTTGATGCTGAATACGTTCAGCGATGATTTGAACGGTGCGCTGAGGTACAGCGTATCGGCATCCGGTCGGTTGCGCACTGTCTGAAAATATGCCCGCTCGCGGAAATTCTTGCCCAGCAATTGTGTGTGGTTGGCGGCCAGTACATTGCCTTGCGCATCGAGGATAAGCAACGTGCGCACTGTCGGCATGGCGTCGACGAAAGACTTGAGCCGGCGATTGGCCTGCACCATGCCGGCTGTCTCCATCTGCCAGTGCGGCAACTCGTCGCGCAGGCCGAGCAGCGTGCGGTTGATGGTGTCGAGCTGGCGAACCAGGCTGTCGTGGATCACCCGCGCCTGGGTGGCGAGCTGTTTGCGTTCGCGGGCCTCGATTTCCTGGCGCTGAGTGAGCACAAAATAGGCGATGACCAGGCCCAGCGCCAGCAGACCGCCGAACAACAGCAGCCATTCGGTGAGGTGATGCGATGCACGTCTGGCGGGCTGGTTCATGGTTATCAATACCGGTTTTGCCGATTCCAGAAACACAGGGCCTGGATGCCGTGGCTGTAGCGCTTGTTCAGTGCAGGTAAGGGATGCGGAAACAGAACGTGGGGCAGATGTTTTATATGACTTTCGTCATAGGCATTATTGAAGCATAGGTTGAGCGGTCTGATCTGTCTTGTTGGTGTATGACGGCTCACGCCGCCCTGGCAATAGCCGTGTGGCGGCCGGCTTCACCCAGGCGATTGACGCCGCTGAGCAGCGCCTTGATCGAGGCGGTGACGATGTTGGCGTCGATGCCGACACCATACTGTTCCGCGCCGCCGGTAGCCGGGGCGAGTTCGATGAAGGCGCAGGCCTGCGCGTCGCCGGCGTGTTCGCTGGCGTGCAGCGAGCGTTCTTCGTAGCTGCGCACCTGCACGTCGATGCCGGCGCCTTGCAGGGCGTGCACGGCGGCGTCGATCGGGCCGTTGCCCTCGCCAGTGAGCAGGTGCGTAATGCCATCGACTTTGAGGGTCAAACGGATGCCCTGCGCCTTGCCGTGTTCGAACAGATGATGTTCGACATAACGTACAGGTTCGGTTTCAGCGAGATAGGTTTCGGCAAACAGCGTCCACAGATCAGCCGCGCTCATTTCGCCGCCGTGGCGGTCGGTATGGCGCTGCACTTCGGCGGAGAACGCCACCTGCAAGCGGCGCGGCATGACGATGCCGTATCCGGTTTCCAGCAGATACGCCACGCCGCCCTTGCCGGACTGACTGTTGACGCGAATCACCGAGTCGTAGCCGCGACCGAGATCGGCCGGGTCGACCGGCATGTAGGGCACGGTCCACATGGCATCCGGTTTTTGCGCGGCAAAACCCTTCTTGATGGCATCCTGATGCGAGCCGGAGAAGGCGGTGAACACCAGGTCGCCGACGTAAGGATGGCGCGGATGGATCGGCAAGCCGGTGCAATGCTCGGCGGTGTGGGCGATGGCGTTGATGTCGGAAAAATCGAGCCCCGGCGCGATGCCTTGGGTGTAGAGATTGAGCGCGAGCGTGACCAGATCGACATTGCCGGTGCGCTCGCCGTTGCCGAACAGACAGCCCTCGATCCGGTCGGCGCCGGCCATCACCCCCAGTTCGGCGGCGGCGACGGCGGTGCCGCGATCATTGTGCGGATGCAGGCTGAGAATCACGCTGTCGCGGCGGGCGAGATGGCGATGCATCCATTCGATCTGGTCGGCGTAGACGTTGGGTGTGGCCGCTTCCACGGTTGCCGGGAGGTTGAGGATGACCTTGTTTTCAGGTGTTGCACCCCAGGCTACGGTGACCGCATCGCAGATTTCGCGGGCGAATTCGAGCTCGGTGGTGGAAAACGCTTCCGGGCTGTATTCGAGCACCCATTCGGTTTCCGGCTGCTCGGCGGCAAGCTGTTTGATGAGTTTGACCGCATCCACCGCCATGTTGACCACTTCCGTTTTGCTCATGCCGAACACGATGTCGCGGAACGGCTGCGCGGTGGCGTTGTAGACGTGGACGATGGCGCGGCGCGCGCCCTTGAGCGATTCCATGGTTCGGCGGATCAGGTGCTCGCGCGCCTGGGTGAGCACTTCGATGGTCACGTCATCCGGAATATGGCCGCCTTCGATCAGGCTGCGCACGAAATCGAAATCGGTCTGAGACGCGGACGGAAACGCCACTTCGATTTCCTTGACGCCGATGTCGCACAAGGTGCGGAACATACGCAACTTGCGTTCGACATTCATCGGCTCAAACAAGGCCTGGTTGCCATCGCGCAAGTCGGTGCTCATCCAGATCGGCGGCGTGGTGATGCTGCGGCTCGGCCACTGGCGATCAGCGAGGTTGATGGCCGGGAAGGGGCGGTATTTGGTGGCGGGGTTGGGCAACATGATGACGGCTCCTGGCAGTGCAGTTTTCGATGCGTCATCGTAGCCGGGGTGGGGCGAAATATGATTGCGTACTATGCTTGCTGCATGTGTATATGAGATATATATGATCTTTAATACGTTATTTATTGATATTAAATTGCCAATCATGAATACACCTAGCAATTCAGGCCAACTTGACCGCTACGACCGCCAGATTCTGCAAGTCTTGCAGGAAGACGGGCGCATCAGCAACCAGGATCTGGCCGATCGCATCGGCCTCTCGCCGTCGCCCTGTCTGCGCCGGGTGCGCGCCCTGGAGGAATCCGGCCTGATCACCGGCTACCGCGCGCTGCTCGATGCCAGGGCGCTGGGTTTTTCGCTGATGGCGTTGATCCACATCTCGATGGACCGCCACACGCCGGAGCGCTTCGAGCGCTTCGAACAGCAGATCGGCGAGATACCGGAAGTCATGGAATGCCTGCTGATCACCGGCCAGGCGGCCGACTATCAGCTCAAGGTGGTGGTGAAGGACATGGATGCCTACCAGGCGCTGTTGCTCAACCGCATCACCCGTATCGAAGGCATCACCGGCGTGCATTCCAGCTTCGTGCTGCGCCGGGTGATCGACAAGACGGCGTTGCCGGTAGCGGGGGGATAAGCGGTAGCCCGCGTAGATACTGTTATCAGCGTCAAGCGACAACGCCATGAAGTTCCGGGTTAAAAGGGGATTTCGACTTCAGTACGCCGAAGGCGATATGGATAAGCTTACGCATCATGGCGCCGATGATCACCATGGG
>Ga0208244_100720_pt1 | contig 26000 bp, 16 predicted proteins | sample SubbioCR12Aug_5A_FD_184828 | JGI IMG/M metagenome (GOLD analysis project Ga0208244, IMG submission 184828) | Serpentinite rock and fluid subsurface biosphere microbial communities from McLaughlin Reserve, California, USA - CR12Aug_5A (SPAdes) | ecosystem: Environmental > Terrestrial > Deep... | reverse complement strand
CGGGCGCGGCGGCAGGGGCGGGCGCGTTTCTGGGCGGTTTGGCGGAGATGGCGGCGAGGACGGAAGGGTCGATCTCCACGGTGCGTTGGCCCAGCTCTTTGAGGAGGGTCACGTGGTCGATGAGGCCGTCGATGGTGTCGGTCCAGTCTGACATGCGGGGTCTTTATTTGGCGAAGCCGTCGGGGTTCTGTGACTGCCAGCGCCAGGCGTCCTCGCACATGACGCGGAGGTCGCGCTGGGCTTTCCAGCCGAGTTCGCGCTCGGCCTTTGCGGGGTCGGCCCAGCATTCGGCGATGTCGCCGGGGCGGCGGGGCTGGAGGGTGTAGGGGATCTTGCGGCCCGAGGCGGCCTCGAAGGCGTGGACGACGTCGAGGACGCTGTAGCCTTTGCCGGTGCCGAGGTTGTAGACGGCGAGTCCGGGTTTGGAGGCGAGCTTGTCGATGGCTTTGAGGTGGCCGATGGCGAGATCCACGACGTGGATGTAGTCGCGCACGCCGGTGCCGTCGTGGGTGGGGTAGTCGTTGCCGAAGACGGCGAGCGAGGCGCGCTTGCCGATGGCGACCTGGGCGACGAAGGGCAGGAGGTTATTGGGGATGCCTGCGGGATCCTCGCCGAGCTGTCCGCTGGGGTGGGCGCCGATGGGATTGAAGTAGCGGAGCAGGATGATGTTCCACGCGGGGTCGGCCTTTTGGGTGTCGCGGAAGATCTGCTCCATCATGAGCTTGGTCCAGCCGTAGGGGTTGGTGGCACCGGGCGTGGGGAAGTCTTCGCGGATGGGGACGGCGGCGGGGTCGCCGTAGACGGTGGCAGAGGAGCTGAAGACGATGTTTTTGCAGCCGTTGGCGGCCATGACGTCGCAGAGGGTGATGGTGCCGGTGATGTTGTTGCGGTAGTAGGCGAGCGGGATGCGGGTGGATTCGCCGACGGCCTTGAGGGCGGCGAAGTGGATGACGGCGTCGAAGGGGCCGTCGGCCTTGAAGACGGCGTCGAGGGCGGGGGCGTCGCAGATGTCCACCTGATGGAACGCGGCGGTTTTGCCGGTGAGGGCGGCGACGCGGCGGAGGCTTTCGGCGCTGCTGTTGCAGAGGTTGTCGACGACGCAGACGGCATGTCCGGCGTTGAGCAGTTCGAGGCAGGTGTGGCTGCCGATGAAACCTGCGCCGCCGGTTACGAGAATGTTCATGGGGCTCCTTTCAAAAACGCACTCAGTCTACTGCAAACCGCAGTGAAAACAAACCGGAAGTTTCGTGTGGCGTGGCGGGCGTTCCGGTTTGCCGATGGCGGCAGTTGCCGGGCGGTCAGGTTTCTGGTATTTTGAAAACGGATGGGGTTGTTCGCGAAAACGTAACGAAAGAGGTGTGTCATGGCACAAGTCGCATTCAAGGGGAATCCGGTTCAGACGGCAGGCAGCCTGCCCGCGGTCGGCACGGTTGCGCCTGCGTTCACGCTGGCTGGAGGGGATCTGTCGGACGTGACGTTGGCGGGGTATTTGGGCAAGAAGGTTGTGCTCAACATTTTTCCGAGCATCGACACGCCTGTTTGCGCGGCGTCGGTGAGGCGGTTTAACGCGGAGGCGAGCGCGCTGGGCGACACGGTGGTGTTGTGCATCTCGGCGGATCTGCCGTTCGCGCACGGGCGTTTCTGTTCCGTGGAGGGGCTGGACAAGGTGGTGCCGCTGTCGTCGTTCCGCGCGCCTGCTTTCGGGGCGGATTACGGCGTGGTGATCGGCGAAGGCCCGTTGCGCGGGCTGCTGTCGCGTGCGATCGTGATTGTCGACGGCGCGGGCAAGGTGGCGTACACGGAACACGTCGCGGAGATCACGCAGGAGCCGGATTACGAGGCGGCGTTGCGCGCGTTGGCGAAGTGATCGGCGCATTCGTAAAAAGGGAAGACCATAGGGGGCGCGGGCTGGTTGAAGAGGCCTCGCCCCTTTTCTGTAGCACGTCGTCTGGTGCGTTGTCGCGGGAATAAATCACGTTGACCGTACAGACTCACAAAAGGTAACATGTTGCAACCATGAGCGAGAATGAAGCGGCGAAACCTGCAGAGCAGGAAGACGGCGGGGTTGTGTTGGATCTGAGTTTTGCACCGAGTTGGGCCAGAAGTTCACCGGAAGCGCATATCCAGCGTTACCAGAACGAGCGGTTTGACGACAGGGATGAGGGCGATGGCCGTCACGGGAGGCGTGACGGGGGGAAGGATCGCCGTCCGCGCCGCGACTTCGACCAGAACAGCCGCCGCAAGCCGCCGGACCGCCGGCCGCCGCGCCGCGACTTCGAGCGCGGGGGTAACGGGGAGATGCCGCGTCCGGAATCGCGTGGGGCGGTTGCCGATGTCGCGTCTGCGCGTCCCGAGCGCGGCGAGCAGCGTTTCGAACGCCGTGATTTCCGTTCGCCCCGTCCGGATGCGCCGCCGCCGTTGCCGCTGGAGATCCGCGTGTTGCCGGAGCAGAAGGCGTTGGGCGCGGTGATCCGCCGAATCCAGACCTCGCACCGGGCGTTCCCGTTGCGCGACATCGCGTGGCTTTTCCTCGACAACCCGACCTCGTGTCTGGTGCGCGTCGAGCCGCTCAAGGATCAGCAGGTGCCGCTTTTCCAGTGCAAGGTCTGCGGGATGCCCGCGCTGACGGAAGAGGAGGTCCGCGCGCATCTGGTGAACCGTCACATGGATGACTTTTTCGATGTGGAGGACGTCGCGTGTGATCCGCCGACCGGCGCGTTCGTCTGCGTGGCGCGTTGCGGGCTGAGCGGCGAATTGCTGGGGCCGCCGAACCACCACAGTTTCAACGCCAAGGTGCACGAGATGCTGCGGACGCGTTACCCGAACATGTCCGAGGAGAACTACCGTTCGCGCATCGAGACCGTGCGCGAGCCGGAGGCGATCGAGACGTGGCGGCAGCAGTGCACGAAAAAGCGGATTTACCGGCGCAAGGGTGCCGCGCCGACGGTGGCCGAACCGGTGTCGTCCGCCGAGGGCGAGGCGGTGGGGGCGGAGGAGTCCGAGCCCGCGCCGAAGGCCCCGCCGATGGAGCGGGACGTGGCGGAGCTGGTTTTCATCCGTGAGATCCTTCCTGAGCAAGTGGCTTCGGTGCGTCATCTGGTCTGCACGGCGGCTGTGGCGATGCAGACGACGAGCCGTCCGCTGTATTTCGCGTTGAAAGACATGCTGAACCGCGAGCGCCGTTTCCCGGCCTCGCTGTTCTTCGCGTTGCGCGGCGCGTTCCGGCACCGCAAGCTGCACCTGTTCCGCGTGAACGATGCGAAGGGTGCCGATTTCGTGATGCTGAAACCCGCGACGCCGTTGGATCCCGCGCACACGGTGCAGGCGTTGCGCGAGGTGTTGACCTACGTGGGTGAGCACCCGGCATGCACGAAGGTCGAGATGGTCACGGCGATTGCGGGCGGCGACGAGGCCAAGGTCAAGGAGACGCTTGTCCAGCTCGCGTGGCTGGTGGAGAAAGGGCACGTCATCGAGTTCTACAACGACGTGTTGAGTGCCCCGCTTGAATTTCCCGCGTTCCGGGTGTTGCCGGGCGAGAAGCAGGCGGGTGGTGGCAACGGACCGAGGCGTGGCGACGGGGCGATGGCTGCCGCCGCGCCCGCGCCTGCGGCGGTGGCAGAGGCGCCTGCGGCGGAAGTGCCCGCCGAAACGCCTGCGGAGCCTGCTGAGGCGACGGTAGCGCCGGTTGAGGCGGAAGCATCTGAAGCAGCGGCGGAAGTGCCTGCCGCTGCCGCCGAGGCCGCGCCGGAAGTCGCACCGGTGCCTGATGCGGAGGCTCCGGTTTCGGCGGCTGTGCCGGAAGTGGTCGCCGAGGAGGAGAAGCCTGTGGCGGAGTGAGCCTGCCGTGCGGCAGGTGAGCGCTGTCAGGATCGGAACGGGCCGCCCGTCATCGGATGATGACGCGGCGGCCTTCGATTTTCAGGCGGTCGGCGGCGAGGAGGCGGAGGGCTTCGGGGAAGGCTTTGTGCTCCTCGGTCTGGATGCGGGCGTGAAGGGTCTCGGGCGTGTCGTCTTCGAGCACGGGAACGCTCCGCTGGACGATGATCGGGCCGGTGTCGGTGCCGGCGTCGACGAAATGCACGGTGCAGCCCGCGACCTTCGCGCCGTAGTCGAGCGCCTGTTTCCAGCCCTGAAGGCCGGGGAAGGCCGGGAGCAGCGCGGGGTGGATGTTCAGCACGCGCTGGGGGAAGGCGTTGAGGAGTCCGGGTTTCACGATGCGCATGAAGCCTGCGAGGATGACGGTGTCCACGTCTTTGTTTTTCAGCATCGTGATGCACCGCTGTTCGGCTTCGTCGTCGAGCTTGGTTTTGAACGGCGCGCAGTCGAGCCATTCGCAGGGGATGCCGTGCCGCTGCGCACGGTCGAGGATCTTGGCGTCGGCGACATCTGAGAGAACGAGGCGTATCTCCGCGTTGAGGGTTCCCGTCTCAATGGCGTCGATGACGGATTGCATGTTCGAGCCGGAGCCGGAGCCCAGCACGCCGAGCCGCAAGGGGGAGGTGGACGTGTTCATGCGGGCAGGTTAATACAGCGCGGTGACTTGGCCAAGCGAAAAAAGAAAAACCGGCGGCTGTGGAGCCGCCGGTTTTTTCGTGACAGGCGTCACGTTACTTCTTGAGGGCGCCGTCGAGCGCCTTCTGCAGGTCGCCTTCGGTCTTCTTGGCTTCGGTCTCGGAGGACTGGACAGCCTTGTCCAGCTTGTCGCCGAGGGTCTCTTCCTTCTTGCATCCGGCGAACGCGACCGCAACGGCGGCCAGCATCGCAAACATCATCAAACGCTTCATGTTGAGCTCCTTCTTTTATGTGCCTCATGCACAAAACCGGTGTGATTCACACGGTGCATTTATAATAGCAGAACTGACTGGGCGTCACAACTGGAGCAAGATTACAAGTAGGTAATCGGTGTGTCGTGTCGGCCCATGGCATTAAGTTCGTGAAATCGAGTATCGAGTTCGGATTATCGAGATTGCGGGCGGCATTTTTGCGAGGCTATCATAAAGGCGACAGTGAGGTCGGTGGCGGTACGGGGTCAGAAACGGAGACGGTGTGATGAGAACGCAACAGAAGGCGGGTGGAGGATGGCTGCTTGCGGTGGCGTTCGCGGTGGCGGCGCGGGGCGTCGAGCCGATGAATGTCGGGACGGAGGCCGCGGTGGCTTGCGTCAACGCGGTGCCTGCGGCGGAGTGGTCTGCCACATTCGAGACGAACGTGGCGGAAGTGACGTTCGGGGCGATGACGACTGACCGGGCGTTGGGGGTGTCGATCCTGTCGGTGGACGGCGTTCTCGCGTCGGGGGCGTCGCCGACGGGAATGATGGCGTGGGCGAAGACGTCGTTCGCACCCTCTGCGACAGGTGCGTCGGTCGAGATCGGGCGCGTCAGCGGGGCGGTGCAGGGCACGGGCGCGTCGAATGCGTTTGGGGTTCTGGCGTGGTCGGACGCGGCGTTTGAGAACAACCCGGCGACGGTGAGGATCGGGAAACTGGACGGGATCGTCAGCGCGAACGTGGGGCCGGAGGGCAGCGTGGCGGCGGCGGTGTGCGCGCGGACGGCGGTGGATCTGACGCTGGCGTCGGGGGCTGTGCTGTTCGGCGGGACGTACGGTTGGGACACCGGCGACGGGTCGGCGACGAACGCGGCTGCGGCGCTTCAGACGGTATTGGAAAAGGTGAAGGCGCGCACGGCGACGGTCGCGGAGAGCAACGCTTTGGCAACGGCGGCGTCGGAGGGGTTTGCCGTGTGGAGCGGCGCGGGCGAGGACATCGTGCGGGTGGACGAGAACGTGACGGTGTTCGGCGTGATCGCGCTGGGAGAGGGCTACGACACGGTGTCGGTCTCGGGGGTGCGTTCTAACGCGACCGTGCGCCTGCCGACATTCACGGGCGCGGAGCTTCTGGTGGTGACGAACAGCCCGGACGTCGCGGTGACGAACGTGGCGGGCTTCGCGGACTTGGCGGTCGGGGCGGGGGCGCTGTGTCGTCTGCGGGCGGACGCGTGCGTGTTCGAGGGGCTTTACGGGAGCGGCACGGTGGTTCCGCAGGGGACGCTGAGTGTTACGAACACGATCGATGTGGGCGCGTTGCAGGCGGTGCCGGTGGGCGCGTCGCTCACGGTGACGGGCGGGCTGACGCTCGGCAGCGGGGTGACGTGTCGGTTGCGGGCCGTGGAGGTCGGCGGCGTGTGGACGAACGACGTGGTGACGGTGAGTGGCGCGTTGACGGTGGCGGGCGGCGGCACGGTTGATCTGGGGTGCACGCCGGAGGCACCGCTTGCGGTGTATGAGAAGCGGACGGTGATGACGGCGGCAGGCGGGATCGTGAATCCGGGCGCATTGTCGGGCTGGGCGTTGACGGGGACCGGACGCGACACGGACAGCGGTTTTGTGATGAGCGTGAAGGCGGAAGGTAACCGGGTTGTGGTGGGGCTTAGCAAGCGCGGGATGGTGATCTCGATCCGCTAACGAGGAAGGTGTCATGAAAAAAGTATTCGGATGTGTCATGTTGTGCGCCTTCGTGGCGCGGGCCGACCCGGTGACGACGCATGTGACGCCCGGGGCCGTTCCGGAGATCACGTGGGCGACGCGGCCTTTGGGGGTTTACGCGCTCCGCCGGGCGGTGAACGCGGAAGGGCCGTTCGACGTGCAGGTCGGGTCGAATGTGACGGCGACGGGGTACAGCCTGTCGCTTGCGGACACGGAGGCGGCGTCTGCGGGGAGCAAGCGGTATTATCGGGTGGAGACGGTCTCGCCGGGATATGAGATGTATCTGATCGTCGACGTCTCCGGCGGGCCGGAGGCCGCGTCGTGGCCGGTCACGTACACGAACGAGGTACCGGAACTGCTGACCGATCCGGTTTACCGGACAACGAAGATGGTGTTGCGGAATCTGTCTGCGGGGCGCTACATGATGCAGGGGCAATATGACGTGACGGTTTCGCGGCCCTTCTATATCGGGGTTTTCGAGGTGACGCAGGCGCAGTACACGAACATGGTCGGCGGGGCGAACCCGTCGATCAACGCGGGCGAGCTGCGTCCGGTCGAGAACATCACCTACAACCAGCTCAGGGGGAGTGCGGCGCAGGGCGGCGGCGGGTGGCCGACGAACAGCGACGTGTATGCGGATTCGTTTTTCGGGCGGCTGCGTGCGAAGACAGGCAACGTGAACTTCGACCTGCCGACCGACGCGCAGTGGGAGTACGCGAGCCGGGCGGGGACGGTCTCGTCGTTCCACAACGGCAACAATCCCACGAACAACACGGACTGGGCGGCGGTGACGAATGTGGCGCGGTGCAATTTCAATCAGGCGGACGGTCTCGGCGGATACACGACGCGGCATACGGCGGTCGGCTCCTATCTGCCCAACGCATGGGGCATCTACGATATGCACGGGAACATAACCGAGTGGGTGCTCGACTGGACGTGGGGCGGCGCGCCGGAAAGAGCGGTCGATCCCGTGGGGCCGAACTCCGGGACGAAGAGGCGGTTGCGCGGCGGCGCGTGGACGAGCCCGAACACGACGTATCTGGACAACAACCTGCGGACGTCCGATTCCGCGCCGGACTCGGTGTTGTCCGCGACAGGGGTGATCGGGTTCCGGGTGGTGTTGCGGTTGCCGGGCGAGTGAGGGTTTCAGTTCCGATTTAACGAGGGCGGTGTATCATGAAGCGGTTGTTCGCATGTGTGCTGATGGCGGCGGCGGGCGTCTTTGCCCAGCCTGAGGGGACGATCCTGAACGTGGCGCCGGTGACGGTGCCGGTGGTCTCGTGGCCGACGCGGCCGGGCGGCGTGTACGGCCTGTTCCGTTCCGCCGACCCGTACGGGCCGTTCGAGACGCAGGTCGGGACGAACATGGTGGCGGGCGGCACAAGCCTGTCGTTGGCGGACGGCGGCGCGGCGGGCGGGGCGTATTATTACCGTGCGGAGGAGCTGCCTGCCGGATACGCGCGCTACATGATCGTTGACGTGTCGGCGGGATCGTCGGCGGAGAGTTATCCGGTCAGTTTCACGAACGTGATTCCGGAGCTGTTGACGGACGCCTCGTACAAGACGAATAAGATCGTGCTGCGCGTGTTGCCCGCAGGGACGTTCACCATGGGGACGCCAGCAGGGGAACTGGGGCGGAACGCGACGCAGGAGTACCTGCATCCCGTGACGTTCACCAAGCCGTTTTACATCAGCGTGTTCGAGATCACGCGGGGGCAGTACCAGCGCGTGCAGGGCGTTTCTTCCGCAGAGCCGACCCTTCCCGCCAACGGGATTTCGTACAACACGATCCGCGGCAGCACGAACGAGACGGACGGCATCAACTGGCCGGTGACCGGCACGGCGGTGGCGTCCGGCTCGTTCATGGGGCGGCTGCGTGCGCGTACGGGATTCGGAGGCTTCGACCTGCCGACCGACGCGCAGTGGGAGTACGCCTGCCGCGCGGGGACGACGACGGCGTATCACAACGGCAACAACCCGACGTCGTCGGCGGACTACGCGGCGCTGGACGATGTGGCGATCAGGAACCCGACGGGGTATACGGCCGTCGGTTCGCGCCGTCCGAACGGTTGGGGCATTTACGACATGCACGGGAACGTCGCGGAGTGGTGCCTGGACTGGATGACGGGCGATCTGAGGCCGGCCGCCTACGCGGTCGATCCGGTCGGGCCCGAGTCAAGCGGATCGGGCCGGGTCACGCGCGGCAGTGCGCGGACGAGCGCGGACATGACGTTCCTGCGGTCGGGGCGGCGGGGCAGCCCGTTCGCGCCGAACAGCACGTATGAGGCGTTCGGCATCCGGCTGGTGCGGCATCTGCCGGATGACGGGGAATAGCGGCGGAAACGACGAAACAACGGGGGGATGTGTGATGGTGGCGAGATTTGCGGCAGGGGCCTTTGCGGGGCTGGCGGCGTTGGCGGCGGTTGCGGCTGAACGGGCGGAGAGCCTGTTGCCGATATTGCCGGAGGGCAAGGGGTGGCGGCTGGTGTGGCGCGACGAGTTCGACGGGACGGAGCTGGACCGGACGAAATGGGATTTCCGGTTGCACATCATGCAGACGCGGCATCAGACCTTCACCAACGCCGGGGCGCGGGTGGAGAACGGCCTGCTGCATCTGGATTTGATCGAGAAGGACGGGCAGTACTATTCGGCGCACCTTCAGACGGGGCGCAACTATCTGGACCGGCCGGGCGAGCAGTACGGAAAGAGCGGGCTGGTTTGGCCGATCGCGGAGATGGAGCCGCACCGGTTTGTCCACAAGTACGGGTATTACGAGATCCGGTGCCGGTTGCAGCGGCAGCCGGGGTGGTGGTCGGCGTTCTGGCTGCAGTCGCCGACGATCGGGTCTAGCCTCAACCCGGCGGCTTCCGGTGTCGAACTCGACATCATGGAGAACTTCACGCGGGACGGCATCATCAGCCACAACATCCACTGGGACGGTTACGGCAAGAACCACAAGCACAAAGGGTCGGGCAAGCGCGAGGTCGGGGAGACGCCGGACGGGTTCCACGTGTTCGGGATGCACTGGACGCGGACGAACTACGTGTTTTACGTGGACGGCAAGGAGTCGTGGCGCGTGGACGGGCCGGTTTCGGACACAGAGCAGTTCATTCTGGTTTCCACCGAGTGCGAGGGCTATCGCAACGGCAACCGCGACCAGCCGTCGGCGCGGCTGAAGACGGCGGTGCTGCCGGACGCCTTCGTGGTGGACTACGTGCGTGTGTATGACGAGGAGTGAGCGAGCTTCCGGCTGGTGTCGCGGTAGTCGCGCATGGAGCAGCCGAATCGGGTCTTGAAGATGCGGCGCAGGTGGACATCCGTGCGGTAGCCGCTGCGGGTGCAGACGTCGGTCAGGGGCAGGTCGGTTTCCCGCAGCAGGCGCTCCGCCCGTTCGAGTCGGACGGCTTGGATCTCGTCCAGCAGCGAGTGGCCGTAGGTGGTCTGGAAACGCATTTCCGCGAGGCGCCGCGAGACGTTGAGGTGTTTGACAATCTCCGGAATGCCGATGCCGACGCAGGCGTTGATGCGGATAAATTCGCGGGCTTTCTGGGCCACGGGGTCGTTGGGCGCGACGTGTGCCTGCGTGGAGTCGCGGGAGACGATGGTGTTCACGCCGTAGCGGAACACGGTGCGTTTGCGGGTTTCGCGGCGCATGAGGCGGTCGAGCATCCGGGCGGCCATGAACCCGCACCGTTCGGTGTCGCGGCGGATGCTGGAAAGCGTGGGGATGGAGCCGGTGCAGAGCAACTCGTCGTCGTCGATGCCGAGGACGGCGACATCCTGCGGCACGCGGAGGCCGGTCTCTTCGCAGAGGTCGATGATCTGGTGTGCGCGCGAGTCCATGGCGGCGAGGAGCGCGACGGGCTTGGGCAGGGTCTTCAGCCAGACGGCGAGGCGTTGCGTGTCGTCAGGACCGTCGGGGGCGTTTGCGGGAAGGGGGTAGGTGTGGCAGGGGAATCCGGCTTCAGCAAGTCTGCGGCGGTAGCTTTCACCGCGGAGGACCGACCAGTTACGGTTCAGGAATTCGCCCACATACGCGAACGACTGGTGCCCGCGTTCGAGAAAAAAGTCGGCGCCGGCCTTGCCGACCGCCTCCGAATCGTCCAGCGTGCAGGAGAGTCTGGAAAAGGGCGAGCCCGGCTTCAGCACGGCGTCCAGCGGATCCATCAGGATGATCGGGCTGCGCGTCCGTTTCAGGGCTTCCGTCAGGTCGAGCATCATCTGGCCGACGATGATGCCGTCGTAGGCATTCAGGTCGGAAAAGGAGTTCGGCTTCTGCTCGCCGGAGCGGCCGTGGATCAGGTGCAGGTGCCACGGGCCGTACAGGTGGGCGTAGTTGAAGATGCCCCGCAATTTGTCCCGTCCGGGTTGCACACTCGTTTCCTGAATCACGAGCACGCGCGGGATGCCTCTGAGGATTCTGGCCATGCGTCAAGGGTAGCAGACGGACGATGAGCCGTAAATGGCGTTGCGCAAAAGGTTCGGTCGTTTTTGCGCAAAAGGGTGTTTTTGGCGTCGCCGCTTCGTACTATCCTGTTAAACAATGAAGTGGAATAACACCAAGGGAACGTTGTCATGGGTCGGATTGCGGTGATGTTGGCGGGGGCGAGCCTGTGCGCGGGCGCTTTTTCGGGGCAGGCGGCGGTGCGGGTTGAAGAGACGTCGGTCACGTTGCCGACGTACCCGCCTGGGCCGTACGACAAGACGCCGGTTTTTTACACGGGGCGGGTCTATCAGGGTGCGCAGGGGCGGGTCTACCCGTACCCTCTTCAGGATGTGTTGCGCGACGCGAAAGTGGACAAGACGTACACGTCGTTGCGTCTGGAGAACGAGTATCTGGAGATGAGCGTACTTCCCGAGATCGGCGGGCGGCTGTTTTCGTTCACGGACAAAGAGAGCGGGTTCGAGATCTTCTACAAGCAGTCGGTGGTTAAGCCGGCACTGATCGGCATGCTGGGCGCGTGGACGTCCGGCGGCGTGGAGTGGAACTTCCCGCACCATCACCGCGCCACGACCTTCATGCCGGTGGACTACGCGACTACGAAAAACGCCGACGGCAGCAAGACGGTCTGGATCGGCGAAACCGAGATCCGTCACCGCATGAAGTGGTCCATCGGGCTGTCCATGAAGCCGGGCCGCGCGTATCTGGAGGCGGATTGCCGCTTCATGAACCGGCAGCCCTTTATCGAGTCCATGCTCTACTGGGCTAACGTGTCGGTGCACTGCGGCACGAACTATCAGGTGCTCTTCCCGCCCTCCTGCCGCATCGGCATGGATCACCACAAGGACTACTTCACGCCCTTCCCGATGGGGCGCCCGGACGTTGGGATCGACGCGGTCGCCGACCTGAGCTGGTGGAAGAACTTCACGACCGACCACCGCTCGATTTTCGCGGTCGATCCGGACAACGAGTTCCTTGCGGGTTACGACCATGGCATCGGCATGGGGACGGCCCATATCGGCAACCGCCACGTCGTGGTGGGCAAGAAGTTCTTCCTGTGGGGCAACAACCCCGGCGGGTTCGTGTGGGACAAGGTGTTGACCGACACCGACGGGCCGTATCTGGAGCTGATGGTGGGCGCTTATTCCGACAACCAGCCGGACTACAGTTGGATCTCGCCCTACGAGACGCGGCGCTGCAAGCAGGTCTGGTATCCCGTGAAGAAAATCGGCGGGGTGAAATGCGCGACAACCGACGCGGCAATCAATCTCGAACGCCGCGCGCCGGACAAGGTGTTGCTCGGATTCAACACGACCGCCAAGGTCAGGCGGGCGCAGGTGTCGCTCAAACACGGCGACAAGACGTTCTCGGAAATCATCAACATCGACCCGAACACGCCGTACGTCACGACAATCACGGTGGACGCCGCTGTCGCGGATCAGGAACTGATCGGCAGCCTCACCGCGCCGGACGGGCGGGTGCTGGTGCGCTACACGCCGGTGCCGGACGTCCAGCCGCCCCTGCCCGAGATCGTGGAGAATCCCAAGGCCCCGTCCGCGTACAAAACGACGGAAGAGCTTTATCTCGTCGGCCTGCGGCTGGAGCAGTTCCACAACGGCATCGTCGATCCCGTCCCGTATTATGAGGAGGCGCTACGACGCGACCCGGACGATCTGCGCGTGAATCTCGCGCTCGGTATCCGACGGGCGCGGGAGGCGAAGTTCTCCGAGGCCGAGGCGCTGCTGCGCCGCGCGGTGGCACGCACGACCCGCAATCACACGCGGGCCAAGGACGCCGAGCCGCATTACTATCTGGGAGTGGTGTTGGCGGCGCAGGGCAAGTTGAAGGCGGCGGAGGACGAGTTCTGGAAGGCGGTCTGGCGCGACGGGTTCCAGCGTGCGGGTTACATCGAGCTGGCGAAGCTCGACTGCGTCAGGGGCGATTATGTCCATGCGCTGGAGATGATCGGCAACGCGCTTGACGTGGCCGGGACATCCAGCAAGGCGCACACGCTGCGGGGGTACGTGTTGCGAAAGCTCGGGCGGCGGCGCGAGGCCGAGGCCGCGCTTGACCGCGCGGTCGAGAACGATCCGCTCGACTACTGGTCGGTGGCGGAACGGTGCTTCCTCAAGGGCAGGGGCGGCAAAGCGCTTGCCACGGCGGAGAAAAACCGAGGGTACAAACTGCAGGAGCTTCTGGAGGTGGTCGCCGACTACGGCAACATCGGCGCGTTCGACGAGGCGCTCGCGTTGCTGGCGCAGGCCGGGGTTGCGGGCGGAGCGTACAGTAGCCCGTTGCGCACGTACTACGCCGGCTACTACCATCTGCAAAGGGGAGAGGTCAACGAAGCCAGAGCGCTCTTCGCGCAGGCGGCGCAGATGCCGACCGATCTCTGCTTTCCTTTCCGTCACGAGGAGTTGAGAATGCTGGAGGAGGCGGTCAAGCTGTGCCCGTCGGATGCGAACACGTGGTACTATCTCGGAAACCTGTGCTACTACCTCGAACAGCGCGAGCGGGGCATCGCGGCATGGGAGAAGGCCGCGTCGCTGAATCCCGCGCATGGGTTGGCGCTGCGGAACCTCGGCTTCGCCTATGGGCGGATACCCGAGAAACGCGGGCTGGCCGTGGCGCGATATGAGGCGGCGATCAAGGCCGACCCGCAGCACGTGGCTTCCGTGCTGGAGCTGGACAAGCTGTACGAGAAACTGGGGCGTCCGGCGGCAGAGCGTCTGGCGTTCCTTGAGGGGCGCATGGCGACGGTTCAGAAAAGCGATCCGACCATTCTGCGGCTCGCCTACCTCTATAACGAGACCGGGCAGTTCGACAAGTCGCTGGCGATCCTGACGACGCGGCGGTTCCACGTGTGGGAGGGTGCCGCGGCGCTGCACCAGCCGTTCGTGGACGCCTGCCTTCTGCGCGGGGTCGGCCGAATGAAGGTCGGGCAGGCTGCCGCCGCGCTGGAGGATTTCAGGCTGGCCGGCACGTATCCCGAAAACCTGCAGGCCGGGCGGCCCGGCGATGCGGGGCAGGCGCCTAAGATCCACTATTACACCGCGCAGGCGCTCAAGGCGCTCGGGCGGAAAGACGCGGCGGAAACCGAGTTGCGCGCGGCGCTGGAGGGGCGCGTCGCGGACGGCGAGATGAACTACTACCGGATTCTGGCGATGCGCGAGCTGGGTGGCAAGCCTGACGCGGAGGCCGAGCAGATGCGGCGGCTGAAGGCGGCGATCGCGGAGCGTGAGAAGCCGCTGGAGGTGTACGCCTACGCCAAGTTCGGCGGCGAGAACACGCCGCTGGAGCGCGTGGCGCACCGCGCGGCGGAGAGCAGGTACCTTGCGGGGCTTGCCACGTTGGCCGAGGGCAAGCGAGGTGAGGCGGCAAAGCATTTCGCCGCGACGCTGAAAGAGCGTCCCGCGATGGTCTGGGCCAAGGCGATGATGTCGGGTGCACGCTCAACGTCGGCCGTTCAGCATTGAACGCGCAATTTGGAGGAAACAGAATGAAAAGAGTTGTTGCGGTGGCGGTTCTGGCGGTGGCGAGCATGGCGGTTGGAGATGGCGTCCCGTTTTGCCCGATGGGCGAGGGGTGGACATTCGTGCCGGAGTTCAGCGACGAGTTCGACGGCGACGCGTTGGATGGCTCCAAGTGGTGGGATTTCAATCCGGAGTGGCATGGCCGCAAACCGGGGTTTTTCTCGCGCGAGAACGTGGCGGTGAAAGACGGGACGTTGCGCCTCACCGCGCGCGCGCAAAAGCCTGAAGAGGTGACGGTCGAGAACAAGGTGCGCGGGTATGACAAGTTCACCACCGCGACGGTGAAGAGCAAAAGGCGTGTCAAATACGGTTATTTCGAAGCGCGGTGCAAGTCGATGCGGGCGAGTGTGTGCAATGCCTTCTGGCTGTACGATCCGCTCGACCCGCCCGCGAAATACAGGGAAGGCAGCTTTTCCGAGGAGATCGACATCTTCGAGGTCTTCGGCAAGCCGACGAAAAAAGAGTACGAGCGTATCTACTGTGCGACGGTTCATCGGTTTTATACGCCGTACGTGGAGTCGATCGCGAACTTCAAGCAGACGCCACTGCCCAAGAAAAGCGCGAAGCTGCGGATGCCGTTCGACTTCTGGGCGGAGTTTCACGTCTACGGTTTCCTTTGGACGCCGACGGAGATGACGTGGTACGTGGATGGCAAAGAGGTGTTCTCACGCGATAATGATTATTTTACGACGGCCTTGCACATCATGTTCGATTGCGAGATTATGCAGGGTTGGGTGGGGTTGCCTGATCCGGCGGATTTGCCTGCGACGTTCGAGATCGACTACCTGCGCGTATGGCGGCAGAAGGACGCGCCGTATCCGGTGGCACCGGGTTTCGAGTCGCGGGATCAGCATGAGAAATGAAGGAGGATGTCATGAGTGGACGTAAACGTGCGGAGTGGGCTGCGCTGCTGTTCGGGTTGACGTGCGCGGCGGCACAGGCGGGTACGGTCGCGTGGTGGCCGTTCGAGGGCGAGGCGGATACGGCGGCGGGGCAGGTGACGAACCAAGCCGCGCCGGAGACGTTGACCGGCACGGCGGGGACGCAGTTGGGCGGGACGCTACCGGTGTATGCGGCAGAAGTGCCGGGAACGAATGTCTGGAACGGGGTCGGCGGCGCGTTGTACAACGCGGACAACCGGACGGCGTTGCTGTTCACGGGCAGCGGCGCGGAGGGCGGCATCGTGAGTGTTGCGGACGATCCGGGGCTGACGCGTCCGGCGGACGTCACGGTCGAGGCGTTTATCAAAGTGCGCACGCCGAACGACTATGCGGCGATCGTCCGCAAGCTGCTGCCCGCAACCGGATCGAGTTGGGGGCTCTATGCCTCTCTGTCGGGTGAGCTGGGCCTCCGGATCGACACGGACGGGCGGGTCAACGCGATCAGTTCGACAACCACGGGCGCGGGGCTGAACGACGGACGCTGGCATCACGTCGCGTTCAGCTATAACAGCGCGAACAGCAATGTGCTGATGTATGTCGATTACAAGCAAAAGTTGAGCCTGACGCTGACCACGCCGCCGCTGCTCTACGACGGATCGGCGCTTGTGATCGGGCACAGCACGTCGGTGGCGAACGGCGCGTTCGACGGCTGGATCGACGAAGTGCGCGTCAGCAACGAGGTGCTGACGCCTGGGCGGTTTCTGACCGTGACGCGGATCGAGCCGGAAGGGACGCTGGCGTACTGGGATTTCGACAGCGGGGTGACGGGCGTCGATGCCGTGGCGGTGACGAGCCGGGTCAACGCGGCGTGGATGGTCGGCACGACAACGAAATCAGGAACGGGGAGCGTCCTGCCGCGATATGCCGATGAACGGGCCGACAGCGGCAAGCACCGGATTCTTGACGGCAAGGGCGGTTCGCTTGTGCATCTCAATCGGTCATCGCTGGAGTTTCAGGGGGCGTACAACAACACCGTGTCGGTGCCTTGGCCTGCGATCATCCCGCCGCCGTCGAATCTGACGGTCGAGGCCTTTGTGAAGCCAGACTGGCCCGCCAATTTCGGAGGAATTTTCCGGAAGGCGCGCGCGTCTGTTTCCTCCCCGACGTTTGCGCTCTCGGTGACGACCAACACGTCAGGGGTTTCGCTCACGGCCCGCTTCGACACGAATCCGCCGGGCAGCGCGGCCAGCAACGAGACAATGACTCCTTCGAAGTCGATCAATCTGCGCGACGGGAACTGGCATCACGTGGCGATCACATACCTCCATGCAGAGAAACGGGCGAGGTTGTATTTCGATTACGTGGAGGTCGGGACGCGCACGACGACGAACCCGCTGACGTATGAAAGCGGCGATTTTATCATCGGGACGTCCGGTACCGCATACTACGACGGCTGGGTCGACGAGGTGCGGGTGACTGGGCGCGTGCTGACGACGAACGAGTTTCTTCGCGCCGCGCCGCTGACGGGAACGATGATACGGATGCAGTAAAAGGAGGCGGCATGAAAGGTAAGCTCGGTTTTGGGTTCGGTGTGTGTGCGGCGTGTGTGGCGGCGGTGGTGTCCGCGCAGGAGACGGTCCGGGGAACAGCGGCGCCTGATCTCTCGGCGCACATCCTGACGCCGCCTGCGGGTGCTGCGCCGCGGTTCAACGGTGCGCGGGTGTTCGGCGTGCGGCCGGGCAGCCCGATCCAGTACACGCTCGCGGTGTCGGGGAAGCGCCCCATGGCGTTCGCGGCGGAGGGGCTGCCTGCCGGGGCGACCTTCGATGCCGAGCGGGGGATGGTTGGCGGGGCGGTCAAAGAGGCGGGGACGTATCGCGTACGGCTCACCGCGAAGAACGCGGCGGGCGCGGCGGAGCGCGAGCTGAGGCTGGTGGTGGGCGGTACCTTCGCGCTGACGCCGCCGATGGGCTGCAACACGTGGGGCGGGCTTGGGCCGACGGTCAGCGAAAAGGGCGTCCGCGCCTCGGCGCAGGCGTTGGTGGACAAGGGGCTCGTCAACTACGGCTATTGCTATGTCAACATCGATGACGGGTGGCAGGGCGAGCGCGGCGGGCCGCTCAACGCGATCCAGCCGAACGAGAAGTTCGGCGACATGAAGAAGCTGTGCGACGACCTGCACGCGATGGGGCTCAAGGTCGGCAACTACTCGACGCCGTGGAAAACCAGCTATGTCGGGCTCACGGGAGGTGGCAGCGATCATGCGGACGGCACATGGGAGAAGTTGCCGCGCGGCACGGGCAAGGGCTGGGCGCACGGCGCGTACCGTTTCGAGATCAACGACGCGCGGCAGGCGGCGGCGTGGGGAATCGATTATTTCAAGTACGACTGGAAGATCGACAGCGTGGCGATCGCCAAGGCGATGGGCGACGCGCTGCTCGCGCAGCCGCGCGACATCGTGTACGAACTGTCCAACGCCGCGCCGTTCAGCGATGCCGAGGCGTACACGGCCATCGGGACGATGACGCGCACCGACGACGATCTCGTGGACGTGTGGTGCAAGACGCAACTTGATGCGGGCAAGCAGAAGTGGGCGGTGGGCGTGCGCGACCTGTGGCTCACGCACCGGAAGTGGCGGGTCTTCAACCGGCCGGGGCACTGGAACATGCCGTGCCCGCTGCGCGTGGGCCTGCTGGGCGGATGGGACAACAAGCCGTTGACCCCGAGCCGGTTGACGGTGGACGAGCAGTACAGCCACATCAGCCTGTGGGCACTCTGGGCCGCGCCGCTCATCATCGGCGCGCCGATCGACACGCTCGACGCCTTCACGCTGAGCCTGCTGACGAACAGCGAGGTGATCGACATCAATCAGGATCCGCTCGGGATTCAGGCGTCGGAGTTCGAGGTGGCAGGCGGCGAGGTGCTGGTGAAACCGCTGGAAGACGGGACGGTGGCGGTGGGGCTCTTCAATCCGGGCGAGGCGCGGTCGGATGTGACGGTGACGTGGGCGCAGGCGGGCGTGGCGGGCCGTCAGCGTGTGCGCGACCTGTGGCGGCAGAAGGATTTGGGCGTTTTCGAGGGACGCTTCACGGCGCCTGCGGTGCCGCGACACGGCGTGACGCTGGTGCGGCTGTCCCCGCAGTGAGGTGTGCGGCATGGCCGTGGGCGTGTTCGTGAAATCGAGCATCGAGTTCGCATTATCGAGATTGAAGGGCGTTGGCCTAAACCACTATCATAGGCGCAGATGGTTTGGAGTGTCGTTTTGCGGCAGCGGTCAAACGCCTCAAATTGAAAATGCGGACAGGAGTCGGTATGAATGCGTACAAAATCGGAATGAGCGTGCCATGTTTTGTATTGGCGTGTGCTGTGGCGCAGGCCGCGCCTGTGCCGGTGTCGAATGTTTTGACAACCCCGGGTTTCAGTTCTTCCGGGACCACATCGAACGGGCAGACGCTCGCCTATATCCAGCTTGGCGGCGTGTGGTATGCGCCCTCGGGTGCGCTGTGCACGTCCTGCGCGGCAGGGATTCTTTCGCGGGCGGTGAACGAGCCTGACCCCGTGAGCCGGACGAACGCATTGAGCGGGCTCAAGTTCACTCAAGCGGTTGTCAACATCGAAAGCGGTGCGAAGTTTAGTCTGGGGCTGACCGTGGAGGACGACAGCGTGGGCATCGTGCTGGGCGAACTTGGCACCAATGTGCAAAACACAGGTGATCCGATCAACGTGTATCCGACCCTCAACGGCACCCGTGTTGGGAGTTGGGTGCGTGCCATCGTGGCGGCGGACTACGGCGATACGGTAAAACTCTGGCAGAACACGTACGGCAGCCTTATCATGCATGCTTTTCTGACGGTCTTCCGACACAGCGATTTCACGAACGACACCGGCGTGCTGATTTTCGACGGGATCGAGCTGGCAGGCAACACGGGGTATGACCCCAACCTCGTGGCCACCATCGGAGAACCTGTTCCGTCGACCGAGCCTGTCGCTTCCCGCGTGTTGCCTGCCACGGCGACGTTCTCGCCCGGATTCGTCGTGAATCCGGAGACCAACCTCCAGACGGTTGTGAGCATCACCACCAGCGAGGGTACATTCACGAATCTAACGGGGTTCACCTGCTCTAGCGTTTTGAGCGGCGATGTCTATCAGACCGACACCAACGTGGTCATGTCCAAAATTGAGGCGATGAGCGGCTTGAAATTTACCGAAATCGTGGCTAATGCCACCAGCATGGATTTCTCGATCGGACGTACGGTGGACAGCACGGACGACCGGGTGCGGTTTTTCCTGAGCGAGTGTGAGGTGGACACGGCGGGGACGATGGACACGATGATCGTTTATCCGCTTTCTGGGAGTACCCGGATATTCACGTGGGCGCTGGAGTTGACCAGCCCCGATTATGGGGCCGCCAGCCCGAAGTGGAACGCCATCCGTATCAGCGACAAGCATAATCCCGGGTTCCACGGCCACCTCACCACCTTCGCTCTTAGCGACTTCACCAACGGCCCGCCGGTCGCGCTGACCGGGGTGACCGGATTCCGCATCGTGATTCCCACTATCGGCGGCGCACAGGCGGACCCCAGCGTGTTCGGCATGTACGAGATTCCGCCGCCTCCGCCGAAGGGAACGATGATCCGGGTTTGGTGATAGGAATAATGGTTGAAATTAAGCAAACGCTCAACTTTCAACGCGCAACGTTCAAGTAGTGGGGGATGGGATGGTTAAGACATGGGGGCTTTTGTTTTTGGCGGCAGGCGCGGCGTACGCGGCACCGGAGGCGGGGCGCTTCGCCCTCTTTCCGTCGTCGGAGTTCGACGGCAGCGCGATTGTGTCGGAGGGGCTGGCTGTCACGCGGGAGGGGGACGCGCTTGTGTTCAATCAAGGGCGGCAGGAGGCGTGGCCCAAAGCCGTGCTGCCGATGTCGCCGCGTCTGGCGGGCTGCTCGCGGGTGGCGGTCGAGGCGGAGAACACGGGGAAGGATCTGCTCAAAATCCGCTTCGTGCCGCCGGGAGTGGCGATGCCTGCGGAACGTGAGGCGCTGATGGCGCTCCCCAATCTGGAGCTGAAGCCGGGCGAAAAGGGAGAGATCGTTTTGCCGGTGAGGGGCATCCTGCCGTTGCATGAAACGGTCGTGAAACGCCTGCGCGAGGTGGGGACGGCAGACGCGGCGGCAGGACCTGCCGAGCTGACGGTGTTCGTGTACCAGACAGGCCAGCCGCGCACGTTCAGGATCACGCGGATCGAGGCGGTCGGGACGCCGTACGCCTTGCCGGAGTACGGCACGTGGGACGCCGGGAGGTTCTTCCCGTGCATCGACCGATTCGGTCAGTTCAAACATGCGGAGTGGCCCGGCAAGATCCGTTCAGAGGCGGACTTCGCGGTTGCGCGTCAACAAGAACGCGGGGAGCTTGCGGCACAGCCGGGGCTTGCGGAGCGGAACGCCTACGGCGGCTGGGCGAAAGGGCCGAAGCTGGCGGCCACGGGGCGTTTCCGCGTGGAGAAGGTGGCAGGCAAGTGGTGGTTCGTCGATCCCGAAGGGGCGCTGTGGTGGGCGCACGGCGTCACGGACGTCGCGGTTTCCGGCACGGCCACGCGGCTGGAAGGGCGTGAGGATTTCTTTGACGGCGCGTCCGGGAAAGGCGCGGTGTTCAACTTCCGGTCGGCGAACGCGGCCTTGAAATACGGGGAGGGCTGGCGTGAGACGTCGGCGGCGCTCGCGCATCAGCGGTTGCGGAGTTGGGGCGTGAACGCGCTGGCGTCGGCGTGCGCGCAAGAGGTCAAGGCGTTGCGCAAGACGCCCTACGTGGAACGGGTCACCCTGACCTCGCCGCGCGTGGAGGGCGCCGGTGACGCGGCGTGCCCGCTGATCGACCCGTACCACGCGGAGTTCAAGAAAGAGGTCGCGCGGCAACTGGCGGCATGCGGGGCGGTCGCGGCAGACCCGTGGTGTGTGGGGCTGGGCGTCGATTCGGGAATCGGCGGGTTCAGGTTGGCGGCGCTGGGGCGGGTCATCCTGCAGGCGCCCGCGCAGCAGCCCGCGAAGAAGCGGCTGGTTGATTTCCTGAAGCGGCGGCACGGCACGATCGAGAAGCTCAACGCGGCGTGGAAAGCGTCCTACGCGGACTGGGAGACGCTGTCGCAATCGGCGGAAGCGCCGCCGATTGCGGCGGGGCGGGACTGTTCGGAGTTTGCGGAAGTGTTTGCGGAGGTCTACTTCCAAGGGGTGGCTTCGGCGTTCAGGGATGCGCTGCCGAACACGCTGAACCTCGGTTGCCTCCTACACGAGGACGACCTGGCGCTCATGCGTCTTGCGGGATGGAGCGCGGATGCGGTGAGTCTGGCCCATGCGGGGGAGACGCCCGAGACGTTTCAGGTGTCGCCTTATCTCGAACGCCCGGTGCTGCTTTCGGCGGTGCGGAAGACGGACGGGGCGGGGGGCTTTGCCGACGCGCTTGCGGCGGACGGCGGCAACGGCAAGGCGTGGGGACTGGCCTATGCGGCGCCCGTGGCGGCGTTGCTCAAGCATCCGAATGTGGTGGGAGTGCTGGGGCTTGATTACCGCGATGGATGCGTGTTCGGCGGGGAGAGGCCGGTCGGCTTGGTGAATGTGTGCGACACGCCGCGCGCCGGGCGGGTCGCGGCGGTGCGCGAAGTGGGCGCGGCGCTTTACGGCATCCGACACGACTACCGCCTTCAGGCGAAGGTGACCGTGGATGCGTCCCGAACGCTCGGGCCGCGCCGGGAGATCGAGCGTTACATCAACAACTCGATCCTGATGCGCTCGCCGCCGCCGGAGTTGGCGAAAGTCATCGAGAAGGAATACGGCCGGGCGCGGATAGTGCGCTGCTGGGTGTGTCTGGACGACGCATGGGACATCAAGACCGACGTGTACAATCTCAACTATCCGATCAAGAACCGCGTGAAGGGGCCGGATGCCGACTTCGAGATGCCCGACATTCCTTTCGAAACGTACCTGACGGCATTCGCGTCGATTTCCGACGAGGTGCTCCTGAACGTCCGGCGGATGGAGCGGCATGTGGTGGAGGGGCGGATGACGATGGCGCAATGGAAAGAGGTCTGCAAGGCCGCGATCCGGCGCTATAAGACGGTCTGCCCCAACCTGCGTTATATCGAGGCACTCAACGAATTTCACCTGAGCGCCTTCGGGGATCTCAACACGAAGGAATACTACGCGTTTTACCGGACGTTCTATCAGATCGTCAACGAGCTGAACGCGGAGATGAAGCCCGCGCTGCCGCTGCTGGTGGGCGGGCCTGCCACCACGGGGCGTCCGCCCGACAGCCACCTGCGCGAGTTCGTGGCGCTCTACGCGGAAGACGCCGATCCCGACAAGCGGCTCGATTTCCTGAGCTACCACTATTACGGCGACGAGAAGTGGAGCGAGGCTGCCGAGTTCGAGAAGCGCATGACCGATCTTCTCGACGCGCATCAAATCCCGAGCGACATTCCGATGTTCTGGGACGAGATGGGCTTCACGGGGTCGCCGTGGAAGGTGCTGCCTGTGGCGCGCGAGCTGAACCGCTTGCAGGCGAGCTGCGTGACGGCGTTCCAGTACTTCTCGCGTAAAAACCGGAAGCTGCACGTGTTGCCGTGGGTCACGTTCCACAGTCCGAGCCAGACCGCGCTGACGCAGTTCGTCTACGCGCCGGACGGCTCGTTGCGGATGACGCCGTTCGGCATGGCGGTCAAGTGCTGGGGCATGCAGAAGCGTGGCGAGGTGGCGGCCGAGTCGACGGGGCTGCGGGAAGACGGCGGCGGACTCGGCTCGATGGGGTCGGCGGATGAGGGCGGCGCCGCGGTGCTGCTCTGGAACCACCAGCATCTGGCGTGCGAGGTCGATTTGGACGTGGCGGGATTGCCGGAGGGGCTCGGGAAGGGCTGGCGTGTCCGCCGCTATCTGGTGGACTCTCGCCACAGTAATTGCTACGTGGATTTGACGAAAGCGGTGTCGCTGGAGAGCGTCGAGGAGTCCGGCGGTTCGGGGCAGCGTGTGGCGCGTCGGTTTGTCATGGAGCCGTATGCGGTGTCGCTGCTCGTGTTCGGGCCGGATGCAAAGTAAAGGCGTGTGTGATTTTTAGAAAGGGGAGAGACGGATGAACAGGATCATGGGGATGGCGGTTTTGGTGGCAGGGGTGGCGTGCGCGGGGCAGACGACGTTCTGGCGGTTCGAGGAGGGCAAGGTCGGCGGGACGGCGGGCGTGTTCGACAAGGGCGTGGCGCCGGTGTTCGCGGACGAGGTGCCTTACAAGGAGCTGTGGGACGGCGCGAGCGGGATGCCGGTCGTGCCGGAGAACCGCGCGTCGTTGCGTTTTCGTGTGCCGGAGGAGGTCAAAGGCGTCGGCTCGCCGGTGGGCGGCGAGGTGGCGGTTTCGGGCAAGGAGGCGTTGACGAGGCCGGAGAGTTTCACGTTGGAGGCGTTCGTGCGGGTGGCGCGGCAGACCGAACGGCACGCGCTGGTCGCGAGCAAACGGCGCGGCGGGCAGACGGGCGCGAGCTGGTCGCTCTCGCTGTCGCCGGGAGGGACGCTCGGGGTGCGGTTCGACACGCAAGCGGGAACTGCGGGTGGCGGGCCGGGGTTCAACCAGACGATCGGCTCGACGGCGCTGGTGAACAACGGCGCGTGGCATCATGTGGCACTGACCTACGACGCGGCGACGCGGGCGGTGGTGCTGTACGTGGATTATCTGCCGAGCGGCAAGGGGACGGTGCTGAACCCGCTGGTGTACGACGAGAGTGATCTCGTGTTGGGGCGCGGGCTGGACGGCTGGCTGGACGAGGTGCGGCTGACGGCGGAGGCGTTGCATCCCGAGCAGTTCCTGAGGCCGGCGCGGTTCTTTTCCGACATGAAGCCCAAGGCGGCGGCGCTGCCGCCGATGCTGGATCAGACGCCGACGCGGGTGCAGAGTGCGCTGAAACCGGCGCTGAAGAAGATCGGCACGCTGATCCCGAAACCGGTCGATCAGCTTGAGACCTCGATGTGGTCGCTGGGCTGCGAGACGCTCGACCGCGATCTGGCGAACTGGGAGGCGTACAAGGGGTATCTGGTGCCGTTGGGCATCAAGCGCATCCGCTTGCAGGGCGGGTGGAACCGCACGGAGAAGAAGAAGGGCGAATACGATTTCGAGTGGCTCGACCGGATCGTGGACAGTGCGCACGAGCTGGGGCTTGAGGTGTGTCTGGAGACCTCGTACAACAATCGGCTGTACGAGCCGGGCGGCGCGACGGGGCCGGGCGGCAAGTTGCCCGAGGGCGAGGAGACGTTGGCGGCGTGGGATCGGTGGGTCGAGGCGATGGCGCGGCGCTATTCGGCCAAGGGTGTGAAAGAGTGGATGATGTACAACGAGCCGAACCTGAACAAGGCCAACACGCTGGAGATGATCGTGGAGAACAACGTGCGGACGGCGGCGATCATCAAGCGGGTCGATCCCGAGGCGAAGATCGGCGCGTTCGTGCTGGCGGGGCAGCGGACGGACGCGATCAAGACGATGCTGGAGATGATCAAGGCGCGGGGTAAGCTCGACCTGTTCCACTGGGCGATCTATCACGGCTACAGCGGCAACCCCGATCGGCTGAACGAGCGCATGGCGGAGTTCAACGCGATGCTGGCGGAGGTCGCGCCGAAGATCAAGGCGTGGCAGGGCGAGGCAGGGTGCGCCTCCGAGGAGGTGCAGTACGCGCTCTCGGGGATCGACTGGACCGAGTACTCGCACGCCAAGTGGAATGCGCGGCGGATGCTGTGCGATATCGGACACGACATCGAGTCCTCGGTGTTCACGATTTCGGACGTGAGCTACCATAAGGACTTCATTTCGCGCTACGGGCTGCTCAAGACCAGTCCGGACAACGCGATCATCCGCGTGAAGAGCGCGTACTACACGGTGCAGAACGTGGTGACGGCGTTCAACGACGCGCTGGAGCGCCTGCCGGATTACGCGCTGACGATCGAAGGGACTGAGAAGGCGTTGACGTGGTTCGCGTTCCGCGACCGCAAGAGCGGGCTCGACGTGGTGGCGTTGTGGGACGGCACGGAGATTCCCTCCAACCACTCCGAGATCGAGACGGTGCAGGTGACGGTCAAGGGCGGGCGTTTCAAGGAGCCCGTGTGGGTGGATCTGATCACAGGAAACCTGTACGAGATTCCGGCGGGGCAGGTGACCGTGGCAGGCGACACGGTGGCGTTCAAGGACGTGCCGGTGTACGACGGGCCTGCCGCGATCATGGATCGGGGGCAGCTCGACTTCGTGCGGGCGCGTGAGAAGAAAAGCGCGAAGGCCGCGCCCGCGGCGCAGCCGAAGAAGCCTGCGGCGGCGGCAGCGGCGGCGAAGATGGGAACGCACCTGCTGCCGGGCACGCAGCAGCCGGCCCCGGCGGTGCTGGTGTTGGCACCGAAGGCGGCGGCAGGCGGCTGGGTCAAATGGCTCAACGCGCAGGATGTGCATGCGTTTGTCGTCGAGACGGACGGCAAGGCAGCGGAGGACATCGCCAAGGAGGCGGCAGGCGCGCTGGCGCTGATCCGCAGCCGCGCGGCGGAGTGGCAGGTGCGTGCGGGCGCGGTGGGCGTGCTGGGCGCGGATGCGGAGGGTGCGCTGGCGGTGCGGGCGGAGGGCGCGGACTTCGTGGCGGTGATCGGCGTGGCGGCGCCGG